>WNGM01001944.1_pt1 | contig 16665 bp, 12 predicted proteins | sample 5400571 | NCBI WGS metagenome assembly WNGM01 (sample SAMN13153378, study PRJNA577476) | soil metagenome | isolation source: 100 cm soil or saprolite under Garry oak tree replicate 2 | place: USA:California | collected 2016-06-15 | reverse complement strand
GTTGGGCCAGGATCGGTCCGGCGTCGATACGCGGCACCGTCAAATGGACCGTGATGCCGGCCTCGGCATAACCATTCGCGAGGGTCCAGTAGATCGGTTCCGGTCCGCGGTGCCGTGGCAGCAGGGACGGATGAATGTTGAGCCAGCCACGGCTGGGTACCGCCAGCGTTTCCGCGGCCAGGATCTGATCGAAGCTGGCCATCACGACCACGTCCGGACGGTAGGCCCGCAACGAACGGATGAACGGCTCGGCGTTGGCGTTGGCCGCCACCTCGACCGGGCGGCCAAGGTGCCCCGCGATGCGCGCCACCAGGTCAGGCTTGGGGTGGGTCCGCTGCCACCGCGTGCTGCAAACCGCTGCCACCAGGTTCACCCGTTTCTCGATCAGGTGCAGCAGGAACGCCGTTCCATAGTCTGAGGGAATCCCGCAGAACACGATCCGCAGTCCCCGATCATCAAGAGGCGGGCCCGCGTAGGGTCGCGCCGGCACCTCCTCGAGATCGATGGGGACCATCGAGAATTCCGGCTTCGACCAGATTCGGTCCGCGAGATCATCGAGCCAGGGGTCGTCAAAGGCGGGCCGAGGAGTAAGCGCCGCCTCGGTCACGCCATCGCCCGGCGGACGATCGGCGGGCGCTGCTCATCATCGCCGTAGGCCCAGCCGAGCAGGTCCATGACATGGACCACGGGAATGTCGTGTCCGGCGCGCTGCAGACCCATGCCTACCTGAAGGATGCAGCCCGGGTTGGCGGAGGCGATCACCTGCGCCCCCGAATCGATGATGTTGCGCACCTTCCAGCCGAGCGCCTCTTCGGAGATTTCCGGCTGGGTCAGGTTGTAGACCCCGGCGGAACCGCAACACCAGTCGGACTCCTTCATCTCGACCAGCTCGATGCCGGGAATCACGCCGAGCACCTGTCGTGGCTGCTGGTGCACCTTCTGACCGTGCACCAGGTGGCAGGGATCCTGGTAGGCAACCTTGAGGCGGATCGGGCGCGCCGGTGGCCGGAGCCCAAGGCTGATGAGGAACTCCGAGGCATCCTTCACGGTCCGGGAGAAACCGGGGGCGGCCTCCCGGCGCCCGGCATCATTGCGCAGTTGCACCTCGTATTCCTTCATGTTCGAGCCGCAGCCGGCAGCGTTGACCACCACGGCGTCGAGGCCCTGCTCAGCGAAGGCGTCCATGGTCAGGCCGGCGAGGTGTTCGGCCGTCTTCGCCTCGCCGGCGTGCGACGCGAGAGCACCGCAGCAGACCCGCGCGGCGGGCACGATGACGTCGCAGCCGTTGCGCGCCAGGGCAAGGGCGGTCCGACGATTCGTGCCCCGAAACATTTCGTCCTGGATGCATCCGGCAAGCAGGCCGACACGGGCGCGACGCGTCGCCTGCGCCGGCGTCAGCCCGGGTAGCGGCGCCCGCCGCGGCCGCGCGTCGCCGACCGGCGGGAAGGCGGCAAACTTGCCGAGGGGCAGGATCTTCCAGGCGCCACTTCGCCGTAAGAGTGCGGGCAGCCGCACCGCTCTCGTGGCCCGATACAGCCAGCCCACGAGGCGGAGGCGTCCCGGATGCGGCAGCAAGCCGTTGAGGAGCACGGTGCGCACCATCCGGTCGCGGCGGTTCTGCGGCGGCGTCTTCGCGCGCGCCATCTCCATCACGGTTCCAAACTGGACACCAGACGGGCAGGCCGTTTCGCAAGCGCGGCAGTTGAGGCACTGATAGACGTGGGCCTGAAAGCGCGGGTCGTCGAACGCCACCAACCCCAGTGTCGCCTCCTTGATCTGCCACATCCGCCCGCGCGGGCTGTCGCCCTCGTGATGCAGGCTGCGAAACGTCGGGCACTTGGGCAGGCAAAGCCCGCAGTGAATGCAGTCCCGGACCAGGTCCATGTCGATGCCGGCGGCCGGCGAGGGCACGCCGTCCCGCTGGAGCTGCGCCTTGAAGTCGAGCGAGGCGACGTCGCGCATCAGTCCCCCACTAGATCCCGCCCACGAACCGGCCCGGGTTGAGGATCCCGTTCGGATCGAGAGCCTGCTTGAGCGCCCGCATGATCGGAAACCCGGGGGGCGGCGGCCCCCAGATGTCGAGACCCTCCTTGAGCGCGATGGGGGCCGCGACCACCACGACCTGCCCCTCGGCGCCGGCCGCGGTGCGCAAACGCGACAGCGTGGCGGCGGCAGCCGGCGCCGGTGCTCGAATGTCGACGACGCCCGACGCGGGCTGGGCCAGCACTCGGGCGTCCGGCGGAACGGCCGCCATCAAGAGCGGGCTGGCCGCGAGCGGAACAATGGCGCGAAGCACCACGTCGTCATCCGCGGGCGTGGACCAATCACGGGCGACGTCCCAGAAGCCCGGGGGAGTCTCGGCGTCTCCTACCGCGCCCCCGGCATCACGCACGAATCGGACGGCCTGGTCTTTTGCCGCCTGCACCTCGCGCGCATACCCCTCGAGTTTGAGCGCCAGGTCCCATCGACCTCCAGCACCGTCCTGGACGATGGCGGTGGCGGGCGCGAGGTATTGGTGGGCAAGCTTGAGCCCCACCTCGAGCGCCGGCGCCGGCGCCTCGAAGTGGGCAAACAGCGTCGCTTCCATTTCGGGTCGTGCCTGGACTTTGAAGTTCACTTCGGCCACCACCCCCAGCGTGCCAAGGGCACCGATGTGCAGCTTCATCAGGTCGTAGCCGGCGACGTTCTTCACCACCTTGCCGCCGGCACGCGCGACCTTGCCCGACGGGTACGCCACCGCAATGCCGATCACCCAGTCACGCACCGTGCCGTAGCGGCCTCGGCTGAGGCCGTTGCTGTTGGCCGCGACCATTCCGCCGACGGTCGCTCGTTCCGGATGCGGCGGATCGAGCGGGAGGCGCTGGCCCTGCTCGCGCAGCGTGGCCTGCAGGTCGCGCAGCCGCATGCCCGCCTCGACGCGGCAGGTGAGGTCGGCGGGCTCGTACTCGAGCAGCCGCGTCATCCGTTCGGTTGAAAAGGCGACGTCGTAGCGCCGTGGCGGAGCGCCCAACCGCATTTGGGTGCCACCGCCCCAGACCACCACGGCGGCCGGGGCGAGGTCGCAGAGACGTAGCCCACGAGCCGCATCTTCGGCGTCCTCCGGGCGCATCACCGTCGACGGCAGCAGACCGTCGACGCTGAGCCCGCGCTGCTCATCGACGCCGATCTCGTGCCCGGGTAGTGCCTGGGCGCGCGCCTTCACACCCATACGTCCTCGCCGGCGGCAACCGCCGCGCGCGGCTGCCGACGCGGGTACCCGGGCGGCATCGGCACCTCCGACGGCTCGAGCCCCTTGCCAGGAAAGACCTTTCCGGGGTTCATGAGGCACTGGGGATCAAAAACGCGGCGGACGCGATCCATCACTTCGAGGTCGTCATCCGAGAAGACATAGCGGATGTTCTCACGTTTTTCCAAACCGATCCCATGTTCGCCGGTCACCGATCCGCCGGCATCGGCACAGAGCTTCAAGATCTCGTCGCCGATCCGAAGCACGGCTTCGTACTGACCCGGTTTGAACGCATCGAAGAGAACGAGAGGGTGAAGGTTGCCGTCGCCGGCGTGGAACACGTTGCAGATCTTGAAACCGGTGCGCTCGCTGATGGCGTCGATCTTCGCGAGCGTCTCGGGCAACCTCGTGCGGGGCACCACGCCATCCATCACGTAAAAGTCCGGCGACAGGCGACCCATCGCCGAGAAGGCTCCCTTGCGCCCTTTCCAGAGCGCCTGGCGTTCCGCCTCGTTGCGAGCGACCCGCACCTCACTGGCGCCGTTCTCGCGGCAGACCCTCGCCATCCGCTCGCCGAGGTCCTCGGCAACCTCCGGGGTGCCGTCAACTTCGAGCAGTAAGACCGCGCCGGCGTCCAGCGGGTAGCCGGCGTGCGACGCGGCTTCGATCGCCTGGATGGAGAGCTTGTCCATCATCTCGATCGCGGCCGGAAGGATCCCGGTACGCACGATGGCCGAGACGGCATTGCTGGCGGTGGCAACGTCCGGGTAGACGGCCATCAGGGTCTTTTGCACCGGCGGCAGTGGTTGGATCTTCACCCAGATCCGGGTGACGACGCCCATCGTTCCCTCCGATCCGACCAGCACACCGGTCAGGTCGTAGCCGATCGCCTCCGCAGTGTTGCGCCCACCGACCTGCACCAACTCACCATTGGCGAGCGCAACCTCGAGACCGGTGACGTGGTTGACAGTGACGCCGTAGAGGAGCGTGTGTGGGCCGCCGGCGTTGGTCGCGACGTTTCCCCCGATGGTGCACGCGCCCTGGCTCGACGGGTCCGGGACGTAGTAGTAGCCCTGCGGCTTGAGCGCCTGGCTCAGCGCCAGGTTGACGACGCCCGGCTGCACCACGGCCCGCAGGTTGTCCACGTCGATCTCGAGGATGCGATCCATCCGGGCGAAGGTGATGACGACACCGCCCTCGACCGGAACGGTCCCGCCGGCCAGGCTACTGGCGCCGGACCGCGCCGTGATCGGTACCCCGGCCTCGGCGCAGAGCTTGACGACTTGCGCCACTTCCTTCGCCGTCCCGGGGATGACGACGATGTCCGGCAGCGCCGTCTCGGGGCTGGCGTCGTACTGATAGAGCCGCATCTCGTAGGCATCGGCGAAGGCGTAGCGCTCGCCAACCACGCCACGAATCTGGGCGAGGAGTCGGTCGCGATCAGCCGCGTCCATCTTTTAAAGGGTACCCCCGGGAATCCCCCACCCTGCCCTCCCCCGCGAGCGGGGGAGGGTGCTGTGGGGACGCTCGTTAACCGAAGGTCGGGATGATCCCAGGGATCAGGTAGACCTCGATCATGGCAACGATGCCGACGGCGGCCGTCAGGATCAGGCTGTAGCCGATGGTTCGGCGGAAGATCTCGCCCTCCGAACCCACCCGGTTGACACCCGCCGCGCCGACCGACAGGTTTTGCGGACTGATCATCTTGCCCATCACCCCGCCCGACGAGTTGGTACCCGCTGTCAGGACGGGGTTCAGGTGATGTCCGCCGATCACGATTTGCTGGGCGGTATGGGCCTGCATGGGGCCGAAGAGCGTGTTGGACGCGGTGTCGCTGCCGGTCAGGAAGACACCCAGCGCACCGATCACCGCCGAGAAGAAGGGGAAGAACCCGCCGGCTTTTGCCATGAGGAGGGCAAGGGTGGACGTCATCCCGGAGAAGTTCATCACGGCGGCGATACCCAGGATGAACGCGATCGTCATGATGGGCAGCGCGAGCTGGCGTAGGGTGCGGCCGTAGGTCGTAAAGAAGAGGCCCAGCGGTGCCCCTCGGATCGCCATCACGATGAAGGCGACGATCGACGCGAAGAGCACGAGGCTACCGGCCGCTGCCAGGAAGTCCCAGGTGAAGGTGACGGGATACGGCGTGGACTTGGTCACGATCGTCGGTTCCTGGGAGATCAGGGCTTTGGGTTTGGCGGAGGTGCCGCTGTAGCTGCCGGGCCATTGGAATCTCCAGAACGGGAACTTGAAGGCGCCGGCATCCACGGTCGGATTGGGACCGATCCACGGATTCGGGCAGAGCTTGTATGCCGGCTGGCCGCATTTGAAGTCAGCGGTGACGTTCGCCGGCGTGTGCAGCGCATTCTTCACGTTGCCGGGTGGACTGCCGGAAAAGAAAGGCAGGTTACCCATCTGGCCGATCAGGATGACCACCACCAGGATCACGTACATCATGTAGGCGCGCACAATCCGCGCCGGCGGATCGGCGACCTGGGCAACGGCGGCGCCCACACTTCGAAACCTCGGGGTTACGCCCGGCACGGTCGCGCGGTCGGCGGCAAAACTCCAGAGCGTCTTCGGCTTCCAGACTCGGAGCAGCAGGGCGACGGCGGCCATCGAGACCAGGGCGGCGAGCACGTCAGTCAGCTCGGGCCCGATGAAATTCGAGACCAGGAACTGGACGATCGCGAAGACGACGCCCGCGGTGAGGACCGCCGGCAGAACTTCGACCATGCGCTTCCAGCCGGCGAGAACAACGATCAAGAAGCCAGGAATGAGGATCGAGAAGACCGGAAGTTGCCGCCCGACCATGGCGGAGAGTGCCAGGGTGACCTGCGTCTGATCGTTGGCGCTGTGGCCGATGATGGGCGCGGTCAGCAGCCCCAGCGTGACGATCGGGATGCCGATCGAGCCGAAGGCCACAGGCGCTGTGTTGGCGAGCAGCGCGAGCACCGCCGCACTGATCGGCTCGAAGCCGAGGCTCGCGAGGATCGCCGCCGAGATGGCGACCGGGGCACCGAAGCCGGCGATGCCTTCCATGAGGGCGCCGAAGCAAAACGCCACCAGCAGGGCCTGGACCCGCCGGTCCCCGGTCAGCTGGGTGAGCGACCGGCGGATCACGTCGAAGTCACCACTGGCGATGGTCAGGTTGTGGAAGAAGACCGCGTTGAGCACGATCCAGCTGATCGGCCACAACCCATTGGCCATGCCCTCCGTGGTCGCCGAGATGTCGAGCCCGAGCGGCATGCGCCACACCAACGCGGCGAGGATCGCCGCGGAGAGCATGGCGGTAAGGGCCGACAGCCAGGCCGGCAGGCGAAGGATCGCCAGCATCACGAACAAGAGGTACAGAGGAATTCCCGCGACGATCGCCGAGAGAAGAATGCTGTCGCCGAGCGGCTGGTAGACCTGATGAAACGCCAGGATCGCGATGGCCCCACTCATACGAGGAACCTCCCTTCCTTACGGCATTCGACGCGTTCGGACAGGCGCTTTGCTAAGCGTTACACACTGGGGGCCCGAAACGCCACAATTGGCGGCATGGCAGATTCGATGGTGGATAGGAAGACCCGGCCGGCCCCCCTCAAGTTGGATGACTACGAGCCGGCGGCACGGGCGGTCCTTCCCCAGGGCATCTACGACTACATCGCTGGTGGCTCTGAGGATGAGGCCGCCCTACGGGGTAACCGTGAGGCGTTTGCCCGGTACCGCTTCCGCTTCAAGGTCCTGGCGTCGGCCGACCAGATCGAGCTGGGCCACGAGCTGTTCGGGCAGCGCTTTCGGATGCCCGTTCACCTCGCGCCCACCGCCACCCAGCGGATGACGCACCCCGATGGGGAGCTGGCCGCTTACCAGGCGGCATCGGAGGCGGGCATCGCCTATGCGCTCAGCACGTTGTCCAGTGCCGCCATCGAAGAGGTCGCCGCGGCCGCCACGGGACCACGATGGTTCCAGCTCTACATGCACGCCGAGCGGGCGGTAAGTGCCAGCTTCATCGAGCGCGCCGTCGACGCCGGCTACTCGGCCATCCTGCTGACGGTGGACCTCCCCAGGACGGGACGGCGCGAGCGAGACATCCGCAACGCGTTCAGCCTGCCCGAGGGGCTTCGCTACGCCAATCTCGACGCCCGGCGCAGAGCGGACGCGGCCGAAGGCCCCGACCCCTTCGCCCAGAACGTGAACGCCCAAACGAATCCGGGCCTGGGCTGGGCCGATCTCGAGTGGCTCGTGGCCAAGACCTCGCTTCCCGTGATCGTGAAGGGCGTCGTTCGCGCCGACGATGCCCGGCACGCGGTCGGGGCGGGCGCCCGTGGCGTGATCGTCAGCAACCACGGTGGCCGTCAGCTGGACCATGCGGTTGCGAGCCTCGACGCGCTACCTGAGGTCGTCCAGGCGGTCGGGCGCGAGATTCCGGTGCTCATGGACGGCGGTGTCCGGCGTGGAACCGACGTCCTCAAAGCCCTCTGCCTCGGGGCCCAGGGGGTGCTCATCGGGCGACCTTATCTCTATGCGCTTGCGGTCGGGGGTGCCGACGGCGTCAGCCAGATGCTGGAGATACTGCGTCAGGAAATCGAGCTGTCGATGAGCCTCCTCGGCGCTCGGCGCCTCAGCGAGCTGAGCGAGGACCTGCTGACGCGGCTTTAGGCGCCGCCCGCCGACTTCTCGCGGGCGATTGTATCGAGTAGAGGCTGGACGGTTTTTGCCTGCCAGGACGCCGCGCCGTTCTGGGCCGCCGCGTAGCTCGCAGCCAGCTGGGCCCGGGCCGTGTCCAGGCCGCGATTGGCCGCCTGGGCCTGTTGGGTCTGGCCGGCCGCAGACGCGAGGCTGACCTGCTTGGCACTGCTTGCTACCGCGAGCATCGCATCGATCCACTTCCCCCACAGGGGGTCGAAGAGCGCCTCAGGGTCCCCCGCCGGCACCTGTTGCGTCGTGAGATCGGTCGTGAGCGCCGACGCGGTGCGGGCCGAATCCGTCCATTGCCGGGCGTTCAGGCTCGGATAGAGGCTGCCGGAAATGGTCTGGGCATCCTGGTTGAGGTGCTGCGCCAGCGAGAGCTGGAGCGTGGCTCCGTGCGTGAGCTTGATCGTCGCCTGTAGCGCCTTCTCCAGGTGCTGCAGGGCGGGACGGTCCGTGGCGATGAACGAGGGCGAGTGAAACTGGAAGGGGAGGCCGTCGGCCTGCGCCATGTAGGTTTGCGCCGCCTGGATATGGCTCAGGGCGTCGTCCGCCGACTTCTCCGTGGCCTTCGCCAGCGCCAGGTCTTTGGTGATCTGGTCAGGCGAAAGGCCGATACCGCCCTTGGCCGAGATCTCGGTCCAGAGGGTGGCTACCGCAGTGCTCGAGTCCGCCGCGCCGGTCCGCGCTTGCGCGAGCTCGCTGGATTCGGATTGCGCCAGCTGCGCCACCCGCTGGGGCAGGACGACTTCCAGGAAGGCGCCGATGGCCCCTGCCGCCAGCACGAGCACCAGGATGGCGAAGATCCGGGTTGCCCATGAAACGCGGCGCGCCGGCCTGAACACGAGACGCGGGGACGCCGGTCTGGGGAGGGCCACGAAGACGTAACGCGGGCCGCAAGCCACCTCTTGCCACCCCCGGGCAGCGCCGCCTGACCGATCTGTGACGGTCCTGAAACCCTTTTGGAACCCTGTGCTAGAGTGAATTTTCGCAAACGAAATGGCCTACATCATCACCGAAACCTGCGTCGATCTAAAAGACAAATCCTGCGTCGACGTCTGTCCGGTCGACTGCATCATCGAGGGCGGAGCCGAGGACCGGATGCTCTACATCAACCCGGACGAGTGCATCGACTGTGGCGCCTGCGTCGACCCCTGCCCGGTGGCGGCGATCTTTCCCGAGGACGAGGTCCCGCCGGAACAGAAGAAATTCATCGCCTGGAATTTCGATTACTTCAAGAGCGACGCCGACAAGGCTCGCGTGCGGGCTGAGATCAACGCGGCGTACCCGGAGAAGCGAAAGACCGAGATCTAAGCCGGCCGCGACCCGCCGTCAGGCTCGGGACGCGGGGGTGGACGCGCGACGGATGAGCCTGGCGGGCAACTCGATCGCACGCCGCGGCGGACCAAGCCAGCGCTTCAGGACGGCGAGAACCTGGGGTGAAGGCACCGCGGCAACCGTACCCTCGGTCTCGAAGAGGATATCGGCGATGGCCTCGGCTGGGCCCGCCGGTTTCTGGGTCTGGCTCAGTTCGAGCCACCGCGCCGTAATCCACAGGTAGAGGTCGGCTTCCGTCCGTCCGGGGAAGTGCGACAGGATGTCGTACTCCCGGATCAGGTCGGCGATCGGCTTGTAGACGTTGTCGTACCAGCTGGCGCTGGCCTCGGCGATGTCGACTTCGCGGTATTGCTGCAACCCCATGAAGTAGCGGTGCCCGAGGATATCCTCGAAAATTCGGTCGTAGCGTCCCAGCCGGCTGACCGCGATCGACGCCTGCGGTCGCACCCGGTCGAGCTGGGTTCGCTCGAGGAAATCGACGTACTCCTTGGCCTGGAGCAGGGCGGCGGCGTCCATGTCACCGGTCAGCGGTGCCCGCGTCTTCACCTCGATGACCTTCGCCGGGATCGTCTTCCAGCCGAGGTGGCGGGCGACGGATACCCGGTGGTGCCCATCCTTGACGAAGTAGACGTCTCCGAGGTGGTACACCTCGATCGGAGGCACCGCCTCGCCGCGCCGCATCGCCGCATCGAGCTGCTCCCAGCGCTTGCGCATCTGGGGCTTCACCGGAAGAAAAGAGGCGTCGAAGTCGTTCGGCCGTCCGACCGAGCCACGAATGTCGGCGATCGGGACGTTCGTGAGCCCGCGGTACGACTGCCCCTCGAGCCGGGCGGCGCGCCGCACCTCGTCGAAGGAGAGCAGGGGCCTGGTGTCACCGCGGAGCATCGACCCGGCATCGCGGAGGAACGCCTGGATCCGGGCCGTCTCGAAATCGGCCCGGGCCCGCAGCTGTTTCATGGCGTCGCGATCTCGATCACCCGATGGCCGACGACGTTGACCACGCGGGTTTCCCCAAGCTGAGCCTCACGCACGATCTCGCGGCCGTACGGATGGACGTGGCCATGCAGAAGCAGTCGCGGTCGCATCCATTCGACCGCCCGGCGCACGGCCTTCAGCCCACGGTGCGGCGCATCGGTGCCTTCATTGACCCCGGCAGGCGGGCCGTGCGTGATCAGGATATCGAGACTGCGTGTCCCAAGCCGGACACGCAGCGCCAGCACCTTGGCCATCATCTGCCGCTCGGTGTACTGATGCGCACCCTCGCTGTAGCGAATGGAGCCTTCGAGCCCAGCGATCAGCAGACCCTGCTCCCTCACGATTCGCCCGTCGATCTCGGCGGCCGCGGGGTAGTCACCCTGCCGTCCCGGCGGGTCGTGGTTGCCGCGGACGAAGAGCAAGGGCGCCGAGTAGACCGTTGACAGCAGGTCGAGATAGTCAGGCGGCAGGTCTCCGCAGCCGATCAGCAGATCGATCCGACCCTGGGTCGCTACCGTCCGCTCGTCCACCAGCTGGGGCTCGACCTCATCGCTGACGGCGAGCAGGCGGACACCCACGGTAGCCGTGGACCGCGAGCCGCTACGCCAGCTCGGCGAAGAGGGGGCCGACGTCGCGCTGGTACAGCGGGAGGTCGACCAGCGGATGATCTTTGAGCGCCGGGACCTTCACCGCCAGCTGCTCGTCGTAGGTCGGTAGCGCGATGGAGTAGAAGACGCCCACCGCCAGGCTGTCGCCCGTCTCGTAGGAGGCCCGCAAGGCCAGCCCCTTTTTCTCCACGACCTCGTCGATGCTGGTCGGATCCTTCACAACGGGATCCCACCCCGGGTCGGCGTCGAGCTTGCGAATCCTGGCCCGACCAATGTCCTCGCCCGCGTACCACTCCTTGGTGCGCAAGTCGTTGTAGACAGGGCACGTCTGAAACACGTCCAGGAACGAGGTCCCTTTGTGATTGATCGCCTGGACCATCAGCGAGACCAGCGTCTTCACGTCGAGGGCATAGCCCCGCCCGATCCAGGTGTACCCCGCGCCAAGCGCGAGGGCGATCGGATTGACGCCCTCCTGGATCGAGGCCTCCGGCATCGACTTCGTCTTCAACCCTTTCGCCAGCGTGGGCGAGGCCTGGCCTTTGGTCAGCCCGTAGACGCCGTTGTTGAAGACGATGTAGGTCATGTCGACGTTGCGGCGGCCGCTGTTGACGAAGTACCCGGCGCCGATGCCATAACCATCGCCGTCGCCGCCCACGGCGACCACGGTCAACTGGTTGTTGGCCAGCTTGGCGCCGGTCGCGACCGGCAGCGCCCGCCCATGGAGGGTGTGCAGTCCGTAGGTGTCGATGTAGTGCGGAGTCTTGCCGGAGCAGCCGATACCGGAGATCATCGCCACCCGGTAGGGCGGGATCTGCAGTTGGAAGAGCGCCTGCTGGATGGAGCTCAGGATGCCGAAGTCGCCGCAGCCAGGGCACCAGTCGACGTGGACTTCGGTCTTGTACTGCTGCAGCGCGAACTTCTTCGGAGCGGCGGCCGCGGCCTCAGGCATGGGACACCATGACCTCCTTCTTCTGCTCGGAAAGCGCCGATCGCACGCCCTCGACGATCTCGTTCCGCGAAAATGGCCGGCCGTCGTACTTGAGGACGTGGTGGTCGAGCGCCACACCGGTCTGCTCAGAAATCAGCGCGCCGAGCTGCGCGGAGTAATTGTTCTCGATCAACACCGTCAGACGGGCGTTTCGCAGGATCGCCGCGACGGCATTGGCCGGGAAGGGGCGCATCAGGCGGATCTGCAGGTAGTTCACCGTGCGGCCGTCATTCTCGAGCTCGCCCATGGCGTCGAGGATGGCGCCCTTGGTCGCGCCCCAGGCCACCAGCGTCAGGTCGGCCTGGCGCGGACCATGCAGCGTGAACTTCGACGACGCGGGAATCTCGCGGGCGGCCGTCTCGAGCTTCGCCATCCGTTTGCGCATCATGGCAATCCGGTTTTCGACGCCCTCTGTGATGTGGCCCTCCGGATCGTGCTCGTCGCTCGTGGTGGAGAAGATCCCACCGGGCATGCCGGGAAGCGTCCGGGGACTGATGCCGTCGGCGGTAAGCGCGTGGCGGCGGTAGCCATCGCCGTCGGCGTCGACCGGTTGATGGATCAGGCCACGATCGATCTTCAGCGTGCTCATGTCGATGCCGTCGTTGGTGAACATCGACGAGGCCAGGAACTTCTCGAGCAGCACGACGACCGGCATCTGGTAGCGATCCGCCCAGTTGAAGCTCTCGAAGCTGTCCACGAAGGCTTCGTCGATGTCGCCAGGCGCGACGACGATGTGCGGGAAATCCCCGTGGGCGGGATGCAGCGCGAATTGAAGATCTGCCTGCTCGGTGCGGGTGGGCAGCCCCGTGCTCGGCCCGCCGCGCTGCCAGAGGAAGACGACCGGCCCGGGCGCCTCAGTGATGGCGGCGAAGCCGAAGCCTTCGGACATCAGGGCGAACCCCGGACCCGCGGTCGATGTCGCAGCCCGTACGCCCATGTGCGCGGCACCGATCGCCATGTTGATGCTGGCGATCTCGTCCTCACATTGGACGACGGTGCACTGATACTGGGGACCCTTCTGCTCGAGGTAGACGCTTTCGTCGGTCGCGGGGCTGATCGGGTAGTAGGTCTGCATGCCAAGGCCTGCCTTGAGCTTGGCGATGCCGACGGCCTGGAAACCCTTGATCAGCATTCGGCTCTTTCGCTGTTCGACCGGGACCGGCAAGAGGCGGCGCTCGGGTTTGGCGGCGAAGTGGCTCCGCGCATAAGCAGCCGCGGCGCGGACCGCCGCGACGTTGAGCTCGGCGGCTTCCGCCTTGCGGCCTTTGAACTCGTTACGGATCGCCTCGTAAAGCAGCTCCTCGTCGTAGCCGGAGATGCCGATCGAGGCGCCCAGGGCGACCGTGTTGCGCATGACGATGTACTTGCGCGATTGACCGCCCTTCCCCACCTCCTTGAGGGCCTCTTCCAGGACCTCAAAAAAGGGGATCGGGTAGAGGTTGATGTCGTCGCGGCCGAACTGGCCCGGGTCGATCTTCAGGTCGGCGTCGTAGATGACGCCGCCGCCGCGCGCCACCTGGTGGACATGGCCGGTGTGGCTGGGATAGTGCTTGCGCTCGGGGGCGTCGCCGAACAGGGACTCCTGGTCCAGCGCCACCAGCATGTGGATCTCGTCGACATGGGAATGGACCGGCACCGGGGCCGCCGTGACCCGGTAGTAGCTGTGCTTGCCCATGATGTTCGAGTGGAACTCGATGTTGGCGAAGACGTGGAGGCCCCCGTGGCTTAGCGCCTTGGCATAGATCTCCGCTGAGGCGTTGATTCCCCCACCCTGGGGGCCGCCGAGGACCCAGGAAAACTCCCGGCGGCTGAGTTCAGTTGGCACGACCAGCGTTGATTGTAGTCCGCCAGACTCCGGGAATTAGCTGCTGGCAGTTGAAGCAGCTTCCCCTCCCGGTGAGACGGTCCTCGAGGATGCGGTAGCCGACCCGCCGGATCAAGGTCGCCTGGCAGCGCGGGCAGCGGGTGTCCTCGTAGCGGCCCACCCGACCGGGGAGGTTGCCGGCGTAGATGTATTGCAGGCCGGCCGTCTCACCAATGCGGGCGGCCCGGAGCAGGGTCTCGGCCGTGGTGTTGTCGGGGTCCTGCATTTTGTAGTCCTTGTGGAACGCGGTGACGTGCCACGGGATGGTCGGTGACAGGCCGGCGAGGAAGCGGGCGATATCGCCCAACTCTTCGTCGCTGTCGTTGAAGCCCGGGATGATCAGCGTGACAATTTCCAGCCAGAACCCCATGGCGTGGACCATCTGGATGCCGTTGACGATGTTCTCCAGCTTGCCGCCCAGCGACCGGTAGTTCTTGTCGCGGAAGGACTTGAGGTCGATCTTGTAGAGGTCGGTCCACGGCCGAATGTACTCGAGTACCTCACGGGTGGCGTTGCCGTTCGAGATGTAGGCTGTGGTAAATCCGCGCGGCCGCGCTTCTTTGAAGACCTCGACCGCCCATTCCGACGTGATCAGCGGTTCGTTATAGGAGGTGGCGACCACGCTGGCGCCCTGCCGCCGCGCGATATCGACCAGCTGTCGTGGGGTGACGTCCATCGGATCGGCGAGCGCCCCTGGATCCCTCAACGCCTGCGACGTCACCCAGTTTTGGCAATTGTGGACAACCGCGTGGTTGGCCAGGTAGGTGTGAGGGCCGTCGGTCTCGAGGTTGTAGACATACCCGTCGTGACCTGTTCGCGCAACCTGTCGAATGGGCACGTAGTAGAAGTCAGAATCCGTTCTGTACACGCTCCGCGGCAGCTGACTCTCGTACCAAACGACCGTATATTGGTGCGGTTGCAGCTTGACCGTCCTGCCTAGGATCCGAAGTTCTGTCGGCCGTTTCGTTGCATAGAAGCCGGACAGATGCCCGAGGCGCAGGGCCAACCAGGCAAGGTCTCGCGCAAGCCTTTCTGACACTGTGGTGACCGAGATCTTCCCATTGGGATATCGATGGCCATCGCCTGACACACAGGCGCTCAAGAACCTCGCGGCGATCAACGGCTCAGCAGTCAAAATGGCAAGAGGGATTTTCTTTTTGCTCGATCCCGATCCGCAGAGACTCGCAAACAACAATGCCAGAGAGGCTTTTCCAATGGATACTGCTCGTGTTGTCGTCCGCAGAGTCTCATACGCCTTGACGTCGAAGATCTGCAGCAAAAGAGCCCTAGCTCTATCGGCGAGATGCTTTTCATGGAGCCCAAAGGCAAACGTTAGGTTGTAACTGTTTGGACGGCCGGCGCCCTTGATGACACAGCCCTCCGCGCAGTAAAGGCCCAGGAGCTCCGCCAGATCGGCAGTCATCGGCAGCTCGGCCGCGATCCCGGGTCGTCGCTCCTGCCCGAAGCGGACCGTACCGTTACCAAGAATCAGAGCTTCAGGGACAACCTCGAGAGCAGCCTCCGAATCACCGCCGCGCCTTGCGACTCGGGATCGGACGTGCCGGACGTAGTCGGCGCGCAAGCCGAGCTGCAGACCGATCGCCCTTGAGCTCGTGCCGGCGGCGGTCAACTGCAGGATCTGGTCAGCTGTCTCGACGGAAACGTGTCGCCGTACTCGTACGACTCCAAGGAACGGTCGCAGCAATTCAGGCACATCGATATTCAGTGGCTTCTGGCGTTCAAACCGTCGGGGAACCGCCAAGAAATAACTGGCTGTTAGCTGCCCGGCTGAGATATACGTGGCCGGTGACCGGCCTGGTAGTTGCGTCGCGAGCACTCGGTGGTCGGGCGTAACCTTGAACGGCGCGAGCATCCGCGGTGAGACGGAGACAATTTCGCCCTCATACTGATGCCGAAAGACCCACTTAACCAGATGCTCACGGCCATCCGCGCCGGTAGCGGTGACTCCGGCGGGCGGGCGTCGCCGCTGCGGATCACCATCCGGGTCATCGAGTGACTCCTCCCACAGATCGACGAGGCGTCGCATTCCCGAGTTGGTCGCAACCCGAACGTCGCCAGTGAAGCAATAGCTGCAATGCAGGTCACAACCGAGCATGCCGAAGGTGAGCGCGTCCGTTCCGGGGAAGGCATGGAAGAACGGCTTCTTCTCGATCGGGTCGCATTGCAGGGCGCCGACGTACCCGCGGGGGACCATCAGGGTGCCGCCCCGGTTGTAGCGGACCTTGCAGATGCCGCGCAACCCGTCCTTGATCAGGCAGCGGTGGGCACAGGCGTAGCAACGGACTTCGTTCTCGGGCAGCTTCTCGTAGAGGCTTCCAAGGGCGCCTTCCTCAACTCGCTTGTCAAGCGCCTGTGCGAAGGGGGTTGCCTCTTTGGCGGGCATACCCTGAATATAGAGGGACATGGAACAGTATCGGCAGCTCGTACTCGTGCTGCTTGCCATCGCGGCGGTCCTCACCCTGGCCGCGATTGCGGCCTCGTTCTACGAGATCAGGACCGGGCGTCTGGTGCCTCTTGCCATTCGCTGGAGAATCCCCGCAACGCCGGAAGACATTCGAAAGAACGCTCTGGCCGGTTTGCTCAGCGACCTCGCTGCGCTCCTTATTGATCTGATGGCCCTCTTGAGCCTTCTGCCAAGCGAAGTTGGCCTGACCTCCACAACAGCGATCGTCTATTGGGCCGCTGGAGGAGCTGGGCTCATTGCGGCAGGGCTCTCAACGTTGACCTCGGTCCACATACGAGGCGAGGTCCGTTATCGCGAGCGACAGAGACCAGCTCGGACCGCGCATAAGGCTTAGGCGGCGTTCGGGACGACGCGCAGCCGTTTCGGCCGGACGAAGCCGCTGTCCGGATGCGGATCGAAGAAGCTCATGGGCACCGCGTTGCCGGTTGCCTCGAGCACTTCCATCATCCGAGGAACGGCCCCGGTCGCGGTGAGCAACCCGGTGACCTTTCCGTTCTCGTATCC
>WNGM01002772.1_pt1 | contig 16668 bp, 12 predicted proteins | sample 5400571 | NCBI WGS metagenome assembly WNGM01 (sample SAMN13153378, study PRJNA577476) | soil metagenome | isolation source: 100 cm soil or saprolite under Garry oak tree replicate 2 | place: USA:California | collected 2016-06-15 | reverse complement strand
CGGCCGAGACTCCGAAGCGTTCTCCAAATTGCCTTGGCGTTAACCATTCGTGATAGTGCGGTGAGGACGGGTCTTGCTGTTGGGCGAGGAACCCTCGAAGATCAGCCTCCTGCTCCGGACTGCTCTTCAGGGCAAGAATCGCACGCCCCATCACCAGATCCGCTCGAACGCGGCCCTGGTCGCGTGCTTGCCTGATTCGGGCGTGCGTGGTTCCCGGCAGAAGGACGGTTCGCCGGTTGTCTATCGACTCCGTGAGCCGGCGCCTCTGCCGTGGCTGCCGCCCGGCGTTGATCTGTCCTGCGACTACGGGCAACCAGGCACTCAGGAGAGTCATGGATAGCGCGGCCGCAGCCGGTATTTTCTTCAGTGTCATAGGCACTCACGAAATTACGATCGGGACGAACTCCTTGCAATCCCTCTCCCTTTGGGAGAGGCTCGATCTTCCGCACCACCGCTACAATTCGATAGCACGAAATGGCAATTTTCTGTGCCGTCATACAGCGGCTAATATGTTACCGTTGCATTGCTCATGAGATTCGTTGCCGGTTCCGTCCTGTTTCTGGCGGCGGTGGCCGCCGTAGTTGTCTATGGACAAGAAGAATTCGGGTTGCTCGGACGCTATGATGACGTTAGAAGGGTTCCCGACAACTTCACGAAAGAGAGCAACCAATTTGTCTTCACCCGGCTCATTTATAACGGACGCATCCCTGGCTATTACAAGAATTGGTATACCGACTATCCTCGAGCTGATCGAAATCTCATCGCCGTATTGAAGCGGCTAACGAATATCAACATCGCTGATCAAGAACGCGTTGTTCCGATCAATGATCCCGATCTATTTAAATACCCCCTGATTTATTCCAGTGAAGTCGGACAAATGGTACTCACGGATGAGGACGCGGCCATTCTTCGGCGATATTTGGAACGTGGCGGCTTCTGGATCGTCGACGATTTCTGGGGCACGTTTGAATGGTCCGAATTCGCCGCCCAGATGCGTAAAATTTTCCCCTATCGCGAAATCAAAGATATTCCCCGGGACCATCCGATCTTTCACGTCATGTATGACACCGACCACATCATCCAGACGCCCAGCCTGGCTTATGTGTTCAATGGAGGAATCACGTGGGAAGTCGATGGTTTCGAGGCGGAATGCAAAGGCATATGGGATGACAGCGGCCGATTAATGGTCGTCATCAATCACAACACCGATCTCGGTGATGCTTACGAGTGGTCCGACGATCCCCGTTATCCCAACAAATTCTCCGGATACGCGTTCCGCGTGGCTGTGAATTTCATCATGTACGCCCTGAGCCACTGAGATCAAAACGACTATACCGACGCTAGTTTCGTTAGACCCGAGTTAACAACAATTAAGGAAGGTGTCAATGTTGACGCCCCTCGGGTAAAATCCGTCCGGCACGCGGCGGTTTGGTTCGTGGCGTCAGCAGTTTTTGAGACCGACGTCTGCTAGAATAATCGTTTTCATCGAACAACAGGAGCCTGTCTGTAATGATTCAAGCAACACAACTGCGCCGTGGGAACACGATTCTGATGAATGGCGAGCTTTACCAGGTGGTGGATTACCAGCACATCACGCCAGGGAACTGGCGAGGAATGGTACAAACCAAACTGCGCAAGCTCAGCACTGGAGCTATTATCGATCACCGGTTCCGTTCGGAAGACCGCGTCGAGCGGGCGGTGCTGGATGAACGCGAGATGGAGTATCTCTACAAGGACGGAACCGATCGCTATTTCATGGATACCGAGAATTACGAACAAATCCATTTCAGTGAGGAAGTCCTCGGCGACGCAGTCAACTATCTCGTCCCAAATTCTAAAATCAAAGTCGATTTTTACGACGGCAGCCCGCTTGGGGTGGAGCTTCCTTCCACAATGGATCTTCGTGTTGTGGAGACAGACCCGGGAATGCCTTCCGCCACCGTCAGCAACGTTCTGAAGCCAGCCAAACTGGAAACAGGATTGGTCGTCGGCGTACCGCACTTCGTTCAGCAGGGCGAAGTGATCCGCGTAGACACTACGGAAGGAAAATACATCGAGCGCGTTCGGGGCTGAAAAATTTAGCCACAGAGAGGCCACAAAGGCTGATTTCTTATCCTGTAATTTTGCGGATATTGACGAGGAGGGCGTCTTCGTCGGTCGCGAATATTGTTCGAAAATCGAGAATTACGCGCCCTTCTTCGAGCCGCACGATTACTGGCGGTTCGGAATTGCGAAGGCGGCGTTCCAATTCTGCGTCTGAGATTCCAGGAAAATCGAGCGCAACGCCCCAGGAAGGAAGATAGGTTTCGGGAGCAGAACCGCCGCCGACGACCGACTTCAGTTCGAGCGGCTTCGCCTTTTCTCCTACACGCCCGGCGAAGGATTCCGCGCGGGGTTTCAGTTCGGCGGCGCCAGCTTGCAGCATCCGCCACACTGGGATTTCTTCCGTTTTACCACATAGATACGCGCGGAGGACAAACTCCAGCACGGAAATCGTTAGCTTGTCTACGCGCAGGGCTCGGAAGAGCGGATTCTGCCGGATCTTTTCGACATAGAGTTTCTTGCCGGCGATGATGCCGGCCTGCGGTCCACCCAAAAGTTTGTCGCCGCTGAAAGAGATCACGTCGATACCAGCACGGATGCTGCCCGCCGCGATGGGCTCGTCAGCGATGCCGAGGGGTATCGGATCCGAGACACAGCCGCTTCCCAAATCTTCAAAGGTTGGAATATTGCAACGCTTACCCAACTCAACGAACTCTCCGAGCGGCGGTCGCTCCGTGAAACCGATCATCCGAAAATTGCTGGGGTGTACACGGAGCAGGAGACGCGTATGCTCATTGATCGCTCTCTCGTAGTCTTTGATCCGCGTGCGGTTTGTCGTACCCACTTCACGCAGACGAGCGCCGCTGCGCGCCATGATTTCGGGAATTCGAAATGAATCCCCGATCTCGATCTGTTCTCCCCGGGAAACGATGACTTCTCCGCCTTCAGCGAGCGTGTTCAACACAAGAAGGACCGCAGCGGCATTGTTGTTCACCACGATCGCCGCTTCGCACCCGAGCAACTGAAGGAGCGTTCGCTCGACGTGGACATCACGCTTTCCGCGCTTGCCCTGTTCCAGATCGAATTCGAGATTCGAATAGCCCGTCGACACTTCCCGCAAGTGTTCAATGGCACGCTCGGGCAGCGGCGCACGGCCAAGATTGGTGTGCAGGACAACGCCGGACGCGTTGATGATGCGCCGAAGAGAAGGTTTGAGCGACTCGCGTATGCGATGCGCCACTCTTTCGGCAATCGCAGAGGTTAATTCCGCTCGGGACACGAGAGATTTGGTTTGCGCAAGTTCACGGCGAGTCTCAGCCAGCACTCTATCGAGAATCGCCGCCACGAAAGGCTGGTTGAGGAACGGCCGAAATTCCGCTAATTTTTCGGAACGAAGGACATCGTTGACCGGTGGGATTTGCCTCAATGCTTCCATAAACATCACCCTCTCCTTTGGGAGAGGGTAGGGTGAGGGTCTCAAGTTCGCTCAAAATCCTGGACCCTCACCCGCCCTTCGGGCGGCCTCTCCCAGGGGGAGAGGCAACGGCCGCTATTTCAGCACACGAAGACTTGATTTACAATTGCCACTCGATGTTGATGTTCATCGCGCGGGCCGTATTACTGTTGGTATTTTCCATAATCCTTTTTTCGTCCGAAGGGGCCGCCTGGCCTCAATCAACTCTGCCCAAAATTATGCGCGACGCGGCGCGGCCGTTGCCGAGCAGTCTGAGCACACTCCTAAAAGATTTTGAACCGGTCATGTCGGAACCGTGTCGAAGCATGCCGGTCGAAGATGCGGTGAAGATCGCAATCGCAGAATTGAAAAAGAAGCGAGGCAATTTGGCGGTCTCCGTCGCCGCGATCCGGGATGCCGGATGCGCCGCTGCGGCACTAAACGATCCTCAATTGGATTCGCTTGTCGCCGCGCAAGCTGGAAAGTTTACCGTTGTTTTCTATGGTTATCATGAACGCATTACGAACGGTGATCTTGCGGGTTTTCTGACGGCCCGCCGGGAGGAGCGCGACCGTCTGTTTACGCGGCTTCGACGTTCCTCGGAACTGCCGGATCGCAACAATGTGATCGAAATGTCACCTCAATTTGGAATTGCCTCCATCGCGTATTCTCACGCCGTCACCGATGTGGCAAATGTCTGGTTTCTGATCTGGAAGACAGTAAACGGCGATCTGAAATAATTTCATGAGACGAATCGAACGCGCGCTGATCAGCGTGTATGACAAAAGCGGAATCGTCGAATTCGCGGCAGCATTATCCGATCTCAAAGTTCAAATCATCTCTACCGGAGGTACATCGCGGCTGCTGAGGTCCAATGGTGTTGAAGTGCGCGAGGTATCGGACTTGACGAGATTCCCCGAAATCTTGGACGGCCGGGTGAAAACGCTGAATCCGCTCATTGCGGGAGGTCTGCTGGCCATCCGGAATAACGCCGAGCACATGAAGCAGGTTCGAGCACACGAAGTCCCGCTGATCGATCTCGTGTGTGTGAACCTTTACCCGTTTGTCGAGACTGTCCGCAAGCCCGGTGTGCAGTTCGAGGAGGTCATAGAAAATATCGATATCGGTGGGCCCTCGATGATTCGAGCCGCCGCAAAAAATTTTCAGGACGTGGCGGTCGTCACATCGCCTGCTGACTACAAAATGGTTTCCGCAGCACTGGCCGAAGGCGGCGGCGTGCTCCGCCGGGAGATCCTGTTTGACCTGGCGCGCAAAGCATTTCACTGTGTGGCCCGATACGACGCGGAAATCGCCCAATATCTCTCTCATGCCGGACGGGACGGAGCCTTCCCGCCTAACCTCTTCATGGATTTCGAAAAAATTTCCGACCTGCGCTACGGCGAGAACCCGCATCAAGGCGCTGCATTTTATAAATGGGGCGGCCAACCCGCCTACGGGCTGGCTGCTGCAAAGCAGATCCAGGGAAAAGAACTCTCCTACAACAATCTGGTCGATGCGGAAGCGGCATGGAATCTCGTGTGCGAATTTGATTCCGCAGCCTGTTCGATCATCAAACACACGAATCCCTGTGGTACGGCCATCGCCGACTCCCTGCGCGAAGCATATTTGAAGGCTTACGCAGCCGATCCCGTGTCCGCGTTTGGTTCGATTATTGCCCTCAACAGAACGGTTGACGGCGACACTGCTATCGAACTGGCCAAGCTGTTCGTCGAAGCGGTAATTGCGCCGGACTATCGGCCTGAGGCGCTGTCGATTTTCGCCCCCAAGAAGAATCTGCGGGTGTTGTCGATGGGTGGTTCCGAATCCGGGGGCCCTCAACAACCGGCACGCCAGTCCGCTGGCTTCGCCGCCCTCTCCGGAGCGGAGAGGGAAATCAAGAGGGTATCCGGAGGCATTCTTCTTCAGGACGTGGACAACGTTTTGCTTGGTCCGGAATCCAGAATTGTGACGAAACGCCGGCCCACGGAAAATGAGCATCGGGATCTGCATTTCGCATGGCGTGTGGCCAAGCATGTGAAATCTAATGCTATCGTTCTTGCCGAGGACGGCCGCACGATAGGCGTGGGAGCCGGGCAAATGAGCCGTGTGGACTCGGTCAAACTCAGTATTCAGAAGGCGCAACCCACTGCTCGAGGTTCGGTACTGGCTTCGGACGCTTTCTTTCCTTTTCGCGACGGAATCGATGAAGCCGGCCGGGCCGGCGTGACGGCAATCATCCAACCCGGAGGCTCCGTCCGGGATGCCGAGGTTGTACAGGCCGCCGATGAGCACGGCATCGCTATGATTTTTACGGGTTTAAGACATTTCAAACACTAGGTCCTAGGGTATAAAGGTATAATGGTCTGAATCTTATGAACAGACAATTGTTCGTATTCGTGCTAGCGCTTGGTCTTCTAACCACGGGTCTCGCAACCACCGGATTTGCTCAGGCGAAAGTGACTTCGCGTACCGAAGCGTATTATCACTTCTCGAAAGCGCGAATGCTGGACGACGGAGGCCAAGCGGCGCAGGCCATCGAGGAATACAAGAAGGCTCTCGACCTGGATCCCAACAATTCGTTGATTCTTTCCGAGATGGCCGAAAGCTATTTGCGGAACAACCGGCTGCGGGAAGCCGTCGATGTCGCGCAGAAGGCGATTCAGGCGGATCGTGACAATATCGAAGCTCACAAGATTTTGAGCACCGTCTACCTGCAGGTGATCGGAAGGGCAAACGCGCAGCAACCCCCGAGCACGGAAACGATCAATAACGCCATCCGTGAATTTGAAGAAATCATCCGGATCGATCCCACTGAACGCCAGTCGTTTCTAATGCTCGGCCGGCTCTATCAAATCAAAGGAGAACGCGATAAAGCTGCGGATATTTACAAGAAATTCCTCGGCGTCGAACCCGGTTCTGAAGAGGGCGTCACGGCTCTGGCGAAGCTGCACATGGATGCAGGCAACTACAAAGAAGCCGTCGAACTACTCGAAGACTTTGTGAAGCAAAGACCGGATTCCGACAGTGCTTTTCAGACTTTGGGCGAAGCGTACTCCGACCTTCAAGAGTACGCCAAGGCGGCAGATGCCTATAAACGAGCCGGCGAACTCGACCCCGACAACGTCGAGATTAAAAAGGCTGTAGCGCAGGCCTTATTCCTCGCCAACGACTTCGATAACGCCGCAAAGAAGTACGAGGATTTGGTGAAGACCGAGCCCGAGGATGGGGTCGCGCGGCTTAGGCTCGGCCAAATTTATCGGAATCAAATGAAGTATGATCTGGCGCGGCAGAATCTGGAGAAGGCCAGCCAGGCTTTTCCCGACAGCATTGAAATTCAATTCAATCTTGTGCTGCTCGACCGGGACGAAGGCCGGCTCGAAGATGCGCTGAAACTCGCGAATGATCTTCTGAAGAAGACCGAGAAAGCCAACGGCCGCTACACGGAAGCCGAGAAGCAAAATCGGCGGGTTTTCCTCATTAATCAGGCAATCTTGAATCAGACGCTCGGCAATTATAACGAAGCCGTGCGCACATTCACCGAGGTCAAGTCTCTCACCAATGAAAAAGACGGTCGCGTGGATGCGTTGATCGTTGAGACCTATCGCCTCGGAAAGAATCTAGACAAGGCTCTGCAGCACACAGACCAGGCGTTGTTGGAAACGCCCGGCAGCCGCCAGCTCCGTATGCTCCGTGCCGACCTCGTCGCGGAGAAAGGAAGAGTGGACGAAGGGGTCAAAGCTCTCCAACAATTGCAAAAAGGAAACGACGAGGATCTGGATGTCCTGTCCGCAATGGTGAGCGTCTACCAGCGTGCAAAGCGCTTTGACGACGCGCAGAATGTCCTGAATAGAGCCGTTCAGCGTTTTCCCAACGAAGAGCAGGTGCATTTCCTTCAAGGCGCCCTCTACGAAAAACAAAAGAAGTACAGCGACGCTGAAAAGGCTTTTCGTAAAGCTCTCGAGATCCAGAAAGACGATCCGGCCGTGCTGAATTATCTCGGTTTCATGTTTGCCGACCGCGGAATTCGCCTGGAAGAAGCGGAAGCCATGATCCAGAAAGCCGTGCAGGCCGATCCCACGAACGGTGCCTACCTCGACAGCCTGGGCTGGGTCTACTTCAAGCAGAACCGCCTGGATCGTGCCGAGGAATATTTGAAGAAGGCCATCATCTTCCTGAACTCGGATTCCAACATCCATGACCATTTAGGCGACCTATACTTCAAGACGAAGCGGTATGAGGAAGCCCGGGCCGAATGGAACAAGACACTCCAGCTATCGACGGAACAGGAAGAAATCGATAGGGTTAAGAAAAAGCTGGACGAACTGAAAACGACGAAGGCAGCCCAAAAATAATTCGAACCCGCCTTTCCTTGTGGCTGTCCTTATTACAGACATCGACGGAATGAAGACGGTCGCTGTTCGAGCAGAAGACATTGATTTTGACGCTGCTGCTCGGGAACATCGTTCGTTTCTGCTTCAGATTGCGGTTGCTTCCACACGCAATCCGGCCGATGCAGAAGACATTGTCCAGGAAGCCCTTATGCGTGGTTATCGCGGTATCAAACGATTTCGAGGCGACTGCCCGCTGCGGATCTGGTTGTCCCGTATCGTCGTTCGCGTGGCGATCAATCATCACCGCAGCCTCGCGCGCCGCCTGAAGCGGTGGGTTTTTTTTGGGGATCTGCAATCGGTTTACGAAGACGGCTCCGTCCAGGAATTCGAACCCGCGGATCCGATGGGCTTCTTCGACCGTGAGGCCGTGTTGGATATACGTAAGCACGTGAACCGTCTTCCAGATGAGTTTCGGATGCCGTTGGTCATGCTGGCTGTGGATGGATTAACAATTCCGGAAATCGCAGGCATCCTCGAAATCCCTGAAGGGACAGTGAAGTCCAGAATTTTTTACGCGCGCAAGCGGCTGAAGCAGGCATTACAAGGCAGGAAAAGGTAAGAACGAATATGACTGTGGATTGCCAATGGCTTGAGAAAAATTTGGAAGCCCTGTTCTGCGAAACGCTAAGCCCGGAACAGAATCGGATGGCCCGAGCACACATCGATAACTGTGATTCCTGCGGCAAGGAAGTCGCGGCGCTGAAGGCGATCGATCCCTTGGTCAAAGCTTACTTCCAAAACGAGCTGAACCGAGCGCTGAAGACCCGCGCCTCCGGCGGCCGCCGCTTGCCGGCGAGCCGTGTGCTGGGCCTCAGTTCTGCAGCGCTGATAGCGGCGTCCTTGCTGCTCGTCTTTACATTGCGTACACCGACTCAGCAACCCGCCGTTCCTGCGGCGTCTCCAGTCTCAGAAGCTACGGAGGCTCAGCCGCCTGAGGCGACACCTCTTGTAAAAAGCTCAGACGCTCCGCCAGTCGAACGCGCCAAACCGGACGCGAGCGCACAGGTTGAGCCCCCTCAAATCCCTCGCGCTACAGCCGCGGCCGGCAAGGGCGCACCGCAATTTCTGGTGACGGACCCGGCCGGATATTCACGCACCCTTAATGACTATCGCGGGCACGTGTTGATCATCGGTGTTCTGAATAGCCGCCAGACCGAACCGGCGTCCAATTTCGAGCGTCTCTACAAAGCTTTTGGCTCGAATTCGAAATTTCGATTCGTCGGTGTTTCCACAGATCGTCAACCGAAACCCGCAGATACGACCTTCCCATTAACCTACAATCAAGGCTCGATACTTTTTGGCGCCGCGCCGGGAGAATTTGTGCTCCTGGATGAGAGGGGATCTGTTCAGTTGCGCGGATCCCTCGTCAGGGATTTCGATAATCTTCTCAAAGGGTTACAAGGAAACTGAGTCGCTTGTAAGCTGCATGTTAAAATTCTGTGGAAAGCCCTCAAACAACAACCGTTAAAAAACGATCTTCGCAGCCAGTTGAAGGATGCGCTGATCGTACACCGACTGGGGCCAGCCGAAGGTCGTCGACGGTATCGCTGGGTTCGCCAGGGGCCGGAAGAAACCTCCGCCGAAGGTGTACCGCGTGGTCAACATGCCGCTGATGTTCGCGCGATTCGTTACATTGAACAGTTCTGCAATCAACTGAAGACGCACGCGTTCGCTTTCGAGCGGAACGTCCTTGCTCAAGCGTAGGTCTACGGTAACGAATTCCGGGCCACGGATCGTATTCCTGCCGGCCCAAGGCACGCGATCATTGAAATTATTGCCGTCGTTTCCGGGATCGCCTGTAGTGATGTCATTGAACGCGCGCCCAGATTGGGCCTGCGTGATCAGCCCGAAATGCCAATCATTCAGGATACCCTTGAGCACGGGATTCGAGACGGAGTTGGCGTAATTGATGTCCCAGACTCCTGACAACACGAAACGGTGACGAATGTCGGAAGCCCCAGGCCCGCGGTCCAAGTTGGGAGCCAACGTGTCCTGAGCCACCTTGGCGTCATCGCCCCCATTGCCCGGCACAACGGAAGTCGCATCGGGCGTGGTATCCAGCACTTTGGAGAACGTATAGGAAACCTGCGCCTGGAAACGATTGGCAAACCGGCGCTGAAACTGTACGAATGCGCCGTGATAAATCGAGTTAGCGCCGCTGTCAAAAAGCGAGATGCGGCCAAAGGCTGGATTGGGACGCGTCGGACCGGTTGTCCCAGGATGGCGGAAATACGTGATAGGCGTGCCCTGTGCCGCGACGCACGCTAAGACTGTCGGACAGATGAACCCGGTTGCCGGCTGAGATGGAAGCAAGTTGATGTCGCGGGTTCGCGAGAGGTGCGTGCCGTTGACACCCAGATACCCCACCGTCACGCTCGAGCCGCGGCCGGCCGCGATTTCTGTTTGCAAGCTGAACTGCTGGGTTCTGGGCGTCTTGAAGTTTCTGTCGGTGACATAAATGTCCGGTGGAGAGCCGGGTCCCGGCGGCGCGGTTAAAATGTTCGGGTACGTCGGCAGATTCGTTGTAACCAGAAACTGCTGCGTCGCGAAGCCGTTATTGAGTATCGCCGTACTCAGCAGCAGTCCTGGGGTCCGAGCGTAATAAATGCCATATCCGCCGCGCACAACTATTTTCTCCGTATCGGTGACGCGATATGCAAATCCAACTCGTGGTCCGAAATTGGCAGGATCTGTGGGAATTCGGTCGGTCCGGAGATCGGCTGCCAGGAGCTGCGCGTTAGGATTCAGATAATCCGGTTGGCGGTATTTGAAATAGTCATACCGCAATCCGTAGTTGAGCGTCAGCCGTTCCGTGGTTCGCCACGAATCTTGAGCAAAGAAGGCGTACTCGTTTACGTCGGGATGGCTGATCGGAGCGCTTTTGCCCATACCGGCAAAGGACTGCCGAAAACTAGCGGGTGTCCCATTAAGGAAGTCGTTCCAGTTATTGTAGGTGTAGCCACCCGCGAAGAATCCCGGAAAATAGTTTTCTGCACGCAGTAAGTTGAAATCGAACCCCATCTTGTAAGAATGACGTCCGCGTACATAAGACAATGAACCCGTTGGCTGATACGCGTAAGTATTCGTGAATCGCGGGCTGAAATTGTTGGCGCCGAAAAGAACTCCGTTGATGATGTTCACTTCAGGCCCTGTCGTGTTAGCAAAACCAGGTTGTTTGTCCTGTACGAAGTTGAAGCGCATCTCCGCGACCATCCGAGAACCCAGAGTCCGGTTGTAGACAACCGCGATATTGTCTGTGTTGACTTCGTTGCCGCCGGAGTGTTCCTCAGCGACACTGGAACCGAAGGATTCCTGGTTAAGACCTGTATAGCGGCTCAGGTTGTATCGGATGCTGAGCCAGTCTTTATCGGACATGTTCCAATCGCCCTTCACTAGTCCCAGGTTATTTTCCAAACCGATCAGGTAGGGATTCAGATATTTTCCAAACGGACCCGCCACCCCGCCCGGCGGCGTGACGTTCGGCACCACGATTTGGGTTTGTTTGTTCCGCTGAGCGTCATAGCTCAGGAAAAAGAACAGCTTGTCCCGCTGGATCGGTCCACCGAAAGTTCCGCCGAACTGGTTGAAATGGTATGGACGCTTCGGCGCCCTGTTACGGTTGTTGATGAAATCATTAGCGTTGATTCCCTTGTCCCGATAAAACTCGAACGCTGATCCGTGGAAGTCATTGGTACCGCTGCGCGTGATGACGTTAAGCACGCCGCCGCCGGCCCGTCCGATTTCAGCCGCGAAAGCGTTGGCATTGACCTGAAATTCCTGTACCGCACCCTGGCTGAAAGCCGTAGGACGAAAACCGCTTCGGCCTGTGGCCTGACCAAAGAACAAATTATTCGAATCGGCACCGTCCACCAACATCGCATTGCTCGGACCTCGCTGGCCACCAAAAGCGAGATCGCCGCCCCGAGTCGGATCCCTAACGACACCGGGAGTCAGAACGGCCAGATCGAGAAAACTTCTACCGTTGATCGGCAGATCGGCGACGGAGCGCATATCGATTGTGGTCGCCACATTCGAACGCGTCGTTTCTATCATCGGGACTTCCTCGGCGACCGACACAGTCTCCGTGACGCCGCCGACTTCCAATTTGGCATCCACTGTCACGACAGCACCAACGGTTAAAGGGACGTTCTTTTGAACGACCGTCTTGAAACCCGGCGCCTCAATAGTTAAGTCGTAATTCCCGGCACGCAAACCACCGAACCTATAAAGGCCCGCAGTCGTGGTTCCCATGGTTCTCGTCAGACCACTCTCCGTGCTGTGGACCGTGACTTTTGCACTAGCAACGCCAGCGTTCGAGGGATCCGTTACAACGCCATTCAGAGTCGCGCTGGCGATCTCCGACTGTGCGAACAGGGATCCAGCGCTGAGCAGAACAGTAATGATGACTATCGAAACGACTATCTTCTTCATGACAGGCATTGTTTCCTTTCTGTTACTAGAACACCGCGCGTAACGAAACCTGAGCGCGACGAGCATTGGTGCCATCCGGGCTGGTCGCCGTCGAACTGCCGGTCCCGTAAGACGGGATGTAGCTGAGCGTCGTACCACTCAAGCTGTATTCGTCCGTACGGCGGCTCGTGTTGTATTGCCTATTAAATATGTTGAAAGCTTCAAAAGTGAGATAACCGGTAACGCGCTCTGTGAAGGGAACCTTCTTGGAGAGGCGCGCATCGAAGCGGTAGATGCGATCCAAATCGAGATTGCTGATCGGCTGAAACGGCACGCGGGAACTGCACCCACACCCATTTAGCGAGCCGACAACGAGGGCGCCCGGGAAAGCAAATACTGAGACTGCTGTCGTGGCGGTAACCGGCCGCGACGACTGAAGCGTGGTGATCTCGCTCAACTGCCAATTGTTGATAAGATGACGAGCCAAGGCGCTGCTCGTCGCGCTGAATGTCGGATTCCAAACGAGGCTGATTGCTGCGCGATGGCGGATATCATTGGCTGACGAGCCTTTTTCAGCACGGAAATTGCCGTTTTCGTAGCTCGTCGGGCCCGAGTCATAGAAGACATTGGGGTCTCCCGTCGGTTGGTTGAAGTCGATGGCGTGCGACCAGGTGTAAGACACCGACGCCTGAAATCCGCGGCTGTACCGCTTATTCACCTGAACGGCCAATCCGTCGTAATAACTCAGCCCGGGATTTTCGAGCTGGTTGACACGGCGGTACCTGGGATCGACTCTTGTCCGATAAGTGGGAGTCGTATACGTTCCGGCTACATTCCCGGTGCGGTCCAGAATCGTATACGTGATGGGCGGCCCGAGAGGTCCAACGTTCAAGTCTCGGACTCCGTACAACCGCACGCCGCGCCCCCACAGATAAGAGATACTAAAATCAATGTTCGCGGTGATCTCCCGCTCGAGGGCGATATTCGCTTGATGGGTGTAAGGGTTCCGCAGGTTTTTATCCGCAAAAGTGATATCCACCGTTCCCGCCGGCGGGTTGAACGACGTCGACGGCAGATAATTAGGATAGACCGCTCCTGCAGCCAGTTGCTCCGGTGTGCCACTGTTGTAGGTGATGTTTTTTCGATACGCACCGTTATTGGCGAAGAGCCTGTTGATCAGCCCGGACTGGTACCGTGCGAAAAACATGCCGTATCCGGCGCGAGCAACCGTTTTCGAGTTCAACCTATAAGAAATCCCCGCGCGCGGAGCGACGTTGTCGATTGCCGAGTGGATAACACCGGTCTGCGGGTAGTCCGGATTCACGACGCTGGGCTGTGGGATTGAGGTGTAGTCATAGCGCAAGCCGAAATTCAGCACCACGTCGGGATTGATACGGAACTGATCCTGCCCATAAAAGCCATACGTCTCCAGGTTGAAGTCGACGAGCGGATTCCCGAATGCCTGCGAGTACGTGCTCCAATTCTTCAAACCTGCCGTGTTGAAGCGGGTCTCGCTCGGGTTCAAGCGCGGATAGGAGTTGGCAACACCCAGATTACCGGTGCTGTTGACGGTCAAGCTGGCTAGACCGAGGCCGGGATAAAGGAAGTCCGGGCTCGCGGTGTCGTGCAACCGATCTTTGAACCATCCAAAGCGGCCTTCATTGACGACGCGTGGACTTACGATGGCCGTCCATTGTGCGCGGCCGTATGCATCCCGGACCGTGGAGTCCGCATTGTTTCCGATGGCATTTCCATTGGAAAAAACGATTCCGGTTGCTTGTATGCCGTGTGGGGAAACCCAGCGCAAGCCGCTCAGGCTGAAGCTCAGGCTATTCCTGTCGGACAGGTGGTAGTCAATCTTGCCAAAGCCGAGGTCCTGCTGCACAGTGCGCGAGACGGTTCCGAAATTCCGCGTTGTCAACATCTGGATCGCCGTCTGACATTGCGCGCCCGTCGCTTGGATCGTTGCAGTGGGATTGGGACAGGGGTTCCTCGCTGTATCCAATGTGCCGGCTGCAGTAAAAAGGTTGGCGCTCGTCTGCGTGGCAATCGCTGGAAAATCCCGGCGCGTGGCTTCGTAATTCCAGAAATAGAAGAGCTTGTCTTTAATAAATGCACCGCTCAGGCTCGCGCCGGCCTGATGTCGAATGTCCTGAGGATTGAACGAGGCATAACGGTCACGCGCGTTCAGACTTCGATTACGAAAGAACCAATAGGCGGTTCCGTGAATGTCGTTGCTTCCGCTCTTGGTGATCGTGTTCACCACGCCGCCCATGGCCTGGCCATATTCAGCGGCATAATTGTTGGAGATCACCTGGAACTCCTGAACGGCCTCTTGCGAAATCGGGCTGGTGATCCGCGTTCGTCCGGCGTTCTCGTTGTAGAAGGTGTTGGTCGTGTCATTGCCGTCCGTCAGAAAGGCATTGTGGCCGCCAATGCCGCGAAAACTAAGCAGACCGAACGCCCCGTCAGGCACTACAGCCGGTGTCAACAGAACGAACGAATCTACACGCCGCCCGTTGATCGGCAGTTCCAGAATCTGCCTCGAGTTCACCAGCTGGGAAACGTCGGTCTTCGTGTCATCGACCAGTACCGCTTCGGCGGTGACTTCAACGCTCGCCTCCGTACCCGCTACGACGAGATCAATGTGAAGATCGATATTCTGGCCGACCGTCAAAGTGACCCCGGTCGCCTGGTACGTCGCGAAGCCGCTCTTATTGACGCTGACACTGTACCCTTCCGCAGGAATTAGAGCAGGGGCCGTAAACACGCCCTGACTGTTTGTCTCCAGATTCCGTCTGATTCCCTTCGCCTCATTCGCCACCACTACAGAAGCACCGGGTACGGCGGCTCTCGAAGCGTCCAGCACCACGCCGGAAATACTTCCCAGGCCAGCGCCTGACTGGCTAAGCGCATAGTCGGCAAAAGCAAAAATTAAAAGAATTAAAATCACAGTCTTTCGCTTCATGTAGATTTCTCTTTTTTATGCAACAGTCCAAAACGGATGGGGGAAAGATAATACACGTTTCGCGACAGTGAGGAAGGAAATTGGTACACAAAAGGCACACAAGAAGAGCCTCTCGCGATTTCCTTGTGCCTTCTTGTGATCCTTTTTGTGCCTTTTGTGGTTCGTTCCCCTTTTGTTAGTTGTGGGTCTCCTCCAGCCGGACCAGATCCTCGTACGTTTCCCGCCTGCGGATAACTTGATAAGTTTTGCCCGTCACCAGGACCTCTACGACGCGCGGCCGCGAATTGTAATTCGATGAAAGGCTGAAGCCGTACGCCCCGGCGCTCATGATCGCGAGGAGTTCGCCAGGCTCGAGCAGAGCGACATCTCTGTCCTTCGCGAAGAAGTCGGCCGATTCGCACACCGGGCCCACAACGTCGGCTGTTTCCATTTTTTGGCTGGCCTGCTCGCGGACCGGCCAGAGTTGGTGGTGAGATCCGTATAAGGCGGGGCGGATCAGATCATTCATTCCAGCATCGACGACAAGAAACTTTTTCGTACCTTGGTTCTTTTTCAAGAGAACCCGCGTAAGCAAGATACCCGCGTTGCCGACAATGACCCGTCCGGGTTCGAGCACGATCGTAAGTTCCAGATCCTTTGTCGCCTTGGCCACGGTCTCACCATAGACGGCAGGCGACGGTGGTTCTTCGGTACTGTATGAGATGCCGAGACCGCCACCGAAGTCGAGGTATTTCAAAGCGACGCCATCTGATTGCAATTCGAGGACGAATTGCCGGAGGCTCGCAAGGGCTTCCTGGAAGGGTCCCATTTCCGTAATTTGCGACCCCAGGTGACACTGTACGCCCACAACCTCGACATTCGAGAACGCGCGCGTGTTTCGATAGAGATCCCTCGCTTCGGGAAGACTCACGCCGAATTTGTGTTTCTGCATTCCCGTTGAAATGTACGGATGCGTGCGCGGATCAACGTCGGGATTCGCTCGAATGGAAATCCGCGCTTTCTTTCCCGCGTCGCGCGCAATACTGTGAATCAACTCCAACTCTGCACTGGACTCCACATTGAAGAAGAGAATATTGGTGTCAAGCGCATATCGAATTTCATCGGCCGTTTTGCCGACACCCGCAAAGATTACTTTTTCGGCAGAACCGCCCGCGCGCAAAACTCGGAACAATTCACCGCCAGAGACAATGTCGAAACCTGTTCCCCACTCGGCAAATCGCCGAAGGATATTGATGTTCGAATTGGCTTTGACGGCGTAACAAATCAGGTGCGGTACGGATCGAAAAGCGTCGTCGAAGACGCGAACATGCCGTTCGAGTGTCCGTTCGCTATAGACATATACGGGTGTACCCATATCGGCGGCAATCCGCGATAGCGGAACTTCTTCGCAATACAGCTCGCCG
>WNGM01007077.1_pt1 | contig 16676 bp, 19 predicted proteins | sample 5400571 | NCBI WGS metagenome assembly WNGM01 (sample SAMN13153378, study PRJNA577476) | soil metagenome | isolation source: 100 cm soil or saprolite under Garry oak tree replicate 2 | place: USA:California | collected 2016-06-15 | reverse complement strand
CGGGTGCGGCCGGGGCTCGACGACAAGATTCTTGCCGACTGGAACGGGCTGATGATCGCTGCGCTGGTGAATGCCGGCATCCTGTTCGACGAGCCCTCCTGGATCGAGATGGCCGCGCGTGCGTTTGCGTTCATCGCGGAAACCTTGGCGCGCGGCGACCGGCTCGGCCATTCCTGGCGTGCTGGCAAGCTCATTTTTCCGGGGCTCGCGTCGGATTTCGCCGCCATGATCCGGGCCGCCCTGGCGCTCTACGAAGCCACTGCGGATCGCGCCTATCTCGACCGCGCGCTCGCCTGGCAGCGGGCATTCGACCGCCACTATGGCGATCCGGCCGGCTATTTCCTTACCGCGGGCGATGCCCAAGGTCTGGTGGTGCGCCCCGCCCCTACCCATGACGAAGCCACGCCGAACGCCAATGCGCTCGCCGCCCAGAACCTGATCCGGCTCGCCGTGCTGGCCGGCGACGAGAGCTGGCGCGCCGCGGCCGACCGCCTGTTCGATGGCATCTTTCCGAAAGCCTTCGCCAATCTGGTTGCCCACGCGGCCTTGCTCAACGCGCTCGATTTCCGGCTGCGTGCGGCCGAGATCGTGGTGACGGGGGAGAATGCCGACCAGCTCTTCGCAGCGGCGCTCGCGCTGCCGTTCCTCGATCGCGTCGTGCTGCGCGCGCCGTCCGCGGATGCGCTCACACCTTTGCATCCGGCCCGGGCCAAGCTCGCGGCGCATGCGGGTGCCGCGACGTTCGTCTGCGTCGGCGAACGCTGCTCGCTGCCGGTTACCGAGCCGCAGCAGCTCGCTGCGGCCGTGGCGGCGATGCGAGCCTGACGGGCGGAGGGACGGGATGCACGGCAATGCCACCGGGCTGCTGCATGCCTGGCACGATTTCTACGTGCTCATCGGCACGGCGGCCGCGACGCTGATCGGCCTGATGTTCGTGGCCGCGTCGATTAGTGCCAGTTACATGACCGAGAAGCATCAGGCCGGCATCCAATCGTTCTACACGCCGACGGTGGTGCATTTTGCCACGGTGCTGATCACCTGCGTCGTGCTCGTGGCCCCGCTCGGCGCCATGCCGCTCGGCGCGCTGCTGCTCGCCATCGGGGCCGTCGGCCTCGGCTATGCTTCCGTCGTGTGGGTACGGATGGGTCGCCGCGGCTTCACCGCGAGCATCGATCTCGCGGATCGATTCTGGTACGCGCTCTCGCCGGTCGCCGGTCACCTGCTGTTGGTCGCGGCCGTCCTCATGCTGTTGCTGTTCGGAGACGAGCGCAGCCTCGAGGTGCTGGCGATCGCCATCGTGCTACTGCTGCTGGCGGCGATCCGCAACGCCTGGGACATCACGGCCTGGGCGGTGACGCGCTCGGGGCCCAGTCCATGAGCGCCGGCCCGCCGTCGCGCCGCCGCCACCTCGTGGCGCGCGAGGCAATTCTCAGGTGTTCATCGACTCGAAAAATTCGGAGTTGTTCTTGGTGTTGCGCAGCTTGTCGAGCAGGAAGTCGATGGCGTCCATGGTGCCCATCGGATTGAGGATGCGGCGCAGCACGTACATCTTTTTGAGAACGTCGGCCGGCACCAGCAATTCCTCCTTGCGGGTGCCCGAACGGGTGATGTCCATCGCCGGGAAGGTGCGCTTGTCCGCCACCTTGCGGTCGAGAATGATTTCCGAATTGCCGGTGCCCTTGAACTCCTCGAAGATCACCTCGTCCATGCGGCTGCCGGTATCGATCAGCGCCGTGGCGATGATCGTCAGCGATCCGCCTTCCTCGATGTTGCGCGCGGCGCCGAAGAATCGCTTGGGTCGCTGCAGGGCGTTGGCGTCGACGCCGCCGGTGAGCACCTTGCCGGAGGACGGCACCACGGTGTTGTAGGCGCGCCCGAGCCGGGTGATCGAATCGAGCAGGATCACCACGTCGCGGCCGTGCTCGACCAGGCGCTTGGCTTTTTCGATGACCATCTCGGCGACCTGCACGTGGCGGGCCGCCGGCTCGTCGAAGGTCGAGGAGATCACCTCGCCTTTGACCGACCGCTGCATGTCGGTGACTTCCTCCGGCCGCTCGTCGATCAGGAGCACGATCAAATAGCACTCGGAGTGATTGGCCGTGATCGAATGCGCGATGTTCTGCAGCAGCACGGTCTTGCCGGTGCGCGGCGGCGACACGATCAGCGCCCGCTGCCCCTTGCCGATGGGCGCCACGATGTCGATCACCCGCGGCGAAAGGTCCTTCTTGGTGGAATCCTCCATTTCCATGACCAGCCGCTCATCCGGGTAGAGCGGGGTCAGATTGTCGAAATTGATCTTGTGCCGGGCCTTCTCGGGATCCTCGAAATTGATGGTGTTGACCTTCAGCAGGGCGAAATAGCGCTCGCCGTCCTTGGGACTGCGGATGTGCCCGTCGATGGTATCGCCGGTTCTGAGCCCGAACCGGCGGATCTGCGAGGGCGACACGTAGATGTCGTCGGGTCCGGGCAGGTAGTTGGCTTCCGGGGAGCGCAGGAAGCCGAAGCCGTCCGAGAGCACTTCGACCACGCCCTCGCCGATGATGTCGATTTCGCGGCCGGCCAGCTGCTTGAGGATGGCGAACATCAGCTCCTGCTTGCGCATGGTGCTGGCGTTTTCGACTTCGAGCTCCTCGGCAAAGCTGAGCAGCTCGGTCGGAGTCTTGGATTTGAGATCCTGCAGTTTCATTTCCCGCATGCGGGGTATCCTGTGGGGGTGGACCGGTGGCAATGAATCGACCGGTCAAGTCTGGTGGAAGGTGCGAATCGCAGATCTTGGGCGGGGCAGGCGAACACGCCTCGGGCCCGATGCACCGGTCGGCCGCATTTCGACCAGAACTCTGGATGCATCTGCCTGCGTTCAGGGGAGTGGTGAAAACAATAGGGAAAGAACGTGCGCTGCGCAAGGGGGATCGAATAATTAAGCCGGGTGGTGCTTCAGAAGGGCTTAACGATCGCGAGAATCACGATCCCGATCATCAGCAGCGTCGGCACCTCGTTCACGATCCGGTAGAAGGCGGCCGAATGGCGGCTGCGGTCCGCCGCGAAGTCCTTGACCCAGCGGGCGAAGAGTCCGTGTACGCCCGACAGGATCAGCACCAGGGCGAGCTTTGCGTGCAGCCACCCGGCCGTCAGCCAGCCTCCGGTCCAGGCCAGCCAAAGGCCGAGCCCCCAAGTCGCGATCATGGCCGGGTTGATGATCGCGTTGAGCAGTCGCCGTTCCATCCTTTTGAATGTTTCGGACTGGGGCGACCCCAGCTCCGCCTCGCAATGGTAGACGAACAGGCGGGGCAGATAGAGCATGCCGGCCATCCAGGCGATCACTGCGATCAGGTGAAATGCCTTGAGCCAATCGTATAATGTGCCTTCGTTCACGCCGGACCTGCCCCTCGAATTCGCCGCAGCATCCGTTCCACGTGTCCGACCGGCGTATCGGGCAGAATGCCGTGGCCCAGGTTGAAGATGAAGGGCCGGTCGGCGAAACCATGCAGGATGTCGTCGACCTCTCGGTCGAGCGCGGAGCCCCCGGCGAGTAGGACCACCGGATCGAGATTACCCTGGATCGTCATGGTTTGCGGGATCTGGCTGCGAGCGAAGCCACGGTCGATCGTCCAGTCGAGGCTCACGGCATGGACCGGCACTTGTTCGACGTATCGTGATAAAGCCGTTCCGATGCCGCGCGGAAAGCCGATGATCCTCGCTCCAGGGCATTGCGCTCGAACGTCACGACAAATCCGCTGGACCGGAGCAATGCACCATCGCTCGAACTCACGAGGGCCGAGAACGCCGGCCCAGGTATCGAAGATCTGCACGGCATCGACCCCGGCTCGGAACTGGCGGACCAAATACTCGACCGACCCGGTGACCAGGCGATCGATCAGCTTTCCGAACGTTGCCGCATCCTCGAGCGCCAACCGTCGCGCCGGTACTTGGCCTTCCATGCCCCGTCCGGCCACCATATAGGTCGCGACGGTCCAGGGTGCGCCGCAAAATCCGATCAAGGCGACAGCTGGAGGGAGCATCTGTTTCACCAGACGGATGGTCTCGTAAACCGGCTCCAGGGCGTCGTGATCGACCTGTGCGCGCAAATGCTCGATCGACGCGGCATCGGTGAGCGGCTCGAGCCGCGGCCCCTCGCCGGTATCGAACTCCACCCGCTGACCGAGGGCATGCGGAATTACCAGGATGTCGGAGAAAAGGATCGACGCGTCGAAGCCGAACCGGCGCACCGGCTGCAAGGTTGCCTCGGCCGCAAGCTCGGGTTTGAAGCACAGCTCGAGAAATCCGCCCGCCCGCCTTCGCAGCGCCCGATACTCCGGTAAATACCTGCCGGCCTGGCGCATCAGCCAGACCGGCGGAATCGGCTGCACTCTCCCGTCGAGCGCCTCGAGCAGCGGTTTTACCGGTTGGATCTCGTTCACACCGTCTTCCTGTAATAAACCTTTCTAAGAATCTTGTTCTTTAGTTTCTTGCCGGTTGATTGGACTCATTTCTTTCCTTCAACACGGTATCCATGAGTTCTGCACATGGTTTGACGATCTCCACAGATCGCGCTTTTTTGCTAAGCTGTTGCCAGATCAAGAGAATAGAGCACCCGGTGGCGGAGTTGGAAGATTCCACCACCTCTCCGATCCGTCCCGTTCCGCATTCTCCCACTCTCTTGCCCTGTGCAGACATAAGCCCAATTCCAACCACGCCGGCAGCCGTGCCGCTTGCACCGCCGCGTCAGGCGTGGCCTCCTCCCCGGTTATCCACACCTTTTACCCGGCTTTGCATGTCGAACCGTCCCGGAAGCTATTTCCACCTCCATCTCGTTTCGGATGCGACCGGCGAGACGCTGATCACCGTCGCCCGTGCGGCGGCCGCCCAGTACGTCACCGTGACGCCGATCGAGCACATTTACCCGCTGGTCCGCAGCCAGAGACAGCTCGACCGAGTGCTGAACGAGGTGGAAGCCGCGCCTGGGATTGTGCTCTACACCTTGCTCGATCGCGAGCTTTTGGAGCGGCTGGAGACGAAATGCCGGGAATTCGGCGTGCCGTATCTCAATATCCTCGGTCCGGTCCTGAGCCTGTTTCAATCCTACCTCGGAGCGGAAACGACGGCCCGCATCGGCGCCCAGCACACGCTCAATGCCGAATATTTCAAGCGCATCGATGCGCTGAATTTCACCATGCTCCACGACGACGGTCAGCACACCGAGGACCTGGAACATGCCGAGGTGGTTCTGGTGGGAGTATCCCGCACGTCCAAGACGCCGACCTCGATCTATCTGGCCAATCGCGGCGTGAAGACCGCCAACGTACCGCTCGTGCCCGGCGTGCCGGTGTCCTCCTCGCTCGAGGCATTGCAGAGTCCCTTGGTGATCGGCCTGTTTGCCAGTCCCGAGCGCATCGTGCAAATCCGGCAGAATCGGCTGCTCGGCCTCAAGGCCCATCGGGATGACCATCTCTATGTCGATCGCGACGCCGTTGCCGAGGAAGTGGCGTTCTCGCGCCGACTTTGCGCCAAGCACAACTGGCCTCTCATCGACGTCACCCGCCGCTCGATCGAGGAAACCGCCGCTGCCGTGCTGGCGCTTCTTGCCGAGCGCCGGCGTCAGTCCGTGTCCTGAAAACATGGGCCTGTGGCTTCACGGCTCCCCGCTCGTGCTTGCTTCGGGCAGCACGGTCAGACGCACGATGCTGGAAGCCGCCGGCATTCCGGTCGAGCCGCTCGCGGCCGAGCTCGACGAGCGCGCAATCGAAGCGCAAGCTGGCAATGCCGAGCCGAATGCGGTTGCGGCTCTGCTGGCTCGCGAGAAGGCCCGGAAAGTGGCCGCCAAGCTGCCCGGTCGCGTGGTTCTGGGCGCCGACCAGATTCTCGCGCTGCAAGGCCGGCGGTTCGCCAAACCGCGGGACCGCGCCGGCGCGCGCGAGCAGTTGCTCGCGCTTTCCGGACACACCCATGAGCTCCACTGCGCGGCGATGTTGGTGCGCGATGATTCCGTCTTGTTCGAAGCGGTCGATCGCGCTCGTTTGACGATGCGCGCGTTCTCGGCGCCCTTCCTGGAATCCTATCTCGACCTCGCCGGCCCGGCAGTGACCGCCAGCGTCGGCGGCTACCAGGTGGAGGGGCCCGGAATTCAGCTGTTCGAACGCATCGAAGGGGATCATTTCGCCATTCTCGGCCTGCCGCTGCTTGCGCTCCTTGCTTTTTTTCGCCGCGAAGGCTGGCTCGCGGCATGACCGAACCAGCCGAGCCTTCGATCCCGAAGGCCTGCGTCATGGGCCATCGCGTGGCCTATTCGCGCTCTCCGATAATTCACAATCATTGGCTGCGGAGCCTGGGTCTCCGCGGCGCCTACGAGCTCATGGACGTTTCGCCCGAGGCGTTTCCGGAATTTTTCCGCAACCTTGCCGACCGCGGATATGTCGGGGGCAATGTCACCACGCCGCACAAGGATGCGGCATTTCGGCTGGTCGATCATCGCGAGGAGGCGGCCGAGGCGATCGGGGCGGTCAACACGGTTTGGTACGAAGGCGATCGGCTCGTCGGCGGCAATACCGATTTCGTCGGGTTTTTGGCCAATCTCGACGAGTCCGCACCCGGTTGGGACGAGCATGGGCCGGCTTTGGTGATCGGTGCCGGCGGCGCGGCGCGCGCGATCGTCTACGCGCTGTTGGACCGCCGCCTGGAGGTCGCGGTGGTGAATCGCACGCCGGAAAAAGCGCATGCGCTCGTGAGCCGTTTCGGCCGGAAGGTAACCGCCCACGCGCCGTCGGAGCTTGCGCGGCTGTTGCCGCAAGTCCGCCTGCTCGCCAACGCCAGCGCGCTCGGAGCGATCGGGCAGCCGAGCTTGGATATCGATCTGGCGCCGCTGCATCCCGAGGCGGTCGTCTGCGATATCAATTACGTTCCGCTCAAGACCGCGCTGCTGCGCGCGGCCGAGCTGCGCGGCCATCGCGTCGCCGACGGGCTCGGCATGCTGATGCACCAGGCGGTCCCGGGTTTTGTGCGATGGTTCGGCTCATCTCCACGGGTCACGCCGGAATTGCGTGCCCTGCTGGAGGCCGACATCCGCGCCAAAACCGCTGCAAATACAGGTGCATGATGTTCGTGCTCGGCCTCACCGGCTCGATCGGAATGGGCAAATCGACGGCGGCACGGTTCTTTGCCGAGGCCGGCGTACCGGTCCACGATGCCGATGGCGCGGTGCATCGGCTCTACGAGGGCGAAGCGGCCATCGCTATCGAGGCGGCGTTCCCGGGCACCACGGCATGCGGCAAGGTCGACCGGGCGAAGCTCGCCGAGCGTGCGCTCGAGGATCCGGCCGCGATTCGCCGGCTCGAGGCGATCATTCATCCGCTGGTGCGCGAATCGGAGGCCAAGTTCCTGGCCGAGAACGCCGCGCGCGGAGAGCCCGTGGTCGTGCTCGATATCCCGCTTCTGTTCGAGACCGGCGCACAGGAACGCGTCGATGCCGTCGTAGTGGTGTCGGCGGGGCCGGAAGCCCAGCGCACGCGTGTGCTGAGCCGCCCGGGCATGACCGCATCGAAGCTCGAGGCCATTCTTGCGAAGCAGATCCCCGATGTGGAAAAACGCCGGCGGGCGCATTTCGTGGTGGATAGCTCCGGGGGACTCGATTCCGCCCGTGCCCAGGTTCGTGGCATCTTGCGCGCCATCGCGGGCTTGCCGGGCCGGATCGTCTGATCGGGCGGCTTTGCCCGGGAGCGTGGCTCCATGCGGGAAATCGTGTTGGACACCGAGACGACGGGGCTCGATCCCTACCAGGGCGACCGGCTCGTCGAGATCGGCTGCGTCGAGCTCTACAACAAGATTCCCACCAGCCAGAGCTTCCACTGCTACATCAACCCTCAGCGCGAGATGGCGGCTTCCGCGTTCGAGATTCACGGCCTCTCCGCCGAGTTCCTGAAGGACAAGCCGCTGTTCGCCGAAGTCGCCGACGAGTTCCTCGCCTTCATCGGCGAAGCGCCGCTGGTGGCGCACAACGCCGCGTTCGATCTCGGCTTCCTCAATGCCGAACTCGAGCGCGCCGCCAAGCCGGTGATCGGCAGCGAACGGATGATCGACACGCTGCTGCTCGCGAGGCGCAAGCATCCGGCGGGGCCCAATCGGCTCGATGATCTTTGCTTGCGCTACGGTATCGACAACTCCCGACGCACCAAGCACGGGGCGCTGCTCGACGCCGAGATTCTTGCCGAGGTCTATATCGAGCTGATCGGTGCGCGCCAGGCCGAGCTCGGGCTCGAGGAGGCGAGAGCAATCGGAGCGGCGGACCTACGGGTCGGCGCGATCCGCATTCGCCCCGTCCCGCTGCTGGCGCGCATCAGCGCCGAGGAGCGCGAGGCGCATGTTGCCTTCGTGGCCTCGCTGGGCGCGAACGCGATCTGGCGGGATTACGTCGGCTCCGGAGCGGAGCTCAAGGCCGCTGCCGGCTGAACTCCATACGTATGTCTCCATACGTATGTGAAGTGGCCCGGACGCGGCGCAGAGCGGTCGCGTTTCAGCCGCGCGCGCTTAGGCGAAAGCTTGCGGCTGCGGCGGCTGAATATCGCCCATCTTCTGCCGGTAAAGCCCGACGAAATCCACGGGATCGATCATCAGCGGCGGATATCCGCCGTTACGCACCGCCGCCGCAATGATCTCGCGCGCGAACGGGAACAGCAGTCGCGGGCATTCGATCATCACGAGCGGATGCACGTTCTCCTGCGGAACGTTGTGGATCCGGAAAACACCGGCGTAGACCAGCTCGAAGGCGAACAGCACCTGGCCGTCCGCCTCCGCTTTGCCGTCGAGCTTGAGCTCGACTTCGACATCGGTCTCGGCCAGCGGCGTGGCATTCACATTGATCTGGATATTGATAGAGGGCTGCTGCTGCCCCGGTGTAAGCGATTTCGGCGCGTTGGGATTCTCGAAGGAAAAATCCTTGGTGTATTGCGCGATAACGTTGAGCTGCGGCTGCTCGCGTGGCCCGCCGTTGCCGGTGATGGTCATTGTTCCTCCTTGACGCGAGACGCCGAGCTCCCGCTCTCGGGCGGTGTGGCTAACACAGGCGGTGCGGGGGGACAAGAATGGGCAAGGGTCACCCGCTTCGGGTCTTGGCCGGTCTCCTCCTCGGCGACCCGCCGCCATTCGTCCGGATCGAGCTCGACGACCGCGGCCGTCTTGCTGCGCGCCTCCCCGAAACTGCGCAACAGTGTCGCGAGAATGCGCCGCTGCAGGGCTGGGACGAGCAGCAGAGCACCGGCGACGTCGGTCAAAAACCCGGGAACGAGCAGCAGAATTCCGGCGAGCAGGGTGAAAAGCCCGGGAATCCCCGCATCGAGCGTGCTTGCGTCCACGCAGGCGCGCAGCCGGGATCGCGCGGCGCGCCCGGCGCCACGGATCACGGCCGCGCCGGCAAGCGAGGTCGCCAGCACGACGCTCAGGGCCGCGAGCACTCCGATCTCGGACGCAATGGCGAGAAATACCGCCAATTCCGCGATCGGGAGGATCAGAAGGCCGGCGAGGACCCAACGGACGTGGAACATCGATGCAATTCTCTCAATTCTCTCGGGCCAAGGTTGGCGCGGACGGCGGGATCGTCTAAGCTCGCCCGGCCCCGCAAATCCGCCGGCCGAAGAAGTGCCGGTGCGGGCCCTGGCACGGCGCAGCCGTGCGCTTACATAATATCGACGGAATTCGCGTCCAAATCTGCGACCAAGCCGCGGGCGGCCCGTCGATCCGGGCACCGCCGCCGAGAGCAAAGCCAACGACGTGTTCGACATCTATACCATCATCTTCCTGGCGCTCGCGGTGTTCATTTTTCTGCGGCTGCGCAGCGTGCTCGGGCAGCGTACCGGCCGCGAACGGCCCCCCTATGATCCCTATTCGGCCCGCGACGCGGTGCGAACCTCGCCGAGTGAAAAAGTCGTCACCCTGCCGGGCCGCGCGGCGCAGCCTGCGCCTGCCGCGACACCGGCAGGCGATGGCGCGGAGCGTTGGAAGGGCATCGCGGAACCGGGCTCGCCGGCGGCCGCCGGCCTCGATGCCATCATCGCCGTGGATTCCAGCTTCGATGCCCAGCACTTCCTCGCCGGGGCGCGAGCCGCCTACGAGATGATCGTGACGGCCTTCGCCCAGGGCGACCGCCGCACGCTCAAGGGCTTGTTGTCGCGCGAAGTCTACGAAGGCTTCGAAGCGGCGATTCGCGAGCGCGAGTCGCGGGGCGAGACGATCGAGACCCGGTTCATCTCGATCGACAAGGCGGACATCGCCGCCGCGGAGCTGCGCGGTCGCGTCGCGCAGGTCACGGTCCGCTTCGTGTCGCAGCTCATCTCCGTGACCCGCGACCGTTCCGGCGCCGTGATCGAGGGCTCTCCCGACAAGGTGACCGATGTGACCGACGTCTGGACGTTCGCGCGCGATCTCTCCTCGCGTGATCCCAATTGGAAGCTGGTCGCCACCGAAGCCGGTCAATGATCGGAGCGTGGCGATGACGGCCGCCGGCCGCCTGCGCCTCCTGACCATCATGTTCGTTCTCGCTGCCGGTTGCGGCGCCGCCATGGCGGCGAGCAACCCGGAGCCGTTGAAGCTTTCGGATTCGGCCTTGGAACCGCTGAATTGGGGCCAGCTGGACGGCTGGACCTCCGACGATCACGCCGCGGCCTTTGCCGTCTTCCTGGCGAGCTGCCGTCCCCTGCTCAAAGGCGCCAAGCCCATTCCGGAGACGAAATCGATGTCCGAAGCGCTCGCCGCGGTGTGCCGGCGTGCCAGCGCCGCGGGGCGGCTCAATGCCGAGCAAGCACGCAAATTCTTCGAGCGCAACTTCCGCCCGAACCATGTCGCGCGGCTGAGCGAATCGCTGGGGCTGCTGACCGGCTATTACGAGCCGATCGTCGATGGATCGCGTTTTCCGACCCGTGAATTCACCGTCCCGATCTACCGGCGTCCGGACGATCTCGTGATGCTGATGCCGCATCGAGAGGGAGAGGGATTTCCCAATCGCGGCGACGTCGGGCGCCGGGTCGGCGACCAGGTCGTCGCGACTTATTTCGACCGGGCCGAGATCGAGAACGGCGCGCTCGACGGCCGCCATCTCGAGATTTGCTGGATCCGGGATCCTATCGACGCGCTGTTCATCCAGATCCAGGGCTCGGCCCGGATCCGGCTCGAGGACGGGCTCCTGCTGCGGATCAACTACGCCGCTCACAACGGGTTTCCGTTCACGCCGGTCGGCCGAATTCTGATCGATCGCAACATCATCCCCAGGGAGGAGATGTCGATGGCCAGGATCCGCAAATGGATGCTGGCCAACCCGGAGGAGGCGCGGGAGGCAAGGCAGACCAACCGGTCCTTCGTGTTCTTCCGCATCACCGGGCTCGGGGACGAGGGCGAGCCCGCCGGCGGCCAAGGCGTCCGGCTCACGCCGGGCCGCTCGATTGCCGTGGACAAGTTGCTCCACGCCTACGGCACGCCGTTTTTCATCGAGGCCGATCTGCCCATCGCGACCGACCGGCCGACGACCCGGTTCCGGCGGTTGATGATTGCCCAGGATACCGGTTCCGCAATCGTCGGGCCGGCGCGCGCCGACCTCTTTTTCGGGGCGGGCGACGATGCGGGACGCGTCGCCGGCCGCATCAAGCAGATGGGCCGGTTCGCGATGCTCGTTCCCAGCGAGATCGATCCGGCCACGGCGGCCTCGCACATGCCGCTGCCGCGCCCCAAGCCCAAGATCGAGGAATCCATCCTGCCGCTGCCGCAGCCGAGGCCCAAGCTCGAGGCCGAGCCGAAGCTCGCGGTCGGCAGCTCGAGTCATTCCGGCCTCGAGAGTGCCGGCAAGCCGAGTGCCGAGCCCAAGGCCGGCGTCCTGCATCGCCGGCGCAGCGTGCGATGAACCGCAAGAAATCCGGCCGGTCCGGACGCAGCCTGCGTCGCAACGAACGCGAGCTGTGGGCAAGCTTCACGCGCGCGATCACCCCCTTGCGGTCGACCGATCCGGCGCCGTCGCCGGAAGAAGCTCGGGAACTCTCCCCCGCCGCTTCCGACACCCTTCGTCCGGCCGAGCAACCGAAACCGCGCGAAAAGCCTGTTCCGCCGCTTACCAATCTCGATCGCCGCCTGCGGCAGCGCCTCGCGCGCGGCCGCGCCGGTCTCGATGCCCGCATCGATCTGCACGGCCTCACCCAGGCCGACGCTCACGATGCGCTCATGCGTTTCCTGCGCGTTGCCCGCGCCGAGGGCGCGCGCATCGTGCTGGTGATCACCGGAAAGGGCATGCGCGCCTCGGATCCCGACCGCGGGGTGCTGCGCCGGCAAGTCCCGCTGTGGCTGAAGTCGCCGAAGCTGCGCGAGACCGTGCTGGGATTCGAGCCGGCCGGTCCCGTGCACGGGGGCGAGGGCGCGTTCTACGTGCGGCTACGGCGCGCCCGGGAGTAGAGTGGGCAAAATCGCCCGTGCCGGGTGAAACCGTGCTTCCGATGTACCGGCTATTTTGCCCACCAAAGCTCAGGTGGGCACTGCGCATCGCGCACGCGGTAGCATCCGCTGCATCGCCTCAACCGCGATGCGCGTGCCCACCCTACCGGCGTCCTACAAAATGAACCGCGAGAGGTCGGCGTTCTTGGCGAGGTCGCCGACGTGGCTGCGCACGTAATCGCCGTCGATCCTCACCCGCTCGCCGGAGCGGTCGGGGGCAGTGAACGAGATGTCGTCGAGCACGCGCTCCATCACGGTCTGCAGCCGACGCGCGCCGATGTTCTCCACGTTCGAGTTGACCTCGACCGCGATGTCGGCAATGGCGTCGACCGCATCCTCGGTGAACTGCAGATCGACGCCCTCGGTCGCCAGCAGCGCGACGGTCTGCTTGACCAGCGAGGCTTCGGGCTCGGTGAGGATTTTGCGGAAATCGTCGCGGCTCAGCGGCTTGAGCTCGACCCGGATCGGCAGCCGGCCCTGCAGCTCGGGCAACAGATCCGAGGGTTTGGAGACGTGGAAGGCGCCCGAAGCGATGAACAGGATGTGATCGGTCCTGACCGATCCATGCTTGGTCGCCACCGTCGTGCCTTCGATCAGCGGCAGCAGATCGCGCTGCACGCCCTCGCGCGACACATCGGCCCCGATGCGTCCGTCGCGCGCGCAGATCTTGTCGAGCTCGTCGAGGAACACGATGCCGTTGTTCTCGACCGCCTTGATGGCTTCGCCGACCAATTGCTCCTGATCGAGCAGCTTGTCGGATTCCTCGTTCACCAGGATCTCGTAGGAATCCCGCACGCTGACGCGGCGCGTCTTGGTGCGGCCGCCGAAACCCTTGCCGAACAGATCGCCGATGGAGATCGCGCCCATTTGCGCGCCGGGCATTCCCGGAATTTCGAACAGCGGCATGCCGCCGCCGGAGGCCTGGACCTCGATCTCGATCTCCTTGTCGTCGAGCTCGCCGGCGCGCAATTTCTTGCGGAACGCGTCCTTGGTGGCGGGGCTGGCATTGGGACCCACCAGCGCGGAGAGCACCCTTTCTTCCGCGGCAAGCTCGGCTCGCGCCTGCACGTCCTTGCGCTTCTTCTCGCGCAACTGCAGGATCGCGATCTCGACGAGATCGCGCACGATCTGCTCGACGTCGCGGCCGACGTAGCCGACCTCGGTGAACTTCGTCGCCTCGACCTTCAGGAACGGCGCGCCGGCGAGCTTGGCGAGCCGCCGCGAGATCTCGGTCTTGCCCACGCCGGTCGGACCGATCATCAGGATGTTCTTCGGCAACACCTCCTCGCGCAGCTTCTCGTCGAGCTGCAGCCGCCGCCAGCGATTGCGCAGCGCGATGGCGACCGCGCGCTTGGCGTCGCTCTGGCCGACGATGAAGCGGTCGAGCTCGGAGACGATCTCGCGCGGGGAAAAGGCGGTCATCAGCGAATCCGGCTGCTCCGCCGGCCTGGCCGCGCTGAACGATAGGGTCATGTTCTCAAGGTCTCGATGCTGACGTTGCGATTGGTGTAGACGCAGATTTCCGCGGCGATCGCCAGCGCCTTCTTGACGATCGTCTCCGCGTCATGCTCGGTCTCGATCAGCGCCCGCGCCGCCGCAAGCGCGAAATTGCCGCCCGACCCGATGCCCATGAGTCCGGCCTCCGGCTCGAGCACGTCGCCGGTGCCGGTGAGCACCAGCGACACTTGCCGGTCGGCGACGATCATCATGGCCTCGAGCCGGCGCAAGTAGCGGTCGGTGCGCCAGTCCTTGGCGAGCTCGACCGCCGCGCGGGTCAATTGCCCGGGATATTGCTCGAGCTTGGCCTCCAGCCGTTCGAACAAGGTGAAGGCGTCGGCGGTGGCGCCGGCAAACCCGCCGATGACGTCGCCTTTGCCGAGCCGGCGCACCTTCTTGGCGTTGGACTTGACGATGGTCTGCCCGATGCTGACCTGGCCGTCCGAACGGGATGTATGCATGCCGGCCGGCGGATGCAAAGCCCGCGGCGGCCCGCGCCGCCGCATCATGCCGCTGCGATGCCCCCGCGCCCCGTGCCGGCAATCGTCAACGATATTGCCGCGCCGCGGTGGCGCCGCCCGGGGACGCCTGATAGAACGGCGCCGCTTGACGAAAGGGCGCTCCATGCGCAAGGCCTCGCTGCGGCGAACCACCAAGGAAACCGATGTCGAAGTCGCCGTCGATCTCGACGGCACCGGCAATGCCGCGATCTCGACCGGCATCGGCTTTCTCGACCACATGCTCGATCTCTTGGCGCGGCATTCGCGCGTCGACGTGAGCGTCACGGCGCGAGGCGACCTCCACATCGATCACCACCACACCACCGAGGACGTCGGCATCGCGCTCGGACAGGCGCTCAAGCAGGCGCTCGGCGACATGCGGGGCATCACCCGCTATGCCGACGTCCATGTGCCGATGGACGAGGCCCTCACCCGGGTGGCCATCGACATCTCCGGTCGGCCGTTCCTGGTGTTCAAGGCCGAGTTCGTCCGCGACAAGGTCGGCGCGTTCGACACCGAGCTGGTCGAGGAATGGTTCCGGGCGTTTGCGACCAACGCCGGCATCACGCTGCATGTGGAAACGTTGTACGGCACCAACGACCATCACATCGCCGAATCCTGCTTCAAGGGTCTCGCCAGGGCGCTGCGCTCCGCCCTGACGATCGACCCTCGGGCCGCCGGCGAGGTGCCCTCGACCAAAGGCCGGCTGGGTGGCTGAGTCGTTCACGGCGGCGCGGCGGAGGTGAACGTTCGCTCGGGGTAGCGATTCGCGCTTGCGGCGGGTCCGCCGCAGGTGCACGCAAGAGAAAATTCGGAGAGAGCCGATGGCGATCTATACGGTGTATGAGCCGCCGCTCCGCAGCGCCGATGCACGGCATGCCGATCGATTTGTCTTCGTGCGCGACGGATTTTTCTGGAGCGCGTTCCTGCTCGCGCCGCTCTGGATGCTGCGGCATCGGCTGTGGCTGGCGCTCCTGCTCTATGTGGCGGTCGCGGTCGCGATCGGGGCCGGCGCGCAGTTCTTCCGGCTTTCCGCCGGGACCACCGCCGCCATTGCCTTTCTGATGTCGCTCCTGATCGGCTTCGAGGCTTCGACGCTACGCCGTTGGGCGCTCGCTCGGCGTAAATGGACGAATGTCGGCGTGGTGGTCGGCGACGATCTCGAGCTAGCCGAGCGCCGGTTCTTCGATGCTTGGATCCGGCATGAGCTGCCGTCGCGCGGCGCTCGGCCGAACCCGGCGCCGAGCATGCGATCGCCTGCTCAGGACGAGGTGATCGGCCTGTTTCCCCAGCCCGGAGGGCGGCCGTGACCGTGGCGATCGTCGATTACGGCTCGGGCAACTTGCATTCGGCCGCCAAGGCGTTCGAGCGTGCGGCGCGCGAGTCCGGACGCGACCAGCCGATCGTAGTGACCGGCGACCCCGACGCGGTGCGCCGGGCCGACCGCATCGTGCTGCCCGGCGTCGGCGCGTTTGCGGATTGCCGCCGCGGACTCGATGCGGTCGAGGGCATGATCGAGGCGCTCGCCCCGCTGCGGCCGCACCCGCTGCTCAAGGGCATTGCGGTCGGCCCGCAGGGCCTGCACGGCTATTTCGTGCACTCCTACCATCTCAAGGTCGCGGACCGGCACGACCTCGTGGCCGAAGCCGATTACGGCGGGCCGGTGACCGCGATGGTGGCGCGCGAGACCTATGCGGGCACCCAGTTCCATCCGGAAAAGAGCCAGCGGCTTGGCCTGGCGCTGATCGCCAATTTCTTGCAATGGGCGCCGTGAGCGCAACGCTGCACCCGGGTGCGGGCAGGCGAGCCGGTTACTCGGCCGAATCCCCTCCCGCCCGTCGGCGGGGAGGGTCGGCGCGTAGCGAATGCATGGGCATTTCCGGACATGAAAACCTCGAGTGCGCTACGCGCCGGGGTGGGGGGACTAAGCTTGCGGGGAAGTTGGGTCGACCCCCCACCCCTAACCCCGCCCCGTCACTCGCTTCGCTCGCGGGGGGAGGGGAACCGAGATGCCTCGCTGCAGGCCCGATTGCAGAAAAGGCGGCACGAGGATTTTTCCGAAACAATTGTGCCGCGACCGACGGGAGCTGACGTGATCCTGTTTCCCGCGATCGATCTCAAGGATGGCCTGTGCGTGCGCCTGGAGCAGGGCGACCGGGCGCGCGCCACCATTTTCCATCGCGATCCCGCCGCCCAGGCCCTTGCGTTCGAGGTCCAAGGCTT
>WNGM01004984.1_pt1 | contig 16682 bp, 16 predicted proteins | sample 5400571 | NCBI WGS metagenome assembly WNGM01 (sample SAMN13153378, study PRJNA577476) | soil metagenome | isolation source: 100 cm soil or saprolite under Garry oak tree replicate 2 | place: USA:California | collected 2016-06-15 | reverse complement strand
TGCAGGATGCGATGCGGCGCTACCTCGAGTACTCCAACACCGCTCCCGCCTACACGATGTGGCAGATCCTCGAGCCCGAGATCGAGGGGGTGCGCCAGCGGCTCGCGGCGAGCTTCGGGTGCGACCCCGAAGAGATGGCGATCACGCGCAACGCGAGCGAGTCACTGGAAATCGTGCAGCTCGGGATCCGGCTCGAGCGAGGCGACGAAGTGCTCACGACGAACCAGGACTACCCGCGGATGCTCACCACCTGGCGTCAGCGGGAGCGGCGCGAGGGGATCGTGGTTAAGGAGATCAGCTTCCCCGTACCCCCGCCCTCCCAGGACGACCTCGCCGACCGCATCGAGCGCGCCATCACGCCGCGGACCAAGGTTATCCACGTCTGTCACATCACGAACCTCACCGGCCAGATCTTTCCGATCCGCAAGATCGTGCAGCTCGCGCGCGCCCAGGGGATCGAGGTGATCGTGGACGGGGCGCACGCCTACGCCCACTTCCCGTTTACCCGCGACGAGCTCGCCTGCGACTATTACGGCACGAGCCTCCACAAGTGGCTGCTCGCGCCGCATGGCACCGGGTTCCTCTATGTGCGGAAGGCGAAGATCGAAACGATCTGGCCCCTCATGGCGGCGCCGCCGGACATGAACGGCAACATCCGCAAGTTCGAGGAGATCGGGACCCACCCGGCCGCGAATCACAACGCGATCGCGGAAGCCCTGACGTTCCACGAGGGGATCGGCGCCGAGCGCAAGGCGGCGCGGCTGCGGCTCCTGTTCCAGCGCTGGGCGAAGCGGCTCGAGAGGCTCCCCAGGGTCAAGATCCTCACCCCTTACGACCCGGCGCAGTCGTGCGGGCTCGCGAGCGTGGCGGTCGAGGGGATGGACCCGAACAAGCTCGTGGCCTACCTGTGGGACAAGCACCGCATCATCGTCACGCCGATCGTGCATAAGGAGTTCAGCTGCGTGCGGGTGACGCCGAACGTCTACACGACGGTCGCGGAGATCGACCGGTTTGGGGACGTCATGGAGGATGTGATAAGGAAGGGGCTGCCGGCCTGATCAATGCGGAATGCGGAATTCGGAATGCGGAATTTCGGGATGAGCGTCGTGCCGCGAACGACCTCCCACTCGAATTCCGCATTCCGCACTCCGCACTCCGCATTCCGCATTCCGCATTCAGGGTACCACCCCCTCCGGCAGCACCGCAACTATCCGGAGCGGTCCCCCGCTCCCTCCGCGAATCAGCATCGGCAGCGCGATCACGAAGGCCCCGGTCGCCGGCAGCACCGAGAGGTGCGCCACGTTCTCGAACGCCGGAACATCCGCAGCGAGCAGCGTCTGGTGTGTGTCGAAGGTGCTGGACTGCCCGTAGTCGATGCTGGGCGTATCGATTCCGACCGCATGCACCCCGCGCCGGACCAGCCAGCGCGCCGCATCCGGGCGGATCCCCGGAAAATGCAGCTCCGGCACCGCCGCCGGGCCGGTTTTCGTGGTGCCGAGGTAGCGGGCACGGTCGGGCCAGCGGCTCCCCCAACCGGTCCGGAACAGCACGATGGCGCGTTCGGGAATGCGGGCGTGCGCCCGCTCCCAGGCCTCGAGATCGGCAGGGACGATGCGGTAGTCCCGGTCCGCTTCCGCCTGTCTGGTGACGTCGATCACGAACGCGGGTCCGACGAGCTGCGCCAGCGGCAGCTGGTCAGTCGTGTGCTTGCCTTCGGCGAAGTGCACGGGGGAGTCGAGGTGGGTGCCGCCGTGCTCCGCCGCGGCGAAGTTGTTCGCTGCGTAGTAATAGCCCGCCGGGGTGCGCTGCGCCGAAACCACCTCGAGCCGGAACGGTTTGGCGGTAGGCCAGTAGATGGTTGTCGAGTCGAAGGCGTAGGTCAGGTCGACCCAGGTGGCGCGGGTGAGGAGCTCCGTCAGAGTAGGACGGGCACAGGCGGAGAGGCCCGCGATCCACGCAGCGAGAACGAGGCTGCGATTCATGAGTTCGGCTCCCGTAGAATCCCCGCCCTGAAGGGCGCGCTCGGCGCGTGTGCGTCCTTGAAGGACACACCCCCGGACGAGCCCGGGCTCTCAGCCCGGGACTCCATAATGCAGCCGCCGTCCGAATTGGCAACTCGCCCCCCGGACGCTAGAATGCTCGCATGAACCGCCTCCTTCTTACCGCTCTGCTGTCGCTCGCCGCGTGCGGCGGCCAAGCCCAGAAGTCGTCCGCCGCGGGAGACTCCCTCAGCGAACGCCAGCGCGACAGCATGCTCGCCAAGTCCCGCATCCCCGGGGCGAGCGGCGTCGGCAAGGCGATGCGCGTAGCGGACTCGACCAGCGCGGGCATCCGAGCGGCGGACAGCGTATCGCCTTGAGACCTCACCCCCGGAGCGGAGCGGTCGTCACGGGGTGAGGACCCTCCCGATCGCGCTGTTCCTGCTCGCCGCCTGCGGGCCCTCCGATCCCTGCCGCTCCTCCGCGATGCACCTCCGCCGCCGGTACGCCGAGCGCTACATCGGTCATTGGGTGGTGGCGCACGGCGACACGCTCACGCTCCCGCAGATGGGCGACCGGTTCAAGCTCGCCGAGATCGTGCTCGACACCGGGCGTCTCGTCGTCCGCCGGACCTGCCATTTCCGGGGTACGCTCGTCTTCCAGGTGCCCCCCGAGACGCTCGCGGTCACGTGGTCCGGCCAGCCGGAGCAGGCGCTGATCTTCGGCTGGCCGGCTGAGCTCGGGCCGTTCGCCGGGATCGGGGCGACGCGGGTCGGCGATTCGCTCGCCGGCGCCATTCTGTTCGACGAGCGGCTCGGCGTGCGCGTCCCTCCCGGCGTCACGGCGCGGTTCGTCGCCGGACGCGCGCGCTGAGTATGTTTAGGGGCGTGTGAACAATTGATCGGCGCTCCGTGTGCGCGGCTGAAGCCGCGGCTCGGCCCCTGCCCGCTGAAGCGGGCGCCGATTAGCACCGGCCGGTTCACCGCGGCTGAAGCCGCGGCTCGGCCGAATCGCGAGTTCACTCGCGCACGACGCGGGTGCCGGCACCAGGTCCATATCAGGAGCGCTGATACATGCCCTACACCCCCGCCGAGCGCGCGGCGCTGATCGAGCGCTACGCGCATGGGCCGACGCTGCTCAAGCGCGCGCTCGTCAAGGTGCCGCACGAGGCACTCCAGTGGAAACCCGCGGCGGGTCGGTGGTCGGCGCACGAGATCATCGTGCACTGCGCGGACAGCGAGACCAACGCGCACATGCGGCTGCGATACCTGCTCGCCGAGCCGGAGCCCCTCATCGTGGGATACGACCAGGACGGCTGGGCCCTCGCGTTCGACTACCATGCGCATCCGATCGACCTCGCCCTCGCGACGGTCGAGGCGGTGCGGGCGAACACGGTCCCGCTGCTCAAACGGATGACGGACAAGGACTGGCAGCGGGTCGGCAAACACACCGAATCGGGCCGCTACGCGGCCGAAGACTGGCTCGCGATCTACGGTGAGCACCTCGAGAAGCATGCCCGCCAGGTCGAGCGCAACCTGGCCGAGTGGAAGGCCCGATGAGAGGGTTCTTCTACCGCCTCGTCATCACCGCGCTCGGCCTTTGGGCCGCGACGACGATCGTCCCGGGAGTGAAGATCGATACCGCGGCCCACCTCATCATCGCTGCGCTGCTGCTCGGGTTGGTGAACGCCGTGATCCGGCCGTTCATCCTCATCTTTACGCTGCCCCTGACCGTGCTCACCCTCGGGCTATTCATCTTGGTCGTGAACGGCATCTCGCTCGAGATCGTGGCATGGCTCGTACCCGGGTTCAAGCTGGCCGGCCTCGGCTCGGCGATCCTTGGCTCGATCGTGGTCGGGCTCATCGGCTGGTTCGCGTCGGCGTTCGTCGGCGGCTCGGGCCGGATCGAGCGCTACCGGCACATCGAAGTGACGGGACGCCGTATCGACTGATGGACCGGGTCTGCGGCGCGGTCCTCACCCCCTGGTCCCCTCTCCGCCATGCGGAGAGGGAGAACGACGAGCGGGCTGGCTGACGCTCGCGGGGGCGATGTGGCGGGGCTGACCCCCCGAGACACGCGAGCGCTCCTCCTCGCGGGCGCGCTCTACGCCGCGATCGTCATCCCCATCGGCATCCACAAGGGCGGCGACTTCACCCAGGAGCTCACCCAGAGCGAGCGGCTGCTGCGCGGCCTGCCGCTCTATGTCGCAAACCCCGAAAAGGGCGTCTGGTGGCCGCCGTTCACGGCGCTCGGGCTCGTACCGTTCGCGCTGGTCGCGCGTTGGAGCCTCGCGGCGGCGAAGACCGGCTGGGCCCTGCTGAACGTGTTCTGCCTCGGCTGGACGCTCGCCCGCGCGCGCGCCTGGACCGCGGCCTGGGCGCCGATCGCGGTCACGGTGGCGGCGGTGGCGAAGCCGTTGCAGAGCAACTTCGAGCACTTGAACCTCACCCCGATCCTGCTGGCGCTCATCGTGGCCGCGGCGGCCGATCTCGAGTCGCGGCGCGACACCCGGGCCGGGGTCTGGATCGGAGCCGCAACCGCGATCAAGGGGTTCCCCGCGCTGCTCCTCCTGTATCTGGCGTGCCGCGGCCGCTGGCGCGGGCTCGCTACCGGAGTCGCCGTGGCGGGAGGTTTGACCCTCGGCGCGATGCTGCCGTACGGCCCCCCCCCCGTGGGTGCGGCGACGGCCGTGCTCGACTGGCTGCGCATCACACGCCAGGGCGCCGTGCTGACCCGGTACGGCACGCAGTCGCTGCCCGGCTTCGCGTTCTTCTTCGGTTGGCCGTCCGCCGTGGTCCTGGCACTCGAGCTCTGCTGTCTCGCCGCGGTCGCATTCGCCCTGGGACGGCCGGCCTCAGGGGACGCGATCTTTTTCGATATCGGGGCTGTCACGCTGCTGGCCGTGCTGGTGTCCCCGATCGCCTGGCTGTACTGCTACACGCTCGCCTTCCCGGCCTGGCTCGCACTGCTCCAACGCCCGAGGCCTTACGACCCATGGGTGCGAGCCTCGCTCCTGATCGCCGGCGTGCTCACGTCCGGCGTTTTGACCTTCGGCCTTTATCCCAACTTCCTCTGGTTCATCCGTGACCCCAACTACACGTGGGGCGGCCTGGCGCTACTCGCCGTCCTCGTGCTCGCTCGCTCCCCCGAACCCCGACTCGTTCCACAACCGGTATGACGCCCGCCCTGCCGGCCGTCGCGATCGAGCTGCAGCCGATGACGCCAATCCCCGAGAGGTAGCCGTGTCCCCGCCCGTCCAGGATCTCGAGACCCCCGCTCTGCTGCTCTACCTCGACGTCGTGCAGCGCAACGTGAAGCGGATGGCGGAGCGGGCGCGCCGGCTCGGCGTCACGCTCCGGCCGCACGCCAAGACCCACAAGTGCGTGGAGCTAGGGGCTCTGCAGCTCGAGCAGGGCGCGGACGGGCTCACCGTAGCCACCACGGTTGAGGCCGAAACGTTCGCCCGGGCCGGCGTCCGCGATCTCACCTGGGCATTCCCCATCGATCCGGGTCATATTGCTCACCCGCGCCGCATCCTGGCCGACACCGGCGTCACGGTGCGCGTGGTAGTGGACGATCTCGACGCCGCCAGAGCCCTCGCGGGGTCGGGACTGCACGCCTGGCTCAAGGTCGACTGCGGCTATCACCGCGCCGGGGTCGACCCGACCGCGCCGTACGCGCTCCAAGTCGCCCGGGAGCTGGGACGCGAGCGCGGGATCACCTTCGACGGGATCCTCAGCCACTCCGGCCACGCCTACCGCACGAAGAGCCGGCAGGAGGCGGCGCAAGTCGCCGAGGACGAACGGCGCGTGATGGTCGGGTTCGCGGAGCGCCTGCGCGCGGAAGGGATCCCGGTGCGGGGCATCAGCGTCGGCTCAACGCCGGCGATGGCGGCGGCGGAGCGGCTGGACGGCGTCACCGAGGCCCGGCCCGGCAACTACGTCTTCTACGACCGCACGATGGTGCTGATCGGCTGTTGTGCGCCGGAAGACGTGGCCGTGACGGTGCTCGCCTCGGTCGTGTCCCATCAGCCCGGAGCATCGCACTTCATCGTCGATGCCGGGGCGCTGGAGCTCTCCAAGGACGTGGGGCCGACCCACCTCGACCTCCCCCCAGCGATGGGCCTGATTCGGGATCATGCCGAGCTCACCGTCGCCACGCTCTCGCAGGAGCACGGCTTGATCCGCGCCGAGTCGCCCGCGGCGATCGAAGGCCGGTTCAAGGTGGGGGAGAAGCTCGAGATCGTCCCGAACCACTCGTGCCTCACGGTCGCGCACTTCGACTACTACCACGTCGTGCAGGACGGGCGGGTGGTGGAGCGCTGGAAGATCGAACGGGCGAGATGAGCGCCTCCCGACCCATCTTACCGACTACCTTCCTTTACGTCTACGTCATGAGCCTACCATGAAGCTCTTCTTCCGCCATCTCGTCGTCGTCGCGCTCCCGCTCGTGTTCGGCCTCGCCAGCGGCTACGGGTTCGCGCGCAGCCAGGGCTCGTGCGGCAGCCTCGTCGGCCCGATCTTCGCGGCCAAGTGTCACGGCCGCCTGCTCGAGTACCAGATGAAGTTCCAGACCGCGGGCACGGCCATCGGGACGGTGTTAGCGGCGGCGCTCGGCGCCTGGCTGGAACATCGGCGGCGCCGGGTCGTACAACGAGCGAACTCCGGAGGAGGGCCGTCATGAAACACCTTGGCACGATCCTCACTACCCTGTCGCTCGCCGCCGCGCCTACCCTCGCGGCACAGGACACCACCCAGGCCCAGCCGCCCGCCACGCCGGCCCTCGAGGTCAGCGAGGCCGTGGTGGCGAAGTCGGTGGTGGATCGAGCACCCCAGGACACGGGCTCTGCATTCACCCCGGACGTGGGCCAGGTCGTGTGTTGGACCAAGCTGAGCGGCGCGCCGGCAGGGAGCGAGACGACGATCCACCACGTGTGGTTCCACGGCGACACGCAGGTGGGCGACGTCGAGCTGCACGTGAGCGGATCGCCGTGGCGCACGTGGAGCCGGAAGACAGTTCCGGCCGAGTGGACCGGCGCCTGGCACGTGGAGGTGAGGGACGCATCCGGGACCGTGCTGAAAAGGATCGACTTCACGGTCGGGTAGTAGGGCGCCGGACGCCCGATCAGCCCCGCGTCACCCCGACCCGGGCAGAGGCGGTGGAATGGCCCGGCGAAAGGGCGAACCATGAACCACCCGAGCGGAAGAGAGCCGGTTCCGCCGCACACGGTATTCCTGCAAAGGAGGGCCGGTCCGGTCTCCGAAGGCTCATTCGAGACGCGGCTGGGCCAGGGCGCCTTCCTTGCGCTTCGGCTGGTGGACCTCCTCGCGCCGGATCGGCAGCCGGTGCATCCGGACGCTTTCCACTACCAGCATGCGGCGACCGAGCGCTACTGCGAGGACCTCCCGGCGGAGTGCGCTGAGACGGCCCATCTCCAAGGCCTCGTAGCGACCGCCGCCGACGCCGCGCGAGCCAAAGATGGCCGCCTCGTGATTCCCGCATTGTTCGCCTACGCGCTGCATCTCGAGGACCGCTTGAAGCTCGGGGAGGCGTTCGACGTGTTGGAGACGCTCCTCCGGGTGGGCGGCGACCGCGTCAGTGCGGCCGACGCGATCACGACTCGGCTCCGGATGGCGCGCGTGCTCCGCAAGCGCAACGAGTTCGACGCAGCCGACGACCTCTACGCCGAGGCAGGAGCCCTGGCCTCGCGCGCGAACGACGGGCATGCTGCCCTACTGAGCCGGATCGGTGCGGCGAGCGTGCTGTGGGGTCGCGGCAACCTAACCGGGGCGGAGCAAGCATATCGGACGTGCCTTGCCGATGCACGCCACGCCCGCGACCAGGACGCCGAAGGCCGTGCCGAGCATGGTGTTGGCGTCGTCCTGTATGCCAGGGGCCAGCCGGACCTGGCAGTCCCCCATTTGTGGCGCGCGTTCGAATTGTATTTGGACGATTCGTCCCGCGTCCGCGCGCTGAGTGATATGGGGGTAGGGCCATTAGCGATCGGGGACGTGGTCGCGGCAGAACGTGCTTTGTCGGAAGCCGTGCGGCGCGGTGGCGGCGCCGACCACGTCACGAACGCCATGGTCGAACTGATGCACTGCGCCTCATATCGTCGCGACCGTGTGAGATTTGCCAGCTGGCGGAAGCAGTGCGAAGCGCGCGTGGACGACATGCCACCGAACATCCGCACGGACTTCTACCTGAAGCAAGGGATCGGTCAGGCGCGCTTCGGCCACTTCCGGCGCGCCGAGGCTTCGATGAGGCGAGCCCAGGAGATCGCCACCGCACACGGACTGCACGAATTCGAGTTCCGCATCGAGCGGATATTGGCCGGCCTCGAGGAGTGCGAGCCGGAGATCGCGCGGGAACCGCACGCTGGGACGGAGCCCGTGTTCCAGACCGACGAGCTGCGCGAGGTGTCGGAGTGCCTCGCACAGCTCGCGGGCTGAGCCAGTTAGGCGAAGGGGCTTCACCCTTCACGGCCGCCCTCTCCGGGCCTCGGCCAGCAGGGCGATACCGCCCCGCGCGTTCTGGCTCACCTGGACTCTCAGCGCCTTGGGTTGGATCGCGTAGACGATGTCGTCGGCGATGCGCGCGGCCAGGCTTTCGCAGAAGGCTCCCTCGTCGCGATACGACCAGAGATAGAATTTGAGAGCCTTCGACTCCAGGCAACGCTCACCGGGTGTGTACTCGATGATGACGCTGCCGAAGTCCGGTTGGCCCGTTCGCGGACACACGGAGGTGAACTCGGTTGCCGTGAGGGTCACGGCTTGGACATCGGGGGCGGGAAAGGCCTCGGCCTTGAGGTATTCCCGCGCTTCGCCGGGGGTCGACGGGCGCGGGAGCGGCCCAGTGCGGGGAAGCCTCGGCTTTTGCAGCTTCATCGATCGGGCTCCTCAACTCATCAGTGTCTGTTTCCACGATCACTCGTGTATCTTTGGTAACGTAATGACGTCGCCGGCGATCCGTCCGGTCGATCCCCGGCGATCCGCTGCCCCATGACGAATCCCAGGCCGAAGGCCATCGTGCTCCTGAGTGGTGGGATAGACTCGACCACTACGCTCGCGCTCGCCCAACGACAGGGGTTCGAGGTCTACGCGTTGACGTTTCGGTATGGCCAACGCCACCAGCTCGAGGTCGAAGCCGCCCGGCGGATCGCCGGAGCGCTCCGAGCGGCGCGCCACGAGATCATCGACCTGGACCTGCGGCGGTTCGGAGGCTCGGCGCTCACGGACGACATCGCGGTTCCCAAGGACCGGACGAGAGACGAGATCGCCAGCGCCATCCCGGTCACCTACGTCCCGGCCCGCAACACCATCTTCCTCGCCTTCGCGCTCGCCTGGGCGGAGGTGTTGGGCGCAGCCGACATCTTCGTCGGTGTGAACGCCCTGGACTATAGCGGCTACCCCGACTGCCGGCCCGAGTACATTGCCGCGTTCCAGCACATGGCCGACCTCGCCACCAAGGCGGGCGTCGAGGGCCGGCAGCGCCTGCGCATTCATACGCCGCTGATCGCACTCTCGAAGCAGCAGATCATCCAGACGGGGTTTTCCCTGGGCGTCGATTACGCCCTGACCTCGAGCTGCTACGATCCTTCGCCCACGGGAGAGGCTTGCGGGCGCTGCGATGCGTGTCTCCTCCGCTTGAAAGGCTTCGCGGAGGCCGGCGCGCGCGATCCGATCCGCTACCGGCAGGAGGAACGAGCGGCACGGTGAGCTACGCCGTCAAAGAGATCTATTACACCCTGCAGGGGGAAGGAGCGAACGTCGGGCGGCCCGCGGTGTTCCTGCGATTCTCGGGCTGCAACCTCTGGTCCGGGCGCGAGCCGGATCGGCCGGGCGCCACGTGCGGGTTCTGCGACACGGACTTCGTCGGGACAGACGGGCCGGGCGGCGGGAGATTCGCCTCCCCCCGCGCGCTCGCGCTGGCCGTGTCGGCCGCCTGGCCGCACGCACCACCGACCGGCGGTCAACCGTTCGTCGTCTGCACGGGGGGCGAGCCGCTGCTGCAGCTCGATCAACCGCTCGTCGCCGCGCTGCACGACACCGGGTTCAGGCTCGCCATCGAGACCAACGGGACGCTCATCCCGCCGCCCGGCATCGATTGGATCTGCGTCAGCCCGAAGGCGGGAGCCGATCTCGTGCTCCGCTCGGGGGATGAGCTCAAGCTGGTGTTTCCCCAGGCGGGCGCGGAGCCGGAGCGCTTTGAGACGCTCCAGTTCGGGCATTTCTTCCTGCAACCGATGGATGGGCCGGAGCGCGCGCGGAACACCGAGCTCACCGTGCGCTACTGCCTCGCGCACCCGCAGTGGCGACTGAGCCTCCAGACGCACAAGCTCCTGGGGATTGGCCAACTCCAACCCGAACAGCTCGGACAAACCCTCGCCGCGAAGAACTTTCTCCGCTGGGGGGCCGCTTTTGGACAACCGAATGCCGCTGCCGGCCTTCGCGATGAGATCCTGCTCGTGGACCCTGCGTAGCCTGAAGAGGAGTTCGGGCTGCTCGTCGAGCCGGGCGCCGATGCCGTAGAGCACGGCCGCGACGTGCTTACACATCGAGGCCCAGTCGGGGCAACTGCAGGAGAAGTTGATCTCGGCAGGCGCGGGAAACAGCCCCGTCTGCTGCCGGCAGATGCGCTCCATGACGCCTGTGGAGAAGCGCCCCTGGAGCAGCTCGACCAGCGAGTCGATCGTCCCCGCGCAGTCCCGGCAGATGGAGGTCCACCGCGCCTTCGCAACTGGCGAGACCTTCACGGCTACTCGGTAGATCTCCGAGCCGCTGACCAGCGCCCGCACGTCGCCTGGCGCGATGCGGAGGTCGAGCACCGAGCCGTTACGGACGTAGGTGCGGCCGCGCGGCAGCCGGTTGGCGAAGTCGCTGTAGCGCTCCAGGTTATCGCACCAGGCCTTGCCCCAAAACGTTCGCGCAATCGCGCGGCCCTCGATCACCACCGGGGACACCGCCTGCCCCTTCTTCCTGAGCCTCCCGAGCTCGCGCTCGGCCTGTCGCCGGCGCTGCGCCGCCCGAACGTACGCTCGCCACTCGTACCACATGGGGTCACTCCCTCATCGCGGCGTTGAGATCGAGTCCCACGACCCTGAGCAGCTCCGCGTCCTGCAACTCCGTCAGGTTCAGCTCGGCGCCGCCTTCCAGCAGGTCCGTCGAGAGCTGCCGCTTCGAGGCAATCAGCTCGTCGATCTTCTCCTCGACGGTTCCCCGGCACACGAACTTGTGAACCAGGACGTTCTTCGTCTGCCCGATGCGGAACGCCCGGTCGGTGGCCTGGTTCTCGACCGCCGGGTTCCACCAGCGATCGAAGTGGATCACGTGCGACGCGGCGGTGAGGTTCAGACCGGAGCCGCCCGCCTTGAGCGACAGGACGAAGAAGGGAACCGACTCGTCCTCCTGGAAGCGCCGCACCAGCTCCCGGCGCTTCTTCACTTCGGTCTCACCGTGCAGCACCAGCCCGGGACGCCCGAACACGCCGCCCAGGAACGAGGCCAGGGGCGCGGTCACCTCGCGGAACTGGGTGAAGACGAGCGCCTTCTCCTGCTTGGCGGCGATGACCTCGCAGAGCTCACGCAGGCGCGCCCACTTCCCACTGTCGCCCTCGGCCCAAACGCCATCCCCCAGCCATTGCGAGGGATGATTGCAGATCTGCTTGAAGCGCATGAGGAACGCAAGCACGAGCCCCTTACGCCGGATCCCCTCGGCGCCGGCGATCTCTGCGCCCAGCTCCTTCACGGCCTGCTGGTACAGCGCGGCCTGCTTGCGGCTCAAGTGACAGAAGGCCTTGACCTCGGTCTTCTCGGGAAGGTCGGCGATCACGGACTTGTCGGTCTTGAGGCGCCGCAGGATGTACGGCCGAACCAGGTCGCGCAGCGGGCCGTAGGGATTCCCCGGCCGGTCGGCGAGGCGCCTCGTGTAGCTGGTGAACTCCTTCGCCGAACCGAGGAGCCCGGGATTGATGAAGTCGAAGATCGACCACAGGTCACCCAGCCGGTTCTCGATCGGCGTGCCGGTGAGCGCGATCCGCGCCCGCGCCACGATCTGTTTCGCCGCGCGAGTCTGCTTGGCCGCATGGTTCTTGATGGCCTGGGCCTCATCGAGGACCGCGAGTTGCCAGGAGGTCTTCCCCAGCCAAGGTATCCGCAGCAGGGAGCCGTAGCTCGTGATCACGAGGTCCACCTTCGCGAGCCCGTGAGGCGAGAGCGCTCCCAGCTCGGCGGCCGGCATGGCCGATGGGTGGGCCACGATGACCCTCAGGTTGGGCGCGAACCGCTCGATCTCAGCAGCCCAGTTGGCGAGCAGCGAAGCCGGAGCCACCAGCAGGCTGGGCGATGCTTTACCCGCTTCGGCGCGCTGGATGAGGAGCAGCGCGAGCACCTGAATGGTCTTGCCCAGGCCCATGTCATCGGCGAGGCAGGCCCCGAGGCCAAGCCGCGAGAGGAGGTGCAGCCAGCGCACACCGACCTCCTGATACGGGCGCAGGGTGCCCTGGAGCTCGCGTCCGGGATTGGCCGGGGCGAGCCCCTCGGGCGAGCGGAGCCCTTTCAGCGCTTCGGCAAGCCACGGTCCTGCGACGACGCCAGACCACTCGGCATCGATGCGGGCCGCGGGGCCGTCCCGCCCGACGTCCGCCCCGGCCACCATCCGCAGCGCCTCGGCGAACGTGACCCCGCCCTCGGCCGCGAGCCGTTCGACCTGCTGGAAGCGCTCCAGCATCTGCTCGAGCCGTTCTCGGTCCGCGTGGACCCATTGGCCCCGGATGAGCTGGAGTCCGTCCGTGCCGGCCAGGAGCTGCTTGACTTCCGCGGAGGTCAGCCGCTCCCCGTCGAGGGTGACCTCCATGCGGAAGTCGAGCAGCGCGTCCGTGCCCAACCCGGAAGGCGCCTTGCCGCCGACCGTGGCGATCACCTGCGGCCGCGGCGGCCGGCCGGCCCTCCAGGCCGCGGGCATACGGACCACAATGCCGGCCTGTTCCAACTGGGGGATGTCACTGAGGAAGCGCAATGCCTCCTGGGGAGACCAGCGCAGCGGGTGGAAGATTTCACCGGCATCCACCATCTGCTTGAGCCAGGCGCAGCGCTCTGCCGCCCGCTGGACCGGCAGCAGCAGCGAAAGGAGCCGGTCCTTGTTCGCAACCCCAGCATATTCGCGCAGCGCCTGGCCGAGGGGCTGGTGCTGGGCCTTGCCGTGGATCGAGAGCCGGCTCGTGTAGGTCGCCAGGAAGGCAAAGGGCGCCAGCTCGTCCTTCTTGTTCTCGGCGAGATGAAAGTGCACCCTGCCCACGACATTCCACGCCGGGCTCAGTTTCTTGAGGAAGTCCCGGACGGTGATCCGTGACTCGTCGATCTCCGTCGCGAAGGCGTCGTCGATCTCCTTCCACAGCCCGCGGAGCACATGGGGCGTGAGGTACTCGGCGCCCCGCATCACCGGAGCGCGGGAGGCGAGCGCTTCGAGGTGTTGTTCGGATGGCGGTGGGATCTCGGCACGACGCTCTTCGACATCGGGCCTGGTGCACAGCGCCGTGACGTAGCGGCCGCCGAACTCCCGCCAGTAGGCGAAGATCGGCGGAAGGATTTGGCCGACCTCAGCCCCTCCGAGCGTCAGGAGCCCGTGCCCCGCGCCTCGCGCGAAGGCCCGCTGCAGGCGCCTGGCAAACGCGGCTTCCAGCTCGGGGGCGTCGTCGCCGGGAGCGAGCAGGAGACGACCGTGCGGCGTCAGGCAGGGAGCCAGGCGAAGCGTGTCGGAGGCTGTTGTGCTCAAGGCGGTCTCCAGGAGGCGGCCCCGGTCGATGATACGCCTGCCGCTACAAGTTGCGCCACCGCGCCAGCACGCGCTCGACCTGCTGACGCACTTGATCGCGCGCCCAAATACAAAGCGGCGTGTCTAGGCGGGTATAATAGAGTGCGTGGATCGACTTCTCCCCCTCTTTTCCCGCGAGCGCCCCATGCACTCTCTTTCCGTTCCGCCGATCGCGTCAGTCGCGCTGGTTGCCGTCCTGGGAGCTGGCTGCGACGCGGCCATGGCGGGCAACATCCGCCGCTGCGGCACCTATGTGCGTATCCGCGCCGCGATCAAGCAGGCCGGAGCGAGCGCGTGAGCATGGCGAGCGACCTTTCCCGTAGAGCGTTTCTGAGAGTCGGTGCCGCCGCAGGCGGCGGGTTGCTGCTGAGCCTCAGCCTTCCCCGCCCCGTACGTGGAGTCATCGTCACGAGGCCCGCCGCGGACGGGTTCGCACCGAACGCCTTCATCCGCATCGACCGGGAAGGACGCGTGACGTTGATCATGCACAAGGTCGAAATGGGCCAGGGGACGTACACGTCCATGCCCATGCTCCTCGCCGAGGAGCTGGAGGTGGATCTGGACCAGGTTCGGCTCGAGCATGCGCCAGCCGACGACAGGCTCTACGCCGAACCTCTGTTCGGGGTCCAGGAGACGGGCGGCTCGACCTCGGTGCGGGGCAACTGGGAGCCGCTGCGCCGGGCCGGCGCGACCGCGCGCGCCTTGCTCGTGGCTGCCGCCGCGCGCACGTGGAAGGTCGATGCGGGCTCCTGCCGCGCCGAGCACGGCCAGGTGATCCACGGAGCGACCGGCCGCCGGCTCGGCTATGGCGCGCTGGTCGACATGGCGGCGACGCTGCCGGTGCCCGGCAGGGTTGCCCTCAAGGATCCGAGGGACTTCAAGCTCATCGGCACACCCGCGAAGCGCCTCGACACCCCCGCCAAAGTCGACGGCTCGGCACGGTTCGGCATCGACGTCAAGATCCCCGGGATGAAGGTTGCCACAGTAGCGGCGTGTCCGGTGTTCGGCGGCAAGCTCGCCTCAGTCGACGACACCAAGGCCAAGTCGATCGACGGCGTGCGCCAGGTGGTGCGCCTCGACGACGCCGTCGCCGTGGTCGCCGACCACATGTGGGCGGCGAAACTGGGCATGGCGGCGCTCGACATTCGCTGGGACGAGGGCCCGAACGCGAAGCTCAGCACTGCCGATATCGTCCGGCAGCTGGCCGCGGCGTCCGAGAAGCCGGGCGTGGTCGCGCGCAACGACGGCGACGTCGCCAAGGCCATGGCGGGCGCCGCCCAGAAGGTCGAAGCGGTCTACCAGTTGCCGTTCCTCGCCCATGCGACCATGGAGCCGGTGAACTGCACGGTGCACGTGCGCCCCGATCGCTGCGATATCTGGGTGGGCACGCAGGTGCCCACCTTCGCCCAGACTGCGGCTGCGAAGTTGACCGGCCTGCCCAAAGAGAGAGTCCAGGTGCACAACCACCTCCTGGGCGGCGGCTTCGGCCGGCGGCTCGAGGTGGATTTCATCATCCGGGCGGTCGAGATCGCGAAGCAGGTCGCCGGCCCCGTGAAGGTGGTGTGGACCCGCGAGGAAGATATCCAGCACGATATGTATCGGCCGTACTATTACGACCGGATCGCCGCCGGCCTGGACGCGCAGGGAATGCCGATCGCCTGGACCCACCGCGTCACCGGTTCCTCCATCATGGCGCGCGTGTCCAGCCAGCTGTTCCCAAAGACCCTCCGGGTGATGCGGGCGGCCGGCCTCCATCAGCTGGTTGCGATGGTCAGGGGCCTCGACGTGGACGCCGTCGAGGGCGCGGCAGAGCCGCCCTATGCGCTGCCCAACATCCGAGTGGAGTACGTCCGGCAGGAGCCCCCCGGCGTTCCCACCGCGTTCTGGCGCGGCGTCGGGCCGACGCACAATATCTTCGTGGTCGAGAGCTTCATAGACGAGCTCGCGGCGGCGGCGAAGCAGGATCCGTTCGAGTACCGCCGGGCGTTGCTCGCCGGGTCGCCGCGCGCCAAAGGGGTGCTCGAGCTCGCCGCGGCACAGGCCGGCTGGGGGCGGCCGCTGCCGCCCGGTAGCGGACGCGGGATCGCGCTGCTCCACGCGTTCGGCGGCACCTACATCGCTCAGGTGGCCGAAGTCTCGGTCTCGAAACAGGGTGACGTGCGCGTCCAGCGGGTGGTGTGCGCGGTGGATTGCGGCATCATCGTGAACCCGGACACGGTCAGGGCCCAGATGGAGAGCGGGATCATCTTCGGGATCACGGCCGCGCTGTTCGGCGAGATCACGATCAAGGACGGCCGCGTCGAGCAAACGAACTTCAACAACTATCGGATGCTGCGTATCAACGAGGCTCCGGCAATCGACGTCCATCTGGTGAAGAGCATGGAGCCACCCGGAGGCATTGGCGAGCCGGGGACCTCGGTGGTGATGCCCGCGGTCACCAACGCGATTTTCGCCGCGACCGGAAAGCGGATCCGCAAGCTCCCGGTGGATGCGGCGCAGCTGCGCGCGACCTAATGCAGGGGGCCCGCGCGGCGTCACGGGCCCTTCACGAACCACACCCAAGTAGAGCTTCCCTTTTTCACCTTGCCCCTATTTCGGATCCCCTCGGCGCCCGACCGGGGGTCGACCTCGATCGCATGAACCAACTGGTGGATCAGTTGGAGGCGAGCAGAGCGCGTGATTCTGCCTGACATCCACCTTCTCATCCACGCCTACAACAGCGAGTCGCCCGCGCATGCCGCGGCGAAGGCGTGGTGGGAGGGGCAGATGAACGGCGAGAGCGTCGTCGGTCTCGCCTGGGCCGTGATCCTCGGCTTCATTCGCCTCGTGACCCACCCGGCCGTGTTCACGAACCCCCTTCCCGTCCGCGTGGCCTGCGATCACGCGCGCTCCT
>WNGM01002401.1_pt1 | contig 16682 bp, 12 predicted proteins | sample 5400571 | NCBI WGS metagenome assembly WNGM01 (sample SAMN13153378, study PRJNA577476) | soil metagenome | isolation source: 100 cm soil or saprolite under Garry oak tree replicate 2 | place: USA:California | collected 2016-06-15 | reverse complement strand
ATCTCGAATACGATCTGGAAGCCGGAGCGCGCGGGAAACGCGACGTGCACACCGCGCAATTGCTGACGCGGCTTACCGGAGGCGAAGCGGCCATCGTGGTAAACAATTGCGCCGCAGCCGTGCTGGTCACGCTCGCGGCACTGGCGCGCGGCGGCGAAGTGATCGTTTCGCGCGGCGAACTGATAGAAATTGGCGACGGCTTTCGCATCCCGGAAATTATGGAGCAGAGCGGCGCGGTTTTAAGGGAAGTGGGGACGACAAACCGCACGCGGCTCTCCGACTACGAGAATGCCATCAATGAAAAAACCCGATTGTTGCTGCGCGTGCATCCTTCCAATTTCAAAGTGACCGGCTTCACCGACAAACCGTCGCTCGAAGAACTGGTTGCGCTGAGCCAACGCAGGCAAATTCCGTTGGTGGAGGATCTTGGCTCGGGCTGCCTCGTGGATTTAGCCGAGCAGGGCATCACCGAGCCGACGGTGCGCCAGAGCGTGGAAGCCGGAGTCGGCATCGTGACCTTTAGCGGAGACAAACTTTTGGGCGGGCCGCAGGCGGGGATTATCGCGGGGAAGAAAGATTTGATCGCCCGAGTGCGGCGGCACCCCCTGTTTCGCGCGTTGCGCGTCGACAAACTCGCGATTGCCGCGCTCGAGGCCACGCTGGGAGCGTACCTGAGGGCGGCGTGGGACGAAATTCCCGTGATGCGCATGATTCGCATGACGCCCGAGGAACTGAAGCGGCGCGCGGAGAATTTCATCCGAGAATTGCGCCCGGAGCTGCCCCTGGACGAGGTAGAGATTGAAGTTGTGGACGGAGCTTCGCTCGCCGGAGGAGGCTCGACGCCAACGCAATTGCTGCCGAGCAAGGTGATTCGCATTGCCAGCGTTCGTTATTCTGCGGCGAAACTCGAGCAGCGGCTGCGCCGCGCGCCGGCCGGGACTTCCGTCATCGCCCGCGTGGAAGACGATCGCCTCGCTCTTGACTTACGCACGGTTTTCCCGGAGCAGGAACCGCTGCTCGTCAAGACGCTCGCCGCCGCGCTGCACTGAGTCAAAGGGCGCCTGTGGCGGGATTTTGGACGACCGGTGTTATCCACGTCCGATTCATGGGCCGGCGCTGACTGGCGAGACAGTGTTGCCGTTTTCCATGGGCGTGGGACTGAATGCGGGCGCATTTTCCATCCTCGCGGGACTTTGCCCTCGTCCACCGGTTCGGAGGGAACCGGACCGTTTTGTTTAGGAACTGCAACTTCGAAATTCCGTAAAATTTTGGGCCACAGTCAGATAAGATACCGAGCGAAACGAAGGCAGGATTCTCGAACGTCGACCTGAATTCATCGCGCAATAAGGCCTGGCGGCAAGAAGCTGATGCAGGTCGCTTTGTTTGCGCTGGTTGCCATCGATTCTTCGACGGGAGAGTGGCGCGATTCACAATCTTCTCGAAGACGCCCGTTACTCGGTCAGGACACTGTCCAAGAATCCGGGCTTTGCTGCCGTCGCGGTGTTGACGCTGGCGCTGGGGATTGGGGCGAACACGGCGATTTTCAGCGTGGTCGAGAATGTGCTGTTGCGACCCCTGCCTTATCCGCAACCGGAAAACCTGATGCAAATCTGGAATACCTACCCGGACCCGCAGCGGGTGCTCGGGAGCTATGCCAGCGCGGGCCTGTTCCCGCTGCTTGGGATACGGCTCGCGGCCGGGCATTACTTCACTCCGGAAGAAGACCGGGCGGGCAGTTCCCCGGTGGTGATTCTGAGTCATCGCTTATGGCAGAGCCGGTTTGGGGGCGATCCCCGAGTGATCGGACGAACGGTCACACTGGACAGTCAGCGCTATACGGTAACGGGCATCTTGCCGGCAGATTTTCGTCTGCTGCGCTGGGCCGATCTTTGGATGCCCATCGGCCAGTACCAAGATGACTTGACCGAACACGTTCATCACGCGTTCATCGGCGTCGCACGGCTGAAACCCGGGGTGACTCTGGCGCAGGCTCAAGACGAAATGAAGAGGTTGAACGAACGGGAGACCGTCAAGTATCCGGATTCGCACAAATTCTTTGGCGTGCTCGTCGAACCGATGGAAGATGCGTCGGTGGCAAAACTGAAAGGCATCCTAACGGTTCTTTCCGGAGCCGTGGGCCTGGTGCTGCTGATTGCGTGCGCGAACATCGTGAACCTGCTGCTGGTGCGAAACGCCGGCAGGCAGCGGGAAGCAGCGCTGCGCACAGCGCTGGGGGCCAGCGCCTGGCAGTTGTCGCGGCAGCTGCTGACGGAAAGCATGTTGCTGTCTTTGGCGGGCGGAGCGGTAGGGCTAGTGCTGGCGATGAGCGGTCTGCGCGCGCTGATGGCGCTTGTACCCGCGGACCTGGGTGTGTTGCGGGAAGGCGGCTTGAACGGCGCGGTGCTCGCGTTCACGGCTGCGGTTTGCGCGGCGGCCGGAATCATTTGTGGTCTGGTGCCGGCGCTACGAACGCTCCGGGCGAACCTCGCAGGTGCTCTCAAACAGGGAAGCAAGGGGACGGCCGGGTCGGGACCCCGCAAAACGCACGACATTCTGGTGGTCTCGGAGATCGCGATGGCGCTGGTCGCGCTGATCGGCGCGGGACTGCTGCTGCGCAGTCTGCAACATTTGCTGGAAGTGAATCCCGGATTTCGCGTGGACCACATCCTGTCGATGGAAGTGCAGCAGGCCGCGCTGCCCTTTTCGCAAGCCAGCAAGCTTTCGCAGCAGGATTGGATCCACATTCAGGAAAAGCAATCCATCCAATTCGAGCAAATCGCAGAGCAGATCCGCGCGTTGCCGGGCGTGAAGGAGGCGGCAGGAATCGATGAACTGCCCTTGAGTAACGAATTTCGCCTGGCTTCGAGATTCGTGATCGAAGGGCAGCCCATCCCTAACGAAGGAGCGCGGCCGATCGCGCAATACCGAACCGTGAGCCTGACGTATTTTTCAACCATGGGGATCCCGCTGCGTGAAGGCCGATTGTTTACCGAAGACGACTGGAAAGTGCCGAGGACGGTGATCAACGAGACGATGGCGCGGCGCTTCTGGCCAAAAGGCGACGCCATCGGGAAACGCATCAACCTGTGCTCGCTCGATCCAAAACCATGCTGGAGCACGGTCATCGGCATTGTAGGAAGCGTGCACCAGTTTGGCCTGGACGCTGAGCCAACCTTTGACATTTACTTCGTGGGCGGGTGGACGCCCTATGTGGTGGTGCGGACGGCGACCGATCCGCTGAGCCTAGCCGCGGCGGTCACGGAGGTGATTCACCAAGCGGCTCCGGACCTGCCGGTAACGCACGTGATGACCATGGACGAACTGCTCGCGGGCTCTGTCTCTCCAAGGCGATTCTCGGCCATGCTCGTCGGGATTTTTGCCGTCCTTGCGGTGGTGCTCGCAGCCGTCGGCATCTACGGAGTGATGAGTTACACGGTGAGCCAAAGAACGCAGGAGATTGGCGTGCGCATGGCGCTCGGGGCGCAGGCCGCGAATGTTCGCAGCATGATTCTGGTGCAAACCATCAAGCTGACGGCACTCGGCGTGGCGATTGGACTGGCGGGAGCGTTCCTGGTGGCGCGCTTTTTGAGCAGCCTGCTTTTTGGCGTGGGGACGCACGATCCGCTGACTTTCCTGGGCGTGGCCCTGCTTTTGATTGTGGTGGCGGTGGTGGCCTCCTACCTCCCGGCGCGGCGGGCCATGCGCGTGAATCCCATCGTGGCGCTAAGGTACGAGTAGGGTTTTCCTCACGTAAAGGTGAAACTCGGCCGAATCTTCGTCCGTCCAATGCAGAGGCTTCGCAGAGTGGGCGAAACCTCCGGTGCATTTGCTAGAGTCCTGTTGCCCGAGAAACTCTTAATTCATACGGAGAGGTGTGAAATGAGAAGAGACCTCTGTGCGTCCTTGCCGGAATTTGTGTGCTGCTCGCTGCGCCGGCGGCGATGAGCCAAAGCGATCCGCAGCGTCCCGCGGAATCTCCCTCGCAGCAAATGACCGTTCCTCAGGCGCAGCAACCTCCACAGCAACGCCAGCGCACGCAGCAGCCGGGGGAGCAGCAGCCCGCGCAGCAAGAAGGCGCGCAGGCGAAGCCGGCGCAGCACCCGCCGATCGCGGAAGAGAAAGCTTCCCTGACGCATCACTCCGCGCGCATTGGCGGGCAGGAGATCAAGTACAACGCGACGGCTGCGACCTACCACATCAAAGCCGATGACGGAACGCCGAAAGCGACCATGTTTTACGTCGCGTACACGAAAGAGGGCGTGACGGACATCGCCAAGCGGCCGATCAGCTTTGTTTACAACGGCGGGCCGGGTTCGGCGTCTCTGTTCACGCATATGGGCATGGGGCCAAAGCGGGTGGTTTTGACTCCGGACGGACACGGCATGCCCGCACCGTACACGGTGGTGGACAACGAAGATTCATTCCTCGACGCAACGGATCTTGTTTTTATCGACGCCGTCTCCACTGGCTTCAGCCGGCCCGCCCCTGGCGAAGCTGCCAATCAATTTCACGGGATTATCGCGGACGCTAACTGGTTCTCTGATTTCATCTACGAGTACGTCACGCGCAACGATCGCTGGGCTTCGCCCAAATTTTTGATTGGCGAAAGCTACGGCACGACGCGGTCAGCCGAACTGGCGGGCGTGCTCCAGGAGCGGCATCAAATTTACTTGAGCGGCATCGTACTGCTTTCCTCGGTGGCCTTCTCGAACTGGGGCGCCGACAATCGATTTGAGTTTTTCCTGCCGACCTATGTGACGACCGCGTGGTATCACCATTTGCTGCCGCCCGACCTGCAGAATTTGGCCATCGAGCAGGTGGCACAGCAGGCGCGGGAATTCGCGCACGGCGAATACGCCCAGGCGCTCGAAAAGGGCGACGCGCTCTCTGCAGCGGAGCATCAGAAAGTGGTTGCCGATCTCGCGCGCTTCACCGGGCTTACTCCGAAATACATTGAAGAGACCAACCTGCGCATCAGCCCATTCCGCTGGTTCAAGGAACTCGAACGCGACAAGCGGCGAACCATCGGGCGGCTCGATTCGCGGTTCGAAGGCATGGACGTGGACGCGGCCGGCGAGCGCGTGGAGTACGATCCGAGCGAAGCGTCGTATGAAGGCGCGTTCGTCGCCACCTTTCACGACTACGTGCGGCGCGAACTCAAGTGGGACAGCGACACGTACTACACGGTGAGCGCGAATGTGCGGCCGTGGGACCAGACGGGCAACACCGAAGTGGCGGAGGTTTTGCGCGCGGCGATGACGCAGCAGACCTATCTGAGAGTGCTGGTGCTTTGCGGCTACTATGATGTGGCCACGCCATTCAACGGGATTGAAAACACGTTCGCACACATGAACCTGGAGCCGCCGGTGCGGAAAAACGTGGGCTTCGCGTACTACGAGGCCGGACACATGATGTATATCGACGAGAAAGAGCATCACAAGCTGCATAAAGACGTGGATGAGTTTCTCAATGCGGCGTACGCGCGCTGAAGCAGGCGGGCAACGAGTGTGTCGCGCGTTATGATGAGCGAATCCGGGTAAGGGCACACGGGCAAGAGAAGGGCGTATCGCCGTTGCTCGCATTTCAAGTTGAAAAAGGAAATTTGCGTTTGCTCGTGAAGCCGGCGCCCAAGCTCCGGCCTCGCTGGGCGCTCCTCCGCGTGCGGATGGCCGGAATCTGCAACACGGACGTCGAGATACTCCGCGGCTACCACCAATTTCGCGGCACCCCGGGACATGAGTTTGTGGGAGAAGTTGCTGAAGTTGCGGGCGTGTCGGCGCGTGAGCGAAAGAGGTGGACGGGACGGCGTGTTTGCGGGGAGATCAACGTTGCGTGCGCGGCTTACCGATTCAAGCCAGAGTGCGAATTCTGCCGGCGGGGACTCGAGACACACTGCGCGCGACGAACGGTGCTGGGAATCGTCGCGCATGACGGCGCTTTTGCGGAGTATTTGGCGTTGCCGCTGGAGAACTTGCATGCGGTGCCAGGTTCGCTGAGCGACGAGCAAGCGTTGTTCGTGGAGCCGTTGGCGGCGGCATGCGAGATTTTGGAGCAAGTGGAGGCGAGCAAGTTCCGGGCAGCGGCCGTGCTGGGTGATGGGAAACTGGCTCAACTGATCGCGCGGGTGCTGCGTACGGCGATTCCTCGTGTGGTGATGTATGGCAAGCACGAAAACAAGCTGGCGCTCGCGCGGCGTGCGGGAATCGCGACAAAGAGAGTTCGCGGGGATGCGAGCGACCGGAAGAGCGTACGAGAAAGTTATTCGCTGCTGGTCGAAGCGACAGGTTCGCCAAGCGGGCTCGTACTGGCGCAGCAGATGACCGAGCCGCGCGGGACGCTGGTGCTGAAATCGACGTTTCATGGCGCGGCGCCAGTGGCAACGTGGCCGATCGTGGTGAAGGAAATCAACGTCGTAGGTTCGCGGTGCGGACCCTTCGACAAGGCGATGGCCCTGCTGCGTTCGGGGAAAGTGGATCCCAGACCGCTTGTTACGCGAGCGTTTCCGCTGGCGGAAGCGCAAGAAGCGATAGCGTTTGCCCAGAGACCTGGCGTGATGAAGGTGCTGCTCCGGGGCGTGAAGAAAGACATGACCTGGAAACGCGGCGAAGGTCGTTCTCTAGGGTGATGGCAGATCCCAGGGGGGCGGGAGTTTCACTGGCGGTTGATGCAGGAGGCGACGCAGGCAGCGCCGAAGCCGTTGTCGATGTTGACGACGGCGACGTTGGAGGCGCAGGAATTGAGCATGCCGAGGAGCGCGGCTATGCCGCCGAAGCTCGCGCCGTAGCCGACGCTGGTTGGCACGGCAATCACCGGCGCGGCGACGAGACCGCCAACGACGCTGGGAAGGGCGCCTTCCATTCCCGCAACGCAAATGATGACGCGGGCTTGCGCGAGCTTGCTTTCGCGGTGCTCGAGCAGGCGATGAATCCCGGCGACGCCGACGTCGTAGAGTTGATCGACACGGTTGCCCATCATGTGCGCCGTGAGAAACGCTTCTTCCGCGACGGGAATGTCGCTGGTGCCCGCAGAGACAACGAGGATCACGCCTTTTCCGGAGGTTTCGCGGCTGCGTTCGATGGTGATGACGCCGGAGAGCGGGTGGAATCGGGCTGCACGGGCGGTTTTGCCGTTGGTTTTTTTTACGGCGCTGAAAACTTCAGGGCTGGCGCGGGTGACGAGAATGTTGTGGCGCGAGTCTTTTTTTTGAAGCATGGCCCGAACGATTTCGGCGACCTGTTGCGGGGTCTTTCCTTTGGCAAACACGACTTCGGCAAAACCCTGGCGCAGGGCGCGGTGATGATCGACTTTGGCAAAGCCGAGATCCTCAAACGGCAGGTGCCTGAGCCGCTCGAGGGCCGCGCCGGGCGAGAGTTTCCCGCTCTCGACGGCTTCCAGAATTTTCAATAAGTCCGTTTGATTCATGCCATTCAGCCGCTCGAAATTCTATCATCGGCGCGCGGGATAGCCTCGGCTTGACTTGCCGCGGAGCGGCTGCGAGACTCAATCGAACCAAAGAAAAGCATAGAAGAAACAAGCTTGAGACAGAGGACAGGAGAAGAGAGAGTGCAGCAGGAAGTTTCGATTGACTTGGAACGGTTTTACTCTGAATCAGGACGCATTTGACGGAGCAGCCTTGCCGGCGACGAGCAGAGGACGCATACGCACGGTGCTCGAAATGATCAAGTTCGAGCACTCGGTGTTTGCGCTGCCGTTTGCGCTGACCGGGGCGCTGCTGGCGGCACGGGTGACACGGCACGGCTGGCCGACGTTGCGGCAGGTTCTGTGGATCGTGGTGGCGATGGTGGCGGCGCGGTCGGCAGCAATGACCATGAACCGTATCGTGGACCTGCGCTACGATCGGGAAAATCCGCGCACAAGGCAGCGGGCGCTCGTGACCGGCGCGCTCTCGCTCGAATTCGCGTGGTTTTTTGCGTTGCTGGCGGTGGCGGTGTTTTTTGCGGCCGCGTGGCAGCTGAATCCGTTGGCCGTGAAGCTCGCGCCCGCGGCGATCGCGATTCTGTTTCTTTATTCCTTTACGAAGCGATTCACGAACTGGTCGCATCTGTTTCTGGGATTCGCGCTGGGGATTTCACCGGCGGCGGCGTGGATCGCCGTTACCGGCGGGCTCGACTGGCGCATGCTCATTCTTTGCGCGGCGGTAACGCTGTGGGTGGGCGGCTTCGATGTGCTTTATGCGTGCCAGGATGTCGATTACGACAAAGCGGCGCGATTATTTTCCATTCCGAGAAGATTCGGGATCGCAAAGGCATTGCTGATCGCGCGGGGAATGCACGTCGGCGTGATCGCGCTGTTGAGCTGGCTGGCCCTGAGCTTGGGGTTGCCGTGGCCATCGTGGGCGGGGATCGCCGTGGTTGCGGTGCTTCTCGCGTACGAGCATTCGCTTATCAAAGCGGACGATTTGAGCAAGCTGGACGCTGCGTTTTTCACGGTGAACGGCTATATTAGTATGTTGTTCCTGGTGTTCTGGGGGGCGGCGGCAGCGGTTTGGCGGATTTAAGCGATTGGAAACATCTGAAATCCACGTAAAAACGGCCGCCTGACAAGGCGGCCGCCACAGAGGCGAACCAAGGTGCGCGAACTGACCATTACCGACCAGCGGCTGAAGCCGATCGCGGAAAGGGTGCTGGCGGGCGAGCGGCTGAGTTTTGACGATGGCATCACGCTGTACCGGTCGCCGGACTTGCTGGCGGTGGGCTGGCTCGCCAATCACATGCGCGAAAAGAAGCACGGGAACGTGACGTATTACAACGTCAACCGGCACATCAATCCGACGAACATTTGCGTGGCGCACTGCAAACTGTGCGCGTTTGGGCGCGATCAGGACGCCCCGGGTGCGTACAACTTCGCGCTGGAAGAGATTTATCAACGTGCGGAACAGGGCATGCGCGAGGGCGCGCTGGAATTCCACATCGTCGGCGGGCTGCATCCCGATCTGCCGTTCGAATACTTCCTGGACATGATGCGGGGACTTAAAAAACGCTGCCCGGGCGTGCATCTGAAGGCGTTCACGATGGTCGAAGTGGGCTACTTCGCGCGCATTGCAAGGCTGACGGTGAAGGAAGTGCTCCTGAAATTGAAAGAGGCAGGCGTGGACTCGCTGCCAGGCGGCGGAGCGGAGATTTTTCATCCGCGCGTACGCAAGATCATTTGCGACCACAAAGTGAGCGGGCAGATGTGGCTAAACATTGCGCGGCAAGCGCATGAAATCGGGCTACGTTCGAACGCCACGATGCTCTACGGCCACGTGGAGACCGAAGAAGAGCGCGTGGACCACCTGGTGAAACTGCGCGAACTGCAGGACGAGACGCACGGATTTGTGGCGTTCATCCCGCTGGCCTTTCATCCGGACAACACCGCGCTTTCGCGTGTGCCAAAGCCGACGGGTTATGCAGATTTGCGCAACATCGCGGTGTCCCGGCTGCTGCTCGACAATTTCGAGCACATCAAGGCGTACTGGATCATGCTGACGCCAAGCATCGCGCAAATCGCGCTGCGGTTTGGCGCGAACGACCTGGACGGCACGGTGGTCGAAGAAAAGATTTACCACGACGCGGGCGCAAAGACTTCGGAGTTCACGCCACGCGCGGAACTGGAGCGGTTGATTCGCGCGGCTGGGCGCGTTCCGGTGGAGCGCGACACGCTGTACCATCCGGTGGACCGCTCGAAGCTGCCGCCCCTTCCTCCGCCGACGCGCCCGGATCTGGTGAGCCTCACCCTGAACGTCTGAAGACCCTGGATGTCCCCGTCGGGCCTGCTCGATTTGCAGCCCGCCCCGCCCGGAAGGCCTGGAGCGTTGGTGAGCGAGACGCGAAAATCGCCGCCTTTCTTCCTGCCGGCCGCGGAAGCGACTGCGGCAATCGAATTCCCTGGACGAGGAAGCCTCACAATTGGCGATCTAAATTCTCTAAACTAAAGGATGGGGTGTGAGAAGCAAAATGGGCCGGAGAATGCGTAAAGGGAGTCGCCCGATGCAACGAGCGCTAGTCCTTTTTCGTCCAAGGGCTTGTGACCCGGACAACGCGCGAAGCGAGGGGTGACCCCAAGGAATGAGAACCATTCTGCTGCTGACGATTTCGAATATTTTCATGACGGTTGCGTGGTATGGGCATTTGCGATTCCGCAGCGAGGCGCTGTGGAAGGTGATTGTGGTGAGCTGGGGCATCGCTTTTTTCGAGTATTGCTTCCAGGTGCCGGCAAACCGAATCGGGTCGTATGAATTCACACCCGCGCAGTTGAAGACGATACAGGAGATCATCACGCTTTCGATTTTTCCGGTATTTTCGGTTTTTTATCTCGGAGACCGTTTCAAATGGAACTATGGCGTGGGGTTCGCCCTCATTGTGGCCGCGGCGTTCTTTATTTTCCACAAATGGTAGACTGAACAACTTCTTCCACCGGCTGTGGAAGAGGAGGGCCGGATGCAAAAGCAATTCTCCTTGATTCGTATGGGCAGCATGGCGCTGCTGGCATGCCTAACGTCGGCAGGCAACATGCCCGCAGCGGCGCAAAACGTTACCCCGACGCCCGAAACAGGCGTGACGCCGAGCACCCTGCTGCTATACCGCGCCGATTTGTTCTCCGGCAAGGAAACCGCCTACGAGCAGACCGAAGCGGAAATCGTGCAGGGCTATATGGACGCGAAAATCCCCATTTATTGGAGCGCGCTCGAAGCCGTGACGGGCTCGCCGCACGTGTTGTATTTCGACGGATTCGACAACTTCGCGGACATCGAGCGATCCGGGGCGGACCTGGCGCAAGGGCTGGATGCGCATCCGGAAATCGGGACGGCACAGCAGAAGCTGGCGGATTTGGTCGCGGCAACGCGAACGGTGCTGGCTTTCCGGCGCGACGATTTGGGCTACCGTCTGAACAAGATTAACCTGGCGAAAACCAATTTCGTGCGGGTTGCCATCTTCCAATTCCGGGCGGGGTATGAGGACGAATTTGCGGACGCCATACGCACGCGGGCGCGGATGTATGAAGCCAACGATATCGACACGCCGTGGATGGTCTACCAGGTGCACTCCGGGTATCCGCTGCCGACCTACATCGAGTTCCAACCCATGAATTCGCTGAGCCAAATTGACGACGCACTGGACCGTAATGCAAAAGTCCGCCGCGGCGAGGCGCGCCCGCTGGCAACACAAAAATGGATCAGAGATGCGGACCTCAGCATTGACATCCAAATTTATCGCGTAAGCCAGAGCATGAGCCATTTGTCCCCGGCGAACGAAGCTGCCGCAGGCGGCACAAAGGGCAAAAGCGCTTCGCAAACAGCCACCCGGAAATATATCCTTCGGGCGCGGCCATGAATCGAATCTCAAGAACCCAACCGATCACATGAAACGAGAGGAGAGGAAAACATGCAGCGTAAAGGCTCGGCAGTATGGCAAGGCGGATTGAAAGACGGCAAAGGCACGGTTTCAACCGAGAGCGGCGTGCTCCGGCAGACGCCATATTCCTTCAGCGCGCGGTTTGAGAATGGCACCGGGACTAATCCGGAAGAGTTGCTGGCCGCGGCGCACGCGGGCTGCTTCACCATGGCGCTTTCCGGGCAATTGGGAAACGCGGGGATGACCGCGAGCAAGCTGGAAACCACGGCAACCATTTCGCTCGAGAAACTACCAGATGGCTTTGCCATCACGAAAAGCCATTTGGACCTCGTCGCGCACATTCCGGGGGCCGACCAGGCGAAATTCGATACGGCGGTGAAAAACGCGGAGACGGGCTGCCCGGTTTCGAAGCTGTTCAAGGCGGAAATCAGCGTCAGCGCGCGACTGGTCTCGTAAAACTGGAATCTTTCAGGAACGAGCGTTCTCACGACCGAGCGAGTACAATGCCGCACATGATTCCAGCCCCGGGGACATTCGCTGCCGGTGTGGCCATCTTCTTGATCGTGCTGTGGGACGCGTTTGAATCCATTATTCTTCCCCGGCGGGTCACGCGAAGGTTCCGGCTGACGCGTGTCTTCTACAAATTCACGTGGAGAACCTGGAAGTTCCTTACGCAGCTCATCCCTTCGCGCAAAAAGCGCGAGACGCTGCTGAGTTTCTATGGACCGCTTTCGCTGCTAGTCCTGGTGGGGGTGTGGGCGGTCGGGCTGGTGCTCGGATTTGGCATGATGCAGTACGGAGCCGGATCCGCGGTCAACATGACTGGCGGGCAGCCGGGTTTCGCTACGGACGTTTATCTGAGCGGAACGACTTTCTTCACGCTGGGCCTCGGCGACGTGGTGCCGCAAACAGGTCTGGCTCGCGTCCTGGTGGTTACGGAAGCCGGATTCGGATTCGGATTTCTCGGGGCGGTGATCGGCTACCTGCCGTTCATCTATGGCTCGTTTTCGAAGCGCGAAGTGAATATTTCGCTGCTGGATGCGCGCGCGGGCACGCCCCCGACTGCCGGAGAGCTTCTGCGTCGGCATGCCTACCCGGGAGGCGGCGAGGCGCTGCGCCTGCTTTTTAAAGACTGGGAATTTTGGGCCGCGGAACTGATGGAAAGCCATCTTTCCTACCCGGTGCTGGCGTTTTTCCGCTCGCAGCACGACAACCAGTCGTGGATTGCCGCGCTGACTGCGATCCTGGATAGCTGCGCGCTGGTCAAGGTGGCGGTTCTGGATGCTTGCCGACGGCAGGCGGAGTTGACATTCGCGATTGCGCGGCACGCGGTGGTCGATCTTTCGCAGGTTTTCAAGACCCAACCACATGCGCTGCCACACGACCGCCTGCCTGGGGAGGATCTGAAGCGGATTCGCGACATGCTCGTGCAACATGGCCAGAAACCGGGAAGCATCGAGGAAATGGGCGAACGGCTAGCGGACCTGCGGAATATGTACGAGCCCTATCTTTTTGCGCTGGCACAATACTTGGGCCTGTCTCTTCCGCGGTGGATTCCTGCGGCGAAAGGAAAAGACAATTGGCAGACGACGGCGTGGGGCCGCTCGGCAGGATTGGTGGAAAAAGAAGGGGCGGCCATCGGCGTGGACGACCACTTTTAGTTCTAACTTGATAGCGCATATGCGTTTTTGTGCGTTCGCCCTGGAACCCAGCGGAGACAAGTCATGAAAGCGATTCTCGTTCGTCAATTTGGCGGTCCGGAAGTGCTGAAGCTTGAGGAAGTGCCCACTCCCAAGCCCGCGACCGGACAGGTGCTCGTGCGCATTCATGCGGCGGGCGTGAATCCTTACGACACGTACATGCGCAGCGGCACTTATGCGCAGAAGCCGGCGCTTCCCTACACTCCTGGATCGGACGGCGCGGGGGTCATTGAGGCGGTCGGCGAAGGCGTAAAGAGGGTGAAGGTTGGCGACCGCGTTTATACCGCGAAAACCATCACGGGAGCTTACGCGCAGTATGCGCTTGCGCTGGAAGAGCAGGTGCATATGCTTCCGGCAAAAATCAGCTTCAGCCAGGGTGCGGGCGTGTGGGTGCCGTATGGAACGGCGTATCACGGGCTGATTCAGTCAGCGAAAGCACGTGCGTCGGAGACCGTGCTGGTCCACGGAGCGAGCGGCGGGGTGGGGACCGCCGGCGTGCAGATGGCGCGCGCGATGGGGCTGACGGTTTTGGGCACGGCGGGGACACAACGAGGGCTCGATCTGGTGAAGCGCGAGGGAGCGCACCAAGTGTTCGACCACAGCAAAGCCGGCTACCAGGAAGAAATCATGAAAGCGACGGGCGGGCGCGGCGTGGACATCATTTTGGAAATGCTCGCGAACGTGAACCTCGCGCACGACTTGAAGCTGCTGGCGGTTCGCGGCCGCGTGATCGTGATCGGCAATCGCGGCGAAGTCACGATCAATGCGCGAGAGCTGATGGCGCGCCGTGGCTCCATTCGTGCTTTCACGCTTTGGGGAATTACGCCCGCAGAAGAAGCGGACATTCATGCGGGGCTAATCGCCGGACTGGAAAACGGCACGCTGCGACCCGTGGTGGGCAAAGAGCTGCCGCTGGCCGAAGCCGCGCGCGCACACAAGGAAATTCTCGAGCCGGGCGCGGCAGGGAAGATGGTGCTCGTGGTCTGACGAACCGCGCGCGCGACTGACGGCCTTTTCCGGGTTCGGCAGCCAGGCGGAATTTTCCGTATAATCATGCTTCGTCGGAAACGGCGAAACAACGCGACGAAAGCTGTACGGGATCCTTATCGTGTACGCCGCCCTCACACTCACGATTCTTCTCGCGCACCAGAGCGCGATCAGCCGTTACCTTCATAGGCTCAGCGACAGGACGTTCAGCAGCGTTTACCGCGTCAATGCCTTCGACCTGGCAATGCTCATTCCCTACTTTATCGTGCTTGTGGTGCTGGCGATGTACGGCCTGCACCGCTACTGGCTGGTCTACGACTATTTCCAGTATTCCAAAAATGTCCCTCCGCCTCCTCCGCCGGTGACGAGCTGGCCGCGCGTCACGGTGCAGTTGCCGATCTTCAATGAACGATACGTAATTGAAAGACTCACGGAAGCTGTGGCGCGCTTTGACTATCCGCGGGAGCTCCTCGACGTTCAGGTACTTGACGATTCGACGGACGAAACACAGGAGGTCGCGCGTGCGTGCGTGGAACGCCACGCGGCCCCGGGCATGCCCATCACCTATATTCATCGCACGAATCGCGAAGGCTACAAGGCGGGGGCGCTGAAGAACGGACTAAAAACAGCGAAGGGCGAATTCGTGGCAATTTTCGACGCGGATTTCATTCCCGAACCGGACTTTCTTCGCCTAACGATTCCCTATTTCTTGAATCCCGACGGCGGGGAACATATCGGTATGGTGCAGGCGCGCTGGACTTACCTGAACAGCGACTATTCCTTGCTGACCAACGTGGAAACGATCCTGCTCGACGGGCACTTCGTTGTCGAACACGGCGCACGGTCCCGGCGCGGAGCGTTTTTCAATTTCAACGGAACGGCGGGAGTGTGGCGCCGGAAAGTGATTGACGAAGCGGGCGGCTGGCAACACGACACCCTGACAGAGGACACGGACCTTTCTTATCGCGCGCAGCTTAAGGGCTGGAAGTTCCTGTACCTCCCGCAGGTCGAATGCGCCTCGGAACTGCCGGTGGACATGAACGGCTTCAAAGCGCAGCAAGCACGCTGGGCCAAAGGGTTGATGCAGACGGCCAAGAAAATCCTTCCAAAAGTGTTCCACGCGAAGGTGCCGGCGTATGTCAAAGCCGAGGCGTTCTTCCATCTGACCTCGAGCATCAGTTACCCGCTCATGATTTTGCTTTCCGCGATGCTCTTGCCGGTAATGATCGTGCGCTTCCAGCAGGGTTGGTTCCAGATGCTGCTCATCGACTTGCCGCTCTTTCTGGCATCGACGTGCTCGATTTCGAGCTTTTACCTGGTGGCGCAAAAAGAACTGCGGCCCAAAACCTGGTGGCGCACGTTTCTCTATTTGCCGTTCGTGATGGCCACCGGCATCGGCATTTCCGTGCGCAACGCCCAGGCGGTGATTGAAGCGCTCGTCGGCAAGGAAAGCGAATTTGCTCGCACGCCGAAATTCAGGATTGAGGGCAAGAAAGGCACGTTCGCGAAAAAATCCTATAAGAACAAAGCCGGCTGGATCCCTTACGCGGAAGTTGCGCTGGGGATTTACTTTGCGCTGACCGTGATCTATGCCATCACCAACGAGAACTACGGGACAGTGCCCTTCCTACTGCTGTTCGTGTGGGGGTATCTCTACACCGGCCTCATGTCGCTCGGGCAAACGTACTTCGCGCATCTGCGTTTCGGCGTGAATGCCCCCGAGATGCGGCCCGCCGCTTCGGGCGCGCCTGGATTCTGATGGAGTTAGACCAGCGGGCGGAGATGCACACGATCAAACCTTGGAGAGCCTTCTTTCCCATAATAGACTCTAGTGCCGTGGAAACTTCCTTTGAGAAAATCCCTTTTGCAAACCGCGGCGTAGGGCTCGACGCCATGGCCGCGGGCCCCAAGGATGGGCCCGTCGCGGTCCTGCTACATGGCTTCCCGGAGTTCTGGTATGGATGGCGTAAACAAATCGAACCGTTGGCGAAGGCCGGATTTCGCGTCATCGTGCCCGACCAGCGCGGATGCAATGTGAGCAGCAAACCCCGCGGTGTGGCCTCCTACGCGCTGACCGAGCTCGTTTCCGACGTGATCGCGATGGCCGACGAGCTCGGGCAGAAGCAAATCCTTCTTGCGGGTCACGATTGGGGCGCTGCGGTAGCCTGGGGCGCAGCACTCTTGCATCCTAAGCGCATCGCAAAACTCGCCGTGGTCAATGTGCCGCATCCCTCGGTTATGCGCCGCTTTCTGACGACGCAGCCCCGGCAGATATTGCGAAGCTGGTACATCTTTTTCTTTCAGATTCCTTGGTTGGCGGAAACCATCTTTTCCGCATCTGGTTTCTACGTTGGCACGCGCGCGCTCGTTCGCTCGAGCCGCCCCGGCACGTTTTCTGCCGACGATCTTGCGCAATACCGTGCCGCTTGGTCGCAACCTGGCGCCCTCGCCTCGATGATCAACTGGTATCGCGCGGCCCTGCGCTATCGCGCGCGTTTCGCCGACCCCACCGTGCGCGTGCCCACGCGCATCCTGTGGGGCGAGCGTGACAAATTCTTGATCCCAGAAATGGCTCGCGAAAGCCTGCGCTATTGCACTCATGGCGAACTCTTCCCCTTCCCCGATGCCACACACTGGCTCC
>WNGM01009832.1_pt1 | contig 16688 bp, 16 predicted proteins | sample 5400571 | NCBI WGS metagenome assembly WNGM01 (sample SAMN13153378, study PRJNA577476) | soil metagenome | isolation source: 100 cm soil or saprolite under Garry oak tree replicate 2 | place: USA:California | collected 2016-06-15 | reverse complement strand
AAGCGCTGGGTGACGTACCCGGGCTCCGCCGGTGTGAGTGGCTTTGCGGCCGGGCCCTTGCCCAGCGCGCCGTAGATGATCATGTACTTTTCGCCGGTCACCGTGTTCTGCAGCCAGATGGACTTCTCCACGACGAGCGCCTTCAGCTGCTCGTCGTTGAGCGCCACCGCACCCTGCTTCTTGAGGTCGGCGACGGTGGTGCCGGGCGTGGCGGCCTTTCGGACCTCGGCGCTCGGCGTATACCAGATGGGCGAGCTCCACGCGCGCTCCTGGAGCGTCGGCGCCACGACGTCGGGCGGCGCGATGCCGAGCTTCGCGGCCTGGATCGTCGTCCACCGCGGCGTCGGTATCTCGAGCACGCGGGCGTAGTAGAAGGCGTACACGCTCGGATCGAACTCGGGATCGGTCCAGACGGTCTTCAGCTCCACCGCGCCGATCGTGTTCGTGTAGGTCGCCTTCTCGACGTCCACCGTGCTGCCGATCGGCGGCACCATGCCGGTCCACTTGTCCGCCTTCCGGTCGCCCGCCCAGACGACGTCGAAGATCTTCTCGAAGCTCTGGCCGTTCTTCGTCCAGCCCTTGACGATCTGGATGCGATCGAGGTTACCCGAGGTCGGGTCCTTCACCGCCCAGACCATGAATGACGGGGCCTTGCCCCTGGCCGGTGGCAGATCGCCGCCCATCGGGACGCCCTTCGCGTAGCCTGACTTGACCCAGTCCTTGTCCGCCAGCATCGCGGCCGTGTACTCCCAGCCGCCGAAGAACCGCACCTTGATGTGCGGGCCGGTCACGGCGAACGTCTCCTTGCGCTGCATGGCCTCGAAGAGCGAGGCACGCGTGTTCTCCTCGGCCCACACGCCGGTCAACCCGCTGGTGCCCTCGGTGCGCGCGTCGAACATCCCGCCGACGAGCGTGCCGGACATGCGCGCCTCGATCGTCCCATCCGTGAAGGAATGCCCGCCGAAGAAGTTGTCCTGGCGGTACGGGACGGCGGTGTTGTGGGAGTCGGAAGCCGCGCCGAAGCCGAACTTGTAGGGGTTGAATCCCTCGGTGTCCTGCATGGCGAGGCCATCCTTCAGGGCCTGGCGGGCGTAGCTGCCGACGATGTGCGGAATGCGGCCCGGCGGGTTGCCCAGCAGGACCGACATGATCTCGAAGTTCGCGAACTCGTCGGTGGGCGAGAGCAGGGGGTGGGTCTCGGAGGTGCCCTTCAGCTGCTTGATCTCGATCAGCGGCTCGTTGCGCGTGCGCGACGCGGCGTAGGCGGCATCGATCGGGCGGCCCTCGGTGTCGACCTCGGTCGGGAACATGCGGCCGTCGGAGAGGTTGGCGTTGTGCGAGATCGCGAGGAGGTCGTTGCCGGCCTTCCGCTGGCCGTCCATCCAGTTCCAGAGGTCCACGGGGTGGAACGAGTCCAGGGCGCTGAACGGCATCGTCGGCACCTTGGCGCAGTCCCTGAAGAAGATGTTGCGGTGGAGGTTCATGTTGTTCGGCATCGAGGTCCACTCGTAGGAGCAGAAGGCCGTGAACTTCCCCGGCTGGTTCGCCTGCTCGGCGAGCTCGACGTTCCGCTTCCAGACCGTTCCGGCGATCTCGGGGGCCATGAGCGCCTTGACGGGCGGTCCGCTGGCCAGGGTATTGATGGCGTACAGGGCGACCCGTTCCATTTCTTCCTTCGTCCTGGCCTTCAGGATGAGGGGCTGCGCCGCGGGGAGCTTGCTGACCGGGGAGCCCGGCTCGTTCGCCAGGTTGACCACGCCCGCGTACTCGGAGTGGTCGGTGACGCCCGCCCAGTCGAGCGGCGTGTCGATCTTGACGTCGAAACCCAGCGGATGCTTGATCGGCTCGCCCTTGAAGTACTTGTACGCGTCGCCGGGATTGGTGAGGAGGTTCCCGATCGCAAACGCGTCGAGCGACCAGCTCGTGTGGACGTGGGTCTCGCCGAAGTAGGCGTCGCGGTCGGGGTTCGCCGCGAGGGCCGGCAGACCGGTCACGATCGAGAGTACGATACCGAGCAACGTTCGCATCACGCCACCCCCCGGGTTAGTGATCCGGACGCGGATTGGCCGGGTATCAGTCGCGCCCCCTGTGCAGCGGTCGGTCACTGCCTCACCATGTTCGACCCCCGTCCTAGAGATGCTTCTTGATCTTCGCCCACAGCGACTCCTTGGGCGCCTGCTTGCACTCCTCGTAGACCACCGCGACGTCGCGCTCGAGGTCGACCTCGCCGACCTCGTCGGCCTTGACCTTGGTCGCCTTGTTGTAGCCTTCGGCCCAGTACACGGCTTCGGGCCGCAGGCTCCGGTCGAGATCGACGAACTCCTGGCACGTCATCTTCGTCGGCTTGACCTTCCGCTTGCCGCCGGGAAGGCGATCGCGGATCTTGTCCCACAGCGTCTTCTTCGGCTCCTCCTTGCAGGCGACGACGAGCACCGCGACCTCGCGATCCACGTCGACCTCGCCGATGTCCTCCTCCTTGAGCTTTCCCGCTTTCGAATAGCCGTCGAGGTACGCAACCGCGGCGGGCTTCACGCTGTCGCCGAGGGCCAGGAACTCCTCGCACGTCATCTTCGTCGGCTTCACCGTCTTCGCGTCGGCCGGCGGGACCCTGGCGACGGCGGCGATTACCAGGAATGCGGGCAGCAGGGATGCTCTGCTCATGATCCTCCTCCTTCCTTCCGGGGTGACGGGTCATCCGTCTCCGGCGAGCCTTCTACTCGCATCCGCGGCGCCGTGTCTTGCCATTCGACGCCACGCGCCGGCACATCGAGACCCCCGGGGCGCCCGGGGCTGGCACGAATTGCCGAGCCGTGAGAATGTCAGCAGGGGGCAGGATGGACCCGGGGTCGCGTCCGCGTTCGGCGTCGTGCAGCCACAGATCACCCCGACGACGTTCCTCAAGCCCGACCTGCAGGTGGTCTGAATCCGGCCAACGACCGGCACGTCGCCGACAGCGTCGTCGTTCAGCTTCCGCTCGTGGCCGTGTGGTGATCGGCACGGCCGCGCCTGATCGCCGTCGCTCCTCGAGGCCGAGCGGCGGTCAGGGCACGCCGGTCCGGGCCTCCAGCCGCGCGCACGCCCGATCCGCCCAGAACGCAAACGCGCGATCGACCTCTGCCCACGTCTCGAGCGGCGGCGCTCCTCGCCGGCGCCGGTCGACCCCCTCGGCGAGCAGCGCGTTGGTCTGGGCGTCGCGGATCTCGCCCTCGATCACGGCCGATTCGAGGAACCGCCGCGTCTCGGCGTGGAGAGGTCCGGTGCCGGCCGGGTGGGGCCGCCCCGTGCCCTGCGAGGCTCTCAAGACGTCGAGCACCGGGTCGGCGGCGCGCGCGTCGGTGATCGCGAGGCGGATGCGCATGACCCCCGGGCCCGGCTGCTCGACGAAAGGGAAGCCCTCGCCCAGCGCCGTGCGGACCGCGCCCTGGAAGTCGGTGACGAGGCGGAGGAGGTCCTCCTGGGGCACGGGGTCGAGCGATTTGCGCCCGCTGCGCCAGAGTGTCACCGGCTCGAGGAGCACGGCGCGGTACGCGTGCCAGTCCACCTTCGGGTTGCGATACACGCGCCAGAGCTCGTTCGGGCCGCCGTCCCGCAGCAGCGTGTAATCGTCCAGGAAGCCGGACATCTCCGTCGGGGGCGAGGCGCGCCGATGGGTGCAGCCGGCCGAGAGCAGCACGAAGAAGGCGGCGACGAGGGCCCTCACGTCGGGCGCACCTATACACGGAGGGCCAGGCGGCGGACAACGGGCGGGCGTAGGAGATCATCGCCACGGGCGCGATCTTCGTGTTATAGCGCGACCCATGGCCCTCCCGGCACGCTTGGCGATACTCGCCGCGGTCCTCCTCGGATCCGCCGTGGTGACCCGAGCGTCCGAGTACCCCGGCTGGGGCGATACGGGATGGGTCTACGCGAGCAAGCGTGACTGCTGCAACGGTGCGATCGCGATCGCATCTCAATACAGCGAGCAAGCGTGCACGACCGCGGGCGGGCGGCCGAGTCCGTTCGTGGGGGGCGGCCAGCGCGGCTCCTGCAGCGCGCAGTGGACGCAGGACGGCGAGGGCAACCTCCTATACCGCTGCTCCGGCGAAGCCTCCGTCTGGTGCGACTGACGCAGGACGGCCGCTCCGCCTACGGCTTCCTGTCGGCCTCGGCTCGGATCGCGGCGGCGATGTCGGCGCTCACCTTCGCGAGCGCGCGGCTGTGCGCGGCGGCAAGGGCGTCGAAACCGGCGCCCGCGACCGTCTCGCGCGCGATCGTGCGGCCCGAGCGCGCGTCCCGGCCCGCCGGCTTCCGCACGGCCCACACAGCGTCCACGAGCACCGTCTCACCCGGAACCGACTCGAAGCGCTGGACGTCGATCGTGACCCGGTAGGCCGGGCCGAGGTTCGGCACGAGCGGTCCGGCGGCCACGCGCGGCGTTCCGAGGAGGATGGCGAGGTTGCCGGCGACCGCGCGGGCGATGTTGTCGTCCAGCGGCGCGGCCCAGCGGTTGAACTCCTCGAGCGCGATCCGGTTCGGCGCGAAGCCGGCGCCAGCGGCCGCCACGAGCGCGAGCGACAGGACGTATGCGATGCGGCCTGCCATCACTTCGCCTCCCCCGTCTTGCCGCGGACGAGCGCTTCCGGATGGCGCTCGAGGTAGTCGGCGAGCACGCGCAGACCGCGGGCCGCCCGGCTGAGCTCCTGCAGCGTGGTGTTGAGCTCGGTGTCCAGGGTCGAGTCCGGCGCCACGAGCCGGGTGGCGTTGTCGAACGTCCCGCGCGCGCTCACGAGCGTCTCGTCGAGGTGAACGATCGCCTTCTTCAGGTCGTCGCCGATCGCCTGGATCGGCACCGTGTCGAGCTTCTTCACGATCTTGGTGATGCTCGCCTCGATTCCCTCGAGCTCCCCGGGAACCGTCGGGAACTCGACCGGCTTCCGTGACCAGTCCATCGTCACCGCGGACGCGTCGGGGAAGAAGTCGATCGCCACGTACATCGCCCCGGTGAGGAGGCTCCCCGACCGCAGCTGTGCGCGGGCCCCGTGCGCCACGAAATTCTCGAGCAGCTTCCGGCGCACGGTCGCCATGTCGGCACCGGGCTCCAGCTCGACGACCTTGACGCCGAACCTCGTCGCATCCACGACGACGGTCACCGGCACGGAGAACTCGAAGGTCTTCACGTCCACCTGGGCGTCGAGCGCCACCACGTGACCGATGGGAATGCCGTGGAACTCGACCGGCGCACCGACCGTGAGCCCCCGCACCGACTGCTTGAAGACGAGCTGGAACGTCTGCGGATCACGGGCGGGCAGCTGGAAAGCCTCGTTCCGATCGCCGTACAGCGTGAACACCGTGTCCGCCGCGGCCGCCGGCAGGACCGGGCCGGTCGCGGGCGTCTCGAAGGCGATGCCGCCGATCAGGATGGAGACGAGCGACTGGGTCTGCACGCTGAGGCCGCTCGCGGTGAGCGACAGATCGATCCCGCTCGCGTGCCAGAAGCGCGTGTTCGGCGTGACGTACTGGTCGTAGGGCGCCTTCACGAACACCTTGACGGTGAGCCCCTGGCCGTCGTCATCGAGCACGTACGACGCGACCTCTCCGACCTGCAGCCGCCGGAAGTAAATGGGCGTGCCGTACTCGAGCGAGCCCAGGGTCGACGTCTTCAGCATGAAGAAGCGACCCGGGACGTCACCCGTCACCACCGGCGGTTCGGCGAGCGCCACGAAGTCGCGCCTCTTCTCCTTCGCCTGGCCGATCTCCATGCCGATGTAGGCCCCGGAGAGGAGAGTACCGAGACCCGATACGGTCCCGCCGGCGATGCGCGGAGTCACGACCCAGAACTTCGTGTCGTCAACGAGGAAGCTCTCGGTCTTCGGGGCCATCTGCGCGGTCGCGATGACGCGCTGGTGATCGTCCGAGAGGCGGATGGCCGTGAGCGTGCCGACGTCGACCCCGTTGTAGTGAATCTTGGTCTTTCCGGCCTCGAGCCCCTCGGCCGACCGGAAGACGATGGTGATCTTCGGCCCCTCGGCGAGGATCCTCGTGACCGCGACCCAGACGCCGGCGATCGCCGCCACGATCGGGACGATCCAGACGAGGGAGAGCCGGGTCCGCTTCCGGGGCACGTTCCTCGACTCGGGGACGTACGGCACCCCTTGGTTCTCAGGCACGTTGCACCTCCGCCCCGCTGGCTGCATCCCAGATGAGCCGGGGGTCGAACGATTCGACCGCGAGCATCGTCAGCACCACGACGGCCGCGAAGAAGAGCAGCCCGGGCCCCGGCTCGACCGACATGAGAGGCTGAAGCTGCACGAGTGCCGCGGTGAAAGTGTCGACGAACACGTCGACCATCGACCAGCGTCCGATGAGCTCGACCATCCGGTAGAGACGGACGCGCTGTACGTTGCTCTCGACCGAGCCCCGCTGCACGGTGACGAGAAGGTAGACGAGCGCCGCGATCTTCGCGCTCGGGATCATGATGCTCGCGACGAGGACGATGAGCGAGAGCGGCCAGCCGGTGGGCGACCAGAGGAGGACGACGCCCTGCAGGATCGTGTCGGAGTCGCGGCCCGACGCCGTGACCGTCGTGAGCACCGGGAGGACGTTGGCCGGGACGTAGCAGACCGCCGCGGCGATGAGGAACGCCCAGGTGCGCTGGATGCTCGCCGACTTGCGGAAGGAGAGCTCGTCGCCGCAGCGCGGGCAGCTCCCCTCGTCCGCACCGGGCACGGGACGCGAGACGAGCCCGCAGGCGTGGCAGCCCTGGAGACCCAGTGTCATCGCCGTCGCCGCCGGGGTGCTCATGTCCGGTCGACCGCCTCCGCCCACTCGATCCTGTCCCAGACCTCTCGCGGATCGAAGCTCGCCTGCATCGCCGCGAGCACGAAGACGAGCGCGCCGAGCGCGAACAGCGCCAGCCCCGGGATCACCTTCGCGTAATCCGCGATCTTGATGAGCGCGACCAGCACGCCGAGCATCATGACCTCGATCATGCTCCACGTGGCGGTGGTGGGGTGATGGCGGAGAAGCGTCGCGACCCATCCCGGCGGTCGTTCGCGGTGCGCACCGAGTACGATCGCCAGCATGAAGCCGATCTGGAGCGCCGGCGCGACGACGGCGGTCAAGAGGACGAGCCCGGCGACGGTCTCCCGCCCGTCGCGCCAGAGCTGCTCGGCCCCCCCGAAGACCGTCGTGAACGCCTCGCGTCCGACGGCGCTCAGCCCGAGCATGGGCACCAAGTTCGCGACTACGCAGAGCACCGCCGCGGCGAGCGCCAGCGCGAGCGTCCGCTCGAGCGAGTCCTCGCGGCGGCGCCACAGCTCCTTGTCGCAGCGCGGACAGCGCGCCGATGCGCCCGGGACGAGCTCCGGGAGGCGCTGCAGCAGGTCGCAGTGCGGGCAGGCGACGAGCGCGGCGTCGGAGAGAGGCTGGTTGTACACGGCGAGGTCACTGTCCGAGATGGAACATCGTATCCGACCCTTCGCGGCGCGGTCTTGCCTTTTCGCGCCAACCGCTCCGGCTGCAGCGTGTTCAGAGCACTCCGTGGCGCATAAAGGCAAGCAGCGGACGCGGCCTACCACCGCCAGCAGCGCGGCGATTGAGCCCATGATCGGCGTGCTCGAGCTGCAGACGGCGGTCAGCGAGGGCCGCGGCTTACGCGTGTCGGCAGAAACCGTCGGCTCGGCGGGAACCGACCTCGGGGGCGCCGCGACGAACGGTGGCCGCTGGACGCCTCGCCGGCTGTCGACGCGGGGCCACGACCGTGAGCCGGCCCGCCACCGACCCGAAGTAGACGTTGCGCTCGGAGTTCTCCTCGGCGAAGGCGGGCGTCGTCTCAAAATACGAAGCCGCCGCCGCCGAGCGGGCCGCGCATCTGCATGTCGATGTTGCCCAGGCTGTTCGAGCGGTCGAAGTTGATCGCGCGGTAGCCCACGTCGAGGTACGGGTGGAGCGCCGCCACCGGCGTCCAGGGAACCCAGAGCCGCACGGTGCCGAGGAGGCCCCAGATCAGGTTCGAGCTCGCCCCGAAGCCGCCGATGTCGGCGCGGAAGTTGAGCGAGAGCAGGTCGAGCAGCGGCGCCGACCAACGGACCCCGATCAACGGATCGGCCCACGCGAAGCTCTCGTTGACGTTGGCGCTGAACTGCTTCCCGTGGACCACCCCGCCCGTCGCGTTGAGCTTGTTCCCGAAGTACATGTAGCGCGTCCCCGCATACACGCCGAGGGTGAGGGGCCGGCGCCGGTCCGGAAGGGACCACTCCCCGAGCCGATAGCCGAGCGCGAAGTCCGCCAGAGCGAACCTTATCTTGTCTCTCGCCCTGAGCGACAGGGTGCAGAACCTGGTCGGGATCGTCTCCGTGACGCTTTCCTCCGCGTAGCCGCCCATCGAATCCGCGAAGACGCTGAAGCGATCGTAGCTCACCGAAAAGTAACCGGCGGCTGCGAACGCGTTGCCGTCCTCCAGCAGACCGTACAGGTCGCTCAGCGTGACCGCGAGGTGAGCGGTGCGCCCCTTCACCGTCACCGAGCCGAAGTTCCCGGGAGCCCATCCGTACGGCTCGACCTCGAACTCCCACTTCGACTTCTCGTCCGCCGCGCCAACACCCGATGCCCCGATCGCCAGCAGGACGAGGCTCATCTGCACCAGGCGCGTCATCCAGCTCATGTCCGCCCACCCATCGTCTCCTTGCTTCCTTTCCCCGCGGTCTCTACGCGGCCGGACAGGCCTTGACGCAGCCGACATACTGCCGCGTACAGGCGGCGATGCCGGGCCCGGCGGCCTCGAGCGCGGCTTCGCGGCAGGCGAACGCGTTCGCCTGCGCGGTGGTGAGACACTGATCGAGGGCCGAGCCGCCGCCCGGGTTCGCCTGCACGCAGGCCGCCGCGGCCGCCTTCTCCTGCGCCGTGCACGCCATCATTGCGGCGGCGAGCATCGACTGTGTCGGGGCGCTGCACGCATCGCGGGCATCGCCGCATCCCTGGACGCACGTGACGTCCTTGTTGATGCATCCACTCGCCGTCACCTGGTACGTGGCCTTGCAGCTCGCCAGGTCTGCCCGCAGCGCGGCCTTCGCGTCCGCCTTGCACGTGGCGACGCCGCCCGGCGGCCCGCCCGGGACGCACGCGTTCGCGCACTGACCGAACGCCGAACGGCAGTCGCGCAGCGCCCGCCGGAGATCCCGGAGGACGCCCCGGCGACACCGGAAGCCAGCGATCTGCGCCCGGTCGATGCAGATATGCTGCCTCCTCGACCCGAGCGGGAACTCGTTCCGACACCGGTCCTTCGCCGCCTTCAGCTCGACCTGGCACGCGAAGAGATCGGCGCCCGCCCCGGTGCTGTCGCGGCACTCCCCCAGTTGGAACCGGCACGCGTCGATGCATTCCTGATCGCGTTCGAGACACGCATCGAACGCGTCCGTGAACGCGCCGGAAGCGCTCGACACGCACTCCGCTCGTGCGTCCCTCGCCGCCTGCAAGCACGGGTCGCTGCACTGGTGGGCAGGAGGGGTTGGCGCAGCGATGGCTGCGGACACGCCCAGAACGGCGACGAAGAGCGCGAGGACCGGCCACCCTGCGTTCATACGTCCCTCATGGGGTCGCTGCGTCATATCGTCCTCATGCATCGCCGCCTTGCCCTCTCGTTACCCACGCCCGTCCGAAGTGAGCCGGACCGTTATGCAAAAATTCTCGCAAATTTCAAGCGATCTTCCCCTCTCCCACTTCGGGAAGAGAACCTGGAGGTGGCTTTCCCCGCCCCGCGCCACCCCGGGCGGACACGCACTCATAGGCCATCGCGGAACGCACCCCGCCGATCCACCACCTCAGCGTGGGCGGATGAGGAGCTAGCGACCGCGGCTATCAGGTGCCGTTTCCGTTCACCGGCAAGATCAACAAGCTCATCATCGATCCGCCGAAGCTGACGCCGCAGGACGTGAAGAAGCTGGAGGTTGCCGGCGGCTGAGTTCCCACTCAGAACTTCGCGAGGCGCTCGAAGAACCAGAACGCGGCGAGCGTGCCGATGGCGTACGGAGCCGCGCCCAACGCATAGCGCTCGACGCGAACACCGAGCCGGAGCCGCCCGGGCAGTGCCGCCAGGCTCGACACCACCGCCACGAATGCGAGCTGTCCGCACTCGACGCCCACGTTGAAGGCGAAGAGTGCCAGCGGGATGTCCCCCTGCGGCAGCCCGATGTCCGACAGTGCGCTCGCGAACCCAAACCCGTGCAACAGCCCGAACGTGAAGGCCACCACCCAGGGCCATCGCGCGGTGAGCCCGGTCTCGCCCCGCTCGAGATGCACGATCTCGGTAGCCAGCAGGAGGATGCTGAGGGCGATGGCCGCCTCGACGGGCGGTCCGGGCACGTGCACGACGCCCAGCGTTGCGAGTGCGAGGGTGATCGAGTGCGCAACCGTGAAGGCGGTGATGGTCAGGAAGAGCACGCGTCGGCTGCGAACGATCAGGATGAGCGCCAGCACGAAGAGGAGATGATCGAAGCCGAAGAGGATGTGCTCGATCCCGTGCGTGAAGTAGGCCCGGACGACCGAGAGCGGCCCGCTCGTGGCCGCGATCTCCACCCACGGCTGGGAGGGGTGCACCAGCGTCGTCGAACGGGTGCCGTCGAGCAGGGCGACCCGCACCAGCACGTCGGTGATGGTGGCCTGGAGCCCCACGAACTCGACGCGCTTCCCGGCGATGCCGCCTTGCCCCGCATCGATCGTCCGACGCTCCACGAGCGAGTCCGTGAGCTCCTGCACCGTCGGCTGCGTGACGTTGCGGACGCCGTCGGGGATCTTCAGCACGACGGGGAGGCGCATTCCGGACAAGACCGGCGTCCGCCAGAGGACCGCGTACCGGCCGGGGGCGGTTTCCGTGATCTCGAGGTACGCTGGCCGGACTTCATGGGCGCGGGCCACCGGCGCGAGTGCCAGCCCGCCAAGGAGCACGGCGACGAGGACGCGGCTCACGGGATCGCTCCCGTGGTCGCGGCTCGCACGTGCCCGTGCTGCCGCCGGAGGACGATGAGGCACCACGCGCTGAGGACGGCGTGCGCCACCGCCGCCGGCCACAGGAGAGGACCGACCCAGTCGCCGCGAACGCCGAGGGCAAAGAGATACAGCGTCGCCAGCACGTTGTAGGTCGACATCGCCCGGAGCGCCGACGTCTGGCCGGCGCTCGTGTCACGGGCCGGCCAGCAGGCGAGGCCGAGCCCGAGCAACGCGATGCCCGCCACCCGACTCATCGCGAGCCCCGCGCCCGAAGGCTCGGCGCCGAGCAGGAGCCGGACGACGAGCAGCGGAGCGATCGCCACGGCGAGACCGGTCACGCCTTCGGACGCAGCCGTGAGGGCGAGCAGGGTGCGCATCACGAGCCGCGCTTCATTCCGGCGCGATCCCGGCCACCGGAGGGACCTCCGCCGATCGCAGGCTCGCGAGATCCGTCATGCTCACGTCCTTCGGCAGCACGATCTCGTAGCGCGCCCGCATCACCGCGTAGGTCTTTTCGCGCATGTCGGCGCGCCGGTCCTCGAGCCACGCCGTCTTGACGTCCCGCTCCACCTCCTCGAAGGCCGGCACGCGCGGGGGCGTCATCGCGTCGACCCAGACGATGTGCCACCCGTAGCCGGACTACAGGACCGAACAGCTTCCTGACGTCCTCGGGCGTGCGATCGCCGTAGTAGTCCTGAAACATGAAGGGATCGGCGAGCGCCGTGGCCTCGGGCGCGTCCATGGGCTCGCCAGCGATCTTCGCTAGCGCGCGCGCCGCGTCCTCGCGCGCGTTCGCACCCCGCCGGTCGGGCGAGAAGTAGAGGTGACGGAACGTCGCGCGCGCCGGCCGCGTGAAGCGCTCCGCGTTGTTTTGGAACCACGTCTGGAGTTCGTCGGCCGTCGGCTCTCGCAACGCCGCCACGTCCTCGACGAGGAACTCCATCTTCTGCGCCATCCGTCGTCGGACGATCGCGTCGTCCTTGTCGAGGCCGAGCGCGAGCGCCTCGCGGTAGAGGATCTCCTCGCGCACACGCCCATCCACGAGGGCCTGCATCTGCTCCGGCGTCGGCGCCGGACGCCCCTGCGCGACCCACGCGAGGTCGATCTGCCGCAGATCGTCCGCGGTGAGCTCGATCCGGCCGGGCCGCGGCCCGGCCGTCCGATGCAAGGCCTGATACCCGATGAACAGCAGAAGCCCGAGCGCCAGGAACTGCAGCAGGGGCTCTCGGACCAGCCTCCCGACGATGCTCACGGCAACCGCTTCGCCCCCGCCGCCAACGGGCTCACCTCGGGCTGCTTCGGGATGACCTCGTAGTTGGCGTAGCCGAACTCGTTGCTGCGCACCCCGTAGAACTTCCCGCCGAGCTTGTAGACGGTGATCTCGATCGGCGTGCCGACGAGCGAGGTCACGATCTTCCCGTCGTTGATGAAGTAGGGCTGCGAGTTCCCGAGGTAGCTCGCGTTCGCGACGTCGCCGGTGAGGCTCGGGAGCGTGGGCCGCTTCCCCACGTAGCGGATCTGCAGCTCAGCCTGGTTCTCGCCGAACTTCCGCGCAACGTAGCCGGGCTCGATGGGGAGCGGCGGCTTCCCGCCCGCGGCCTTGCCCGACGCGCCGTAGACGATCTCCCATTTCTCGCCGGTGACCTTGTTCTCGAGCCACACCGTCTTCTCGGTAACGAGCTTCTTCAGCTCCGGGCCGGCGATCGCCACGGCGCCCTGCTTCCTGAGGGCGTCCACCGTGGTGCCGACCTTGGCGCTCCGCCGCGCCTCGGCGCTCGGCGTGTACCAGATGGGCGAGCTCCACGCGCGCTCCTGGAGCGTCGGTGCGACGACGTCGGGCGGCGCAACCCCCAGCTTCGCGGCCTGGATGGTGGTCCACCGGGGCGTCGGGATCTCCAGCACGCGGGCGTAGTAGAAGGCGTGCAGCGACGGATCGAACTCGGGATCCGTCCACACGGTCTTCAGCTCCACCGAGCCGATCGTGTTCGTGTACGTCCCCTTCTCGAGGTCGACCGTGCTCCCGATCGGCGGGATCTGCCCCGTCCACTTGCCCGGCTTGCGGTCGCCCGCCCAGGCGACGTCGAAGACCTTCTCGAAGCTCTGGCCGCTCTGCGTCCAGCCCTTGACCATCTGGATGCGGTCGAGATTGCCCGAGGTCGGGTCCTTCACCGCCCAGACCATGAACGTCGGCGCTTTGGCCTTGGCCGGCGGGAGGTCGCCGCCCATCGGCACGCCTTTCGCGTAGCCGGTCTTGACCCAATCCGGGGCGGCGGGCGCGTCGGCCGTGTATTCCCAGCCACCGAAGAAGCGCACCTTGATGTGCGGGCCGCTGACGGCGAACGTCTCCTTGCGCTGCATCGCCTCGAAGATGGAGGCGCGCGTGTTCTCCTCGGCCCACACGCCCGTCAGCCCGCCGGTCCCTTCGGTCCGCGCATCGAACATCCCACCCACGAGCGTACCCGACATGCGGGCCTCGATGGTCCCGTCCGTGAAGCTATGACCGCCGAAGAAGTTGTCCTGGCGGTACGGCACGGCGGTGTTGTGCGAGTCCGACCCGGCGCCGAAGCCGAACTTGTAGGGGTTGAAGCCCTCCGTGTCCTGCATCGCGAGGCCGTCCTTCAGCGCCTGGCGGGCGTAGCTCCCCACGATGTGCGGAATACGGCCCGGCGGGTTGCCCAGCAGCACCGACATGATCTCGAAGCTCGCGAACTCGTCGGTGGGCGAGAGCAGCGGGTGCGTCTCCGACGTGCCTTTCAGCTGCTTCATCTCGATCAGCCGCTCGTTCCGGTCCCGCGACGCGGCGTACGCGGCGTCGATCGGCCGGCCATGCTCGTCCACGTCGGTCGAATACATGCGGCCGTCGGAGAGGTTCGCGTTGTGCGAGATCGCGAGAAGGTCATTGCCGGACTTCCGCTGCCCGTCCATCCACTTCCAGAGCTCGTCGGGAAACGGCGAGTCGAGCGCGCTGAAGGGCATCGGCGGCACCTTCGCGCAGTCCTTGAAGAAGACGTTGCGGTGGAGGTTCATGTTGTTCGGCATCGAGGTCCACTCGTACGAGCAGAACGCCGTGAACTTCCCGGGCTCGTTCGCCTGCTCCGCGAGCGCCACGTTCCGCTTCCAGACCGTACCGGCGATCTCGGGCTGCATGAGCGCCTTGACGGGCGGTCCGGCAACCAGGGTGTTGATAGCGTAGAGTGCGACCCGCTCCATTTCCTCCTTCGTCCTGGCTTTCAGGACCAGGGGCTCCGCCTGGGGGATCTTGGAGACCGGGGAGCCCGGCTCGTTTGCCAGGTTGACCACGCCCGCGTATTCGGAGTGGTCGGTGACGCCCGCCCAGTCGAGCGGCGTGTCGATCTTCACGTCGTAGCCGAGCGGATGCTTGATCGGCTCGCCCTTGAAGTACTTGTACGCGTCGCCGGGATTGGTGAGGACGTTCCCGATGGCGAACGCGTCGAGCGACCAGCTCGTGTGGACGTGCGTCTCGCCGAAGTAGGCGTCGCGCTCGGGGTTCGGCGCGGACAGAGCCGGAAGCGCGATGAGACAGACCCCCCCTACAGCGAGCGCCATCGTCCGAAGGTTCATCCGCATCCGTTCACCCCTCGTCCTTCCATCCCGGGCCGAAGAGCCCGTGGCGACTGGAGTCGCGGTATACCGAGATACTCGAACTGACCGCCGATTTCGTGCTCTCGCTCACGTCGCGCAGGGCATCAGGGCGTGGGCACCACGCGATAGTAGACGCCGTTCGCGCCGTAGGACGGCTGGAACCACGTATTGCCACACAGATAGTAGGTCACGCCCTGGACACTCGGGGTGGCGCAGCCGGGAGGCAGCGTCGCGTAGATCGCGCCCATCGCATACGTGGGGTTGGCAGCGCTGCCGGCGACGTAGCCCGAAGCGTAGGCGTTCGAAGCGGCGGCGTTGGTGTTGGCCGAGGCCACGGCCGCACCTGCAACCACGCCGACGGCGGCGCCTGCAGCGGCGGCGCCCGCCGTGGACCAGCCTCCACAGCTGCCGCAGCTGGATCCGTAGTAGTTCACGGTGGTGGGCGGATGGTAGGTCGAGTAGTGCGCCCCGTAGTAGGTGCTGCCGCTGTGATAGGCGGTCCCGCCGGACGAGCTGCTGGCGCTCCAGGACCCCCCGCCGCCGGAGGCGGAGCCGCCGTGGCCACCCTCGGCGCTCCACGAGCCCCCGCCACCGGAGGCGGAGCCGCCGTGGCCACCCTCGCCGCTCCACGAGCCCCCGCCACCGGAGGCGGAGCCGCCGTGGCCACCGCTGCCGCTCCAGGACCCCCCGCCACCGGAGGCGGAGCCGCCGTGGGCACCGCTGGCGCTCCAGGAGCCCCCGCCACCGGAGGCGGAGCCGCCACGGGAGTTGCTGGTGCTCCAGGAGCCGTGCCCGCCGGATGCATGCGAATAGGCCGACGCCGGCCCACACGAGAGCGTCGTGATCAGAAGACCTACGAAGCCAGTGACGATACTCTTCATGGTGTGCCCCTCCTCGGGGGCGGTTGGGAGGGCCCTGCCTTCGCCGGAGGCCTCTCCCCGGGCGGAAGCTTCGGGTCCGGGGGCGCGAACGGGATGCGCGGCGCGGCGGCCGCCCTCGACGACGTGAAGACGTCCGGCGGGACGTCGAGATCGAGCCACCAGTTGGAGAGCTCCATCTGGTGGCGCATTTGCGACCGATCGTCGTGATACACCGCGCGCAGCATCCGGGGCAGTTTGTCCTCGGCGCCGATCCAGATCTGCACGAACACGCTGTCGCTGGCGTACGCCACCATGTCCGTCGTCGTTCCGCCGACTACGTGGGATTGCCCGATGTAGAAGGCATGCTTCAGCCCGTCGGCGACGTCCTGGTAGGGATCGGCGACGACCACGTCGCTGAACGGAAAGTAGATCGCGGCGGAGTCGTAGGCCGCCTTCAGCGCGCCGTCGATCGTGGGCGGGGCCTCGGCGACGGCGACGAGGTTCGCGACCGGTTCGAACGCCATCATCGTCTTGCCGTCGTAGTAGAACTCGGAAGGAGGACCGTCGCCGGAGGTGATCACCCGCAGCTTGTCCGGTCGCTGCAGGACGACGTCGGACTTCGTCGTGTAGACGAGGGGCGGGCCGAGGAGGCTCGGGTGCTCGTAGGAGATCACCGCCGTGAACCTCATCGAGCGGGCAGCGGCGAGGCGAGGGCAGCGGCGAGGCGACCGCTGGCGGCCTTCAGGAGGTCGATCGCCCTGGGCTCGAGCACCGGCTCGAGCGCAGGCGGCGCTGCCTTCCTCGACGACTTGGCCTGCACGTGCTGAGCGCCCGCGCCGGCAGCGGCCAGAAGCACGCTCGACGCGAGCAGCAACGTCCATCCGCGAGATTGGCCTCGGATCATCATGGGACCATACCGCACTCGAACATCTTGTTGGCGACGGGAGCCGCTATTTTGTTGATGAACGCGGTGCGCATCTGCGGATCGCCGCGCATCAACTGTATGAGGTTCTTTTCCTCCTCCGGTTTCGGCTTGCCTCTCCGCTCCCACAGCTGCTCACAGGACGCTTCCCGGTACCTCTGGATGACCCGGTCGGCCATCATGTCCATGAGCGGGTACTGCTGGGCGGCGGCGGCGCCCGCGAAAAGCAGCGCGGGCACCAGGGCGAACAGTCTTCTCATCATGCTCTTCTCCTTGCCTCGAGTGAGGCTGCTTCGGCCGATCGATCTTGAGCGTCAGCTTCGCGAGCTTGCCGGTGAAAC
>WNGM01005563.1_pt1 | contig 16696 bp, 16 predicted proteins | sample 5400571 | NCBI WGS metagenome assembly WNGM01 (sample SAMN13153378, study PRJNA577476) | soil metagenome | isolation source: 100 cm soil or saprolite under Garry oak tree replicate 2 | place: USA:California | collected 2016-06-15 | reverse complement strand
AGTCCTGGACGCGCTAATCGAAGGCGAGAAGGCAGTCGGGGCGATCGCGAGCGATCTCTCGATGTCCCAGCCTCAGGTGTCAAAGCACCTCCGCGTGCTGAGTGAGGTGGGACTCGTCAGGTGCCGGGCGGAGGGACGTCGCCGGCTGTACCGGCTGGAACCGGCGCACTTGCGGCCGTTTCGCGATTGGCTTGCCAAGTACGAGCGGGCGTTGAACGAGCGGCTGGATCGGATGGATGCCTACCTCAAAGAGCTTCAACGGCAAGGAGACGTTCAGTGACACCTAAACGCCACGGGTCCGCAGTCATCGAATACCCGAGCGAACTCGAGATCGTCACCACTCGAGAGTTCGACGCGCCGATCGAGCTCGTCTTCGACGTGCTGACGGAGCCGGAGCACGTGCGCCACTGGTTCGCCCCTTTCGAGGACAAGATGACGGTCTGCTCGATCGACTTGCGCGTCGGGGGGGACTACCACATGGTCTTCGTGACGCCGGACGGGAAAGAGTGCTCGTTCCGTGCGACCTACCTGGAGGTCGAGCCGCCGACACGGATCGTCCAGACGTGGCTGTTCGAAGGCTGGCCGGACGCGGAGGCCGTCGAGAAGGACACGCTGAAAGAGACTGACGGAGTGACCAAGCTGACGGTGACGATGGTGTTCCGTGACAAGGCCGGCCGTGACCACATGACCAAGCACGACGGCCAGGAGTCCAGCTTCGACAAGCTGGAGGATTACCTGATGTCACTGCTCGATAAAGAGGAAACGCCATGAACCTTCTGCTGACGTCTTCTGGCATCGCGAACACGAGCATCCACGACGCGCTTCTCGGCCTACTGGGCAAGCCGAATTGAGGAGTCCAGCGCCCTCGTCATTCCGACCGCGATATACCCCTTCCCCGGCGGTGCTGGCCACGCATGGGAGGCGATCTGTGGAAGGAGCAAGAGTCCCGTCGCCGGATTGGGTTGGAAGTCTTTGGGCGTGCTGGAGCTCTCCGTGCTGCCAAGCATCGACGAAGAATGCTGGGTCCCGGCGGTCCAGGAGACCGACGCCCTGCTGGTTTGGGAAGGCGATCCAGTGTTCTTGTCGTACTGGATGCGGCGGTCCGGGCTTGCAGACGTCTTGCCGTCGCTGCCTAGCGAGACGGTCTACCTGGGGGTGAGCGCCGGGAGCATCGCAGCAACCTCCACCTTTGCCGAGACTTACCGAGATCCGCGTCGCGGCAGCGGTGAAGCGCTCTCGACGGAAGGCATCGTGTTCGATACACCCGATGGCGAACTCCGCATGATCCTGGTCAAGGCTCAGGGAGTCGGACTGGTTGACTTTGCGATTATTCCGCACGTGGACAACGCGGATCACCAAGACGTGGCCATCGCAGAACAGTGGGCCGCGAGGATACCGGTGCCGACGTACGCGATCGACGACCAGACCGCCATCAAGGTGACCGACGGCAACGTCGAAGTCGTCTCCGAGGGGCACTGGAAGCTGTTTACCCCCTAGTACCGAGAGGCTCAGCAGATTCGTTCGATCTTTGGCCTTTCTGGCTGAAACGGGGTGGGTCATGGGTCCGAAGAGTTAATCGCGCATTACGCCTGACGGTGCCGGCTGCCGTTCACTCGGGTAGGTCGATCCTACGGTCGCCCCATGCCACGCCTCCTTGGTCTCTCACTATCGTCCGACGAAGCGCAACGGTGCCGCACAGAACGGCGCCCCAGCATCGTGACGGTCGAATATGAGGACCGCGACAGAGTCGGCGATCTGATTTCCTATCAGAACGGCAGGAAAGACTGCGCGCTGATCGCCGGCAAGATCGGAAGAGCGCAAGTGGGCATACTGCGGCCCGCATGGATATGCACACGGATTAGATACTCATTTCGGCAGAACCGGATGTATCGGCAGGACCCGCTGTGCTGGCCTGTGGGTTGCTGACGGCGTGGGGCTTCGCCGGGAGCGCGGGCATGCAGGGTCATGCGATGATGCGCTGGCGGCGGCACCTGCGCGAGCGCTAGCGGCTGGGAGGCCGGCTGGCCGTCAAAGACGGTTCTGGCTGGGAAAGTCCGGGCAGGGATGTCAAAATCAGCGGCTCAAACCGGATTTCTATAGTGGGCTGCAGTGTGCGGCCCGCTTCAGCCGGGCCCTGTGGTGCTGGGGCAGGTGGCGGTCTGCGGACCGGTCCACCTCGGGGGCGAAGATGACTGTTGCGGCGCGGGCAGGATGGGATGCAGCGGAATCTAGCTGGACGTGGCGGGACATGATCCACAACCTGCACCGCGCTGACCAGGCACACTTGGAAGTTACGGACGCCACACGGACAGCGGGCCGGCGAGCCTGGTTCACTTCGCGGGTGACCGCCCAGGCGTCTGCCACCGGACCCAGGTGCCCGAGCTTGTCGGGGGTTGATCACCGAGCGGATCGCCTGAATCTGCCCGTCGAGTATGTCGAGCGCCAAGGTGTTGAGGACCTTGCCGTCCCGGTCGCGGAAGATCGCGCCCGGCTGGCCGTTCACCTGGCGGGGCTGCACCGTCACGTCGATCCGGACGAGCCAGGGGAAGATCGAGGCAAGCACCCGGGCGACATTGTCGGCGCCCATGACCGCCCTGGCCAACTGCGGGGCCTTGCCGCCGCCGTCCGCGACGACCTGAACGTCAGCGGCGAGCAGCTCCCGCAGGCCCTCGACGTCGCCTTCGCAGAGCGCGCCGAAGAACCGTGCCGCCAGTTTCTCCCGCTCCCGGCGGTCCGCCTCGAACCGGGGGCGCCCCGCGTCCATGTGGCGCCGCGCCCGCATCGCGAGCTGACGGCACGCCGCCTCCGACCGCCCCACCGCCGACGCGACTTCGGGCAAGCCGAACCCGAACACCTCCCGCAGCACGAACACCGCCCGCTCGAGCGGGCTGAGCCGCTCGAGCAGCACCAGGGCCGCCATCGACACCGAGTCGGCCAGCTCCGCCGACCGCTCGGGGTCCTGGTCGGCGTCCTGGTAGGGGTCGGTGAGCAGCGGCTCGGGGAACCACTGCCCGGCGTACTCCTCCCGCCGTGCGCGGGCCGACCGCAGGATGTCGATTGAGATCCGGTGACCGCGGCCGAGAGGAACGCCTTGGCCGACCGGGGCTCGGCCGGGGAGGCCTGGTAGCGCAGCCAGGTCTCCTGGACCGCGTCCTCGGCCTCGCTCACGCTGCCGAGGATCCGGTAGGCGATCGCGAACAGCAGCGGCCGCAGCTGCTCGAAGTCCCCGGCCCTGCTCACGCGAGCTCTTCCTTGAACCCCTGCCGCCATGAGGGGTAGCGCGGCTGCCAGCCGAGCTCCCGCTTCGCCTTGGCGTTGGAGCAGCCGCGCCCTCGGTCATCATGATCACCGCCATGTCCCCGGCCAGCAGCCGGGCCCAGCGCTCGCCGCGTCGTCGAGATGCACCCACGACATGTAGCCGGTGCCGCCCCCGACCAGCGGGAACTGCCGCTTGCGCGCGAGCCCGGCCCAGTCGTCGATGGCGCCCGGCCCGTACAAGCTGCCGTAGCGCAGGACTGCGCCGCCAGCCTCGACGACCACGTCCTCGAGGTGGCGGAGCGCCTGCGCCCCTTCGCGCGCGCTGGCCGGGCCCGGGTCCACCGGGTTCTCCTCGGCCTTCACCCATCCACCCTCGCGGATGCCGTTGAAGGCGCCAAAGCTCTGCGCGACGACATGGGATACGCCGGTCGCCTCGGCGGCGGCCAGCAAGTGATCCGTCCCCTCGGAGCGCAGCCGGATGGTGGTGGCGAAGAAGCGGTCGGGGTGCTTCAAATCGGGCTTTCCGGCGTGCGCCGCGGACAGTGCGGTCATCTGGTCCACGACCGCGTCCGGCCTGGCCGCAGCCACCGCCTCACCGACCGACACCGCATCCAGCCCGTCCATCACGACGGCGTCCGCGCCCAGCCGCGCCAGCAAGCTCAGCTTGGCCGGGCCCGTCGCCGTAGCCGTCACCCGGTGGCCCCGGGCCACCAGCTGCGGCACCAGCCGCCGCCCCAAGGCCCCGCTCCCGCCCGCCACGAACACCCGCACAACCATCACCCTCTTGATTCCAGAATGGACTCTCAACCCCGAGACGAGGCAACCCGGCCGTCTGTGACATCAGGAGCGAAGACAGTCGGGAGAAGATCGCCGGAACTGGCTGCTCGGCGTGCGACCTCCCGACCCGCTAGCGTCGTTCTTGGGCGCGCCGAGTCGGCGTCCGACCCTATCGGCTCCGTACAAGTCGGTCACGGTCAGTGATCGTGTCTCGACGTGTCCGGACCGCACCCTGTCGCCGCTAGAGACTGTGCCCGAGCCCGGCCTAGCTGTCACGGCCGCGCCCGCGGACCCCAGACAAGAGTCGGTGTCTCATCCTCGGGGCGACCGGGGGCGTAGGGGCGTGGTTACAGGTCTAGTTGCTTGGTTCCGCAGCACGTCGCGTGGCTGCCAGTCAGGTAAAGCCGACTTCCAGGATGAAGTGACCGAGCCTGACATGCGCGATGCCGCCGCCAGCCCAGTGCACAATCCAGGCCAGCAGGATGATGGCAAGGATGATCACAACAAGCCATACAAAGAACAGCACGATCCCGGGGATGGCGTACCCTCTTATGGTCCTGGTTCTAGCCACGACGGCCAGCTACCCGCCGGGGCCTGACTTAATCGACAGGCTGACTGAGGCCTGCGGCGCAGGAGGCCCGGCCGGTCAGACCGCTGTACGAGTTCTGGCACGGCACAGGGATCCGCCGAGAGGGAGGCACCGCATGATGTTGCGGGGCCGCAAGCCGCAGTGCGAGGCCCTGGACGGGCTGCTCGCCAAGGTCCGGGCCGGGCACAGCAGGGTGCTGGCGATCCGCGGCGAGCCCGGCATCGGCAAGACCGCGCTGTTGGGCTATGCGGCCCAGACCGCGCCGGACTTCCGGGTGGCCCGGGCGGAGGGCGTGGAGTCGGAGATCGAACTGCCGTTCGCGGCGCTGCACCAGCTGTGCGGCCCGATGCTGGATCGGCTGGGGGCGCTGCCGGGCCTGCAGCGCGACGCACTGGGGGTAGCGTTCGGGCTGCGGTCAGGCAGCGCGCCGGATCGGTTCCTGGTCGGCCTGGCGGTGCTGGGCCTGCTGTCGGAGGTGGCCGCGGACCGGCCGCTGCTGTGTCTGGTCGACGATGCGCAGTGGCTGGACCGGGCCTCGGCGCAGGCGCTGACGTTCACCGCCCGTCGGCTGGACGCCGAGTCGGTCGCCATGCTGTTCGGCACCCGGGACAGGGCCGGGGAGGGCGGTCTGGCCGGGCTGCCCGGGCTGGCGGTGGCCGGGCTGGCCGATCCCGATGCGCGGGCGCTGCTGGCCGCGGTCCTCCCGGGGCGGCTCGATAAGCGAGTCCGGGACCGGATCGTCGCCGAATCCGCCGGCAACCCGCTCGCCCTGCTCGAGCTGCCCCACGCGGTGACCGCGGCGGGGCTGGCCGGCGGGTTCGGCGTGGCCGGCACGCAGCCGGTGGCCGGCCGGATCGAGCAGAGCTTCATGCAGCGGATCGCGCCGCTCCCGGAGACGACCAGGCTCCTGCTGCTACTGGCCGCGGCCGAGCCGACCGGCGACCAGGCGCTGCTGTGGCGGGCGGCCGGGAATCTTGGTATCAGCGCCGATGCTGCTGCCGCCCCGGCCGAGGCGGACGGGCTGGTCACTGTTGATGCCCGGGTCATCTTCCGTCACCCGCTGGTCCGCTCCGCCGTCTACCGGGCGGCCCCGGCCGCCGACCGCCGCCGCGCTCACCGGGCTATCGCCGAGGCCACCGATCCGGGCGCCGATCCGGACCGCAGGGCCTGGCACCGGGCCCAGGCCGCAGCCGCGCCCGATGAGGGTATCGCCGCCGAGCTGGAGCGATCGGCTGGCCGGGCGCAGGCGCGCGGTGGCCTGGCCGCGGCGGCCGCGTTCCTCGACCGTGCCGCCGCGCTGACGTTGGAGCCGACGCGCCGGCCGGAGCGCGAGCTGGCCGCCGCGGAGGCAACCGCTCAGGCGGGCGCGTTCGATGCGGCGCTGGAACTGCTGGCCGCGGCCGAGGATGGATCGCTCGATGAGTTCCAGAGCGCGCAGGCGGATCTGCTGCGGGGCCAGATCGCGCTCGCGTCCAGCCGGGGCAGCGACGCGGCGCCTCTGCTGCTGACGGCGGCCCGGCGGTTTGAGCCGCTAGACGTGCGGATGGCACGCGATACCTACCTGGACGCGTTTTCAGCGGCGCTGTTCGCCGGCCGTCTGGCCAGCGAGGTCGGTGTGCGGGAGGTGGCTGAGGCCGCCCGTGTGGCGCCCCCGTCGCCGCGGCCGCTGCGCCCGCCCGATCTGCTGCTGGATGGCCTTGCGGTGCTGATCACAGACGGCTGGCCGACCGGAGCGCCGATGCTCAAGCGGGCGGTGAGCGCTTTCGGCAGGGCGGATGTCTCCAGCCAGGAGGAGCTGCGGTGGCTGTGGCACGCGTGCCATGCCGCCGTGCTGGTGTGGGACTACGGGAGCTGGGACATGCTGTCCGCCCGCCACATCAAGCTCGTCCGTGACGCCGGCGCGCTCATTGCGCTCCCGATCGCCCTCAGCACGCGCGCGGCGGTGCACCTATTCGCCGGGGAGTTCGCGGTGGCCGCCTCGCTTGTCGCAGAGGTCGAGTCGGTCACTGAGGCGACCGGGAGCAGCATCGCGCCCTACGGGGCGCTGACCCTGGCCGCTTTGCGGGGCCAGGAAGCGGAGTCCTCCGGGCTGATCGTGGCGGGCAGGAAAGACGTGGAGCGCCGCGGTGAGGGCGCGGGGCTGAGCTTCGTTCTGTGGGCAACCGCGATGCTGTGCAACGGTCTCGGCCGCTATGAGGAGGCGCTGGCCGCGGCGCAGCAGGCGAGCGAGGACTCGCGCGTGCACTGGTTCACCAACTGGGCACTAGCTGAGCTCATCGAGGCAGCGACGCGCAGCGGGGAGCCTCAGCGGGCGGTTGGCGCCCTTCAGCAGCTCTCGGAGACCGCCGGCGCCAGCGGGACTGACTGGGCGCTCGGCATCGAGGCCCGCTCGCAAGCGCTAGTCAGCGGGGGCGAGGCCGCAGAAACCCTCTACCGTGACGCGGTGGACCGCCTCGGGCGAACTCGCCTGCGCGTAGAGCTCGCCCGTGCCCACCTCCTCTACGGGGAGTGGCTGCGCGGCCAGAGCCGTCGCGTCGACGCGCGCGAGCAACTGCGCACCGCGCACGACAGGTTCGCCTCCATGGGAGCCGACGGGTTCGCGGAACGAGCGGCGCGCGAATTGCGTGCCACCGGCGAGCGCGTCCGCAAGCGCACCACCGAGACCCCCTCCCGGCTCACCGCCCGCGAAAATCAGATCGCCCGGCTCGCAGGCGACGGCCTGTCCAACCCCGAGATCGCCGCCCAGCTGTTCATGAGCCCGCGCACCGTCGAATACCACCTGCACAAGGTCTTCACCAAACTCGACATTAGCTCCCGCAACCAGCTCCATGTAGTCCTGGCCAAACACGGAAAAGGATGACCGCACGGATAAACTGGTTTGGAAGATGGCGGTTATCGGCTGGCCGGGGGCGACCGATTCGGCGTCCAGCCGCCGCACCGCGAACGCCAGTGCCTGCGCTGAGGCTCGATCCAGCCCTGCGCGTCATCGACCAGGCACAGCAGCGGCCGCTCCGCGGCCACCTCGGCCAGCAGGCCCAGCACCGCCAAGCCGACCAGGAACCGGTCCGGCGCGGACCACCAGCACCCGGCTGTGCCCGGTCCGCACATCCGCGAGCAACCCGTCCAGGGCCTCGCACTGCTGCCTGCGGCCGCGCAACATCACCGGCGCCCCTCTTGACAGATCCCCCGCCATCGTAGAACCGGCCCGGCCCTGCACACCCCTGCGGACTGGGCCCGCACGCCGGGGTGCAGGCTAGGGAAACCACAGACGCGAACATGTCGACCCCAGGCGCAGGGTTGCCGCACGGGCAACACGTCCGCACCCCCGACATCGGGAGCAGCGCCATTAGGAGCACGCCATGCCGCTGGTCACTATCAAGTGTGTCTGCTCATGACCACCGTCGCGACGAAACTACCGCAGCCGATCCGCAGCACGATCCCGGCCCGGCTGGACCGGCTGCGCTGGTCGCCGTTCCACACCCGGCTGGTGCTCGGGCTCGGCACCGCCTGGATCCTGGACGGCCTGGAGATCACGATCGCCAGCTCGGTGACCGGCAAGCTCACCCAGGCCAACACGCTGAACCTGTCCACGGTGCGGGCCGCCTCGATCGGCACCGTGTACCTGGTTGGCGAGGTCGTGGGAGCGCTGGTGTTCGGCAGGCTGTCGGACAAGCTCGGGCGCCGCAACCTGTACGGCCTGGCGTTCGCGGGTGGGCAACCTGGCCGGCCCGCTGCTGCCCGGCCAGCTGTTCGACACCCTGGGCCGCCAGAAGATGATCTCCGGCACGTACCTGATCTCCGGGTCGGTGCTGGCCTTCAGCGCCTGGCTGTTCGACGCGGGCGCGCTGCACGCCGCGGGCCAGACCTTCATCTGGATCGTCGTGTTCTTCTTCGCCTCCGCCGGGGCGAGCGCAGGCTACCTGACGGTCAGCGAGATCTTCCCGGTCGAGATCCGGGCCGAGGCCATCGCGGTGTTCTTCGCCATCGCCCAGGTCTTCGGCGCGCTCGGCACGATCTTCTACGGCGCGCTGATCGGCACCGGCACCGACCGCGCCGGCCTGACGATCGGCTACCTGGTCGGCGGTGGCGTCATGATCATCGGTGGGCTGGTCGAGGTCTTCCTCGGCATCGACGCCGAAGGCAAGCCGCTGGAGCAGGTCGCACGACCGCTCACCGCGGTCGCCTCCGACGGGGACACGCCATGAGCTTCTCGCAGAAGCAAGAAAGGAAGACCGCATGAACATCATGCCGGGCATCCACCTGTCAAGGATTCGCGTCGCGGCGATCGCCGTGGTCCTGGCCGTTGCGGGACTGCTGGTCTGGGCCAGCCTGATCGCCCCGGCCCGGGCCGCTGCCGCCCACGCCGCCGGTGGCGCCGGCCCTAAGCCCGCCATCGTGCTCGAGCACGGCGCGTGGGCCGACGGCTCCAGCTGGGCTGGAGTCACCCAGCGGCTCCAAGGTGACGGCTATACGGTGTACGCTCCGCCCGACCCGCTGCGAGGCCTGGCGAACGACTCCGCCACTTTGGCCGACTTCCTCAAGACCATCTCCGGGTCGGTCATCCTGGTCGGGCACTCGTACGGCGGGATGGTCATCACCAACGCCGCCACCAGTGACCCGAACGTGAAGGCCCTGGTCTACATCAACGCCTTCATCCCCGCACAGGGCGAGACCGCCTTCGGGCTTACCGCCGCCCAGCCCGGGTCCTGCGTGAGCTCGGCCAATGCCTTCAACGTCGTGTCCTACCCGGGGGCTCCAGCGGGAGACTTCGATACCTATCTCAAGGCCGGACCTGACCTGCCCTACCCTGGATTCACCCAGTGCTTCGCCAACGGCCTGTCGGCCGGCCAGGCGGCCATCCTCGCGGCTACCCAACGCCCGATAGCGTTCAGCGCGGGATCAGCTCCCTCCGGAGTCCCCGCCTGGCAGACGATCCCGTCCTGGTCGCTGATCGGCACCGCCGACCACGTGATCCCGCCGGCTGAGCAGCTGCTCATGTCCAACCGCGCAGGGGCGCACATAACCAAGATCGACGCGGGGCACCTGTCCCTGATCTCCAACCCTGGCGCGGTGACCGGCGTCATCGAAGCCGCGGCCCAGGCCGCCGGCTGATCCCCGCACAGCACCGGAAAGGACGAGAAACGTATGCCGGACATCACCGAGTACGAAGCACAGCAGATCGAGCAGGCCAATGCCGCCAACCGAACTCCGGTCGTGTTCATCCACGGGCTCTGGCTGCTGCCGTCCAGCTGGGATCGCTGGCGCGCGGTGTTCGAGGAGGCAGGCTACGCCACCCTGGCGCCGGGCTGGCCCGATGACCCCACCACCGTCGAGGACGCGAACAAGCACCCCGAAGTCCTCGCCCGCAAAAGCGTCGGGCAGATCGCCGACCACTTCGGCGACGTGATCGGCAAACTCACGAACAAGCCGGCCCTGATCGGGCACTCCTTCGGCGGCCTGATCACCCAGATCGTCGCCGGCCGCGCCGCGGCCGCCGTTTCGGTGGCCATCGACGCCGCGCCGTTCCGAGGCGTGCTGCCGCTGCCGGTCTCCGCCCTCAAGTCAGCCGCCCCCGTGCTCCGCAACCCCGCCAACCGCGGCCGTGCAGTCCCGCTCACCTACGACCAGTTCCGGTTCGCCTTCGCCAACGCGATCACCGAGAACGAGGCCCACGAACTGCATGCGACCTTCGCCGTGCCGGGCTCGGGTGTCACGCTGTTCCAGGCGGCCGCCGCCAACCTCAACCCGTGGACCGAGGCGAAGGTCGACACCAAGAACCCCGACCGCGGGCCGCTGCTCATCATCGACGGCGAGATGGACCACACCGTCCCGTGGGCCGTCGCCAACGCGTCCTACAAAAGGCAGAAGCGCAATCTCAGCGTCACCGAGATCGTCAAAATCCCCGGCCGCGGGCACTCCCTGACCATCGACCACGGCTGGCGGGAAGTCGCCGACACCGCCCTAGCCTTCGTCCAGAAGCACGCCAAGCCCTGAGCCTGCCCGCCACGCCAAAGGAGCGCGTCATGCCGCTGGTCACTGTCAAGCTCGCCGAGGGAGCCTTCACCGAGAAGCAGAAACACGACATGGCCGCCAGGCTCACCGATGTATTGGTCGCCTTTGAGGGGTCTGAGGCCTTCCGCGAGCTGGTCTGGGTGCTCATCGAGGAAGTCCGGCGCGACGGTTGGCATGTCGGCGGTCAGCCGTTCTTCGGACCGCCCAGCCTGATGAGTGCCCTCGGCCGGTCAAAAGCCGAGTATGAGGCCATCGACGGCACCCCAACGACCCGTGAGGACCTGGCCACCCAAGCCCCTGTCCGCACCGATGACCCAGCGCGGCGCGCTGGGCCGAGCTGAGAGAGAGCTGACGGCGATGTTCGGAACCTCCTGGCGGGTGGCAAAGATCTTCGGCATCGACGTTCGCGTCGACAGCTCGTGGGTGGTGATCGCCCTGCTCATCACCTACAGCATGTACCTGCGCTTCTCCTTCTTGTACAAGGGCCTGTCCACCGGGGCAGCGGTCGGGATCGCCATCCTGGCGGCAGTGCTGTTCTTCGGCTCGGTCCTCGTCCACGAGCTGGCCCACGCGCTGGTCTCCCGGGCCCGGGGGATCCGGGTTCAGGACATCACGCTGTTCTTGTTCGGCGGGGCGACCCGGGCCAGGGTGGAGTCTCGCGGGCCGGGCGACGAGTTCCTGATCGCGGCGGTGGGGCCGCTCACCAGCGGGCTCGTGGCGGCGGTGTTCTGGGCCGTCGAGGTCTTCGCCCGCGGCGCCCTGCCGGGATCGCTGACCGGGATGTTCGGCTACCTTGCCTGGGTCAATCTGCTGCTGGCCGGGTTCAACCTGGTCCCGGGATTCCCGCTGGACGGCGGGCGGCTGCTGCGCTCGGCCGTGTGGCGGGCCACGGGCAGCTTCCGCCGGGCCACCCGGATCGCCTCCCTGGGCGGCCAGGCGGTGGGATGGCTGCTGGTGGCCGGCGGCGTGGCCTTCCTCCTAGCCGGGAATCTCGCCGGGGGCATCTGGCTCGCGTTCATCGGGTGGTTCCTGGTCCAGGCCGCCCGAGCCTCCTACACCGAGCTCCAGGTCCGGCAGATGCTGCGTGGGGTCCAGGCGCAGGACGTGATGGCCGACAACCTGGTGCGGATCCCGCCGGACCTCACCCTGCAGGACGCCGTGGACCGCTACTTCATGCGCTACGACCACAGCGCGTTCCCGGTGGACGAGTACGGGCGGACGATCGGCCTGCTGACCCTGCGGACGGTGCGCCGGGTGCCGAGCGACCAATGGCCTACCAGCCGGGTGCGAGATCACATGGTCCCGGTCGGCGGCCAGATTTTGGTGTCGCCGGATGCTCCCATGGACCAGGTAATGGCCAAGCTCGAGGACGGCGAGGCCGGACGGGTGCTCGCGGCCGAAGATGGCGAGGTGGTGGGGATCATCACCGCATCGGATCTCACCCGGTGGCTGCACCGCTGGCGGACGCTCGACCGCAGAGCGCTCGACGGCAGAGTACCCTGAGCGGACAGCCGGAGCCTGGACAGGTGTTACCGAGGATGACGGTTTCCCGCATCACGGCCTCAGTGGATTCCGAGCCGGGCACCCGCAACCTCGACGGGGCCACAATGAGGCCACTCTATCTGCTGGTCCCCGCAGTGCTCAGCGATCAGGCTTCCTGGGCCCGGGTCATCAGGCACGCCCGGTGTGCTGACGGCAGCCTCGATCCCGACCAGTGGTTCCCGGTCAGCGCCGAGGCAGGCAAGGCTCGGCAAGAGGCAGCCGCTGCGATCGCCGTCTACGCGACCTGCCTGGTACACGCCCAGTGCCTGGAGCTCTCCCTGCGGCACTCGGACATCGGCCAGCACGGTGTCTGGGGCGGCCTGGTCGCAGCCGAACGCGCGGCCTTGCGCCGCAGGCCGTAGACAGGAAGACGGTATGGGAAGCCCTCGCCTCGAATACACCGCTGAACTCCTGCGCCATTTCGCTGATCTGCGGGACGGCACGCATGGCGGCGCAGTCTCCCGGCCGGACAAAGAACGCCTGTTTACCGCTGCCGTGGCCCTGCTCGATCCGCACGCCCGGCAGGCACTGGAGGAGATCAACACCGACTTGCTGCTCGGTACCGGCGAGGTGACCGCAACAGGCGTACAGCGCCGCCGCGGTGGCGTCGAGGCGGTCTGGGCCCTGTCGTGGCCCGAGCAGCGCGCCGCCAGGATCAGCCCGGTCATCATCCGCGCCTATTACGGCGCGGGAGCGCACCACCCGCACCTGCAGGCAGGCACGGCCGGCGACTGGCCGCTCAACGTGTTCGACGAGCAGCAGGCGGCGGCCGAGTTGTCGGCCCTTCGCGCGGTGGCGTCGGCCGACCTGCACAACCTGGTCTTCCAGGCTGACTACCGCCTCATCCCGGCCATCGTGCACGGATAGGCGCCTCGGTAACACGTGTGAGCGCCCGATTAGGGATCGGGCCGGGAAGCCGGGGTGTCGGCTAGGGATCCCACAGACGCGAACGTGCACGTCACAGGCTGAGTGTTCTGGTATGGGCCGTGCCTGCGGCAACGGCCGAAGAGTGAATCCCCTGGGGGTGCTGATGATGAACGAGACATGCGATCGGTGCGGACCTGCGGTCCGTGCGGTGTACCACGTGACCCGAGACGGCGAGCTTTACCTCTGCGGGCACTGTGCCACCCACCTATGGCCGGCCCTGTCCGCACAAGGCTGGGCATCCACGGTCGCGCTCCGGGCGGTCGCCCGAGCCCGGGCCGGGCCCTGGTCTGCGGTCCGGGCCGCCTGGACACGCAGACCAGGTGCTGGCCGCGGCGCGCTGACGCAGCCGGTCGGCCCGCACGCCTCAGGCCGCGTCGTCCATGACCGAGTGCAGGTTGCGCCCGGTCCGGCGGGCCTGCACGCCGAGCACGATCTCCTGGAATCCGTAGATCAGGCTGAACAGCCCGAAGAGCAGCGCGAGGGTGACCGCGCCGACGTCAGGCCGGGAGAACAGCACGATGCCGAACGCGATGGACACCAGGCCGCCCACGATGAACAGCGCGCGGGTACCCGCGACCTCCCCGCTGCGGAAGGCGGCGAACAACTCGACGACGCCGCCCGTGAACGTCCAGATCGCCACGATCAGCACGAGCACCAGCGCGGTGACCCCGGGCCACACCAGCGCGGTCACCCCGGCGGCCAGGTCGATCAGCCCTAGCAGCAGGTGGCCGAAGACCGGTCCGGCGGTGGCGCTGCTGAACGCCCGCATGGCCTGCAGTCCCGCGCCGATGAACGCGTAGACCGCGAACAGGATGACCAGCGCGAGAATCGTCACTCCCGGCCAGGCGAGCGCGACGGCCCCGGTTATGATCGCGAGGACACCGAGCAGGATCAACGAGGTGGATGTCGACTTGAACATGACAGGCATTCCTTTCGGCCGGGGCGGCTTACCCCATGCCGGAACCATCCGCCCGGGATGAGCTTGTTCGCGTCTGTGGGATCCCTAGCGGAGACGTGGGGTTCCAGAACTCGGCCACCAGTCCTGACCTACGCTTTTAGGCGGCTCGCTCGTATTCGCTGATGAGGCCACCAAGGACGGGCCGACGCTGGATTCGGTCCTGGGAGAGGTCGGCGGGAGGGTGGTCGGGCCGGGGCGGGTGGAGCTGGCGGCTGCGATGGGGATGACGTCTGTTGTAATGGGCCTCGTACTGGGCCAGGATCGTCCGCAGATGCCGCTGGCCGAAGATCAGCATCCGGTCGGTGACCTCGGTCCGGGCCGTCAGCACGAACCTTTCCGCATAGGCATTCGCGCGAGGGCTGCGGGGCGGGATTTTCACGGCCTCGATGCCGATGCTAGCCAAGAGCCCGTCGAAGGACGCGGTGAACTGCCCGGCACGGTCCCGGGCCAGGAATCGGAAGTCCGCGGCGCTATCGCCGAGATCCATCAAGAGGTTGCGGATCTGCTGTGTGGTCCACGGCCCGTCCGGGTTCGCGGTCACGCCGAGGATATGCACATACCGGGAGCCGATCTCGATCACGAAGAAGCAGTACAGGCGCTGCAGGGTCACCGCGCAGTCCACGTGGAAGAAGTCGGCCGCGAGCATCGTCGCGGCTTGCGCGCGCAGGAAGTTCCGCCACGTCGTGTCGGTGCGCCGCTGGGGCGCCGGAGGGATCTTCAGCGCCTTGAGGACCCGGCGGATCGTCGATGCGCTAACCCGGTGGCCGACCTTGAGCAGCTCACCTTGGATCCTCTCGTATCCCCAGCCGTTGTTCTCGGCGGCGAGCCGCCCGATGAGCGCGGCGATCTCGGCGCTGACTGGCGGCCGTCCCGTCCGGTTCGGATAGGTCCCCTTCCGGGTGACCAGGCGGCGGTGCCAGCGCAGGACTGTGCCGGGGGTGACCAGCTGGTGCGCTCGCAGCCTTCCCGGCAGGAGCCGGATCAGCGCGGCCATCACCGCCCGGCCGGCCCAGTCCAGCCGGGGCCGCGGATGGGTCCGGCGCAGCACAGCGACCTCATGCCGCAGCACCAACAGCTCGGCGTCCTTGGAGGCCGACGACCTGCCGAGCAGGACAAGCCAACCGCAGAGCCGGACGAAGATGAGATAAAGCAGGCGGAGGGACACAGATGATCATGATGCCCTACGACTGACCCTGGTCATCACTGCAGCTCACGGGCCAGGCAGACTTCTGGCACCCCGCCGAACCCTGTCCCGATGACCTCCTGGACGGTCTTGCCGCCGTCGGAGCCAGGGCCCGACGCCAGGTACGAGGCGTACGAAGCGATCTCGCTGGCCTTCGTCACCGCGGTCCAGCTGCTGCCGCCGCGGCAGCGCGCGGTCCTGATCCTGCGCGACGTACTCGGGTTCGCCGCCGGTGAGGCGGCCCGGCTCCTCGGCTCTACCGATGAGTCCGTGACCAGCGCGCTCAAGCGTGCCCGCACCGCCATGCGGAACCGGGTCCCGCATGGCGCCCGAACCACCACCGGTGCCAGGGTCGGCCAGCGAGAAGCAGCTCATCGACCGGCTCACCTGCGCCTGCGAGACGGGCGATGTGGATGCCATCATCGCCCTGTTCGCCGACGACGCGTGGCTGACTGTGCCGCCGGCGCCGCTGGAATATCAGGGCCGCGACCCGATCGCCCGTTTCCTGACCGCGATCTCGTTCCGGGACGGGCGTACCTACCGGCTTGTTCCGACACGAGCCAACGGCCAGCTCGCCTTCGGCGCCTGCCTGCGCGGAGCGCGACCTGACGCTGCGCAGGCAAACAGCCTGCTGGTGCTCACCCTCACCGGCAGCCGGATCCAGGCAATGACCCGCTTTGACGGCAAGTGCTGCCCGCTTCGGCCTGCCGCCCGCGGTCCGGTCGCTTCCTCCGCTGCCGAAGATCTAAAAGCGGGCGGAGCGGTTCTGCCCTACCGTCTGGATATGGCCCGCAAGCAGCCCACACCCGAGGACGCGGCCGCCGCCCGGCGGATCCTGCTCGACGGAGGGACGCCCAGGTAATCGAGCTGCTGGGCGACCTCGAGCCGCTGCATCCCCGCAACGACACCTTCCCCGGCGAGGTCTTCCTTCGCCTGGCCGCCGATGCGATGGACTGGTGCCGGGCCACCCGCACCAACCCGCTGCAGCTGGAACGCCTGCGAGAGCAGTTCTTGCCCGAATCCTCGTTCCGCGGGCGGCAACACAAGAAACTCCAATACGCCATCCTCGCCGCGGCGCTGCACGGCGGCACCGAGCCGGACCTGCTGGAGGTCGCATGGTGGCAGACCGATGACTTTGGGAGCACACCCTCTACGCCGCGGTCGCCTACATCCGCGCCGCCGCCAGCCAGGCAGGGGTCCCCGTACGCCAGGCATGCCAGGACCTGGCCCAGCGCCTAGGCCACCCAGCGCCATAACTCCCATTACGGCGCGGCTCGGAAGGGCCACCGATCCATGAATCACCGAGCATAACGAACACCTCTTTGTAACGAAGTCAATGCTTTTTCCCGCCGCGGGGATTGTCGGCTCGCGGGCGGCCGGGTCAAGGACGCCTGGGGGCGCCGCTGCGCGGCCGGGCTTTGCCCGGTCCTGGACCCGGCCGCCCGCTCGC
>WNGM01003303.1_pt1 | contig 16703 bp, 9 predicted proteins | sample 5400571 | NCBI WGS metagenome assembly WNGM01 (sample SAMN13153378, study PRJNA577476) | soil metagenome | isolation source: 100 cm soil or saprolite under Garry oak tree replicate 2 | place: USA:California | collected 2016-06-15 | reverse complement strand
CGACCCCGGGAACCGGCGGCTCCAGATCGACGCCCTGCACGGGATCGAGGAGGGTGGGAACGACGTCGCCCGGCTGGCCGCCCACGTGGCGGCCCGGATCGTGGACTGCCACCTGGCCACGATGGAGCGCCTGGACATCCGCTACGATCTGCTCGCCCACGAGAGCGACATCCTGCGCCTGCACTTTTGGGACCGGGCCTTCGAGCTCCTCAAGGAGTCGGGGGCGATCCGCCTCGAGACGGAGGGGAAGAGCAAGGGCTGCTGGGTGCTCTCCATGGAGACCGGCGTGAGTGACGGGGGGTCTGGGGGGGCCGGAGAGCCCCCCCAGCTCGAAAGGGGCGGCGGATCCACTCCGCCGCCCCGTGACGAGGACAAGATCATCGTGCGATCGAGCGGCACCGTGACCTACACCGGCAAGGACATCGCGTACCAGCTCTGGAAGCTCGGCCGGCTGGATCGGGACTTCCGCTACCGCCGCCATCGGACCTACCCCGACGGCCACGTGCTGTGGACGACGACCAGCACCGAAGGCGAGCCCGGGGCCCCGCGCTTCGGGCATGCCCGCGAGGTCTACAACGTGATCGACGTGGGTCAGTCCTACCCGCAACGGGTCGTCAAGGCCGGGGTGGCCGCGCTCGGCCACCAGGCCGAGGCCGAGGGCAGCTACCACCTGGCCTACGAGAAGGTCGTGCTCTCCCCCGCCACCGCCCGCGCCCTCGGGTACGAAGTCTCCGGAGAGGGAGGGGCGGTCAAGGTCTCGGGCCGCAAGGGGCTGGGGGTCAAGGCCGACGACCTGCTGGACGCGCTCGTGGCCAAGGCGAAAAGCGAGGTCGCAGCGCGCGATCCGGGGCGCGACTCCGCCACCCGCGACCAGACCGCCGACGCTGTGGCCAAGGGCGCGCTCCGTTATTTCCTGCTCAAGTATGGCCGCACGCGGATCATCACCTTCGACATGGAGGAGGCGCTCGCGTTCGTGGGCGAGACCGGCCCCTACATCCAGAACGCGGCGGTGCGGGCGCGCAACATCTTCGCCAAGCTGGAGGCGGAGGGGCACCGCATCCCGTCCCTTCTCGAGCAGGCCGCGGCCCTGGATCTGGCACCCTTCCTCGAGGGCGAGGAGGGTGACGAGGTCTGGTCCCTCCTGCTCCTGATGAGCCGCAGCGAAGAGGTGGCCGAGCAGTCGATCCGGGCCCAGGACGTGGCCCTCCTCGCAAAGCACGCGTTCACGGTGGCCCAGGCCTTCCACGCCTACTACCAGAAGCCGAAGTACTCGCTGCTCTACGCGGAGAGCGCGGACCGGCGGGCCTTCCGGACGATGGTGGTCGACGCCTTCATCCACCACATGGAAACCCTCGTGGGTCTCTTGGGCATCCCCATTCCCGAACGGATGTGATGCGGCCGGCCATCGGGGTCACGATCGGCTACGACGACCGCCAGACCGGCCTCCATCTCCTTCGCCAGGACTACATCCGCTCGGTCGAGCAGGCCGGTGGACTGCCCCTCGTCCTCGCCCCGGGCCGGCCGGAGGACGCCCCCGAGCTCCTGGACCGGGTACAGGGGCTGCTCCTCACCGGGGGGTCGGACGTGGACCCCGCCCTCTACGGCGCGAGCCCCCACCGGAAGCTCGGCAAGGTGGTCCGGGAGCGGGACGATTTCGAGCTGGCCCTCACCCGGGAGGCTCTCGAACGGAATCTGCCCCTTCTCGCTATCTGTCGGGGCCATCAGGTGTTAAACGTTGCGACGGGGGGAACCCTCATCCAGGACATCCCGTCAGAGGTGACAGGAGGCGTAGAGCACGACTCTTCGCGGGAGCGCTGGGAGCGCGCTCACCCTGTCCAGATCCTCGAGGGAACCCGGCTCCGGGACATCCTCAAGCGGGGAACGGTTTCCGTGAACAGCTTTCACCACCAGGCGACCGCGCGGGTTGGATCGGGTCTCGTCGTCTCGGCGGTGTCGGCCCGCGACCAGCTCGTGGAGGCGGTGGAGATGCCCGATCGCCGCTTCGTCCTCGGCGTGCAGTGGCACCCCGAGGCCTTCTGGAGCCGGGAGGACGGCTTTCAGCACCTGTTCACGGCCCTGGTGTCCGCGAGCCGATCGTGATCTTCCGAACCCTGGCCGTCCTGCTGCTGATGTCGGGTCCCGTCGCGGCGGGCGGAATCCGCTGGGAGCGGAGCTTCGAGGAGGCGCTCAAGAAGGCCAAGGCCTCCCGCAAGCCCATCCTCGTCGATTTCTTGGCCGAGTGGTGCGGATGGTGCCACCGCCTCGACAAGACGACCTACGTGGACCCCGCGGTGGTGCGCAAGGCCGAGGAGTTCGTGGCGGTCAAGGTCGACACCGAGGGGAGCCAGAGGGACATGGAGGTCGCCCTCCGCTACGACGTGCAGTCGCTGCCCACGATCGTCTTCCTCTCGCCGGAAGGCCGGCAGATCCAGCGACTGAACGGCTTCCAGGGACCGGGGCAGTTCCCCCGCACCCTCGACCAGGCCCTCGAGGCCGCCCGGCGCGTCCTCTCCCTCGAGGAGGCCCTGGAGAAGGACCCGAACGACGCCGGGGCCCTCGCCAGCCTCGGCCAGCACCTCTTCGAGCAGGAGTTCTACGAGGAGAGCCGCGACCTGCTCTACCGGTCCCTCAAGGGCGACCAGGACCAGCCAGCCCCGGGACGCCGCAAGGTCCGCATGCTGCTCGCCATCATCCAGAATTACGACCGGAAGTACGCCGAGGCGGAGGCGCTGCTCAAGGGCGCGTTGAAGATCAAGCCGGCGGGGGACGACGAGCCGAAGATCCTGTTCGTGCTGGGCCGCACCTACGCCTCCTGGGGCCGCCGAGAGGAGGCGCAGAAGACGATGCAGGCCATCCTCCACGACCACGCCGGCAGCGCCATGGCCGAGAAGGCCCGCGAGACCCTGCTGGCCCTCGATCGCAAGCCGCAGTAGGCGCGGGGCTCCCCTTTCATGGCTCTCCTGCCGTTTCCGTGGGTCGTTTCCTTCTCCTCGCGACTGGAGTCGCACAAAGCCAGGGAGGCTCGCCAATGTTTATCGTGCTTGGTGCTTCGGGGAATACGGGCAAGGTCGTCGCCGAGACCCTGCTTACGCAGAAGAAAAAGGTCCGCGTCGTCTTGCGTGACGCCGCCAAGGGGCAAGCGTGGAAGGAGGCGGGCGCAGATGTCTCCATCGCCGACGTCGAGGACGGCGCCGCGCTCAAGCGGGCCTTCAGCGGCGCGGAGGGCGCCTACGTCCTTCTTCCGCCGAACTTCAGTTCGAGCCAGGTGCGCGTGGACAACAATCGCCGCGCACGCGCGATCGCCACGGCAGTCGAGGCCGCGGGCGTTCCGCACGTTGTCATGCTCTCGTCCGTCGGCGCTCAGCAAACGGATGGAACGGGCCCCGTGCTCGCCCTCCGCGACGCAGAGGCGACGTTCACTCGAGCCCACGTTGCGGTGACCTTCGTACGTGCGGCGTACTTCAATCCCTCCCCGCGCTCTATCGCTCCGGGAACTCCTGCAACCAGCGCAGGACCTCCTGCGGCCGCTCCTCCTGCGGCACGTGGCCGCACGCCTCGAGCACGACCTTGCGCGCGCCCGGGATCGCGGCCACCACCCGGTCCGCCTGCTCGACCGGAATCCAGCGGTCGTCGCGCCCCCAGAGGACGAGGGTCGGGGCTTTCACCGTGGGGGCCAGGCTCGCGGCCATGCCAAGGGTTGCCGCGCGGGAGGTCAAGAGCGACACCAGCGAGGCGGGGGCCCCCGGGCGCAGCAGGGGAGCCAGGTACTCGTTGAAGCGCTCCTCGGTGAGGAGCGCGGGATCGCAGCATGCGTCCGCGGACGGGCAGCCGCCCGAAGAGCGCCTTCCCCGCCCTCGTCGCGGCCAGGCGCAGCAGGAGGGGGCGTTCGGACTCGGCGAGGTCGAAGCCGGCGGCGTCGATGAGCACGAGGGCCTGGACCCGCTCCGGTTGCCGGGCGGCCAGCGCGATAGCCACCGCGCCTCCCATGCTGTTGCCGACGAGGGTGGCCCGGACGATGCCGAGGCGGTCCATGAGGCCGAGCACGATCCCCGGATAGATGCCGACGTCCAGGTCGCGCGGCTGCTCGGACTCGCCGAATCCCGGGAAGTCGAGGGCCACCACCGTCCGACTTCGGGCCAGGCCGGGCAGCACGTCCTTCCAGGTGAAGATCGAAGAAGCGAAGCCGTGAAGGAGCACGACCACCGGGCCGTCCCCCGCCCGAACGTAGCGTATACGCAGGCCCGAGAGGGTCTCGAAGCGCGGCTCGAGACCGGCCGCCTTCAGCCAGCCGCCGGTGGGGCCCGCTTTCGCCTCCGGCCAGAACAGCAGCGCGAGGAGCCCGATCAGGAGGAGGGTCAGCAGTCCGCGCACCGCTCGCCTCATCTACTCCTCCTGCTCCTCCCGCACGCGTCGCCTACTCCAGCAGCCGGCGAAGCTCGGACAGCGCCTGCATGAGGGCCTCGTCGCCGGCCTCGAAGAAGCCGGGGATCTTGCGAGGCTGCATCCAGCCCGACTCGCCCATGGGGGGGGCGATCACGAGGTCGGCCCCCGACAGCTCGCTGCGGGTCCGGCCGCGCAGGAGGGTGAGGCCAGCCCGCAGGGCCAGGGCCACGAACGAGTCGGCGGAGGGCCAGCGGGTGCCGCTGTTGCAGTCCACGGCCACCACCACCCCCGCCTCCCCCGCCATCTCCCGGGCCAGGCGCACCGGGATGACCTCCGAGATCCCGCCGTCGTAGAGACGGCGGCCATTCAGGATCATCGGGGGAAAGACGCCGGGAAAGCTGCACGAGGCGCGCACCGCCTCGCGCAGGTCGCCCTCGCGCAAGACCACCGGCTGCCCCGTGTCCACGTCGGTGGCGAGCACGCGCACCGGGACGCGCAGCCCCTCGAAGTTGGGCACGGGCAGGAACTCGTCGATCATCATCCCGAGCTTCGTTCCCGAGAGGAGCCCGCCTCCCCAGCCCCGGACCCAGGTCCAGGGGTGGAGGCGCGAGGCCTGGTCCACCAGGTTCTCGAGGTCGGCTCCGCCCGCCCAGGCCGCCGCCACGAGGGCTCCCCCGCTGACCCCGGCGATCCCCGCCACGGGCAGGCCCTCGCGCATCAGGGCCCGGAGCACCCCCGCATGCGCGGCCGCGTGCGCCCCGCCCCCCGAGAGCGCCAGGTAGAGGGGCTTCCCCACTTCAGGCCCGGCCGGCCCCGGCGTGTATCTCCTGCAGGCTCAGGAGGTCGAGGGACCGCTCGCGGAGGGCGCGGATGGCCTGAACGGTGGCGGCGGTGGCGGTGAGGGTCGTGACCACGAGCACGCCGTGCAGGGTCGCGCTCTTGCGGATCGCCCCGTCGTCGAAGAACGATTCCTTGCCCAGCGGGGTGTTGAAGACGATGGCGATGCGCTTGTCCTTGATGAGGTCCACCACGTTGGGCCGCCCCTCGTTGACCTTGTACACCATCTCCGCCTCCACCCCGCGCGCGTTCAGGTACTCGGCGGTGCCCCGGGTGGCCAGGATGTCAAAGCCCATGTCCCGGAGCGCCTTCGCGTGGGGCAGCACCCCCGCCTTGTCGAAGTCGTTCACGCTGACGAACACGGTGCCCGAGGTCGGGATCCGGAAGCCGGAGGCCATCTGCGACTTGGCGAAGGCGATCCCGAAGTCCTCCGAGATCCCCATGACCTCGCCGGTGGACTTCATCTCCGGCCCCAGCAGGATGTCGGCCCCCGGGAACTTGAGGAACGGGAAGACCGACTCCTTGACGAAGATCCGCGGGACCGTGAGGTCTTCGGCGAGCCCCTGCTGGGCGAGGCTCCTGCCCGCCATGATCTTGGCCGCCACCTTGGCCAGGGCCACCCCGGTGGCCTTGCTCACGAAGGGCGTGGTTCTGGAGGCGCGCGGGTTCACCTCCAGCACGTACACCACGTCGTTCTTGATCGCGTACTGGACGTTCATCAGGCCGCGCACGCCCAGGGCCAGGCCGAGCCGCCGGGTGTGGCGCCTTATGGTTTCCAGGTGCTCGGGGGTGATCTTGTAGGTCGGGAGGACCATCGCCGAATCCCCGCTGTGGATCCCCGCCTGCTCGATGTGCTGGAGGATGCCCCCGATCACCACCCGCTCGCCGTCCGCCAGCGCGTCCACGTCCACCTCGAACGCGTCCTCCAGGAAGCGGTCGACCAGGATCGGGTGCTCGGGCGAGGCCTTGACCGCTTCCCGGGCGTAGCGCTCGAGGCTCTGGTCGTCGTAGACGATGGCCATGGCCCGCCCCCCCAGCACGTAGGACGGGCGCACCAGCACGGGATAGCCGATGCGCCGAGCCACCACCTGGGCCTCTTCCGTCGAGGTCGCGGTGCCGCTCTCCGGCTGCGGGATGTCGAGCTCGTGGAGCAGCGCGCTGAAGCGCTTGCGGTCCTCGGCGAGGTCGATGGCGTCGGGGCTCGTCCCCAGGATCTTGACCCCCGCCCGCTGCAGGGGGAGGGCGAGCCGGAGGGGGGTCTGCCCCCCGAACTGGATCACCACTCCCTCGGGCTTCTCCAGCTCGAGGATGTTCATCACGTCCTCGAAACCCAGGGGCTCGAAGTACAGCCGGTCGGAGGTGTCGTAGTCGGTCGAGACCGTCTCCGGGTTGCAGTTGATCATGATGGTCTCGTACCCCTCCTCCTTGAACGCGAAGGAGGCGTGGCAGCAGCAGTAGTCGAACTCGATCCCCTGCCCGATGCGGTTGGGGCCGCTGCCCAGGATCACGACCTTCTTCCGGTCCGTGGGGTCGGCCTCGCACTCCTGCTCGTAGGTCGAGTAGAGGTAGGGGGTGTGGGAGACGAACTCCGCCGCGCAGGTGTCGACCCGCTTGTAGACGGGGACGATCCCGGCCGCCTTGCGCCGCCGCCGGACCTCGGCCTCGGTGGCGCCGGTGAGCTGACCGATACGCGCATCCGAGAATCCCATGCGCTTGGCCTGGCGGAGCAACGAGTGATCGAGGCCATCAAGGCCACGGCCAGAGGCAACGGGCTGCGAGCGGAGCGGGATCGATTCCCGCGAAGCGAGCGGGGGGTCTGGGGGGTGCGACACAGCACCCCCCAGCTCAATGATCCGTCTCTCCAATTCGACGATCTGCTGGATCTGGTCGAGGAACCAGGGGTCGATCCCGGTCATCCGGAAGACCTCCGGGTGGGACCAGCCGAGGTCCAGCGCCCGCTTCACGTAGAAGATCCGGTCGGGGTCGGGGTTGAGGAGCTTCTCCTTGATGCGCGAGTCGTCGAGGTCGGTGCGGGCGAAGCCGCTGATCCCGGTCTCCAGGCCCCGCAGCCCCTTCTGCAGCGCTTCCTTGAAGGTCCGGCCGATGGCCATTACCTCCCCGACGGACTTCATCTGCGTCCCCAGGGTGGGTTGGGCGTCCGGGAACTTCTCGAACGCCCAGCGCGGGATCTTGACCACCACGTAGTCGAGGACCGGCTCGAAGGAGGCCGGGGTGACCCGGGTGATGTCGTTCCGGATCTCGTCGAGGTGGTAGCCGATGGCGAGGAGGGCGGCGATCTTCGCGATCGGGAAGCCGGTGGCCTTGCTGGCCAGGGCGGACGAGCGGGAGACCCGCGGGTTCATCTCGATCACGACCAGGCGGCCGGTCCTCGGGTCCACCGCGAACTGGATGTTCGAGCCCCCGGTCTCCACTCCCACCTCGCGGATGATGGCCCGGGCCGCGTTGCGCATCACCTGGTACTCGCGGTCGGTGAGGGTCTGGGCGGGGGCCACGGTCACGGAGTCGCCGGTGTGGATCCCCATGGGGTCGAAGTTCTCGATCGAGCAGATCACCACGAAGTTGTCCGCCCGGTCGCGCATGACCTCGAGCTCGTACTCCTTCCAGCCGATGACGGACTCCTCGATGAGCACCTCGTGCACCGGCGACAGGTCGAGGCCGCGGGAGACCAGGCCCTCGAGCTCCTCGAGGTTGTAGACGATGCCGCCCCCGGTGCCCCCGAGGGTGAAGGAGGGGCGGATGACCGCGGGGAGCCCGGTCATCTCCGCCACCGCCCGCGCCTCGGCGACGCTGCGGGCGACGCCGCTCCGCGGCACCTCGAGGCCGATGCGGGCCATGGCTTCCTTGAAGAGCTTGCGGTCCTCTCCCACCTCGACCGCCCGGCGGCTGGCCCCGATGAGCCGGATGCCGAGGCGGTCGAGCACCCCCCGGCGGGAGAGCTCGACCGCCAGGTTCAGCGCGGTCTGGCCGCCCACCGTGGGCAGGATCGCGTCCGGCCGCTCGCGCTCGAGGATGGCCTCCACCGTCTCGGGGGTGAGCGGCTCGATGTAGGTGCGATCCGCGTACTCCGGGTCGGTCATGATGGTGGCCGGGTTCGAGTTCACGAGGGAGACCCGGATCCCCTCCCGGCGGAGGACCTTGATGGCCTGGGTCCCCGAGTAGTCGAACTCGCAGGCCTGGCCGATGACGATCGGCCCCGAGCCGATCACGAGGACAGAGTGGACCTTCGGGTCCTTGGGCATCAGCCCGACAGTATCTCACGGGTGGCGGGACGATCAGCGCCGCCCGGGAACGTCAGAAGGTGAAGCGGACCGAACCCTGCATGATCCGCGGGTTGCGGGCCGCGGTCGCCTTGCCAAAGTTGGCGTTGACCTGTTTGCCGGTGGCGTCGAACCGCAACGTGTTGTCGATCCCAGGGTAACCGGTCACGCCGTAGGCGGCGCCGAACTGGGTGTGGTTGAGCACGTTGTACATCTCCCAGCGGAGCTGCAGGCGGCGCCGGCCACTGCTCCCGAGAGGGAAGTTCTTGAAGAACGAGAGGTTCCAGTTGTTGATGCCGGGCATGCGGAAGATGTAGCGCGGCTCGTTCCCGTATTCCCCACGGGCGGGGCGGGCGAAGGCGGCCGCGTTCAGCCAGCTCCCCGGGGCATCGGGAGCCGCGTTCCGGTTGTCCGGGACCACGTTGCCCACGATGACCGGCCGCACCACGCGCAGGCCGTTGCCCACGTCCTGCCCCGCGCCGCCGGTACCACCCGTGAAGTCGAAGTTGTCGGTGGTGGTGATGAGCACCGGGGCCCAGTCTCCGCTCGCGAAGGCATTCTCGCCGGAGAGCTGCCAGTCGTCGAAGAGGAGCCGGATGACCTCGTTGTTCCAGAGCTTGCTCGCCTTCGGCAGGTCCCAGGTGTAGTTGATCACCAGGTTGTGGAGCTGGTTCCCCGCGGAAGGAGCGTAGTGCCACGGCTTGAGGGGACGCGCGATGCTGATGTTGGTCTCGTCCTCGTCCGCGATCCCCAGGGACTTGCCATAGGTGTAGGCGACGGCGAACTGCAGGCCCCGGATGTAGCGCCGGTTGATCTGGACCTGGAGGCCGTTGTAGTTCGCGGTGCCGAAGTTCGAGCGCAGGGTGATGTCTCCGTAGCCCAGATAGGGCCGGAGGAAGTCGTCGGGCTTGGGAGTATTGGGATTCTGCGGGTTGGCATTCTCGGGATGGAGGTTCACGAACTTGGCCCCGTCGGGAACCACGTTGATGTTGCTGAACTGCTCCATGTGGCGCGCCACCCAGCCCACGTAGGTGAGGTCGACCACCGTGCCCCAGCCGATCTCCCGCTGGAAGCCGATCGACCACTGGTAACTGCTGGAGGTCTTGGCGTCCCTCTCCAGGGCGTTGACGCTGCTCGGACGGGCCGAGAACGAGGGCCCCGCCGCGAGGAGGGTATCCATGGTCCCGTAGAAGATCTGCGGCGTGTTCACCGCGGGCGGGTTGTTCGCGGCCTGGTCCATGCTGCGCGCGGTCGTCTGCGCCTGGTGGAACAGGCCCGCGCTCGCGTGAAGGGCCGTCTTGCCGTTGCCGAAGATGTCCCAGGCCAGGCCCAGGCGCGGCTCCGGCATGATCCCCTGGTTGTCCCGGAAGCCCTTCGGGTAGTTGGGGTCGGTGCTGCTCACCATGCCGTTGTACGGATCGCCGGTGCCCGGAACGAAGCTTCCGACGTAGGGGTTGGGACGCACCTCGCCCGTGACGGGGTCTATGGCCACGTTCTGGTTGTTGATCCGGGCCGGCTGGTACAGCCGCGGCGCCTTGGCCGGATCGTAGAGCGCGGGCACGAAGGTCGCGGCCGGCAGGTTCGTGTACCAGGGCTTGAACCAGAGGAAGCGCACGCCGTAATCGATCGTCAAGCGCCGGCTGAGCTTCCAGGTGTCCTGCAGGTACGACTCCGCGAGGTAGCGGTGCGCCTTCACCTCCGGAAGGGCGTCGATCTCGGTGTAGTCCCGGAACGAGCCGATGAGCGCGTTCGCGAAGGAGTAGCCGGTGTCGAACGGGTTCGCGGCGTCGGCGGAGAAGTTGAACTGCCCGGCCCAGGGGCCGGCCCCGACGCTGCCCTTGCCTTCCGTGTTGTAGAGGTGCTCGAAGTAGAAGCCGCCCTTGAGCGTGTGGCTGCCCTTGATCCAGGTCAGGTTGTCGTTGAAGGAGTGCACCCAGGCCACGCCCCCGTCGCCCACCAGCCGGTTCTCGTAGGTCAGGTTCGGGTTGGGGGGAGAGTTGGTGTTCCCCAGCACGTTGAACGTCGCCTTGGGCAGGCCACCCACGAGGTTGACCTCGGGATGGAACTGTCCGAGCGTGTAGCCGTTGTCCGCCCGCCGCAGCCGCTGCCAGTCCGCCTCCGTGACCGGCTGGAAGCTCTCGCTCTGCCGGCGGGCCCCCGCCTGCGCCTCGTTGACGAGGTGGGAGTTGAAGACGTGGGTGTGGCTCACGCTGTAGGTCCGATCCGTGTTCAGGTAGTGGGTGTTGAACCAGCCCCACTTGTTCGGCCCCGCGGTGATCTCGCTCCCCCGTTGATCGGACCACCAGTCCTTGATCGTCATGTAGAGGCTGTCGCTCGGCGAAGGCCGCCAGTCGAGGCGCAGGAGGTTGTTCACCTTCGGGTTGTCGTCCGTCTCCTGCCGCTCGAAGTTGAACTGCCCCTTCGTGAAGCCGCGATCGGTCGAGTTCGGAAGGGGCATCAGCTTGAGGAGGGCCAGGCCATTCGGGTTGATCCGGCTGGTGGGGACGAGGTTGCCGGGAAACGCCTTGCCGGTCAGGGGATCCCGGATCACGATGAGGCGGCCCGCGCTGTCGAGGGTCTGCGAGAAGTCGCCCCCCCGCTCGAGCTCGGTGGGCACCATCCATTGCCGCAGGGGTCCCGGCCTTTCCGTCAGGGGGACCTCGATCGAATAGAAGAAGAACAGCTTCTTCTCGTCCTTGTTCAGGCCCGGGATGGGGCCCCCCAGGTTGAAGCCGAAGGTGTTGAACCGGTAGCGAGGTCGCGGGCGATTCGACCGGTTGTTGAAGAAGTTGTTGGCGTTGAGGTGCTCGTTCCGGCCGTAGTAGTACGCGTTTCCCCGGTACTGCGCGTCGCCTCCCTTGCTCACGATCTGGATCTGGGCGCCGCCCGTGCGCCCGTACTCGGCGCGGTAGGTGTTGAGCAGGATCCTGATCTCGCCCACGGCATCGAGGTTGATCTGCTGGGCCATGCGGTCGGTCTGCCCGATCTCGTTGCCGAGCACGCCGTCCACGGTGATATGGTTCCAGGTCCGGCGCTGGCCGCTGACGTGGGGGACCAGGGTCCCGAAGCTCTCCCCCAGGGAGTCGACGGTGTCCTCGTAACGGACGCCGGGAGCGAGGCGCATGAGGGTGGTGACGTCGCGCCCCTTGGTCTGGATCTGCTCGATCTGCTTGGACGTGATCAGCCCGGCGTGCTGGGTCTCCTCGGCGTTCACCTTGGTGCCGCTCTCCTCGACCACGATCGCCTCGCCGAGGCCGATGGTCAGCTTCAGGGTACCGAGGGAAAGCCTCTCTCCGCCGCTCAGCACGACGTTCTTGCGCTCGAGGGTGCGGAAATTCTGCAGCTCGACCCTGACCGTGTAGCTGCCCGGAGGCAGGGCGGGGAGCTGGAAGCTGCCCCGGGGGTCGGAGACGGTCGTGCGGACGGCGTGCGTCCGTTCGTGGCTCGCCGTCACCGCCGCCCCGGGCAGCACCTGTCCCTGCTCGTCCGCGATGGTCCCGGCGAGGCTGCCGGCCGTCTCCTGGGCCACCACCCCCAGGGTCCCCAGGGTGGCCACAAGCAACAACGACAAGGCACGGACCCTCAGCGTCGACATAGCTTTGCCCCTCCCGGAGCCGATGGGACGACTAGACGGAACATGTTGATGAGAATGTACGCCCCTGCCGACGGGCGTGGTAGCCCCGGAACGGTTCCGTAACGTTACTCCGGGCGCCGGTGCTCCCGCATCAGCGCGACGAAGTCCTGGAACAGGTAGTGGCTGTCGTGGGGGCCAGGGCTCGCCTCGGGGTGGTACTGGACGGAGATGACCGGCCGGTCGCGATGGCGGAAGCCCTCGACCGTCCCGTCGTTCAAGTTGACGTGGGTCTGGATGAACTCCGGCCGCTCGAAGAGAGCCTGGTCCACCGCGAAGCCGTGGTTCTGGGAGGTGATCTCCACGTGGCCGGTGCGCAGGTTCTTGACCGGGTGATTCGCCCCCCGGTGGCCGAACTTGAGCTTGTAGGTCTTTCCCCCGCAGGCCAGGCCCAGGATCTGGTGGCCAAGGCAGATGCCGAAAACGGGGAGCTTCTCGATGAGGAGCCTGGTCGCCTCGATCGCGTACGTGCAGGGCTCGGGGTCGCCGGGGCCGTTCGAGAGGAATACCCCGTCGGGCCGGAAGGCCAGGGCCTCGGCCGCGCTCGTGGTCGCGGGGACCACCGTCACCTCGCAGCCCGCGGCGGCCAGGCTGCGCAGGATGTTCTGCTTCATCCCGAAGTCGTAGGCCACCACGCGGAAGGGACGCGCTTCGGTGGCGGGGCGGCCGGCGGCGAAGGGGTAGGGCATTGCGCAGGTGACCTCGCGGGCGAGGTCGAGGCCGACCATCGAGCGCGAAGCGCGGGCGCGCTCCACGAGGGCCGCCTTGTCGGGCGAGAGGGTGGAGATGATCCCCCGCTTGGCCCCGTGGGAGCGCAGGTGGCGGGTGAGGGCCCGGGTGTCGATCTCGCTGATGCCCACCACCCCGCTCTCGTCGAGGTAGCGGTGCAGCTCGCCCGAGGCCCGCCAGGAGGAGGCCATGGTCGAGGCCTCCCGCACCACGAAGCCGGCGACCTGGGGATGCGCGGACTCCACGTCCTCGCGGTTCACCCCGTAGTTGCCGATGTGCGGGTAGGTCATGGTCACGATCTGGCCCGCGTAGGAGGGATCGGTCAGCACCTCCTGGTAGCCGGAGAGCGCGGTGTTGAACACCACCTCGCCCGTCGCCTCCCCCGCCCTTCCGAAGGACCGCCCCTCGAAGGCGGTGCCGTCCTCGAGGGCCAGAATCGCGGTCAGGGGCTCCACCGTTCTGCTCCTTCCTGAGTCATTCATCGACCCCCCATCCTATCCCTCCCCACGTTGGGGGAGGGAAACGCTGATCCGCGCACGGCTCCGCCCCCTTCATCAACCCCCACCCACCTACGCGCCCGCGGCGGCGGTCTTCGCCTTCGGGCGCGTGATCAGGAGGTGGTGTCGTCCGGAGGCGTCTGGGTAGCCGTAGCGGAACGTCAGCTCGCGGTGGGGCTGCTCCGCCCACAGCTTGCGGAACTCGTCCGCCACGGACTTGCGGGCCAGGAGGTACGGCCCGCTGAATCGCCCCCAGGTCTCCATCTCGAAGCCGGCCCGGGCGGCGTCCCCGGGCGCGATCCCGGTGGAATCCGAGATCATGAACACCATGTGACCGAGGAGGTAGTCGCGGATCTTCGTGAAGCCCTCCGCCCAGAGCAGGTAGCTCGCGGCCTTGGTCATGGCCGCCACCTGCCCCTGCGCCTCGAGGAAGCGGAGCGCCGCCGGGTCACGCCGCAGGTTCTCGTCGGACAAGTTGACGGCGATGTGGCGGTGGACGCGCAGCGGCCCTTCCTTGCCCTTCGGCTTGAAGACCAGCTCGGCGTTCGAGAATGCCACCGAGAAGTCGGGCGAGGTCCACGCCTTGTTCAGCTTCTGGGCCAGGGTCTTCTCCGCGGCCGCGATCTCCTCCGCGGTCAGGTAGTGGAGCGCGCCGTCGGGCTCGAGGCGAAAGTAGCGGAGGGAGACCGGCTCGTAGCCGTGGACGGCCAGGGCCACCACGAAGAAGGCGAGCTGGCCCGGGATGTCGCTCTTCTCGAGCTGCATCAGGTTCTCGCTCGTGCTCTCGGCGTAGGCAAAGAGTCCCCGGATGCGCCGACGCACCTCGGCGAGGTTCTGGGCGAGGGGGGCACCGTCGAGCCCGGCCAGGCGCCGGGGGTCGCCCGCGTGCTCGAGGGAGAGGGTGGTGTACTCGACCGCGTCGGGGTAGGTGGTGAGGGCGGTGAGCAGGTCGCCCCCGCCGAAGGGATAGACGACCGCGGGGGGGAGGTTGGCCGGCCGCCGCGCGGCCAGGAACGGGCGCGCCTTGCTCAGGTAGTCGCGCTCGTAGGCGGCGAGCCGGGGCACCAGCCACCCGCAATACTCCTCGACCCTCGCGGGGTCGAGGGCGGCGGGCAAGGGCTCGTCGCCCCCGCAGGCCACCACGCGGTAGAGCAGCCGGACCTCCTTCGAGAAGTCGGCGCCTCCGGGGGCGAGAGCGGGGCGGAGGGACGGAGTGGGCGGGGCCGACGGCACGGGCGCGGGGGCGGGCGACTGGACGGGGTTGGCCGCCCGGGCAGGGGTGGCGGGCCGCGAGCAGGCGGCCAGAGCCAGCACGAACATCGGGAGCGCAGCGTGCGTGCGTCGAAGCAAGTCAACCCCCTTTGGGCGTCGAACGGCCGGACGGGCCCTCGGTGGCGTCATTGTCTCCCAAGGCAGGCCGGGAGCGGGAGCCCCGGAGGGACCGGTCTCAGTGAATGGGGCCGAGCTTGGAAACGGGCCAGAAGCGGAAGACGGCTCGGCCGTAGATGTACTTCTCCGGGACCTCGCCCCAGCTCCGGCTGTCGTTGCTGCTGTTGCGGTGGTCGCCCAGCACGAAGTAGTAGCCCTTCCTCACCTCGGTCGGCGGGTAGGTGTCGCTGTCGCGGAAGCGCGGGGCCAGGTAGTCCTCGCGGACCACCTGCCCGTTCACCTGGAGCACCCCGGTCCGGATCTCCACGAGATCGCCCGGCAGGCCCACGACGCGCTTGATGAAGGACACCGAGGGGTCCTTGGGGTACCAGAACACGACCACGTCACCCCTTTCGATGGGGTGGAAGCGGTAGATGAACTTGTTGACGATGATGCGCTCGCCGTCCTCCAGGAGGGGGAGCATGCTCGTCCCCTGCACCCGGAAGGCCTGGGCCACGAACGTGATCAGGAAGAAGCAGAAGAGGACCGCCACCGAGAGGTCGTGGAGCAGCTCCCAGACCGCACGCCACACCCGCACGCGCGGCTCCTCACCGGGAGCCGGAAGCACCGCCTCCCGGGCCGGGCCGAGGGAGAGGGGCTCCGCCGCCACCGGAGAGGTCGGCTCCACTCCCAGGGGCTCCACGCTCACGCCTTCCCCATCTCCCTCCGCACCACCCGCGTGCGCGCGACGCGGTCGTGGAGGCCGCCCCCCCCAGCCGCGATCATGAGGAACCCGATCCCCAGGCTGGCCGCGGAGAGCAGGTAGCCAAGGAAGCGGAGCGCGGCTCGCCCGAGGCCGATGGGGCTCCCACCGTCCTCGTCGGTCACGCGGAGGCCCAGCAGCTCCTTGCCCGGAGTGGCGCCCCGCAGACCCCAGAAACCCACGAAGTAGGCGGCGCCCAGCAGCACGCCCACGACCGAGAGGGTGACCGAGGCCAGCACGGGCAGGAACGAGACCTCGCTCAGCTCCCGCGACCACCAGTAGTAGGTCAGGGGCCCGAGCAGCAGCGCCTCGCCCGCAAGTACCGCGAGGACGTCGAGGAGCCCGGCCAGGAGACGGCGGCCGAAGTCGGCGGGCGGCGCCCCCTTGTTCCCGGCGCGCGGCGGTTCGGCCGGACGCAGGGTCGACGCCTTGTCCTCGCGGCGCGGTGTGGGACGCGCGGGCCGCGGGAGCGGCACCGACGGCGGAGGAAAGGCGGGGGCGGTCGCCACGACCGAGCCGGAGGCGCCCCCCCGCAGTGCGCCCTCCGCGCTCGCCTGGAAGCGGCCGCCCCGGGGATCGGAAGGGGGCGGATCGACCACCGGCGCGGGGCCCGTGGGCCGCGTCGGCGGCTCGTCGGACTCCAGGGGCGGCAGGAGCGAGGAAGCGGGAGGTTCCGGAGCCGGAGTCAAGGCCGGGGCCGGGGGAGGCTCGGCCGCCGGCTTCGCCGCCTCGACCCGCTGGCGGTCCGGGGTGAGGGGCGAGCCACAGGCGTTGCAGAAGCGGGCGGGCAGCCGGACCGCGGTCCCGCAGGAGGCGCACACCACGCGCGGCGGACCGCTGGGCGCGATCGCGGTCCCGCACTCGCGGCAGAAGAGGTCGCCCTTCCTGTACTCGGCCTGGCAGGACGGGCACTCGAGGCGGGGGGCCGACGGGTGCGGCACCACCTTGGCCCCCGCTTCGGGTAGGTCTTCGCGAAAGAGCAGGCGCGCGGTGCCGATCGCCACGAGGTCGCCGTCGCGGAGGTTCCTCTCTTCGACCCGGTCTCCGTTCACCACCGACCCGTTCGAGGAGTTGCAGTCACGGAGGTAGTACTGGCTGCCGCGGTATTCGATCACGGCGTGGCGCCGCGAGACCATGGCGTCGGGCAGCACGAGGTCGTTCGAGGGGTCGCGCCCGATCGACAAAAGGCTCCGGTTGAGGGCGATCTCCCGCCGGGT
>WNGM01002243.1_pt1 | contig 16712 bp, 17 predicted proteins | sample 5400571 | NCBI WGS metagenome assembly WNGM01 (sample SAMN13153378, study PRJNA577476) | soil metagenome | isolation source: 100 cm soil or saprolite under Garry oak tree replicate 2 | place: USA:California | collected 2016-06-15 | reverse complement strand
CCCACAAGGCCACCTGCCGCCAGCGAGCGGCCACATAACGGGACACACAGTGCCACCGTCAGGCACCGGCCGGAGCCCAAATCGCATACCTCAGCCACCACGAGCATGACTTGGCGGGCTGGGGCGAAGCCCCGTTAGTTATCGTCCTCGGCGCGGCGGTTAAGTCGGCGCTTTGCGGCTGGCGACCCGTGGCGCCAGAGCGGGCCTCCTCCTCGACCGTTCCGAGATAGCGCTCGCGCGCCTTGCCGATCGCCGTCGCAGCCGAGTGAGCGCCCCGCACGACAAGCGGGGGCTTGCCGTGCCGCGGCCGGTACTGCTGGCGATTCCATCCCTCGAAGAGCACCTGATAGCTGGCATCAGGCAGCAACCAGCCCAACAACATCACGGATCCCCCGATCCCGAATCCCCCCACCCGGGAGTACACCTGCGGGCCCACGCCCCCGTGGCCCGTCAGCAGGTATCCCCAGGTTTCTGCTCAACGATGCTGCCATCGCGTGACCGGCGAGTCCAGCCGACGCCCTGGCCCGGATCGGCCCCGTCGGCGCCGGGCGCGCCGCTTGAGATGTCTTGCCCGCAACGGTGGAAGCCGAGAGGTTTTCTTGCTGTTTCTGCTGGATACTCCGAAGACTCCCGAAGGTTCCTGAACTCTGACGAACGCTCGGACCCTGACCGTTTGGCTGGCAAGATTTGTGCCATGAAGATTCTGATCAAGCTGGTCATCAGTGCCGCCGCCGTCTGGGTGGCCACGCTGCTAGTCCCCGGCATCCAGCTGCATGCGCATACGACGGCAGGCAAGATCGGCACGCTCGTCGTGGTCGCCCTGATCTTCGGCATCATCAACGCCGTGCTGAAGCCGATCGCCAAGACGGTCGGCTGCCTGGCCTACGCGGTCACCTTCGGGCTGATCAGCATTGTCGTGAACGGCCTGCTGTTCTGGCTGACGAGCTGGGTGGCCGGCCAGCTGAGTATTCCCTTCAAGATCACGGGCTTCGTCGCCGCCGTGCTCGGCGCGCTGATTGTCGGCGTGGTCGGGTGGGTGCTGAGCCTGATACTCGACGAGCGGGACGGCGACAACGGCTAGGCTCCGAATCCTCCGGCGAACTGCCTGCTGCGGTTGGCCGCGGCTCCGCGATCTGCCGGCTTCGGCTCGGCGATCTGCGGGCTGCGTTCGACTAGGGCCCGGCGATCTGGTAGGAGAACCTCTCGGGTCTACGTCGAGTTCCTTCGCCGTCCGTTTCTCCGCCTTCGTCACGGCCTTGGCGATCGCCTGCTCCACCTTGCTCTCGCCGACCACGACCAGACCGGCCTCGCCGGGCTCGATGAGGTCGCCGAGTTCCTTGGCGTCGGAGCGCGACATGCCCTTGGCCAGGTGTCCGCTAACTCCGCCTATAACGCCGCCCGCTGCCGCCGCGCCGATGATCGACGGCGGGAACAGGACTCCGGTGGCCGCACCCGCGGCGATCCCCCACCAGGCGCCGTGCCTGGTGCTCGTCTCGTCCTTGTTTTCCGGCGCGGCCTGGCCCCGGGCGCGGCGCAGTCCCTGGGTGCGGCGCGGCTCCGGGCGGCGGAGCGGGGCGGCCCGCGGGACTCCGCCGTCAGGACTCCGCCGTCAGGACTTGTCGGTCAGGATGTCGAGGTCGTAGAACGTCGGCGGACCGTCGGCGAGCGCCGCAAACGCCTCCGCGCCGGCCCGCGTCTCCGGCAGCTCGGAGTTGACCATGGCGGACTCGTAGGAGTCGAAGAACACGAGCATGAAGTAGCGGTCAGGGTCGCTGCGGTCGCGCGCGAGCATTTGCCTGCGTGCGGTCCGCTTGCCCTCCGTCGCTTGGACCCACTCGTCATCCGCCTTGCGGAGCCCCTCGAGGTCCGACGACTTGAACTCGATGATCTGCACGAATGCCATGGTTCATCCCCCCGGATGCGCTGGCTTGCGCGACAACAACGCGACAAGCCTACTTCGGGCGGCGGGACCTGAGCTGGTGCAGGGTCCAGCCGCGCCCCGCGGGATCGAGCGCGGAGGTGTGCGCGGTGAAGATCTCGGCCGCCCTGCGGTACGACAGCCGCGCCCGGCCGGTAAGCGGGCAGACATCGGCCGGCGCGGCTCGGCCAGGCGCCCGGCGGCCAGTCAGGAATACCGGTCCGAGGATGCGGCCGGCAAGCAGCCATCCGAGCAGGTCGGACGTCCCCGCGGTCCACGCGACCGGCGTGCCGTACCCGGCCGGGGCCTTGGTCCGCCCGGCCGCCAGGTCAAGCTGGCTCACGTCCAGCGCCAGGACGGCGGGCGCCGGGGCGGCCGAGTCGTAGAGCAGGCGCCAGAACGCGTGTTCACGCAGGCTGGCGTCGCTCCGCCAGAGGGCGGCCAGTTGCTCCGGGCTCAGGGCGGGCGGCGGCTCGGCGGCGCGCCCCGAGTGCCTCAGGCCGGCGGTCGGGTCGGTGCTGATCCAGCCCAAGTCCTGCCACCAGCCGATCGCGCTGCGCAGCGCGGACAACTCCCTGTTCACCGTCCGGGAGTCGGCCTGGCCGGAGCGGTCGGCGACCGCGACGGCGAGCCTGGCGCGGGCGGCCCGGTCGTCGAGCAGCGCAAGGGGCACGACCGGCGGCACCGCCCCGCGGCGGAACCGGCCGGTCGGCGGGCGCTGTCCGACCAGGGGCCAGCACCAGCTGGTCAGCGAAATCTTGTACACGCGGCGGGACGAGCCGCTCAGCGTGGCCTCGGCCAGGTACCGGTCCACGCCGACCGCGTACTCGACCGGCCTGATGCTGGCCGGAATCCGGCTGGCCGCCGGCGGCAGAATCGCGCTCACGATGAATACCTCCTGCCGAAACGACGCGCGCCCTGGCTACGCTGGCGCAGTAAATAGCGAGACCTGTTACCGCGCACGCACACCTTGGATCATAACTCACGCAGGCTTCCTGAATTTACTGCGGCAACATTGCGTTTCCGCAGGCAGCGGGCGAAAAGACCCAACCGAATTCGGCGAATAACTTGCCCGGGCGCACCACTGAATGCAAATCTGAAATTGTGGCCGAGGACAGTTCTGATTCTTTTATTAAGCGCAGTAAATCCAGGGTCGCTAGCTCCGAGTCATCCCGGACACAGGTCGAACGCAGGCGCCGCCGACCGGCCGGGGGGCGGCTGGCCGTGCTGGGCGAGCGGGACTTCAGAAGGTTCTACACGGGGTACGCGACCTCTCTGCTCGGATCGGCGATGTCGACCGTGGCGCTCACCTTCGCCGTCCTCGGCAGCGGCGGCACCGCCACCGACCTCGGCTACGTGTTCGCCGCCGGGGTCATCCCGCAGGTGCTGTTCATGCTGGGCGGCGGGGTCTTCGCCGACCGGCTCGGCAGGCGGAGGGTGATGCTCGGCGCGGACGCCGCGCGGCTGGCCGCGCAGGGAACCCTCGCAGGTGCGCTGCTGGTCACCGTGCCGCCGGTCTGGCTGTTCGTGGTGCTGTCGGCCGTGCTCGGCACCGGCGAGGCGTTCTTCACGCCGGCGCTCGGCGGGCTGACCCCGGCGATCGTGCCGCCTGGCCAGCTCGTCGACGCGAACGCGCTGCTCGGAGTCGCTCAGTCGGCGGCCAGGGTCACCGGCCCGGCGCTGGCGGGAGTCCTGATCGGGCTGACGCAGCCGGCCACGGTCATCGCCGTGGACGCCGCGACGTTCGGCGTCAGCCTTGTCTCGCTAGGCCTGCTGACGATCCCGGCGGCGCAGCCGACGGGCCGCTCGCCGTGGCGGGATCTGGCCGACGGCTGGAACCAGTTCAGGTCGCAGGCCTGGCTGTGCGTGATCACGGTTCAGTTCGCCCTGTTCAACCTGTTCACCTGGGCGCCTTTCCTGCTGCTCGGCCCGGTCCTGGCCAGCGAGTACCTGGGCGGCGCGCGAGCCTGGGGCACGGTGACGGCGGCCATGGCGCTCGGCTCGGTGCTCACCGGCCTGGCCCTGGTCGGGCGGATGCCGCGGCGGCCGCTAGTCGTCGCCGTCATCGGCACGTACGGCTACGGCGTGCCGTGCCTGCTGCTCAGCCTGCACCTGCCCGTCTACGCCGTGGCGGCCGGCGCGTTCGCCGGCGGTGCCGGCTCAGCGATCTTCGGCACGTACCTCTCGACGGTCATGCAGCAGCGAGTGCCGCAGGAGATGCTGGCGCGGGCAACGGCGTTCGACCTGACCGGCGCCTACGCGCTCGGGTCGGTCGGCTTCGCGGTGATCGGGCCGGTCGCTGCCGTGGTCGGCGCCGGTCCGCTGCTGGGGTTCGCCGCCGCCTACGCCACGCTCAGCAGCACCGCCGTCCTGGCGCTCCGGGCCATCCGCTCGGTTCGCTAGCAGCGCGCCCGCCAGCCGCGTCGCCACCCGGCCGCCGGCCAACGACCGCCGACCGCCGACCGCCGGAAGGCCGCATAGGCTGGCCCGGTGCGAATCGTCCCAATCACCCCGGCCTACGCGGCCGAGATCGTCACCTGGCGCTACGCAGCCCCTTACGACCGCTACGACATGGCCGGCGCCGATCCGGCGTTCATCGCCGGCGCGGCCAGCGGCTTCTTCGCGCTCGTCGACGGGGACGAGCTCATCGGCTACCGGTCCTTCGGCGAGGACGGCCAGGTCCCCGGGGGTACGTACGACTCCGCGGCCCTGGACACGGGCGGTGGCCTGCGCCCCGACCTGACCGGGAAGGGACTCGGCCGCCAGGCGATCGGGACCGGGCTCGCGTTCGGGCGGCGGCAGTTCGCGCCGCCGGCGTTCCGGGTCACGGTCGCGTCCTTCAACGAGCGGGCGCTGCGGGTGGTCAGGTCTGTGGGCTTCCGCGCCGCCGGGAGCTTCCTCGCGCTGGCCGACGGCCGCCCCTTCGAGATCCTGGTCCGGCCGGAACGCGATCCCGGCGGGACCGGCGACGAGGGCGTGTCCTAGTAGCCCGGCCCGCGGCTCTTCTTGGGGTTCCTGCTGCCCGCTATGGCGCCCGCGGCGCCGGTCAGGCCGAACGCGATCGCGCCGTGCCACAGGGCGGTGAATGCGCCGCCGAACATTCCGCTGCTGCCGATCAGCACCGAGAGCACGAAGACGATGACCGCCGTGGCGGCACCGGGCAGCACGGCGAAGCGCCACGGGTTGCTGCGCGCCCAGCGTGCGGCGCGGCCTGCCCGGTTCCGCACGACGACGCTGCCGCCCGCCACGGCGAACAGCGCCACGGTGCCGGCCGACAGCGAGCTGCTGAGCGCCAGGTGCCCGCCCAGGAGATGCACCGCGAGGTCGGCGCCGGTCACGACCGCGCCGGCCGCGCCGGCGACGCCCCACGGCACGTCGGCCATCGCCGCGCCGGAGACGGTCATCTCCTCCCGGCGGGACAGGCCCTGCTGGTCGTTGCGCAGTGGTGTGGACATGGGGCTAGCTCCTCTGCTTCCGGTCACCAGTCTGCTTCCGGTCACCAGTCTGCTTCCGGTCACCAGATTCAAGATATATCGCTTCTGCCGTTCGCGCTACACCGTGACCCCTGGCGCCGCGAGATCGGGTTGCCGGAGCTTCGGCTCCCCTGACAGCCTGGCGCCATGCTATGCGCGGCCGAGATAGACGCGTTCCTGGCCGACGGCTACGTCGCCATCCGCGGGGCGGTGCCCGGCGCCGTTGCGCGGGCCCGCCAGGACGTCCTCTGGTCTGAGCTTTCGCTGAGCCGGTGGACGAAGTAGCGGTCGAGCACGATCGTCATGTTGTTGAACATGAGCGGCTCGAAGGCGTCCAGGGCGGCGCCGGCTTTCTCGTCGCCGGTGTCGGCGACGGCGTCGGCCAGTCTCTTGTACGTCGCGAGCTGCGCGCGACCGCGATCCTGCCGTGGTCCAGTTCTTCCCGCGTGTAGTCCTTGCGTCCGAGCATGTCGACAGTCCTTCCGTCGGCCGGGTCGCATGCGTTCGCGCCAGCTCGGCGACCCTCCGCATGATCTCGTACGCTATGACGGATGCCGGCCAGGGCACGTGCGTGCCGACACCGCTCTGCTGATCTGTCGGCTGCGCGCCGACGGCGCCAGCCTGACCGAGCGGGTCTTCCGGCGCGGGGTGGGCCGAGACCCGGTCATCCCCGGCCCGCCGCCATCGAGGTCGAAACGGCGGCTGGCCGCGCAGGCGGCGGACGCTCGCTGTGAGGCCGCGGAACTGGACCTGACCGGCTTCGCCGACCTCTGTGCAGACGCCGCAGGCCGGCCCGTCAGGGAGCTGGCCCGGCTGGTCCGGGCGCGGGCCGGTGCTGGCCGGGGCTGGACAGTTGACTCTTGGCGCACAGTCGCGACGGTGATCTTGTTACGCTGAAAATCTCACTGGCCGCTGGCGTGATGGCCCCTACCGGGCGGACGCGGCCGTAAGGGGTGCTCTCACTGTGCCGCGCTATCGCCGGGTCGTCGTCAAGCTCAGCGGCGAGGCCCTGGCCGGGTCGTCCGGATCTGGCGTGGACCCGGCCAGCCTGGCCCAGGTCGCCGACGAGGTCCTGGCGGTGCACGATCTGGGTGTCCAGGTCGCGGTGGTCGTCGGCGGCGGGAATTACTTCAGGGGCCGGATGGCCGACGGCTGGGGCATCAGCCGCGCCGAGGCGGACAACATCGGCATGCTCGGCACCGTCATGAACGCGCTGATGCTGCGGGGCGCGCTCACCGCCAGGACCGTCACCGACGTGCGGGTGATGACCGCGATGCCGATCCAGAGCGTCGCGGAGCCGTTCATCCGGCTGCGGGCGGTCCGCCATCTGGAACACGGCCTGATCGTGCTGCTGGCGGGCGGAATCGGGCAGCCGTACGTCACCACCGACTACCCGGCCGTGCAGCGCACGCTAGAGCTCGACGCCGACGCGCTGCTCATGGCCAAGCACGGCGTGGACGGCGTCTACGACAGCGACCCGAACCTGAACCCGGCGGCGGTGCGGTATGAGCGGCTGACCTACGAGGAGGCGCTGGCGGCCGGGGTGCGGGTCATGGATACCAGCGCGTTCGTGCTCGCCAACGAGCAGGGTCTGGACATGCACGTGTTCGACGTGGCAGCGGTCGGCGCCATGCGCCAGATCTGCCTCGGGACGGACCTCGGGACCCGGATCAGCGCGAAGGCATAGGTCGCGCGGGTCAGGCCGCGAGTGGCGCACAGGCCGCGGTCAGCCGGTCGATCTCGCGCGCGGCCTGGCCGGGGGTGTCGGCGCCGGCCTCAACGAAAACGACCTGGCAGCCGGCCTGTTCGTAGGCCTTGATCTCGTCGGCCACCTGGCCCAGGTCACGGCGCTCGCCCCGGCCCGCGGTGCGCACGACCACCGAGATGTCGATGCCCGCTGGGTCGCGTCCCAGGTCGGCGCAGTGCCTGGCCAGCGCGCGGAGCTTGCCGGGAAAGTCTCCTGGCCGGGCGAAGCCGAGATTCCAGTGGTCCGCCCAGCGAGCCACGATCCGGGCGGTCCGCTGCTTCCCGCTCCCGCCGATGACGATCGGCGGCCTGGGCCGCTGCACGGGCCTGGGCTCGCACCTGGCGTCGGTGAGCCGGTAGTGGCGGCCGGAGAAGGTCGTGACCGGCTTGGTGAGCAAGCTGCTGATCACCTCGACGCCTTCTTCGAGGCGGTCCAGCCGGGTCCGGGCCGGGCCGAGGTCGATCCCGTAGGCCTCGCACTCCATCGCGTACCAGGCCGCGCCCAGGCCGAGTTCCAGGCGGCCCCGACAGGTGATGTCCAGCGCGGCCGCCATCTTGGCGAGCACGGCAGGGTGGCGGTGCGGCATCCCGGAGACAAGGACGCCGAGCCGCAGCCGGCGGGTGCGTTGCGCCAGGGCCGCCAGCGTGACCCAGCCCTCCATGCACGGGCCGCTCGGGTCGCTCAGGAACGGGTAGAAATGGTCGCCCGTCCAGGCCGACTGCCATAGTTCGACCTGGTCGGCCGACTCCCACAGGCCGCACAGGGTGTCCCAGCCCGTTCCCTGACCGGTCGCGAGGGCGAAGCGCATGCCGCTGATCTCCTCGGGTTTCGGGGTTTCGTTGGTTGACGATGTCAACCCACGCTCGCACATCCTGGTTGACGATGTCAACTTGGCCTACGATTGGCCGGTGGACTCGACCAGGGAGCGGCTGATCGAGGCGGCCGCGCGGCTGCTCGACGAGGGAGGACCCGCCGCGGTCACGCTCCGCGAGGTCGGACGGCTGGCCGGGGTGTCGCACAACGCCCCCTACAAGCATTTCGCCAACAAGCAGGACCTATTGGCGGCCGTCGCCGCGCGCGAGCTGGCCCGCCAGCCACGGCAGTCCCGCCAGCCCCGCCAGCCCCGCTCGCCGAGCTCGGCGAGCCGGCGGGCCGGCGGGACTCTCGCCGGCGTGCCTGGCGTGGACGACGACGCGGTGCGCTCGATGATGCGCGGATACATCCGCTGGGCGACCCGCTACCCGGCCCGGTTCAAGCTCACCTTCGGGTCCTGGTCGTCGGCATCGGCCGAGCTGGGCGAGGCCGCCTCGGCCGCGCGTTCCGCTCTCGTGCGGGCGGTCGAGGCCGGCCAGGCTGCCCGGACTCTGCCGGATGGCGACCCGGATCGGCTGGCCGCCCTCCTGCTCGCCGTCACGCACGGCGCCGTCGACCTCGCTCTGAGCGGGCACCTGTCGAAATCCGGCAAGGGTCACGCCAGCCCCGAGGACCTGGTCGACGACCTGCTCCGCTATCTGCGCCCCGCTGGATAGTCGCGAGAGCGGCGCGCGTACGTCGGCTCTAGCCGGGCGCCTTGGTGGCGTAGACGAAGCAGCCGCGCATCGTCAGTGCCAGCGGCAGGTCCAGCGTGGCCGCGGCCGACCGTGCGTCCTGCTCGGGCTTCCGCGATGGCGCGCGCGGATCGCCGTAGTGGTACACAGGCAGCGCATGGGCAGGCCGGGCAGCAGACGGGCCAGTTTGCCGGTTCCGCCGCCGACGTCGAGTACCGCGCGGGCGCCCACGTCGGCAAGCCGGGCGGCCACGTACGGGCGCACGTCGTCGTGCGGCCACGTACGGGCGCACGTCGTCGTGCGGCCACTCGGTGCTCGCCAGGTAACGTCCGGGGTCGGAGTCATAGTCGCTCGGCAGGGCGGTCATGTCCGCTCAGCTCCTGGCCTCGTCATCGCCTGCGCACCTCCTCGCCGTGAGGCCACACTCTCCGATCTCGCCTCGGCGGGCCGGCGAATAGAGGCCGGCCCGCAAGGGCTTCCCCCGAACGCACTATTCCGCCGCTGGAAGCGGACGAGCGAGTGACGCTCACGGCGTTCCTAGATTTCCAGCGTGCGACGTTGGCCCTCAAATGCGATGGGCTGACTGATGATCAGCTACGAGTGCAGGCAGTTCAGCCATCGACGCTGTCACTGCTCGGCATCGTCAGGCACATGGCCGAGGTCGAGCGCAACTGGTTCCGTCCCGTGCTGAACGGCGAGGAGATGTCTGGCCTTTGGGCGGCTGGGCAAGCACTGGACCCGGAACCGGCGTTTGAGGACGTGGGAACCGCTGATGTCGCTGAGGCATTCGCTGCATGGCGGGGAGAGTGCGAGCACTCCGCCGGTGTTCGCCAGTGACGCGGTTGCCGCGCGGCTCGGAGCTCGCATCATCGCCGGGCCGCAGCTGGGCAGGCTCCTCTGCCGCCTCATGGCGTGGGGAGCTGGCCGTGACCCGGAGAGGTTCCTGGCGCGGACGCTGTCCGCGCTGCCCGAGGTCGACCGCGTGGCGGTCAGGATCGGTGAAGCCGGCAACGCCTACATCGATGCCGTGCGCGAGTGCTTCCGCCCCGGGAACCCAGGGAGGTCAGCTCGACACCTCGCTCATGGCGAGCCCGTGGGACGTCGACCCGCACCTGGTCTCGACGCCGGTAACACTCTGGCACGGCGGCCTGGACGCTGGCGCGCCTGTCGAGATGGGCCGCTGGATCGCCGGTTCCGTTCCGGACTGCCGGGCACTTCCTGCCAGGGGAGGGACACATCTCGCTGATCGTCAACCACGCGCCAGCCGTTCTCGGCTCCCTTCTTGCCCAGTAGGACGCGAACGCCGACCTGCTGCCTCTTCTGGCGGGAGTTTCCGGCTCGGTCCAATAGTCTGCTGGCATGAAGCCCAACCGCTCTATCCCGGCATCGACGGTCGTCCCAGTCCTGATCTATCCCGATGTACGCGAGGCGGTCACCTGGCTCGGTGCTGCCTTCGGGTTTGCCGAGCGGGTGCGGATCGGCGAGAGCCATCGCGCCCAGCTTAGTTTCGGCGACGGCGCCGTCATCGTCGCCGACGTCCGCGGCGATCGCCGCCCCCCACGCCCCGGCGAAGCAACCCATTCCGTGCTGGTCCGCGTGGAGGACGCTCGCGCCCACTGCGAGCGGGCGCGGGCGAACGGCGCCAGGATCCTGATGGAGCCCACCGACTTCGAGTACGGCGAACGGCAGTACAACGCCGAGGACCATGCGGGTCACCAGTGGACCTTCTCGGAGACGCTCGCGGATGTTGCCCCGGAGGAATGGGGCGGAATCTACGTCACTCCAGGCTGACATAGATCAGCCGGCTCGCGATGCGATCTTCTGGGGGGCCGCCTTCCGCGTTCCTGATTTCCGGCGCGCCCCAAACTGGCCAACCGGCCGGATGTGTACGAGCTGGAGAGCCGTGCTCTCGACCCGGACGGGCTCGTGCTGGCTGCGATGCGGTCACTTGCGCCGTGGTCGGGCAGGACCCTGGTCGACCTGGGCTGCGGCAGCGGCTACTGGCTGCTTAGCTACGCCGACGACGCCGCCTGCGTCATCGGAGTGGAGCCCGACCCCTCCCTGCTCGAACTGGCGGCGCGCCGGGATCGGCGCGCCAAGGTGGTGCCCGGTTCGGCGGAGCACCTGCCCCTCGATGACGCCGGCGCGGATGTCGTCCATGCCCGGTTTGCTTATTTCTGGCCGCCTGACTGCGCCGCGGGCATGGCCTAGGTCCTGCGGGTGCTCAGGCCGGGAGGGACTCTTGTCGTCGTCGACAACGACCAGCGCAGCGGCGAATTCGCCGGACTCCTGCGCTCGGCCGCGAACTCGGCCATGGGCCAGGCCGACCTGACCGACGCATGGTGGGCACAGCGCGGCGCACGGCGCGTTGAGGTGATGAGCCGCTGGCAATTCGAGTCCCGCGCCGATCTGGAAGCCGTACTGAAGCTGGAGTTCCCCGGTCCGGTTGCCGGTGCCCGGCTGGCAGAGCACCCTGACGCGCGGTCCCTCATACGGGTACGTCCTCTTCGCCGTGCAAAGGCCTAACTGACAAGTAGCGTCAGCCGTGGGCGGGATGCCATGGAATCTGCTGCCTGAGACAGTCAGCAACCGAGAGAAGGTCATCTGTCCCGTACCTGCTGCTGAATACGTTGATATCGACTCCCCTGCGATCGAACTCCACCCAGGCCGGGTTGGACCCGCAGCCGTCGGTACGCGGAACTATGATCAGCGCAGGCTGCCGGACCGGTGGTCGAACAGTCAACGCCCGCCGCGACCCTTGTTGACGCGGGCGCGGTTGCCCCGGACAGCCCATCTTCGGCCAGAAGCTAGATCGCGAGGCCGGGCTCCGGCATCCCCGCCTTGCGGAGTTCTGGTCGGTCGTCGACTTCATCCTCGCAGTCGTCTTCTCCGCGGTGCAGTGGCTGCAGGTCCGCTCGTCCGGAGCCGAACCTGCGAGCTGCTGGCATCTGGCAGGCATCGCCGCAGCGGTGGTCACCTGGCTGGTGTGGCCGACCTCGCCAGGGATTCTCTACGGCGCCGATAAGGCACGCAATGCCTGCAGCGCCCTCGGCCAGTCGTCCCCCGACTGCCTGGCACATGCCATGAACGCCATCGATGCCAGCAACCTTTGTCTGGTGGCTCACCGGCCTCTTGATCCTGATCATGGCGCTGCTCGCTCGCCGGTCCAGGATCGCAGCCTGGGCCGCAATCCCCGCCGCGCTGGCCGGATGCCTGCTCGCTACCCACTTCCTGAAGCCGCTGCTCCTCCACTGAGGGTGCCTTTCAGCGTTCCGTCGAAGCGGGCGCCGGCGGCCGACGTGTGGTAGTTCGCGGCGCCAGAGAGCCCAGCAAACTGGCCGGTCCCGTCGGCGAACGCGATGCTGTCGTCCTCCACGAAGGGGTTGCCGTACGAAATAGCCCCGGCATGCTGGTGCCCAGTGTCTGACAAGCGAGGGCAGAAGAGGCCGCTTGGCGGGCCCGAGATCGTGCTCTGATCGGACTGCAGCGTGATCGTGAGGGTTCCGTCCACGTCGAAGCAGCGACCATCCGGCTCGAAGGTCGGGCCGAAGGCATATGCCCAGTCGGCCGCTCCCAGCCCGACCAGTTGCATGGTGCCGCACTCGTCGGCCACCCCGGAAGGACATTGGCCCGCAAAGTTCGGCTTGAGGATCGCGGTGGAGAACGAGCCGTCGAGAGTGACCGAAGCACTCGCGCCAGCAGGGGCCATCGCGACAATCCCCGTGGCCAGGATGATCGTGATGATGACGAAAAATCGACGGATCGCGGGCATGGCCCCCGGGTCTGCTGGACGGTTGACGCGATCCTAGAGGGAAGATCACAGTCAGCCTCACGGAGCCTGGGAGGAAGGATGTTCGGTTTGTGCGTGCGGTTCACGTGCAAGGACGAGGCCAGCGCCGAGGCTTATGACCGGCTGGTGGTCGAGACCATCGAGGCCATCAGGGTCAGCGAGCCGGGAACGCTCGTGTATGCCTCCAATCTGGTGGATGGCCAGCCGCTACAGCGGATCTTCTATGAGCTGTACCGGGATAGGGAAGCATTCGAAGCACACGAAGCAGCCCCCCACACCCGTCGCTACCTGGACGAGCGCGGCCAATACCTGGCCAGCACCGAGGTTGACTGGCTGACTTTGCAGGCCGGCAAGGGCACCAGCGGGTGAGCGCGCTGGACTATCAGCGGGCCCTCGGGTGGAAGATTTCACCTTTCAAGTCGGGCAGGCAGCGGGCACGGCATCTAGCCTGTGCTGATGCCTGCTGTTCTCTCGGTGGCCTTCAGCCAGGCGGAGAGCATTGGCATGAAGCCAGGTGCGAGCTAGCTGCCCAGGGAGGTGTTCGGGTCGGGCTCGGCGATGAAAAGGTTATGTTCCGCGTCGGGGAAGATCGCAGGCGCGTGCTGAGGATTGGCTGGCAGGAGCTTGCTGAGGATTGTCAAGCTGCGGGCGTCGGGTCCTCGCCTGCGAGCAGCCGCCGTGACCGCTGATCGACCCAAGCGAGTGCCTCAGGATTGCCACCGACCGCACACCCAATCCTGTAGCGCTCCTGCTCCGCCACGGACACGCCCGGCCCGGATACGCTAACCAGATGGCTGACCTTCTCGGGAGCAAGACTTGCCGCTATGTACGAAATCCAGCCGCCTTGGCTGATACCTAGCAGTCCAACCCGGCTCGGATCGACGCCCGGCTGCACGCGCAAGAGTTCGACGGCTGCGAGGGATTCGCGGGCGCGATCATCAAAGGTCTGCTTACGCCAGTCGCCAGGCGATCCCGCGCAGCCTGGCTTGTCATGGGCCAGAACCGCCGCACCGCAGCGCGGCGATTGCTGCTGGCCACCGATCCCAGCCATCGGCTGTGCCGTCAGCCGCCCCGTCTACTAGGACAACACCCGGGACGGGCCGGTCGAAGTCTGAGTGATAGATGATCGCCCTTGGCTCGCCGTCAACACCTCGGTCGGCACGGAGGTAATGGTCTCGCTCATAACGGTCGATGCTATTGGTGTCGCCAAGGAACTATCCGGACAGTCTGCTTCAGCGGGACGTCCCTGCCAGACCCTTCGAGGGTCTCGAGCATGGCCTCCCACCTGCCTCCGAGCACGCCAATGAGTCCTGTGGCCACGGAGGCTTGCGACAGGGCGGGCAGCGATGCGGGCGTCCCGATCGCCCGTATGGTTTACTTCGGAGAGTTCAGTTCCGATCATCCAGGGAGGGTAGATGCGCCAGGCGTTCATGTCCATCGAGCAGGCCTTTGGGACCTATTCAGAGGGTATGACGCATGTCGCAGAAGACGCTCAACCTGGGGATCCTGGCGCATGTAGACGCCGGTAAGACAACTCTCACCGAGCGGCTTCTGTACGTTGCTGGTGTCATTGACCGGCCAGGCAGCGTCGACGCCGGCACGACCCAGACCGATTCGCTGGCCCTGGAACGGCAGCGCGGAATCACAATCAAGTCCGCCGTCACGTCGTTCCCGATCGGCGATGTCACCGTCAACTTGATCGACACGCCTGGCCACCCGGATTTCATTGCCGAGGTGGAACGGGTCCTGAGCGTCCTGGACGGCGCGGTCCTGGTCATCTCTGCTGTCGAGGGTATCCAGCCGCAAACCCGCATACTGATGCGCACGCTGCAGCGCCTGCGCATTCCGACGCTGCTGTTCGTGAACAAGATTGACCGCCCGGGCGCGAACACCGAGCGTGTGCTGCGGGCGATTTCGGAGCGACTCAACCTGGCCATCATGTCGATGGGGTCGACCAGCGCCCTCGGGACCCAGGATGCCGACTTCAGGCCATCGGGCGCCGGCGACGCCGGGTTCCGGGCCCGGCTGGCTGAAGTGCTCGCCGAGCGTGACGACGGCATTCTGGCCGCGTACGTCCAGGACGCGGAAGGCGTTCCCTACCGACGACTCCGAGAGGAACTGGCGGCTCAGACGACACGCGCCCTTGTGCATCCGGTCCTCTTTGGTTCCGCGATCACCGGAGCAGGCATCGGGCCATTGATGGCTGGCATCGCCGAATTGCTGCCTGGCGCCGCGGGCGATGCTGACGGGCCCGTCTCTGGCAGCGTCTTCAAGATCGAACGCGCCATCAGTGGCCAGAAGATCGCCTACGTTCGGATGCTCTCGGGAACAGTACGCACCCGCGACCGGCTGCGGTTCGGCGTCAACCTCGAAGACAAAGTGACATCCATCGCTGTCTTCGAGCGCGGGTCCGCGGCGCGGCGCGAATCGGTATCCGCTGGCGAGATCGGCAAGCTCTGGGGCCTGGACGAAGTCCAGATCGGCGACCGGATCGGACAGGTCGGCACTAACGGCACACGTCATCAGTTCCCTCCGCCGACGCTGGAATCAGTCGTCGTCGCCCGTGATTCCGCCGACCGGGCACGGCTCCGAGTCGCCCTCGGCCAGATCGCCGAACAGGATCCGCTGATGAATCTGCGGCAAGACGACAACCGACAAGAAACCTACGTGTCGCTTTATGGCGACGTTCAGAAAGAGGTCATCCAGGCGACTCTGGCGAAAGACTTCGGCATCGAGGTCACCTTCCGCGAAACAACGATGATCTGCATCGAGCGTCCCGCAGGCACTGGCAGCGCCGTCGAGGTTCTTCAGGCGGATACGCATCCGTTTTCCGCGACGGTCGGGTTGCGCGTCGAACCTGCGCCGATCGGCTCGGGCGTCAAGTTCCGGCTCGACGTGCACCCTCGCGACGTCCCGATTTACATCTACAAGACCACGGGCAGCTTCACTGAGGCCGTGATGCAGTATGTCCGTGACACGTTGCTGGAGGGCCTCTACGGCTGGCAGGTCACCGACTGCGTCGTGACGATGAACGAATGCAACTACTACATCGGAGACGGGCCAAGAAAGCAGGTACTAAGCACTCCGCGCACAACAGCCGCTGATTTTCGCAAGCTAACACCGCTGGTTCTGATGCGCGCACTTAAGCGTGCCGGCACTGTCGTTTGCGAGCCTGTAGCTCGCGTCACACTTGAGATCCCGACGGCGACGATGGGCGCTGTGCTGTCCATCTTGGTCCAACTCGGGGCCGCCGTCGACACGCCGTTGGTGCGCGGTGAACTGTCGGTACTCGAAACCCGGCTGCCTTCAGCGCAGGTCCACAGTCTTCAGCAGCAGTTGCCGGGGCTGACCAGCGGCGAAGGTGTGCTCGAATCTGGCTTCGGCGGCTACCAGCCAGTGCGCGGCGATATTCCTTTTCGGCCAAGAACGGGCAATAATCCGCTTGATCGCAAGGAGTACATTCGCAAGCTTCTGTGAGACCAGCTGGCGGTCGCGTGAGTGAGCACGCCGCGTGTGTCGGAGAGGAATCGGACGACTGGCATCCGCGGTAGGCGGGCAGGGTGCGGGGCGCCAGACCGGCGGCGGGGACGCGACCGGAGAGGCTTCCGCTCGCAGGGAGCGGCCAGCCCGCCGCCCCGGTATCGGCGAGTAGCCCCGCCATCACCGGGGCGCCTGGGCGTGACCCCCCTTACGATCTCGTGCTCGCCGCGGGATCACGCCGCGTCTAGCTTCAGGCTCACGTTCGAGGAGGCCGGAAGGCCTGGCGCGCCGGAGGCGTGCGCTGACGTAGCCTCTTTCTGTGCCTGACTTCTCGGGATCGAGACAGCAGACCGACTCATGGGTCACCAGCGTGCGCCCGGCGCCGTCCTGGCGGCGGCTGGTTAGGGCCAGGCCCGAGGAGGCCGGGTCGAGTCTCAGAGCAATTGGTCAGGTCGCGATGACGCTCGGATCGAGATCGGGTTAGCGGATGCTGGGAATGTTGCCACCCATCCGTATGAAGCCCCTGCGCATTCGGATCCAAATCTCGCCTGCATCAGCCGAGGATGTTCGTGTAATTGCTGAGGCTGTCAACAACGTAGGTAGTTACGTAGCTATTCGTCCCTGAAGGAGCGGGGTCGTGTCAAGGGTGGCGCGAGCTGGGGTTTTGCGGGTTGAGCGGCTCTGCTGGGCATGCGTGACTGGCGTCTCCTGTTCCCTGATAGCTGCCATGTCTGTGGCGAGCGGCCGGGCAGGTCAA
>WNGM01002016.1_pt1 | contig 16721 bp, 15 predicted proteins | sample 5400571 | NCBI WGS metagenome assembly WNGM01 (sample SAMN13153378, study PRJNA577476) | soil metagenome | isolation source: 100 cm soil or saprolite under Garry oak tree replicate 2 | place: USA:California | collected 2016-06-15 | reverse complement strand
ATCTGTCCCGGATGGCCTGGATGCCGGGTTCAGGGCCGGCGGCCCTCTCGCGGACCGCGCCGCGGCCGGGCCGGCTAACTCCCCGGTCCACTGGGCGGGGACGACCGCGGATCGCGCGCCGCGGCCGGCCGATGCTGTTGGGATCGCTGGTAAAGCGGACCAGTCGAGTATGGGGCAAGGGAGCGGGCGAGCGAGGTAGCGGGCAGCAGGCGCAGTGCGGTGTTACGAAGACCGACGACTACGGGGGAAGCCCATTCGGCGGCGCCGATGCGGTGCGCTCGTTGCGCGATCATCTTGGGTGCGGGGCCGCCTGCGGCGGTCGTAGCCGTCCAGTCCTTCGCCGCTGCCGGCCACCGGCCAACGCGATCTTGCCGGAGGTAATGGTGGTCAGCGGCGGGAGCTCGTACAGGTCGTGGTGGAGCACTACGTCATCGCTGGCCGCCTCCAGCAGGGCCGGGATCGGGTCGTGCCAGCCGCCGAACCGGCGGCGCAGCCCGGTAACATCTACCAGTGGGGCACCCGGCCGCCCCCGTCGCCGTGATCGACGCCATCCGCCAGGTCATCGCCCGGCCCAAGGTCACCGGCAGGCAGATCACCGTGGTCGTCGGCCCGCCCGATTTCATGACCGGCTGCGCCGTCACCGGCCGGCCTGGCCGCCGGCCGCGCGGTGGACCTGCGGCTGCACGCCAGGATCACGATCAGCGACGACACGCACCTGCGCGGGAATACCGGATCGCCTGCGTCCCCGAGCCAGGCACCCCGCCGGAAGAGCTGCGACGCCAGCTCGAGCAGATCGAAGGCGTGACCACCAGGATTCCGGCAGCCCTGCCCCGGCCACTGGCAGCCATGATCAGAGGCTGGGTCCGCGGCTACCAGGACGAAGATCTCCTCGCCAGCCTGACTGCCCGCCAGAACGCGATCGCATCCGGCCAGCCCTACCACGACGTCTGAGCCGGAGACGGCGCCCGCACCAGGGACAAGGACGCCCACGGAACGTGATCGGCTACTACTTCAGTTGCAAGCGCACCGTCGCCGATAGGGATCGATCGGTGTTCTGACACTTCCTCAGTTTGGCGGTGGTAGCTACGCAGATCAGGTTGATCTGGTTGCTCCGGTGCTGTCGGCCAGCTGACCGCGGCGGCGCCTCGCTCACGCCGAAGAGCGGACCTGCCCGTGATGCGGCCCACGTGTTCGTCCTGGCGCAGCCACCCAGGCGGGGCCAGAAACCGCCCGGCGAAATCTGCGCCAGCCGGGGCCAGTTCAGATGGCCAAGCTCATCGCTCGCTCCTGCCCCCGCGTCACAGGTGCAGGTGAGCCTCCTGGTGTGTGATCGCCTCGATGTCGCCGGCTGCTGCGTGGAGCAGCTTGTGCGCCAGATCGGAGAGGGCGCGCGCCGCCGCGATTTCCTCGCCGATCTGCGTCGCTTCGCGGTCCTCGGGGTTGCGGCGGGCCGTACCTTGGCCGGTCAGGCCGCCGGCGCCCTTGGTCAGGCGCGCCTCGGCGTGTGTCTCCCGGTCCTGCTCGCGGATGAAGATCTCGACGAGCCAGCTGTCAACTGTCGTCATGCCAAGCACCTCTTCCGAGCGACTGGCGGTCATCGTCACCCCTATTGAAGTACCCCGCGGCGTGATGAGGCCATGGTGACCGTGGTAGCTGCCAAGTCGGGTCCCGCGGTGGCTCTCGCCGCCGGCTGAGAACCCAGGGCGGGCCGAGGTCCTGTTGTCGTGCCGTGGCTCGCGCCGCGTGAGGTCCGCCGCGCAGGCAGCCCGGGCACGCATTCTCGCGTGGCGCGCAGCGGGCCGTCGTGGACGCGGCCTGAGCGGCAGGCGCCTGACCGGCGCCCGGGTCGAGGCCGGTTCCTGGGCCGTGGCCTGGCAGAGTGGGCGAGGTGGGCGATCGGCTGCTGACCCTGTTCCTGTGCGGCGACGTGATGACTGGCCGTGGCGTGGACCAGGTTCTGCCGCACCCTGGCGATCCGGAACTGCGGGAGACCTTCGTTGACGACGCGCGGACTTACGTCGACCTGGCGGAGCGGGCCAGCGGCCCGATCCCGCGGCCGGCCGGCTTCTCCTGGCCCTGGGGTGATGCCGTGCGGATGCTCGATGACCTCGCACCCGATGTCCGGGTGATCAACCTGGAGACGAGCATCACGACCAGCGGCGAGTTCGCGCCGGGCAGGGCCGTTCATTACCGGATGTGCCCGGGCAACCTTCCCTGCCTGGCCGCGGCCCGGCCCGGCGCGTGCGCGCTGGCGAACAACCACGTGCTCGACTTCGGGCGCAGCGGGCTCGAGGACACGCTGGACGCCCTGTCCCGCGGCGGGCTGCTCGCGGCGGGCGCCGGGCGCGACGCCGGCGAGGCCCGGCGTCCGGTTGCCGTCACGGTGCCAGGTGGCGGGCGCGTGGTCATCTTCTCGTGCGGCACGGCTTCCAGCGGGATCCCGCCGGGCTGGGCTGCCGGACCGGACAGGCCCGGAATCGACTGCCTGCCCGATCTATCCGATGCCACCGCCGATGACGTCATCGGCCGGGCGGGGGCCGCGAAACAGCCCGGTGATGTTGTGGTTGTCTCCATCCACTGGGGCTCTAACTGGGGGTACGACGTGGGCGCGGAACAGGTCCGCTTCGCCCATCGCCTGATCGACGGGGGCGTGGACCTCATCCACGGTCACTCCTCGCATCACCCGCGTCCGGTCGAGGTGTTCCGCGGCAAGCTCGTCCTTTACGGCTGCGGCGACTGCGTCAACGACTACGAAGGCATCGCCGGCCTCGGCGACTACCGGGCCGATCTGCGGCTGCTCTACTTCGCGTCCGTGCAGCCGGGTACGGGCATGCTGGTGAGGTTGCGGATGGCGCCCATGCGGGCCAGGAAACTAAGGCTGCACCGCGCCGCGGCGGCGGACGCGGAGCGGCTGCGGACGGTGCTGGAGCGGGCCAGCCGCCGCTTCGGCTCCCGGGTCGATCCGCACCCCGATGGCATGCTGGTCCTGCGTGCGGGCGGGTCATGAGCCGGGCCTCGTCTCCCGCGGACCTGGTCCGGGACGCTCGCGCGGCCGGCGTCAGCGATGAGCGCGTGCTGACGGCGATCGGCGCGACCCCGCGCGCCGGTTTCGTGCCCGCCGGCTACGCCGCTGCCGCCTATGATGACGAGCCCATCGCGATCGGGCACGGGCAGGTGACCACGCAGCCCTCGCTGTCGGCCCGGATGATCGAGGGCCTGCGCCTTTCCGGCAGCGACCACGTGCTCGAGATCGGCACTGGGCTGGGTTTCCAGACCGCTCTGCTCGCCCGCCTGGCCGCCAGCGTGATCAGCATGGAGCGCTGGACGGATCTGGCTGACCGGGCCAGGCGGAACCTTGCCCGGCAGGGCATCGGCAACGTGCAGGTACTCGCCGGCGACGGCAGCCGCGGGCTGCCTGACCGGGCCCCCTACGACGCCATCGTGGTTTCGGCCGCCTTCCCGCAGGTCCCCGCACCGCTGGCAGAACAGCTCAGGGTCGGCGGCCGCCTGGTGCAGCCAATCGGACCGGGCGGGGACGAGGAGGTCGTCCTGTTCGAGCGTTCCGCGGCCGGCCTGGAGCGGCGGCAGGTGCTCACCCTGGCCAGGTTCGTCCGGCTGCACGGGCGTTACGGATTCCGGTCCCCGCCCTGACCGGTGTCCGGCCTTTCCGGGCTCGCCGTGCTTGCCCTCCGGCCCGGACAGCCGCTCAGCATCCTCGCCGGACATGGCGGACATCACCTGCAGCCCGGTCCCGGCAGCCAGGGCGAGCAGGCCCTCCTTTGCCAACTCGCGATCCTCGGCTCGGAGGCCTACCCGGCCGGCTTGCTGGATCACGCGGCCGATCAGAAGGTGCTCAGGCGCCACGAACGGGAGATCGCGTCAGCGTTGCGGGACATCGCCGCCCTGCGCGCCGAGCTGGCCGGAAGCCCCCAAGGCGGCGGTCCGGGGCCGATGACCGCAGCCGTGCTTGCCTCGCACCAGCGCGCTTGCTAGTGCGCGCGATGCTACGGCTTCCCGCGTCGCCGCGCTCGAACGCTGTGCTGCTGATGGACCGACGAGTGAGGCTGACGCCGGCGCTCACCCCTGAGACGCCGTGAGCCAGGCCGTGGTTGACGCCATTTCCGCCGGAATTTCCCGCAGGGCTTCTGGCGGTCGCCGGGCGCAACCTGAACGTGGTCGCTGCCCATGACAAGGGTGGCGGGACTGGCCGGCCGCACCTTCGCCGACCTGGCCCGCAGCGTGATCGCGCATACGGCGCGCGCTCTGCTGGCGGCCGCGCTCAAGACGCGACGTCCGGCCACAGACGGCTCGTTCTGGGCGCGCATGAGCGGCGATCGGCTGACGGCGTCGTCGTACAGATCGGGGCGATCTGGGTGCGGCCGGGCCCGGGGCCGGCGCTGCCGTCCGACGCCCGATTCTGCGTGATCGGAGGCCCGCTGGACCGGCCGGCGCGTTATCGGGTTCTCAGGCGCGGCGCCTGGCCAGCGCCGTGCGGATCAGGTAGCGCGGGCTTGGCGGTACCCAGCCGAGCTGCTGCGCCATGCCCATATCGTCTCGGTTCGCCCAGTGCTCGATCACCTTGCCGTCGGCGACGCGGAACCAGTGGGTCTGAGTGATGGAGCAAGCCTGGCCGGTCGGCGGCATGACCTGCTCCACGTCCCCTGACTCGTCGTAGAGGACGAACGGCCCGGTGTGACGGCTCGATGCGGTGCTGCGGATGACGACGATGTCGTCGTCCGTCGCCACGTCGTGGATGTCCCACCGCGTGTCGGCGAACGCGGCGCGCAGCCACCGTGCGTAACCGATGCGCAGCGGCATGCGTCACAATGTCAGATAGACGGCCGAACAGAGGCGCATCGTGGCCAGGAAGGGCCTGCGGGTCTGCGGGATTGCCCTCGTCATCCTTGCGGTGACGGCCGCCGCTGGCTGCAGCATGGCCGGCGGCGGCGCGAGAACCGCAAGGCCGGCCGGTTATCACGCCGGTCGGACGGCAGGCTTGTCGCAGCCGGCGGTGCCGCGGTCACGGGCACTGCGCGGCACACGTGCCGGCGGCGGCTATCCGGCCGCCTTCGTCGCGGCCGTGGCTCGCAGTTTCAGACCCGGCCCGCGTGGTCTGGCGGTGTTCTCCTCATCTGATGGCCGGCTGCTGCGCTGGCTGGCGCGCAGCGCGCCCGGCCCGGTCCCGGTGTCGGTCAGCCCCGACGGCCGGTGGCTGTACTACTACAACCAGGACGCGCCGGCCCCCGGCAGGTGCCCGGACACCGGGTTCGCGGGCCCGGTGCTGCGGAAGGTGCCGACTGCCGGCGGCCGCTCGCGGCGGGCTGGCCTGCGGACGCCCGGCATCGCGTTCAGCCCGGATGGCCGGATGGTGGCCTACACCGTGAGCTCACGCTGCGGCCGGCTGGTCCGGATCGTGGTCCGCAACCGGCGGACCGGGAGCACCCGGCGGATCCTGCTGGCGCGCAACGACCTGCGGGGAAGCAACCAGATCGGCACGGCCCAGCTCAGCTGGGCGCCTGACGATACGCACCTGGCGGTCGCTGCGGCGCCCGCCGCCGCGATCAACGGGCTCTCGGTGATCAATGCCCTGCGCGCGCGGACTGTCCCCTTCGCGCGCCGCTCCGTCCCGTCCCCCTGCGCCCGCGGAAACGACGAGTGCCTCGACCCGGCCTTTGACGTCCACGGCCGGCTGACCTTCGTCAAGTGGCTCAATACGATCCGCAGATCCGGGGAATGGGTCATGCGCTGGCACGATGGCCGGGCCCACAGGCTGTTCCGGCTTCCCGGACAGCAGATCGGCGGTGACGTGAGCATCGCCGTGAACCGGACGGGCAACGCGGTGCTCCTCGAGAACAGCGGCGCACGGCGTCCGGAGATCTGGCGCTGGAACCACGGCCATCTGAGTCTCATCCTCCGGTCCGTGCCGCCGCGGGTCGTGTGGAACCCGCTCTGGCTGCGCCGGAGCCGGTGATCGCCAAGCCCTCGCTTGCTGGCGCACATCGTCATCGCCGCCGCCCTGCTTGAGATCCTCACCGCAACGGCAGGGCTCGGCCAGCCCCTGCCCGGGCCGCCACCACCCCGGCAGCCCCGGCACTCATCAGCCCCGAGCGGCAACACCCGGCCGCCGGGCCGCAGCGTGACACCACACGACAAGCGCGCAATCGGCTCGATCTGCATGTCGGCGGCCACCTCTCGGACGCAGGTAGCGGCAACGTCCAGATCAGACGTTATGACTCCGCGTCGGGTTGGTGACTGCCGGCCGCCAGGTCTGCGCGGGATCCCTCTCTTGCTTGCGGGTGGGCCTGATCGCGGTCAGTCAGGATGTCATCCGCGGGGAGGGCGGGTGCAGCGCTGTCGCTGCGGGCGAACCCTTGTTCGCCTGATCCTGTCGAGGCCGCGAGGCACGTTCGGGCGTACCAAGGTGATGAAGTCGGCCGGCGGCTGGCCGGCAGCCCTCAACCCGCCAGGTCGACGCGTGTCACGATGCCGCTGTCGTACTGCGCCACCCACACCGCGCCGTCTCCTACGGCCATGTACGCGGGAGAGATCCCGACGCTGACCGGGGTTCCGACGACCGAATTTGTGGACGGGTCAACCAGCACCAACGTCGCAGGTCTGCTCTGGTCGGGTTCGTAGAGGGTCGGAGAGGTCGAGCCTGTCGCGGTGAGCGCCCAGACTCCGTTGAGTCCTGCTCCCGTTTGCACTACCCGCGCGAGCGGGATTTCAGCCACCACCGCGTTCGTGTCCGGGTCGATCCGGTCAACGCCTGTCCACGCCGGGGCCCACAGGCTGTTATCGAAGGCGGCCTCGGGGATGCTCGATTCGGGGGCATTCGAGACTTGGCCCGTGGCGGGGTCCACCGACACCCCGGAGCCGCCGTTGTTCGAGATGTCGACCCACAGTTTGCCTTGCAGGTAGGCGAGATCTGTCGCGCTGTCAGGCAAAGATATGGGCTGCCCGCTGACCTGGTTTGTCGTGGGATCAATTGTCACCAGTTCGCTTCCCGACGTTCCCTGCCTGGTCACCCAGACAGCCGCCTCGCTTGCGGCGATCCCCAGCAGGGTACCGCCCACGCCGATGTTCGCGGTCACGCTATTTGTCATGGGGTCGATTCGGGCAACCGACCCGGAGTGTGTCACCCAGATGCCGCCCGCGGCCGCGGCGAGTCTGCTGAAGTCCCCGATTCCAGATACAGGGATCGTTGCCGCAATCTGGTTGGTTGATGGGTCGATTCGCACGACTGAGCCGCCTAGTGTCGAAGCCCAGACGCCGGAGTACGCGGTCACGATCGCGGTTACTCCCCTGGGTAGCTGGATAGACGCGGTCGGGACCGGTTGAGCGGGAGCAGATTTGGCCGCTGCGCTGCTCAGCATGACACCTGAGAGCTGCAGCACTGGGAAGACGATACCGCTCACGACCAGCACGGATGCGACGATTATTCCGAGGAAGCGGTAGGACGGCTGGTTGCTGCGGATTCGGTCGGCAAGCTTGGCCCGCCAACTCCCGCGTCGCCGCTCAATGCTCTCGACCAGATCCCTGCGAAGCCGGCTGATGAAATCATATTGGTTGTCCATCAGAGTTCTCCCAGAAACTCTTCCAGGCGCGCGAGCGCCCGGCTGACCCTCACCCGTGCCGCGTTCTCGGAGCATCCGAGCCGCCGGGCCACCTCTGGATAGGGCAGGTCGTTCGCGACACGCAGGATAACTGCGCTTGACAAGGTCGGAGGGAGCCGCCTCACTGCCTCCTGAATGGCACTTCGCAGGGGCCGGATGTCGGCAAGCTCTTCTATTCTTTCCAAATCCGGGTCTTCGACGAGCGTCCGTGCCACGCCGAGCCGCTTGCGCGCGCGGCTGTCCGCTTGCTGGCGGCGGATGCTCCTGCTCAGCTCGTGGCGGGCGATCCCCAGGAGCCAGGCCCGAGCAGGGGCGCCCGTATTGCGGTACCGGCCCCGGGACAAGAACGCCTCCGCGAAGGTCTCCGCGGTCAGGTCGGCCGCCAGTTGCCCGCTTGCGGTGCGCCTGTAAAAGAAGGACAGGAGAGCCGATACGTGCCGGTCGTAGAAGATCCCGAACAGCTCGGGGTCCTCTACCGAGCCCTGCAGCAACTCGGCATCCGATTTCTCCCCAGGCCCACCTGGCCCGCCGACCGGCGTTGTCATCGTCACCCGCTTGTTGTATGCCGTTTCCGCGCTGTCTTGTTACCAGGATCGCGGGGAGCGGCCTGATGTACCCGTGGACGGCATGAGGTACGCCGCCCGGGCCATGGCGGCCGCAGCCAGGCGTCAGGCGGCTCGGCAAGCCTGGCAACCGGGACGGGTTAAAGAACCGCGTTGCTCCGCGGGCAGAAGGCCGGAGCGGCCGGCTGGAGTCGGCTCGTGAGCCTGCTTACTACGCGGGAGGCTGACCGACAGCCGAACGCTCGGGTTGCGGCGCGGGCCAGGCGGGTGCGGAACTGAACGCGGATGGCTAGCGCCGGGTGCAAGCCACCATCCCCTTCCGGCTGCGGAAGGGTCGAGCATCACAAGTTGGGCATGGGACCCCGGCGGGGCGGGCAAGCCGGGCTGTCCCGTCAGCACAAGATCAAACCAATGGCAGATCTAGTGGCAATCATGCTTGCAGGCGCCACCGGCAGCCGCGCAGATCAGGAAGATCTGCGCGCGATCAGCTGTCCGCGAAGTCGACCCGACTCCGGCAAATAATCGGCGTTATGTGCGCTTTAGCCCAGTTCTGGTTCGGCTCCGTGCCACGCAGCGTGGCTGTGCCGCGCGGACTTCGGTGCGCCGACCGGGCCATAGGAGCCGCGGCCATCAGATTGGATGGGTGATCGGACAGTCTCGCCGCGAAGCCAGCAAATCGCCGCCTGGATGGCTTCGCAGTACCGGGGCGGCATGCGGGCAGTCCGGCGCCGCGAACTGGCCTCTTGGCGGCTAAGTGCGATCGCTTCTTCGGCGGCGAGGTCTTCTTGACTTAGGTCGTACGCTGCCGGGCGACGAATCGGCCGGCCGGTCAGTGGTGAGCCGGGCAGGTCGCCGAGGACCCAGTCGAGGAGGTCTCGGATGCCGCGCTGCCATGCGGCGTTCATCCATTTGGGTTCCCATCGCCAGGGGTCGGCGGCGGCGGCCGGGTCCATGGGTTCTGGCAAGTCGAAGGCCGCGAGGCTGCGCAGGGCAGCGCTGCGGACCTGGTGGATTTCCTCGTCGGTGGGCGCGTAGTCGTCGCGGGCGCCAATGAAGCGGCCTCGGTGCTCGTCGTCGACGGGGATCTCGTCGCTGACGCCGGTCAGCCAGGTCAGGATCCCTCGGGCGTCGCCGAGCTGGTCGCAGTAGTCCGACGGGACGCCCGGCGGCGCGGTTGAGCCCTCGGGGTCCGCGTCCGCCTCGGCGAGGATGGCCTCGCGGGATGGTGGTTCGCCCGGGGGCAGCGCCAAGGTGACCGGGGACGGCCGCGTGCCGGTCAGCGCCCAGGACCAGGCGAGCGCCGCGCGGCCGTCCCCGCCGGTCTCGAGCAGGCTCTGCGCCAGGACGGCTGCTACGTACTGCCGGGACCTGGTCACTGGCGGCGGCAGCATCTCAGGCAGGTCGACCGTAGTCACAGGTCTGACGGTATTGCGGCTCGAGTTTTTCATCCAGCCTCTCTCTCAGACTCGGTGCGGCCAGGACCAGCGTTAGCGGCCTGGAACGACTCCAGTACTTCTTGTGCAGGCCTGATCTCCGGCTGCGAGGGCTGGAGTATGGCCGCACGCTGACGGCGGGCCTGCTCGGGCCACGCCTGGCCGGGCTCCAGGTCGGGTTCCTCCGCGGGCAGGCGGAGACTGACCAGCTCGTCAAGCTCGCGTTGAGTTGCTTGCGCGTCCCGCCAGGTGCGCAGCAGCTGAGCGGGGACCTGCATGTCGGCGGTCTCGGGAGTAAGTCCGAGTACGGCCAGCCCGTTAGGCTGCGGCCTTCGGGCCGGGACGGGCTGCTGCTCGGGCCGATGCCGATTGCCGGTCTTGCGCCGCGCGGCCGGCCCGTCGAGGGTGTCCTGCATCCACTCTCCGTTGCTGCCTGCCTCGGTCGCCGGTTCCCACCAGCGCCGGGCAGCGGCTTCGGCGTGGTGCGGGCGGAGAGCGGCGACTGGCCGGCCGGGGTGCCGGCGCCTCAGCTCCAGGTCCGCCGCCACCGCGATGCGGCGGGTTGCATCGGTGACTTGTTCCCAGTTCCGCCGGGTTTCCTGCACCTGGGTGAGCAGCCGCAGCTCGGTTCCTGCCTTGGTCTCGACGGTCCGCCATCGGCGCGCCAGTTCGCGGTGCCGGATCGCTGCCTGCGGGTCGCGGGCGGACGCGGCTTCGTGTTCGGCGCGGACGGCGTGCACGTGGGCGTCCCGGGCGGCGGTGCGGGCGAGTTGCAGTTCTGGGGTGACGCGCGGTGGTGCCCGGGCGGTTTCGCGTTCGTAGGTTCCGCGGCGAAGCCACAGGTCGCCGTCGGTGCAGTGCCGCAGGCCGATGCCGTCGATCCGGGCGGCCGCGGCGAGCGCGCCGTGCCAGGTGGCGCGTGCCTCGGGACTGGCCTGCGCGGGTTCGGGACCGATCGGGTCGGCGGGATGGCCGTACCGGTACCGTTCCCGGTAGGCGGCGATGACGCCGGCGCGCTGTTCCCAGTCCAGCCGCGCGGCCGGGTCGCCCGGGAGCGGGCCGAGCCTGGCGGGCCCACAGCGGCTGGGTCCGGGCGGCGTGCTCGCCGAGCCTGCGGGTCCGGTCATCCATCGCCGCGGCCAGCTCGCGGAGGAAGTCCCTCAACTCCTGCGGGCCGGTTCCGGGCACGCGGCCAGCCCAGCAGCCCGGTGGCTGCGGCCGGGCGCCGCGGAGCATGCGGCGGGCCCGGGAGTCGATGACGCGGGCTACGTCACGGGCGCCGGTCATGGTCCTGGCGGCGACGGCCTGGTGCAGCCCCTGGCAGCCGTCCAGGCCGGCGGCCTCGGCTTCACGCAGCGTCCGCCACAGCCAGGTCAGCGCGGGGTCATCGAGAGCCTGCTCGGCCAGGTCGCCGCCAAGCGCCGCGCGGAGCGCCTGCCCGAACCTCGCGTGCTGCTCGCGGCGGACCAGGTCGTCCCAGATCGCGCCGAGCACGCCGAGGTCGTCGGCGCGGGCCAGCTCGCGTTCCAGCGTCTCGGTGGCCGACAGCTCGCTGCCGTCCCTGGCCATCACCTGGGCCATGACCGTCACCGGATCAAGGACCGGCCCGGTGTCGCCATCGCGGGTGCGCGGCGGCCGGCTCGCTTCGGGCGGCAATCCGGCGCGCTCGCGGTCCAGCCCGATGGCGCGGTCCAGTTCCGGCGCGCGACCGCTGCCCGCGGCGACGTCGGCCAGCCCGGGGCTCTGCGTTATGCAGTAGGCGTAGTTCGCTTCCCGGCCCCGGCTCATCGCGACATTCAGGCCCTGCCGGCCGGCCAGCCCGTCGACCAGGACGTGGGCGGTGTCGGTGGTGCGCCCGAGCGCGGCGTGCGCGGTCGTGGCGTAGGCCAGACTCGAGTGCGCGGCCAGATACCGCTGCGGCACTCCGAACGGCGCCGACCACCGGGCCTGCCCGGTCGCCGGGTCGCGGTCCAGCAGGCGGCGCACCGCGACGCGGTCGCCGCCGTGCCCGGCGGGGGTGGCGGTGATCAGCAGAATATCGCGGTTGGCCAGGTCCCGGCCGTTCTGCCCGGCCGGGATCTGCCGGTTGGTGCGGCGAGCGGTGACCAGGTCCCCGGCACTGGCGGACTCGCCCGCGACGAGGCGGACCTGCGGGCCATCGGCAACGCGGCCGTAACGGATCAGGTCATCGCGGGCGCGGCGGGACAGCTCGCGGGCCTGGTCCTCGGTCCGGGCGACCAGCACGGTGTCCAGGCCGGCCAGGTAGTCGGCGAGCCAGCCGCGGTACGCCTGCTCGGCGGCTTCCTCCGCGGTGCCGCCGCGCAGCCGCCCGTGCTCCTCGTAGCCGGCCAGCACGGTGACGTCGCCGCGGACAGCCGCTGGGCGTGCCAGGCCCGGGACCTGGCCGCGGGCAGCGTGGCCCAGGCCAGCGCCAGCTCGGTGGTGACCGTGTCCGCGCCTGCGGCCTCGGCGAAGACGGCGAACTGCCCGAGCAGCTGGCCGGTCCCGTCCAGCTGGAAGCCCAGGGCGCGGCGGGTGGCCAGCGCCAGGACGCCAGCGGCCTGTACTACCTCCGCAACCGCTACTACGACCCCGCCACCGGCCAGTTCCTCACCACCGACCCGCTCCTCGACCTGACCCAGGCACCCTACAACTACATTTCCGACGACCCGCTGAACGGCACCGACCTCACCGGCCTGTGCGGCTTCTGGTGCAACGTCGGCATCGGCGCCCTGATCGGTGTCGCCGTAACAGCCTGCATCATCGCCGAGCCCTGCGGAATCGCATCCGGCGGCGCCCTCGCGCTGGCCGGCGGCGGCACCCTCGCAGCAGGCGTCAGCGTCGACGTCCTCCTCAGCGGCGCCACACTCGGCGCCGGAATCGGCGCCGCAGGCTATGCTTTGGCTTCTGGACCCCCTGCCAACGGCGGTACCTGCCCATCCGCGGACTCGCCACCGAGCCCGCGAAACCTAAACGACCTGTCGAAGAGCGCACGCACGACGACTAATGAACAATACATCTTCCAGCGCCTAAAGGAATACAACAGCATCGACCCCAACGTCGCGAGCGAGCGCTTGCATGAGATCAAACTTGAGAATGGCCTGCGGGGCGACGAAAATGTCACGTTCGACATGTCTGGGAATGTCTATGGCCCGAACGGAGACTACCTGGGATCCTTGACTCAAGGTGGCAAGTAGTGAGTCGACAGTCAATGCGCACCGGCTACGCGATCGTCAGATACGACGGAAGCCTCGCCTCTTCGGCCGAAGGGAGAGCTGAACTTCTGATCAAAGTAGTCAAGGTCATCTTTGATGAAGACGAGGCATTCCGTGAAGTAGAACGTCTCAACAGTCTGCGGCGGACGACGGCAACTCATTATTTCGTTAGCGCTACTCGCATCCACGACGAGTAACCGATTTGTGGCGGGTGCGGCTGCGTTGTTGGGTGCCGGGCCGCTGGCGGTTCCGGGCGCGGCGGGCGCGCAGGCTGCGGCCCTCCGGGCGGCCGGCACGTGGGGCCGGGCGATCGCAGTGCCCGGCCTGGCGGCCCTGAACAAGGGTCGGCACGCCGACGTCCTGTCGGTGTCGTGTCCCTCGGCGGGCAACTGCGCGGCCGGCGGGTACTACCAGAACCACGGTAAGCAGGGGTTCCTGGCCGTCGAGAGCAACGGCCGCTGGCGCCAGGCGATCGAGGTACCCGGCCTGGGGGCCTTGAACAAGGGCGGGCCGGCCCAGGTCTACCAGGTGTCATGCGCCTCGGCGGGCTCCTGCGCGGCCGGAGGGTTCTACCGGGACGGCGACGGCCATCAGCAGGGGTTCGCGGTCAGCGAGAGCAACGGCCGCTGGCGCCAGGCGATCGAGGTGCCCGGCCTGGGAACCCTGAACAAGGGCGGGAACGCCGCCGTCAGCTCGGTCTCGTGCGCCTCGGCAGAAAGCTGCGCGGCCGGCGGAGCCTACACAGACGGCGATGGCCATCAGCAGGGGTTCGTGGCCGTCAAGAGGAACGGCCGCTGGCGCCAGGCGATCGAGGTGCCCGGCCTGGGGACCCTGAACAAGGGCGGGACCGCCGCCGTCAACTCGGTATCGTGCGCCTCGGCAGGCAACTGCTCCGCCGGCGGGGACTACTCCACCGACACCTCCGGCGCCACGCAGGCATTCGTGGTCAGCGAGAGGAACGGCAGCTGGGGCGCCGCCCAGCAAGTCGCCGGAGCCCTGAACGTCGGCGGGGAAGCGAGCGTTGGCTCGGTGTCGTGCGCCTCGGCAGGCAGTTGCTCCGCCGGCGGCGGGTACAGGGATGGCTCGGACAACTACCAGGCGTTCGTCATCAGCGAGGTGAACGGAACCTGGGCCGCCGCCCGGGAAACCGCCGGGAACCTGAACATCAACGGGGCGGCATCGGTCTACTCGGTGTCCTGCGCCTCGGCGGGCAACTGCTCCGCCGGCGGGGACTACGATTACGCTTACAACTTCGGGTTCGTCGTCAGCGAGAAGAACGGCGTCTGGGGCAAGGCCATCAGCGTACCCGGCCTGGGGGCACTGGCCTTCCGGTTTTCCGACGTCTTGTCGGCGTCGTGCGCCTCAGCGGGCAACTGCGCGGCCGGCGGGGACTACGAGACCGGGGGCGGCAACCAGGGTTTCGTGGTCAGCGAGAAGAACGGCGTCTGGCGCAAGGCGATCACGGTGCCCGGCCTGGGTTCCCTGAACGAGGGCCGGTACGCCGGGGTCGAATCGGTGTCGTGCGCCTCGGCGGGCAACTGCGCGGCCGGCGGGTACTACTCCGAGACCGGCCGCCACCTCCCCTTCCAGGGATTCGTCACCTAGGACGGCACGCGCACCCGCCACGCCGGTCCCGTGTCAGGCATCCGGACAACCGGACCTGAGTGGCCCCGGCGTAGCCCAGCATGCTCGCGGCCGAGCCCGGCCACCGAACCGGATATTCCGCCCGCCGCGGCTGGCAAAATCCGCTCAGAATAGTAGGCATTTATACTCGGCACTCGAGTTTCGCACTTTTCTGGCGTCCGTGGTCATGAGGGGCTATCTGCGCGGATGGGGTGATCGCGACACGCCGGACGAGCTGGGTCCAAGATCCGTGATCTAGGACGGGATAGACGGAAGCATCGGCGGTGCTGATGTCCGCCTCTGCCGGGGGAACCCGCCGGTGCTTCCGTCGCTGAATCTACCGGTTTCGCTGCTGGGCGTGCTGATGACCGTGCGCCCGTGTTTCACCGCGCCGGCGTTCACCACCTTCTGCGGCCTGGTCGCCGGCCTGGCCGGGCAGGTCCGGCGGCGCACGGTGTGCGGCATGCTGCTGGGCGCGTGCCTGCGCTGGCCGCACGACCGCGCGCACTACTTCTTCTCCCGGGCCCGCTGGGAGCTGGACGAGGTCGGGTCACGGTGGCGTTCCTGGTCGTGATGATGTTCCTCGATCCCGGGGCCGACATCATGATCGCGCTGGACGATTCGGTGTCCGTGCGCACCGGAAGCAGGACATACGGGGCCGGGTGGCAGCACGACGGCAGTGCCCGGAACCTGCAGAAACTCTCCTATGGTAACTGTTTCGTCACCGCGGGGATCGTGGTCGGGCTGTCGTTCTGCTCGCGGACCTGGTGCCTTCCGGTGCTGGCCCGCCTGCACCTGCCCGGCAAGAACGCCGGGCCGTCCAAGGTGAAGGTCGCCGCTGACCTGGTCGCGATCTTGGCGAGGGCGTTCCCCGGCCGGATCCTGCATGTCGTGGGGGACGCCGCCTGCCACGGGCCCGCGCTGCGCACGCTGCCCGGGAACGTGACCTGGACGTGCCGGCTGCCCGTGTCCGCGGTCTTGCATGACCTGGCGCCGCTTCCCACCGGCAAGCGCGGCCGGCCCAAGACGAAGGGCGAGCGTCTGGGGAAGCCCGCTGAACTGGCCAAAAACGCGACGTGGACCACCCATGAGGTCATCACCTACGGCGGCCGGACCGACATCAAGCACACCGCCACGATCAAGTGCCTGTGGTACGGCTCCTTTCACACCCGCCCGGTGACCGTGGTGCTGTCGCGTGATGAGCACACCACCACCGGCTACAGCCTGGCGCTGGTCACCACCGACGTCGCAACCGCCGGCGAGCGTCCGGACGCGGTCGTGGCCCGCTATGCCAGGCGGTGGCCGATCGAGGTTTCCTACCGTGACTCACGCAACGTGCTGGGCGCCGGCGAGGCCCGCAACCGTGCCCGCAAGGCGGTGGAGCGGGCCGTGCCGTTCGCGTTGCCAGTGCACACGCTGATCGTGTGCTGGTATGCCATGCACGGCTGTGACCCGGCTGACATCGACGCCCGCCGCCAACAGCAGCCGTGGTACCAGGAAAAGACCGAGCCGGCCTTCGAAGACATGGTGATCAAGCTCCGGCGGACCCTGATCGCAGCCCGTTTTTCGCCAGCAAACCCAGCTCAGCCCACCGACACCGAAATCCAGGCCGTCCTCGGGGCCTGGTCCGCAGCGGCGGCGTGACCACCTAAAACTGCGAAAGTCGAGCTCGGCAGGGAGCGCGTGTATGAGTGCCTATCTCAGCATTGCGGTGCGGTGCTCCCATCATGTCGCTGGGGAGGCTGGCGTGCCGTCACGATCAGCGTCGCACCCGCATAGCGCGCTGGCGGCAGGAGCAGCGCCTGACGCGCGGTGCACCACCTGGCGGAGTTGGCCAGGCAAGGACAGCAACGCGGACGCCGTCGGCGCGGTAAGGCAGCCGCGTGCCTGGCGGCCAGGCTCCGAGCCTGCCCCGCCCCGCTGCAGCAGTCGGGACCATCTGTGCCGGCTCTTGTGGACGTCGAACCCGGCGCCGCTGGCCGTCCGTCGATTACCCTCAGTGACTGGAGTTAGTCATCCATAGCGCGTCCTGTGCACTGAGAGCAGGAGAGCGTCTCCATGAGCCGTCCACGAAAACGACAAATCGGAACGCTATTAATTTCGAAATAGTCTTGGTGAGCTGGGAGCCCCCTTACGGAATCGAACCGTAGACCTTCTCCTTACCATTGCCACGCCTCCCCGCCCTGACTGCGCTAGCTGCACCGAAGGCACGGCGGAACGCACACAGTGCACAGGATGCACCCACTGTCCGGTGCGCCCGGTCCACGATCCGGT
>WNGM01007247.1_pt1 | contig 16723 bp, 12 predicted proteins | sample 5400571 | NCBI WGS metagenome assembly WNGM01 (sample SAMN13153378, study PRJNA577476) | soil metagenome | isolation source: 100 cm soil or saprolite under Garry oak tree replicate 2 | place: USA:California | collected 2016-06-15 | reverse complement strand
GTGGAACTTCCTCCATTGGTTAAAGCTCAAGACAAGCGGGCAGGTAGATCGCGCCGCGATCTAATTCAATAGTTCAAGGATCGAATCGTCCATCCAAGAAGAGCGCTGCGTGAGAATCCTCGAAATCGGCAATTACCCTCCCCCGGCCTGCGGCTGGGCCATGCAAACGAAATTACTTGCCGAAGAAATTCGGCAGCGCGGACATGTGTGTCAGATTTTGAATATCAACGAAAGCCGCAAAAGAAAAACGAAGGAGTATGTCGACGTTCAAAACGGCTTTGACTACATCTACAAACTGATTCGGTTTGCCTGGCAAGGTTATCAATTCCAGATGCATGTCAACGGCCAGTCGAAAACTGGATATCTGCTGGCTTTATTGGCCGCACTAGTTGGCAGGTTCAGCGGCCGACCAATAGCCTTGAGCTGGCAGGGCGGCTTGCAACAAAAATACTTTCCAAGACCCCGCGGACATTTCTTGCGGGAAGTGTATAGGCTGCTCTATTTGCTTTGCGGAAGAATCGCCTGCAACGATGTCCGGATTAAGCAAGCGATTGAAAGTTACGGCATCCAACACGACCGCGTTTCAGCAATCCCCTCATTTTCCTGGCAAAACCTCGCATTCGAACAGGTTCCACTTGATCCGCGGGTTGAGACCTTTCTGGCAAGCCATCATCCGGTCTTCTTTTGCTACGTGTCCTTCCGCCCCGAGTACCAACTCGAAATGCTGCGAGAAGCCATGGAGAAATTCCGCCAACACCACACGCAAGGGGGATATATCTGGCTAGGATTTCCGACCAAGGAGCTCCTTCTGGCCCAGAAATTCGTTGCTCAGTGGCCTGCTAACGAAAGAGAAAGCCTACTCTTGCTCGGAAACCTGAATCACGACAAGTTCTCGACCCTTCTTGGACGGTGTTTCGCCTATGTACGCACGCCGGCGTGTGATGGCGTGGCCGCTTCGGTGTTGGAGTCACTGGCGCTCGGCGTCCCGGTCGTGGCCAGTGAGAATCACAATCGCCCTCCTCAGGTAACGACTTACCGTGAAAACGATGCCGACGATTTGTGCGAAAAGCTTTTATTCGTCACGAAGCACTACCAGAATGTAAAAGAGCGAACGCAACTGGACGACGCGGATGACAATATCGCACGAACCGCTGATTGGCTCCTGAAAGAAACTTCGCCAAAGGCAAAAGAGCTTGCACAGGATTTCGCTAGTGCCGATTAATCACCCGTGGCTCAAACGCTGCAAACGCCTCACCGAAATAGGCTGGGACGAATTTCGAGTGCGCACGCGCCAGGCGTTTGCAAAGCGCTGCGATCTGGCAATGTACAAAATGGGCATTCCCGCCGTTAAAAATAACCGTTGCCATTGGCCGGAACAAGGCGGCCTCTTTTTCTTCCAAAAAGAAGAGATGCCGGAAATCTTCGCCTCCCTTTGCAAACCGGCACGGAAATCGACTGGCATCTTGACGCAGTGCACAACAAGCGCGCGCCCCTGCGCCCCTGGTTCCGGGTTCCGTATTTGGAGTTCCAACAGGCCGGCGACTCGAAGGTGATCTGGGAGCTAAACCGGCACCAACACCTGGTCACACTTGCGAAGGCTTATCGTTTGACCGGAGAAGAACGCTACGCTCAGGAGCTATTTCGGCAGTGGTATCACTGGCGTGAACAGAATCCGTACCCAATGGGAATTAACTGGGCAAGCAGCCTGGAGGTGGCATTCAGGAGTCTGTCGTGGCTATGGGTTTGGCATTTGCTTAGCGATTGTTCTGCTCTTCCACAACAATTCTCCGCCGATCTTCGACATGCCCTGGCTTTGAACGCGCGCCACATCGAACGATTTCTTTCCACATATTTCTCCCCGAACACGCATCTTCTGGGTGAGGGTGTTGGCCTGTTTTTCATCGGGCTATTGTGCCCGGGGCTTGAGGCAGCTCCGCGTTGGCAGGATTGCGGCTGGAAAATCATCCTGCGGGAAGCACAACGCCAAGTGCGTCAGGATGGCACGCACTTTGAGCAGTCCATGTATTACCACACATATGCCTTGGACTTTTTCCTCCATTCGCGGATTCTCGCAGAACTCAATCAAGTGGCAATCCCTCCGGACTTTGACCACACGATCGAGAAAATGCTCGAGGTTACGTCTGCGTTTGCGGATGCCGGACATTTGCCGCAGTTTGGGGATGACGATGGGGGCCGCGTCTTTGATTCGAGCCGCAACCGTCAGAAACACCTGTTCGACCCTTTAATCATCGGGGCCGCGCTGTATAATCGCAGCGATTTCAAAGCGGAGACTACCCAGCCCAGCGAAGAACTGCTCTGGTTGCTTGGCACGAAAGGCCTGCGGCAGTTCATGGAACTGCCCACTCGGAAACCGTCGGAAGCTTCGTTCGCTCTTCAGTCCAGTGGAATTTACGTGATGCGCAGTTCGGGTCCGATCGCTTACCAATTGGTGGTGGATGGCGGGCTACAGGGGGCGGGGCGCAGTGGTCACGGTCACGCGGACGCATTGAGCGTACAACTTTCAGGAAACGGCAAGCCCCTGCTGATTGATCCAGGAACCTTTACCTAGGCAGAGTCCCCCTGCCAACGGAATTGGTTTCGTGGGACGGCAGCTCACAACACGGTCCGGGTTGACGATGCGAGCCAAGCCGATCCCGCAGGACCTTTCGAATGGAACGGAAGGGCCAATGCCACGGTGGACTCCTGGATAACCGGCAAAATGTTTGATTTCTTTGTCGGCTCGCACACCGGCTATTCCCGTCTGAGATCTCCGGTCCAACATCGCCGGTTTATCTTTCACTTGAAATCGCGTTTTTGGGTCATACGTGATGTTCTTGAGGGAATCGGATTGCACGCACTTGAAGCTTCCTGGCACTTCGCGCCGGGTTCTCTGCACGACATCCCGGGAGGCACCCTGTTCGTCAGCGATGACCTTGCTCCTCTTGCTCTGTTGTTCACCGCCAATTGCAGCTGTAAGAAGGAAATATCACAAGATTGGTACTCGCCGGTGTACGGAAGCAGGGAGCAAGCCCCAACGTTTCGATTGACCACGCGCACATCGTTGCCAGCGGAATTTACAACCATGCTGATTCCCGACTCGGAGGTCGCCGCGCATATGGGCTTCCTCCAGCCGATCGAGTCAGGGCACAAAGGTGTTTCCGTTAGAGCTCTCAGGTATTCCACAGCAAGAGCGAGCGACCATTTCTTCTTCGCGGACGAATCGGGGAATTGGCAAGTGGGAATGTGCGCAAGCGATGCAAGGTTCCTGTATTGTTCGACGGATTCTAAGACGACCATAAGCCAGTTCGTCATTTGCGGCGGCAGCTATTTCGAGTGGAATGGACGCCGGCTATTCGATGCGAACTTGCCAGTAAAACACAGCGAATGGAGCCGGGATGAAAGCGAGCGCTCCATCTTGCAGCCTTCTGCCCCTGCTGTCTGGCATGAACCAGTTTCAAAGGCGGCCGAGCCTGCGAGCCGCCCAGCCACCTCAGGCGATATTTAAGTCGAATGTGAGCCAGATGCGGCACTTCAGCACAAACAAACGAACCTCGCGACATTAAGAAAACTAGCTCTATCGCTCCGAAAACAAACTATGTGTGGAATCTGCGGAATTCTCGACATGCGTGGGGACAGACCTCCAGCGGAAGAACTGGAAGCTATGTCCAGGGTTCTGCTTCATCGCGGACCTGACGATCAAGGAAGGCTCTTCTCCGGCCCGGTGGCGCTCGGTTTTCGAAGACTGAGCATTGTGGACCTGTCCGGCGGCCACCAACCAATGTGCAATGAGGACCGGAACGTTTGGATCGTGTTTAACGGCGAAATTTATAATCACGCCGAACTGCGCCCCCGCTTGGAGAAGCTTGGTCACCGTTTCCATTCCAACAGCGACACCGAAACAATAATCCACCTCTACGAAGAATATGGCGGCGATTGCGTTCACCATCTCCGCGGCATGTTTGCTTTTGCCATCTGGGACGCACGCAGCGACCGGCTCTTCTGCGCGAGAGACCGGCTGGGAATCAAGCCTTTCTACTACGCCATTGACGGCAACCGGTTTGCCTTCGCGTCGGAGATCAAAGCTCTCTTCGAATTACGGGACTTCCAAGCGCGCCTCAATCGGAGCGCCCTTCCTGAGTTTTTTGCTTTTGGCTATCTCTCGGCGCAAGAAACTCTCTACAAGAATGTGTGCAAGCTCCTGCCGGGGCATCGCCTTTCTCTTGACCTTGCTGTTGAGAACTCCAAGCCCCAAATCACTCAGTATTGGGAATTGGATTACTCGTTGCCGGAACATCCCCTCAGCGAAGCTGAGTATGTCTCACAGTTCAGCGAACTTTTCACCGAAACAGTGCGCGCTCACCTCATGAGCGATGTTCCTTTGGGTGTATTTTTGAGCGGCGGACTCGATTCGAGCTCCATCGCAGCTGAGATGGCCTCTCTGCGGAAAGAGCCCATTCAAACCTTCTCGGTGGGCTATGCCGAAAACCAATATAGCGAATTACCCTACGCGCGCGCGGTCGCCAGGCACGTCGGAGCGGAATATAACGAGGTGCTTCTTGGCCCCGTCGATTTCTTTAACAGCCTGCCTCAACTCATTTGGCATGAAGATGAGCCTCTGGTGTGGCCATCCAGCGTTGCCCTCTTTTTTGTGTCGCGGCTGGCCCGCGAGAAAGTGAAGGTCGTACTGACGGGAGAGGGAGGAGACGAGCTCTTTGCGGGTTACTTGAAGTACCGCGTGGCGCTGTGGAACCTGCGCGGCGGGCCGCTTTACAGAAAGCTTGTTCCTCGGTTCCTTCAGGAGTCGGTGCGCAAGGCATTGTCATCGGGGTTTGGTCCGGATTGGGCTGTGCGTAAGCTGCGGCATTCGTTCCTGTTTCATCCAGACGGCTTCGAACAGATTTACTTCGACAACTTCTATGCCGCGTTTCCTCAGCACGAGCAACCGCTGCTGTTCGCACGCGAACTTAATGACGAACTTCGCGACATCAATGCCTATGCGAATTCTATGCGCTACTTCCCCGCGAACGGATTGAACGGGAATGCGTTGAACCAGTTGTTGTACATGGACATAAAGACTTATCTCGTCGAACTTCTCATGAAACAAGACCAGATGAGCATGGCCGCGTCCATCGAAAGCCGCGTTCCCTTCCTGGATCACAAGGTGGTTGAGTTCGCGGCCGCCCTTCCCGCACGGTACAAATTGCGTTTTTCTTCCGGCAAGTATCTCCTCCGCAAAGTAATGGCTCGGAAGCTGCCCCCGGAAGTTCTGCAACGAAACAAGAAAGGTTTCCCGACGCCCATTCGACCGTGGCTTAGAAATCAGCTCTTTGAGAGGCTCAGCGCAATTCTTACCGACGGCCGGATGGCGGAACGACGGCTTATCGAGCCAAGCTACGTCCAACATCTGCTAAACGCCCATCGTCAAGGCAATTCGTCGGCTACCGAAGGTTGTTGGCGGCTCCTGACTTTTGAGTTGTGGTGCCGCATTTTCCTCGATCGTGATACCAGCGTTACAAGGTCGCGAGCCACTCACGAGCAATCTGCTTTTTATAAACCGGACCTGGCCATGTCATCGGAGACGCTTCTGCCTTCCGAAGGCTGAACCGCCCTATGAAGATATTGCTGACACTGCGGCAACCTCTCTATCCAGCGGATACGGGAGGAAAAGTGCGTTCGCTGAATATCTTTTCGCGCCTGGCGAAGCGCACATCGATCCATGCTGTTTCTTTTGCGGATCCGGTCGCCGATGCAGCGTCCATTCGAGAAATGCAAAGACTGTTCGAAACCTATACGCCGGTATTCTGGCGGGAAACGAAAAAGTACTCGCCCCGGTTCTACAAAGAGATCATCGCCAACCAATTCAATCGCTTGCCATACTTTCTTGCGAAGTGCCGACATCCTCATTTCCGGTCTACCGTTGAAGACCTGCTGGCAAAAGAGCATTTTGACATTCTTTTCTCAGATTTCTTGCAAACCGCGGTTCCCCTGCTCCAATGTTCCTTTAAACCCAAGGTTGTTTTTGAACACAATGTCGAGTTCCAACTGAGGAAGCGGAAATGGCAAGTGGAAAAACATCCCCTTCGCAAGATGGTGTTTGGAACGGAGTGGAGAAGAACGCGGCCCCTTGAAGCTCGCGTTTGCCGCTCGTTCGATCACATACTCACGGTGTCCGAGGAAGATCAGCAAACTATTCGGTACGAATTCGGAATAGACCATGTCTCCACAATTCCTACAGGCGTGGATACCGATTCCTTTTGCCCGTCCGGAAATGATTCCCAGCCCGGGCGCCTGGCTTTCGTAGGATCCATGGACTGGGATCCCAACGAGGATGGCGTCGTATGGTTCCTGGAGAGCATCTACCCGCTCATCCGGCAGGCAGTGCCCAATGCAAGTTTCGTTGTTGTTGGACGAAACCCCTCCTCGCGACTGCGGGCCATCGCTGCCAAAACGCCTGGCGTGGAACTTACTGGTCGGGTTCCCGATGTTCGACCGTATCTTTCGCGAGCTGAAGTAGTCGTGGTCCCTTTGCGAATTGGGGGTGGGACACGCATCAAGATTCCTGAAGCCATGGCCATGGGAAAGGCGGTGGTCTCCACGCCGATTGGCGCGGAGGGGCTGCATTTTCACAACAACCATGAAATATGTCTTGCAGAACACCCTGAAGACTTCGCCCGCATCGTTATCACGCTTCTTAGCCAGCATGGCCTTCGAGACGCGATCGGCACGGCAGCTCGGGCAGCTGTCGCAAGCAAGCACAAGTGGGAAGCCGCTGTGGACCAGATAGAAGAGTGCTTGAATGACGTGATTGGTAAGGAAAAACCGCGGGCCTCGCGGGACTTGGAACTTCAGACACAGCGCGTATGCGTATGAACGAAGCGAGACTAATCGAGGAAAGCGGAATGATGGTGCGGGAAGACGCCATATCTTCCAATGAGTTGCGCACCGGAGCCGCCCTGAGTTTCATCTTTGTCTGTCTCTTTATGGTGGCGATCTATGCCAGGCCAGAAGATGTCTTCCCTTCTATCGCTGAATTGCACTTGACCTTCTTGTTAGGGGTGTGCGCGGCCGTGTCGTTTCTTTGGTGCCTTTTTTCGGGTGACGTCTCTCTCACCTGGCCGCGGGAACTCCGATTGGTCCTCCTATTAACTATGTGGTTCGCGGCCGGAGTGCCATTCGCCTACTGGCGAGGTGGAAGCTTCATAGTCCTCACGCAAGTGTGGCTGAAGACTGCGCTAATTTTCTTCTTGCTTACGCAGACATTGATCACACTCCAACGCGTCCGCGTTGTCCTTTGGGCGATTATCCTGAGCGAGCTTGTCGTCACAGCATACTCACTGGCCGCCCCTTCCCAAGTGACTTGGAAGGCTTGCCTCAGCTGCGAGGCCAGCGGAGTCGGAAACCGCATGGTCGGCGTCAGCCACGGTTTCCTCTATTGGAATGTCCTGGGCATCGCTCTGGGCATGACTATGCCCTACATGGCTGCCCTTTTCATCGCAAAGCCCTCGGTCTTGCGGTCCAGCTTGTTGGCCGCCACGACCGTTTCCATGCTGTGGATGCAGGTGCTGACCGCGTCTCGCAGTGGCACGCTGGTCGTCGCTTTTTCCGTTATATTGACTTCCCTTTTGGTGGCGCGCGGCAGTCCCCGGGGCAAAATTGTAAGAGCGGGAACTGTCCTTGCCTTTGTGGTAGCGATTTGTCTGGCGCCTGCCGTGTTCTGGGAACGCATCTCTACAATCGTGGGAGGCGACTCCGCTGCGGTAAACACGGTCGAAGCCTCTGCCGACTTATCCAAACAAGAGCGCTTTGACCTCCTCATGCGATCTGTGACATACACCATAGAACACCCACTGTTCGGCTTGGGTCTCGGGAACTTTAATGTCGCGAATGGGAACGAGCTTCAAGATCCGGAAGCTTGGATTGGCTCTCACAATACCTTCACTCAAATCTCTTCGGAAGCGGGTTTACCGGCATTGCTCTTGTTCCTCGCCCTGCTGATTACGGCTCTGCGCGGCATGAAACGAGTTATCCGGCTTACGACCGACGATCCACAAAGCATCGAGTTGAATCTGATGGCCCGCGCTACACTTGTCAGTCTACTGTCGTTCATCCTCGGAGCCTTTTTCGCCCACAAAGGCTATCCAAAGAAATGGCTTCCATGCCGATTGATCGGAGCCTGGCTTCGCAACCGCAGTACCTTAACCAGGGATGGACCCTATGAAACTCTCTGCATTGGAAATAATTTTCTGGACGTGCATTTGTGCTGTGGCTTACAACTACGTCGGATATCCGCTTGTCCTATTTGCCCTTTCTGTATTGTCTCAGGCAAAATCCGACTTTCGTTTTTTGCTCAGCCGGGCGGGACGCCGCCAGTCCCGGTCCGCAGAATACGTTCCGCAGGTAGCTGTCTTGATATCTGTTTATAACGAAGAATCCGTGATTCTGGCAAAAGTGAAGAATACTCTTGAGTTGGACTATCCGGAAGGGCAAATCGAGATTCTGATTGGGCTCGACGCGCCGACTGATTCCACGGCTGAAATTTTGAGCCGACTGCAGTGCGGGTCGCTTCGTGTGGTCCACTTTCCTGAACGGCAGGGAAAATTGAAAGTCTTGTCCTCCCTGGCAGAACAGACCCAAGCCGAGATTCTCGTACTCACAGATGCCAATACGACTCTTGAACGGAATTGTATTCGCAACTTGGTGCGTCATTTTGCCAACCCCGGAGTTGGTGCGGTGAGTGGAGAAGAAACTCGGATCGCGGCCCCGGGTACAGATCCAGCGGCTGAGTCGCTTTACTGGAAGTATGAATCCGCCCTGAAATTTCTCGAGAATCGTCTCAATTGCACGCTTGGAGGTAACGGCAGCGTACTAGCCTTGCGCCGCCACCTTTTTCGCCCCAAGAAACAATCGATTATTGAAGACTTCCAGATCCCCTTAGAAATCCGCCTTAAGGGTTACAGGGTGATCTATGATCCGGAAGCGATTGCCATCGAGGAAATTGCTCCAACCACTAACGCGCAGTCTGCTCGAAGGGTGCGCATTGCTGCCGGTGATTACCAGACGTTGTTTGCGAACCTCGGATGTCTGAACCCGCGCAAAGGACTGCTCGCATTCTGCTTTTTCTCCCATAAAGTTCTGCGCTGGATCACTCCTTGGTTGCTTCTGACTGGTTTTGTCTGCAGTGCCTTGATGATTAAGCAGGGGGGATTCGCCATCTTGCTTGCAGCACAGAGTGCTCTTTACTTAAGTGCTTACGTTGGCTATCGGCGAAAAAAACAGGGAAAACCTGCGTCGGTCTTTTCCGCTCCTCTGCACTTCTGCACGATGAATGCCGCCCTGCTGCTTGGATTTTTTAGATATCTGAACGGACGTCAGAAGCTTATATGGAATCCTACACTGCGCGGAGCGGGGCCCGACATGACGCTTCGTAACATGATCAGGAAGCCGGCGATGTCCTCTCTTGTAAATCCAAATCGCAGTTTTGAATCTAGTGTAGCGCGTGAGGCAAACCTGCAAACCTCTTCACCGGAAAAGCTGGGCGCCGTTTAGAAGAATGTCTTGATAGGACTCGGAGCAAGTTTTGTTCTGGCGCATGCCGCGTTGAAAAAACCATCAAACGTAGACAGCACTGACCCATTGCCGAAAAAATCCGATCACACGCTAGGACGATGAGACGCTTAGTAAACTACTACCACTTCTATCTGAGAATGGTGGCGTACGCCCTGCCTTTCTTCTCTTTTGAGGCCGCCAAACTCGTTCGACGCCTATCGGGTCACACGGATACCGGGGTTGACCAGTACAGTTATTTCAACCTCTTACTGTTCACAACGGTCGTTTGGGCAATCGTTAGCGAATACTACGGGGTCACGAGTGTACAGGAGCTCTTTCGCGAGCGGACGGGTATCAAGGCCGCCTTTCCAGCCTGCGTTGCTACGTATGCCATGCTCCTTGGAATGCTCTTTTTCTTCCACCTTTACAGAGATCTTTCCCGGGCCTTCCTGGCCCTGAGCGGAGTGATCTTGCTTTTTGCGACCTTGGCGATGCGCGCCATATTCCGAGTTCTCGTTCACAACTACTCCGGGCTCCGGAACCCCAGCCGTGTCTTGGTTATCGGGGCGGATCAATTCGCTCGCCGAGCGACGCACAGATTGATTCGCGGGCCGCTCTCCTTTTGTAGAGTCATGGGTTACGTGAGCCTTCCGGGTCAGGCACTTGCTGTCGACGACGCACCTGTATATTCCCTTCAACAAATCACAGAAAGAATCAACAGGAACGACGACGTCGACGAAATCATCATCGCGCTTCCACCAAACCGGTTCTCCGAAATACCTGACATTATGAAAACCATGGAGCGGTTTTGCCTGCCAGTGCGCGCGATTCTCGATTTCGGAGACCATATGTTGATCCGGGAAAGGCTGTTCCAGTTTGGACGTTTACAGATCCTTGATTTGACCGCCACTCCGACGGAATCTATTCGCTATTCCTTGGTGAAGCGCGCCTTCGATCTTGCTTTCTCAGCCTTTGCCATTCTGCTTATAGCACCACTCATGGCCGTGATCGCAGTTCTTATTCGCCTTACGTCACCCGGCCCGATCCTCTTTGTTCAGGATCGCGTCGGGCTGAGCGGCAAAGTATTTCGAATGTATAAGTTTCGGACGATGAGAATGGCCGACTCTTCGGAGAGTGACTCACGCTGGACCACCCCCGGCGATCCCCGGCGCACTTCGCTCGGAATCTTCTTGCGCCGAACCAGCCTGGACGAGTTACCTCAGTTCTTCAATGTCTTAAGAGGCGATATGAGCGTTGTCGGACCCCGGCCCGAGCGTCCGCGCTTTGTCGCAAAATTTCTGAATGAAGTTGCCAGATACAACAATCGCCATCTTCTAAAGGTAGGTATCACGGGTTGGGCCCAGGTTAACGGCTGGCGCGGCGACACGTCTATTCGAAAGCGCGTTGAACACGACTTGTTCTATCTTCAGAACTGGAGTTTTGCCTTCGATCTGAGGATCATTTTCCTCACCCTTTTTCCAAAGTACCGGAATAAGAATGCTTACTAACATCTTCAAACGCTAATCGTTCGTAATTCGCGGTTATCAACCCTCGTAGCTGGCGTATTAACGGATCAAAATGAATCCCTTTCGGGTATTGCTCGTTTCCAATGTTCGGCCATCGCGCAGTTGGAACTTCGCAAACCGAATTACGCGCGAAGTTCCAGGTACTACAATTTGCGGTATTGTTCAGCGGCCCTTCTGCTCAATTCCGGCTATTCAACAACAGATCGCAGCGCGCGAGATGCGAAAGACTTTTACTCCACACGGATGGCTGTTCAAAGTACGCCTGTTTTTCGGCTCTATCTCAAACAAGTTAGTTGGATCTCTCCTATGGTTTATCCATGGCTGCCCCATCGCCCTAAACAACCAAGAAAGATTCACCACGGACATGTTAAGAAGAGAGTGCGCTCGAATGGCGTGGCCGCTTCTTGTCACGCTCGATGAACATTTGGGCGACATTCCAGATTCCATCAAACATGATCCAGTCGATCTGGTGATTTTGTTGGGAGAATTTCCTTCAGCGCCGAATCTACCGTTGAGTTCGTTAAACGGCTGCATCCGGGCGTCTTGTCTAGCCGATGAAGGCAGACTGGCGGGGCACCAGAACAGCACATTGGTCCGCATCGAACACTTGATAAGAGACTCGCAAAAGCCCTGCACCATTGCCTCTGCAAGTCTCCCGTGGCAGCAGTCTGATGGATTATTGGGCTTCACCCTCAAGACTGATCTGATTGCAGACGATCTGCTGCTACAAACTTTGGCCAGCCTGGTAGGCGGGATTCGGGCAAGCACGTCAACAGCCGTACAGCAATGGACTGAACGGATTCTTGCGCCGAGCCTCACGCAATTTCAGAAAGTGTCCAACTACATTCCGCAAAACGGTCAACTCTCCAAGCAGTGTCGCTCCAGATGGAAGCTCTGTCTGGATACATGCCTGCTTTGCTCACCGTGGATTCTCGTTCGAAACTGGTACCGACGCTGTAAGAGGCAATATCCCGTCCTAATCCTGGCACATCACCTGGTGTCCGATCGCCCGCATAGGATGGGAATACCAACGGAAGTGTTCTTGCGGCAAATTCTTTTTTTGCAAAAGCATTACCAGATCGTAAGTCTTTCCGAGGCCGTTGAACTCATACGCGCTGGCGAAGTGCGCGTTCCCACGGTGGCCCTCACGTTCGATGACGGTTACGCGGACAATTTCTTGAACCTTCGAGCAGTGGCTAACGAAGTGGGAATCTCTGCCACTTTGTTCATTACGACTTATCCAGTGGAAACTCGCCGGGAATTTGGGCACGACCTGGCAAATGGAGTGACGGGTTTCCTTCCTTTGACGTGGGATCAAATCCGGTATTGGAGCACTCGCGGAGTCGAATTCGGAAGTCACACTCGCACGCACATGGATTGCGGGACGCGTGATTCGGAAAAACTGCATTCGGAAATCATTGGCTCAAAAGAGGATTTGGAAGCCCAACTAGGAAAGTCGGTTGGCCTGTTCGCATTTCCGTATGGAAAGCGAGAGAACATGTCTTTGGAAGCGATGCGCCTGGCAGCCTCTACTTACTCTCATTTTGTATCCTTTTTTGGAGGGGAAGCCCCCTCCTCGCGTAAGAATCTGCAATGTCACCTGTTTCGAAAGAGCTTCTACCCGAACCAATGGGAGCTTGAGCTGGAGTTGCAGTCTGTATTTGACTTTGCTGGTGCAATGAGGGGGCTATTTTCCCGTCGTAAAAGGAAGCTGCGGAGAAAGAGGCCAGAGTTACAATGTCTCCCCAGCTAAAACCATGCAATGACCACTGCTTCAAATCAAAGTTTTGCTGATCGGCTAGCTTTTCGGCGGGACACAGTAGAAAGCCGGCTATCGCTTAGTTGCCATGAATGTCCGGTTCTCTGGCAATGTGCACGAAACTCTGAGGTAACACAGTTTTGAGTCGCAAATTCGAATGGCTTTTATATCTCGGGCACCTTCTACCTCCGAGTCTCATCGCGGCGGATGTTTTGGCTGCGTGGCATGCCCAGCCGGAAACCCCCTCTCGGCCGTTTAGTGACAAAGCAGTCCTCGCAACATGCGGGTTGTGGATTGTGATCGGAGTTGCAGCTTTGCTATTCAGCAAAGATCGAGACTACCTCTTCAAGAGCTTGCGCAAACCGCTTCTTGCCCTCTGGGCCGTCTACACTGGTCTGATAATTGCCGAACTCGTGCTGCGAACGTTCTTTGTTCCCGTGACAAATGGTGCGGCCCTGAGGCCACCGAGAACCCGGTCAGAATTTCGGCCCTCCGATCTGGGAATTCCTGTAGCCGGAGTTTCAGCGTTCAGCGTCAACGAAATCGGCTTACGAGGGCCGTCAGAACCATCCGAGGATCGCGGCACTTATAAGATCATTACTGTCGGAAATAGTACAACGGAGGACGAAGCTCAGGATGACACACGGGAATGGTCGCATTTGTTGATGCAGGAACTAAATGAAAGACAATCCAACTTGCGCGTTTGGGTTGCCAATGCCGGCGTGTCTGGGCACACTGCCGTACACAACTTGGAGGTAATGAAGGATCTTCCCGTCTTTTCTCGAGCTGATGCGGTGATTCTTGTGCTGGGACAAATGGACATGGGCACAACCCTCTCCTTCCGAGGCCACCCGACTGAGCAATATTTGGAAGAGGACGCAACTTTCCTGCGCCGGTCTTTACTTGCTCATGGCGTCGCTGTTTTTGATCGCCCCTACTATAAAGAATTGCGCCTATACGTCCTGGGAAAACAGGCTTTCAGTCCAATTCTTAAACGGCTTGCAAAAGAGAGCGTCGTGCAAACTCAGATCCCTTTATCAGAGTGGAGACGGCGGCGCGCCATTGCGCCAATTCTTCCTCTTCCTGACCTTTCGATTGGTCTGGTGGAATACCGCCGAAGAATCGTATCGCTGGCCGACCAATGCGGGAAACTGAAGGTTCGGTGTATTTTTGCCACTCAGCCTACTTTTTGGCGTTCCACACTCAGCAGGGGCGAGCAAGCATTGCTGTGGGGAGGACGATTGGGCGCGTGGCACGGCGACCAAAACGCTGGGTACGTGTCGGCTGCAGACCTGGAACGAGCCATGAACGCCTGGAATGCGGCCCTCCTTGGAGTTTGTTTGGAAAAGCACTTGGAGTGTTTCGACCTTGCCATGCGCGTCCCGAAAACAACCGAAGCTTTCTACGACGATTCACATTCGACAGATAGGGGTGCCGAGATGTACGCACAGCAGTTGACGGAGTATTTGCTCTCGAAGCCGCCCTTTGAGAATCGTCAGGAACCACCCTCACGCGGCCTTGGCAGACGCCCTCAACAACAGAAAAATTTCTTGCAAAGTCGTGTGGCTCGGTCAAATTCCCCTAGTCTGTGAACACGGCTAACGTACCGCAATTCCAATACGTACACGCAACTTGATCGGAAACAAGGAGGCGAGGATATGCTTTCAAGCAGAGCTAGCTTGAAATCGGAGCTTTCGTTTGATACCGGGAGACTCGCGCCCGGCACGAACGTTGCTGCTCGCATTAACGTGGAAAGACCGGTTGAGATTTTCTCCACCTGTCCCCAATCGTTTGGTTTCGATAAAGAGTCGTATGCCAGCCAGGTAAGAAAGGTGGCCCGGTGGAGCGAACGTTGCGGTTGCACGGGAATTCTGGTTTACACGGATAACTCGCTCGTGGACCCCTGGCTTGTATCTCAAATTATCGTCGAGAGCACAAAAAACCTCAGTCCTCTCGTAGCGATTCAGCCGGTCTACATGCACCCTTACTCGGTGGCAAAGATGCTGGCTTCCTTTGGCTTCCTCTACCACCGGCGGGTGTGCCTGAATATGGTTGCAGGCGGTTTCAAGAACGATCTGCTGGCACTGAATGACCCAACTCCGCATGACAAGCGATATTGCCGTCTGATTGAATACGCGACGATCATCAATCAACTCTTGTCTAGCTCGGCGCCCATCACCTTTCACGGTGAGTTCTACAAAATCGACCAGCTAAAGATGGTCCCTTCCCTTCCCACGGAGCTACTCCCGGAGACGTTTGTCTCTGGATCGTCGGACGCCGGGCTCGACGCAGCGAAAAAACTAGGCGCTACGGCGGTGAAGTATCCGCGGCCAGCAAGCGAGTGCGCAGCAGAGCCCGCAAACAATGGTTTCAAATCGGGGATTCGGGTGGGAATTATCGCCAGGGAGAACGAGGACGAAGCCTGGGAGATCGCCGAGCGGCGATTCCCGGAAGATCGCAAAGGCGAGCTCACTCACCAACTGGCGATGAAGGTTTCCGATTCCTTGTGGCACAAACAACTCTCGGATACGGCAAACAAAACGCGCGCCATGCGGAACACGTATTGGCTGCGGCCTTTTGAACAATACAAGACCTTCTGCCCTTACTTGGTGGGCGGCTACGAGACAGTCGCAACCGAACTTTCCAGGTACATCTCATTGGGGTATCGAACATTTATTTTGGACATACCACCCAACGAAGAAGAACTGCAGCATGCTGGCGCTGTGTTCGATCGAGCTGTTGAAAGACTCAGTCTTTTGGCTTGAGCCCGCGATTCTGGGTTCGGCCGGCGATTGACTGACGCCACAACACAAGTCAGCGCAGGTCCGCACGGCATCGATGACCATACAAAACCCATTTCGAAGTCTCATCAGCGGATTTCTCGAATCCGTAAAGCACTTCCCCGATCGAATTGCTCTCGTCGTCGACGACCAGTCCCTGAGCTATTCGGAGCTGTATCGGAGCGCCTGCCGAATTGCTGCGGCGATCCAGCAAAATGAGCGGGAGCCGTTTCCCTTCGCTGCCGTTTGGGCCCACCGAAGTCAAACGGCTTATGCAGCGATCTTGGGCTCGCTTGCAGCAGGCAAGGGGTATGTACCGCTGAACCCAAAGTTTCCCTTGGAACGTACCTGCCGCATGCTCACCCTTTCCAGCTGCGCGGTCCTCATCGTCGGCAAAGAGTGTCTTCCTCAGTTGCGTGGCCTGCTCCAGGCAGTCGATCGTCCTCTAACGGTCATTCTTCCGGAAGGATACACGCTCGACACTCTGCCGCGGGAACATTCAGGACATCAATTTATATTCGCAGAGCAAATACCGGGGGAAAACGGTTTCGCTTGCGAGGAGCAAACCACTTCAGCTTCTCCTGCCTATCTTCTATTCACGTCGGGAAGTACCGGCGTACCCAAGGGCGTCCCGATCAGCCAGGGAAATGTACGATCCTACGTTGATTACGTCTGCCGTCGCTACAACGTGAATGAGCACGACCGCTTCTCTCAGCAGTTTGACCTTACCTTTGATCTGAGCGCCCACGACATGCTTGTGTGTTGGGAGCGTGGGGCCGCTTTGTACTGCGTGCCCGAGAGATCCGTCATGGCGCCTGCCAAATTTATCCGCGATCATCAACTAACGATGTGGTTCTCTGTGCCCTCTGTGGCCGGTCTGCTAAGCAAAATGCGGATGCTCTCACCGGGGTGCTTCCCATCGCTGCGTTGCAGTCTGTTTTGTGGCGAACCTCTTCCGGCGGCTTATGCGCAGTCTTGGCAGGAGGCCGCTCCAAATTCCATCGTGGAAAATCTTTATGGACCGACCGAGGCCACCATCGCCATCGCACACTATCGCTGGGAATCCGAGAAATCACCTAAGGAATGCGTGAACGGCATCGTTCCCATCGGCC
>WNGM01003826.1_pt1 | contig 16726 bp, 18 predicted proteins | sample 5400571 | NCBI WGS metagenome assembly WNGM01 (sample SAMN13153378, study PRJNA577476) | soil metagenome | isolation source: 100 cm soil or saprolite under Garry oak tree replicate 2 | place: USA:California | collected 2016-06-15 | reverse complement strand
TTAGGAGATCTACTTGCCGGCCGAGTTTCAGTTCTCTCTCAACGATCTCGGAAGCCACCTTGTCTAACCAAGTGCCTCTTCCAATGATCTGAGGAGGTGCAAGTGCCAATTTTTCCAGCAATTATGAGAGACTTGCACTTGATAAACAATAAATTACTCAAGAAAGGATCAATTGTAAAGTGGCGAATGGTTGTCGGTGACGCTTGAAGGATTCCGACCCTCAAGCTATCTGACTAACGCGACCGCCCGGCTACAAGAAACAGTCGGAAACGGCAAAGCCATCGCAGCGGTATCCGGCGGCGTTGACAGCACTGTCGCGGCGCTTGTCGCAAAAAGGGGGCTCGGGGACAGACTACTCCCAGTTTTCATAGACACGGGATTCTTGCGGGCTGGAGAACCTGAGAACGTCAAAGCGAGGCTCGGGGACCCTTCGCTAGGATTGAATGTTAAGTTAGTCAAGGCAGGGGGGCGTTTCTTGGAAGCCACAAAAGGCGAAGCAATGGCTGAAGAGAAAAGGAAGAAGTTTCGGGAGACGTTCTATCAGGTCTTAGGAGAAGAAGCGCGGAAGAATGAGTGTGACTTCATAGTACAAGGGACCATTGCGCCTGACTGGATTGAGACCCAGGGCGGGATAAAGACCCAGCACAACATCTTAGGGCAGATTGGAATTGATTCTCTGTCAGCCTACGGCTTTAGGGTCGTCGAACCTATCTCAGAATTGTATAAGGACCAAGTCCGGGCTCTCGGACGGCATCTGGATATCCCGAAAGACCTCTCTGAACGACAACCGTTTCCAGGCCCAGGGCTCCTAGTAAGATGCATTGGAACAGTTTCCAAGAAAAAGCTGGAGCTTCTCAAATCAGCAACAAGGATCATTGAGGAGAAACTCGGCCCATTCAACTACGACCAGTACTTCGCGGGTGTCATTGAAAACAAGTTCACAGAGGACCCACTCTACAAGAGTCTGGATGAGACAGCGGCTACGGCTCTTGGTCTCCCCAAATCAGATACTCGCGTCGATGTGTTCAAGGATCGAGTGACTGGAGTAAAAGGGGATACCAGAAGTTACGGCCTAGTGGTTGGAATAAAGATACAAGAGGATAGTAGAGATACATACGGTTGGCTTCCCGAGAAACTGCGCATAGCCCAATCTAACGTCGTCGAGAAATTTGCGGAGGTGACACGCGTGGCAGTTCTAGTCAAGGAGAAGAGAGGCGGGCCTCCATTATCGGTCATAGTTAGAGCCGTCTCGACTCGCGACTTCATGACGGCCGCTGTTGCTCAAGTCCCTTGGAAGATTCTGAAAGACATTGCAGAATCAATTCTCAAGACTGGCGGCTCCTCCCGGGTCTACTACGACATCACGCCCAAACCGCCGGGGACCGTGGAGTTCGAGTAGCCTTGACAACTATTCCCGTTGTCTATGTGAAGGGCCAGTACAACCATCTGATTGCTAGAAGACTCCAAGAGTTGGGAGTGGACTCACATCTGATGCCCCCCTCAACTCCACTGGAAAAGTTCGAAGCGATGGGCGCCGATGCGCTCGTTATGGGTGGAGGACCTCAGAGCGTCCGTTCGCTTGATGGGCTAACCGACGAACTCAGAGACGCTTCTAACCTGATGACTAAGATCAAATTCCCGATACTGTGTATCTGTGTGACCCATCAACTCATGGCCACTACCTTCGGCGGCAAGACAGACTTGGCTCGGAAGCCCGAGTTCGGACCGGTCGAGGTTTCGGTTTCGGTCGAGGATACGATCTTGGAGGGCTTGAGGCCTTCTTTCACGGCGTGGGAATCTCACAATGATGAGGTGGTGTCTGCTCCTCCCGGGTTCAGGGTTCTCGCGAGTTCTGAAAACTGCGCGGTTCAGGCGATGGTCCACGAGAAGATGAATGTGTTTGGAGTGCAGTTCCACCCTGAGGTTTATCACACTGCGAAGGGGGTTGATATTTTCAAGAACTTTCTAAGAGTAGTCCGAGAGCAATAGTGATCTGCATCTCACTCATTCGATTAGCTCTGGCTGCCTACGAATCTTGGGGCGTTTGGTTCTAGATCGACGAGGGATTCTCGGTCGACGAGCGCGCCGCGTATCTTCTTGGCAAGCTCTTCTCCGGTGAGACCGAATAGGATCGGCCAGCCATCCTGGGCATTCGTGATTGGATGAACAATTATTCCTTCATCTTGGACCATCTTCATCTCGTCTGTCGCGCTCCGGTAGTTGGAGTTGGGAACTAGAAGGTCAGTAATCTTCACCTTCTCAGCCTTCAGTATTCCTACGAGCTTTCCTGCCTCTCTGCCCCGCCCGCCGAGTCCTCCTACAGGTCCTACATCCATTTTCAGGCCGATTGTTCCAGTCATGACCTTTGACTGGGTTATTGGAGTGTTTGAGAGCTCGGAGATCAACGCGTTCAGCATAGCGTATCCCGCGCTTGGACCAGATACTCCTGCTCCTGGTGCTCCTTCGAGGATGCTTCTGATCTGGAAGTGCACGTGGTATTTCGAGAGGTCGACTCGGGTTCGGGACCAGAGCCATGACTTCACTGCCTCAACGGCATTCTCGGCGCTCTCTATGACTGAGTGGTCTGGCACGAAGGTCTGTCCCATAATCATGGAGCTGGCCTGGCCGGTTACGGATACGTGCCTCTCGCCTGAGTTTGCAGGCCGAACATTGCACTGAATGGTGAGTATGCCTCCTGAGCCTCTCTCGCTTGTGTAGAGACCGTAGGTTACTCCGGGTAGGGCCTGGGAGAGAATGAGCGCCTCCGCGATCTCTCGGTGCTCCTTGTCTTCGAGAGATTCGAGGCTGGATATTGCTCTCTGGAAGTGGAATAGCCGTAGCTTGTAATTATCCTGATTCACCTGGTCCCGTTTGAGATCGGTTCCCTCCTGTTGGTAGAGGGCGAGAACCTCCTTGAGTCTATCAAGGTCCTCCTCGTACTTCGTCGTAATATTGTGGACCGCTGACTCTGAAGCTCCAGCATCAGTGATGCCTCTGGCGGCTGCGATTTCGGATGCCCAAAGCCGGTGAGCTTCGGAGACCGTTTCTGCCACCCCCCGAGGGCTGAGCACTCGTTGTCTCCGGAACATCTTCGTTATCTTAGCGGCATCGACCTCGGGGTGTAGGTACGGCTGCAGCTTTCTGAGATGAATCGCAACAACCTCATTCCATTCAGCATCGTTAAGCGGTGGATGGATGTAGAAGATGTTCGGCTCAAACCTATCCCGAGTGGCCTGATCAATGAGCTGCTCCTTGTTTGAAGTAGCTATGACCACGACCCTATCTTCCGACCGGAGCTCGCTTAGTTCTGCCTTTACCTGCGCCAGTATCTTATTGCTAGACGGATCTCCCCCCCAGAAGATGGCATCCGCCTCATCGAGAAGCAGGATGCATGGGCTCTTCTGGCGTACCATTCCGAAGAGATCCTTGATCCGTTTCTCCGGGTCTCCCATGTAGTTTGCACCACTCATCAGTTCGCCACCTCGCACTTTGATGAAGCCGACACTGTTCTCGGCAGCCGCCACCATTGCCAAGAGCGTCTTTCCAGTGCCAGGGGGTCCCAGAAGGAAGAATCGAGGATTTGACTGGTGGCCGAGTTCTCTCATTGACGGGTTGAAGGCTAGAGCGATATGGTTGAGAACCTTGTTTTTCACATCGTGGAGGCCGCCGAGGTCGTCTCGACTAACCTTCGGCTTCATCACGTAAACCGCATCAACAACTTCCTGCGATTTCTCCTGTTCCGAGTATAGTTTCACGTTCCGAGCCGCTGCTGCAAAATCCTCGATTCCCGCCGAGATCTTGGGCCGCTCGATGGTCCGGAGGTCGGTTCTAGACTCTCTAATTCTCTCTCGTAATGGTGCCTCCTTTGACTTCCGGACTTCTCGGAAGATCTCTTGGATATCGCTGGGAGTGAGAGAGGCTCGACGCCGAATGGTTACTTCTCTCTCCATCAGGTCGAGCAGATCGTCGGCTTTGAGATTGACCCATGCTTCTCTCTTCAGCGAGTCGTTCACAACTGCCAGAAGCATCTCTCGAGTCACTCCGTCATTCAAGCTGACCTTTGACAATCGTCGACGGATATCTTCCCGGATCTTTTCGTAGGCGTTGGTCGCCACGATCACCATAGTCCGCGACTTTCCGCTAACGATCTTGTCAAGCCAGCGGTTCAGTTCGTCCTGAATTCTTGTATCTTCTATCTCGGCACCTGTCTCTCCCCGGACCTTTCGGCCAAAACTCTGGAACTCATCGATGTAGACGACTGAGGGAACGGAGCTGGCATAGTCGAGAAAACGGCCGAGTTGTCGAGTACTCTTCCCGTAGAATTCGGAGTAGACATCAGACCCCTTCAGGATCACGGGAGTCACGAGGACTCCACTCCGGTAGCCTTCTAAGAGCATCTCTCGGAGCGAAACCATGGTCAGGAATGTCTTGCCTGTGCCGCTGTCGCCTGCAAGACAGACCGCTTTTGGCAACTCTTCTCTGCCAAAATACTTGGTCAGAGAGGGATGCCGGAGTACATGGAGTCTGAAAGAGTCGAGTAGGAGGTTGAACTCTCTGTCCCTGCCGATGAGATTTGAAGGGGAGAACTTGTCCGGTGGATATTCTCGGTCTAGGCGCTCCTGGATCTTTCGGAATCGTCTGGGTGAGACTCTGGCCTTGCTCCATCTTCCGTAGGACTTGTCGATTGATCGGAGCGGGACGAGGAAGAGTCGTCTCAGCCATGGTCGGCGGTCCCACCAGGGTCTAACCGCGCCGAATAGAAACTCGGAGAGTTGGTCGTCGTTTGATGCTACTCTTCGCTGATTCTTCAAGATCTAATCCTCCATCATGGGTTTCAAGTCAAGGAACTTGTCGAGTCCTTCACGGGCGAGGTAGATGATCAGTCCGAGCACTGCGACGAAGAAGAGCGAGAAGAGATCGACGAGGGGGAAGAGGTTGAGTGTGACGAAGAACAGGTACTGCGCTACAGATATGATGACGGTCTCCCCAAGCATTAGTGCGAGGCTTATGATGAAGCCTGCGAGGAGCGTTCTGAACGCTACGTCGATCCATAGGTAAATCCTATTCCCACGGTCTAGTGGAGGCAAGTGGCCCTCAATCCTTCTCTTCTCATCCTCGAACTTGATCCATCGGTAGCCGACGAATGCGAACTGTGCTCCGAGTATTGTGTATAGTATCTTGATCCAGAGGGGGAATGCGTTGCCGAACTGGCTGAACCAGCCGAAGAACGAGGACCAGCTGAGGGGCACTCCTCCCCCGTTGCTCGGGGCTGGCTGGAAGTCTGCGAATATTGTAAGATTCATGTCCCCTGCTGACACGTAGTAGGAGGTGTAGAGGCTGTTCGAGCGACTGACGGGATCATTGATGGTGATCGCGGTTGTATAGGTACTCGGGTATGAGAGCCAGATGTTCAGAGTGTAGAGCTGGGTTGAGTTTGTTGTGAGGGTGAAATTCTTGGCGGGATATGTCACGTTGGAGACGATGGCGGCCGAGAGGTTTCCTCTCACAACCACTGATCTGATGACCTGCTGAGTTGAGCTTATGATGAGCCTGTTTCCTGCGTAGAGACTCACGTTTTCTTGCGGGCTGGGGGCCGCAGCGTATCCGGGATTCAGGATTGAGGCTGTTAGTACTAGAGCAAGGGCTAGCAGTATCCATCTTCCTTTGTTCAACCATCCGATCACGCGTTTCTTTGACCGTGAAATCTAGGCGGAACGCGCAGTGAAAGCGCGTTGGTGACAATTTGAAGTTCGGGTGTAGACTAAGCTCCCGTAACTCTGGCGGAAATGATACGGTTACGTGAGCCATCGGGTTTTTAACCAGTCAAGATTGTTCGTAGCTTCACGTGTCAGCCGTGGCCTCAGGCACTACCACATACAAGCGCATGTTTCTCCGCTGGGAAATCCTACGAGGCTGGATGCCCGCCATCGTCTTCGCAGCGATTGCCGTTGCTGTCGAGATACTCTACTTTGACTACATGGTGAGCCGCGGCATGATGGATGAGGCATTCACCATCTCGCTTGGAGCGCTAAAGATTCCACTCTCCATTGCACTATTCTTCTCCCTAGCGAATGCCATTGTTCTTCTGACTCTGTGGATGAGCGTCTTCGAAAACACTGCATTCGTAATGGCGGGTCCTGATCGACGAGTACGCCGAATACTCTATCCGCTTAGAATGGTAAAAGCAGCGGCCGTCGTCCTTACGCCGTTCACCATTGTTCTGTTCACCCCGTACATCGTCGAGTCAAGCTGGTTCATCAGTGCAGTAGCTTCTGCCTCAAATTCAATTCCGTCGTTGAAAGAGACGGCTGTCAACTTCTACACATGGTCCTTCGGTCTAGCCAGAATGGACTACTCGGTCAAGTTCGTCGTGTCCCAGCTTTCAGCTGCCTTGTCTTCAACCGTGGTATCAGGACTGCTTCTCTGGAGAGTAAAAGGGACCAGGAATCTGATGCTGGCTCTCAGACGAAGGAAGAAGTAGCTTATCGAGATATGAGAATCTCGGCTATTCTGCTGAGGATGCTGAGCGAGTCTTCTTCCATGGCGCTGAGTTGTGAATCGCTGGGCAGCTTGGCCACTCCCCTACCATATGTAACGAGCTTGGTCTTAACGCCAGAATTCGCCAGGAGGGATCTCGTGCGTAAAAGATCGTTCACGGCTGATGTGGTTACTAGTGGAATCGCGAGCACGTCTGGTTTGAGGCTCTTGACGTTTCGTACAACCTCTTCTGGAGAGAGTTCTTCGCCCCCGTCGAGCGCTGAGAATCCTCCCATCTCGAGCATGGTCAGGAGAAGCGTCTTGTCAAATGTATGAGGGTCCCCGTGCAGAGACGTGACCATTACTTTGCCGGAGATTCTTCGCTGTTCCACTTTGAGCCCGGGCCTAATCGCGTTGAGGGCGCTCTCTGCGGCGCGTTCGCAGCTTTCGACTTGCTGAACCGTGTATCTCTCGACTTCATGTAGGTCTGCCACGATGTTCATTGTCTCGGAGATTGCGTCGACGATATCGTTCGTCTCGGATCTACCCCCGACGATTTCCGATGCAATCCGTGCTGATTCTTGATCCTCTCCCTTGAGGATCATCTCTGTCAGCCGCTTTGATGGTTCGTCGATCCTCGGAGTCTCTTCAGTAGCCATAGAAGCCCTTCCCAGTCTTCCGGCCTAGTCTTCCTTCTTTAACCATCTTCTCGAGCAGAGGAGTCGGTTTGAAGCAGGCACCATACTCGGTCTCCAGGACTTTGAGAGTCTGATAGACCACGTCAACTCCTATGAAATCTGATAGTTGCAAGGGACCCATGGGATGGTTTGTTCCAAGCACGAACGCCTTGTCAATGTCCTCCTTCGAGGCGACACCTCCTTCGAGGAGTTTGACGCTCTCGTTGAGAAACGGCATCAATGCCTTGTTGACGATGAACCCGGTCTTGTCAAGTGATTGCACAACCGTCTTCCCGAGCGATTCGACAAATCCTCTGGCAGTCTTGACGGTGGACTCTGAAGTCTGATTTCCTTTGATTAGTTCGACCAGCTTCATCGTTGGAACCGGATTGAAAAAGTGGAGTCCCAAGACTCGCTCCGCTCTATGAGTAGCGTGGGCCAGACGTGTGATGCTTATCGAGGATGTGTTGGAGGCTAGGATTGCCTCCTTTGGAGAGAGCTTGTCTACCGTCGCAAACACCTTCTCCTTAACTAGAGGATCTTCAAAGACTGCTTCGACTACCAGATTCGCGTCATTGCAGGCGGCGTTGAAGTCCAGAGTACCTATCAGCTTCGTGTTGATTGTTGAAGCTTGATCTTTGTTTATGTGGCCGCGGGAGATGGCTCGTTGGACGTATTCTTCGACTCTCTTCATTCCGGCGTCGAGAAGCTTCTGGTCCTGCTCGACGACAACGACCTTGTGACCAGATGCGGCTGACACATAGGCTATGCCTGACCCCATTGTTCCAGCTCCAACTACCACGACGTTCATCGCAAATCAACTCCAACGACGATTCGTTAGCTGATAGAGCTTTTCGCCACGCTCTGGGCTGGTATGAAAGGTAGTTCCGACGAGTAGGGTGATATGCCTTCCAGAAAATCAGCAAGCTGATCTACTGACACCACTACGGCGCCATTTGCCACACGTGAGCGAGGCTCGAAGAGGGTCAGAATAATCGGTAACGCTAAGATTTCTGCTCCTTCAATCTCTCCCCTTACGATCATTTGCTGCATAAGTGCTTGGACTGCTAGCTTTTGATGCTCGGCCGCTTTGATCAGTTTTGAGTTATAGCCTGGAGATTCCCAGTGTTTGCAATCTACGGCGAGAATCATCGAACCCTTTTTTGCAATCACGTCGATTTGCCATCGCCTAGAATCGTCCTTCACGACGACTCCTTTCCGGGTACTGAATCCGGTAGTCCCGAGACATTCCTCGCTGAACGCTTCAAACTCTTGCCATGTCAAAGCTCTGACGACCTGCAGAAGGGCACCAAGTCTCGCAGCTTGGATAGCCAGCTTGAAGCGAGTTGAGGAATCCACAACCGTTAACCTCGCATCTGAAATGTTAATCGAGTTTTCAAGAATTCTTTCTACAAAAATGGTCGTGGTTCCTGCGCCCTCGGCAATCTCGCCTAAACTAATGGTCGCCTTATTCCTACTCAATTTGAGAGCCTGAACTATGACACGGACAGTCACAAATTCAGGAATCGGTTCAGAACTGGTATGGTAGGTATGCAAAGGTTAGCACGAGCATAGCGATCCCTAGCAGATAGAGAATTTTCCTAGAGTTGCTCACGGGACTGACGTCGTCCAGAGGTTCTACGCCGCGAAATCCTCTTCCTGAGAAACCCATCATTACGAGGACAAGTAAGGCAAACGGCCAAAAGCCTGCAATTAGCAATATCCCGAGACCGATATACGTGGCTATTCGGTGGCCGTCGGGTCCTAACACAGCCCTCGAGATGTGGCCGCCATCAAGTTGCCATGCGGGCACTATGTTCAGAAACGTCAGGAGGGCGCCTACCTGGGCGGCGAAAGCGAGCTGAGGCTCAAGTAAGACGTTCGGGTTGATGTACGTCGTCAAATTTCCAAGCAACACAATAAGGAGAGGTGAGGCGGGAAAGCCACCTGCGCAGTTGCATGCAGCAGACCAGGCGTTAAGCTGGTCTACCTTTGTCTGGGTTAGTGGAGGTCCAAAGAGCATCGCAAGCATGGTTACGATTATCGTAACAACGAAGCCGACCACGGGTCCGCTAAGCCCCAAGTCGAACAGCTGATCCCTGTTCGCGGGTGGACCTTTCAAGGCTATGAGGGCCCCAAAAGTTCCTATGGGAGGAGGCCCGGGTATGAAATACGGTAGTGTCGCGTCCAAGTGATGATGCCTCGTCGCCGCCTTGTGTCCAAATTCATGAAGACCCACTATAGCCAGCAATCCTATGGCAAAAGCTGCTGCCTCGAGATAGGGACTGGCTCCGGGCGAAATTATTTGGTTATACTGTTCCAAAAGGGTTCCACCCAATGCTCCAGTCCAGAGAAGGTAGCCAGCGACAGTTACAGAGACGACGGTGGCTATGAAGAGCCCGAGGTTGATGGCTCGCCGTGAGGGTTTTATTTTTGTCTTCTGGAAGACTTTGATTGTTAGCGTGTCTCCCATCGCTCGTATGGCTCCGAGCAGGCCTTGTGATCTGAGCTGTTCTACTATGTTCTTGAACTTCTCTCGCGTCGGTTCCGCGGCGACGAGAATTGTTGGGATCCCGTAAGGATCGAGAAATGCGTCTTTGACCTGGAATTGTGACGCAACAATTGACTTGATTGTTTCTAGGGATGGGCCGGTGTACGTCGTAAAATTCGGGTCAGTGGCCGTTGTAGGAATTGGCTGCGGGACGTCACTCATTCCTAGAAGTCGCCGTTTTCTTCGCTCGCGAGTTCTGAGCAATTTAAACGTGTTGTCAACCACAATCCCTGGTCATGAATTCGACGACAAGATATTATAGGATCAGAAGTTTTCTTCTAGAGCAGAGGCTAGTTGCTGGAAGCGCCCTATCTTCTGCGGCCGTTTAGACCAGACGATCTATCGTCGGTCGTCGAGATAAACAGAGTCTGTCTTCCAGAAAACTATAGTGCTTATTTCTTCATGGAAGTTTACAAGAGCTGCCCCGAAGCTTTCATTGTAGCCGAACGCGAGAACCACGTTGTGGGGTACATCATGTGCCGGCTAGAGTTCGGCTTCTCCGACCTACGACGATTCCGGATGGTGCGAAAAGGACACGTGGTGTCGGTAGCAGTTATGCCAGATTTTCGTAGAAGAGGGATCGGCAGAGAGCTCGTAGTTTCAGCGATGAAAGCGCTAGAATTGCATGGAGGCGAGGAATGCTTCCTAGAGGTCCGAACCGCTAACGAAGAGGCCGTTAAGCTGTACAAGGACATGGGGTTCGATACCGTTCGAACAGTTTCACACTATTACCATGATGGGGCTGACGCTTTTCTCATGAGTGTCAGACTTCCATATACGGCGCCCCCGAGCGTTGCGTCATAGACGCGTTCGTTCTACGATGACCGCTTGGTTCTTCCGAATAAGATAGAACCGAGCAGTATTACCGTTGGTAAGTAGACCAACGCGACGTTGAAAAGTAATGTGAAAGGGTTCATTCCGAGGAGCGTCATTGTCAGGGCGAACAGTGAGAAGAGCAGCATGATTATTGTTGCCGCCTTCCAGGAGAAGGTCTCGTCCTTGTCGACAGGTTCCAAGTTCGAACCTGACACTAAGCCGCGGGCTTAGGAGTCTTCTCTCTTTCCCCTGAGCTTTCTCTCTTCCTCAGGGTGGAGCAGCCATTTAAGCGGAATGTTCTGGCTAGTCCCGTCGGGGAGTGCGCGTCGGATGCTGATGGGAAGAACTCCTTCCTCCAGTTCCATCAGTGCGATGTCGATGGGTGAGAGTTTAGGGTCCTTTAGATCCAATAGTACTGGTGCGCCCATTGAGACTTGAAGCGCGCGCGCGCCTACGACCCTTGCTCTTTCGAAGCGTGTGAGCTTAGGGGGCCCGATCTCAATACTGTCGGGCTCTCTAGTACTCACTTGCTCCCTCTTCGCCACCTTCTCCGTTGTGTTTCGGAGGTCCCGGAGAGTCTTTCGATTTTGCGGATGCGATCACGTCATCTATCTTCAGAATCATTCCGGCAGCTTCAGACGCGGATTTTATGACCTGCATCTTAACCCCGTGAGGCTCAAGCACGCCTTTCTCTTTCAAGTCCGCAGCCTTTCCCTCGAACACATCAACACCGAACCATGTCTGTCCCTTCTCGTGTGCTGCTCGGAGTTGTACCATGATGTCTATCGGGTCAAGTCCCGCGTTCTCGGCCAGCGCAACTGGTACGGCTTCGAGGCCGTTTGCGAAGGCTAAGACTGCAAGCTGTTCTTTTCCTCCTTGTTTCTGGGCGAATCCTCTTAGTTGCTTGGCTATCTCCGCCTCTGGCGCGCCTCCGCCGCCTACAATTCGAGGGTCTCGGACCACGTCTCTGACGACGCACAGAGCGTCGTGAATTGATCTCTCAGCCTCGTCGACAAGCCTCTCGCTTCCGCCTCGGACGAGGATTGTTACTGCCTTGGGATTCTTTGCGCCTTCGACGAAGGTCATCTTGTCATCTCCGATTTTCCTTTCCTCCACCAACGCTGCCTTGCCCAGGTCGCTTGCTTTGAGATCGTCTGCGGTCGCAACTTTCTCCACCATGTCCTTGAGCATCTTCTCCTCTTCGTCGAGGAATGATTTCATCTGCTCTGGATTTTCGATGTTGATCTTTGCATCAAACTCTGTCTTCTCCACTTCAAGGGGAGAGTCGACGAGGGCAATTTTCGCGTCTTCGATTCTCTTGGGCATTCCTGGATGAACAACTTCCTTGTCCAGAACGATGCCCTTGATTAGGACGGTATCAAGAAGCGATTCTCCAGGCTTCTTCTCCACCTTGATATCATCAATGTCGACCCTGTAACCTCCTTCCTCATTCTTCTCAGCAACCTGAAGCACTGCGTTCACTGCTAGCTCCGCTATTTGCTCATATTCGGCGAGAAGCTTGCTGGCCAGTGAGACCGTGGCGATTTTCTTGAGCATGGACTTGTCGGTCGGATCGACCTTGATCGCAATCTGGTCAAGAATCTCCAATGCTTTTGCTGAAGCGATGCGATAACCGTCAACGATTACGGTAGGATGTAGGTCCTGGTCGAGTAGGTCTTCCGCTCTTTTCAGTAGTTCTCCGGCGACGACGACAGATGTTGTGGTGCCGTCACCCACTTCATCATCTTGGGTTTTTGCTACTTCGACCATCATTTTGGCGGCTGGGTGCTGGACTTCCATTTCGTCGAGTATTGTCGCGCCGTCGTTCGTGATGGTCACGTCGCCGAACCCGTCGACGAGCATTTTGTCCATGCCCTTGGGCCCGAGAGATGATTTGATTGATTCGGCGATTATCTTCGCCGCAACGATGTTTGCCTTTTGGGCATCTCTTCCTCTAGATCTGGATGTTCCTTCTTTTAGAATAATTACTTGCTGGCCTGTCAATTCTGCAGACAATCTTCCCCTTGCTCCTCTATTGCGATTCCAGCGACACAAAACGCGCGCGATATAAATTTTGGCAACCGGAGGAACCTTGAAACCGGAAGCAATCAATACTTCGAGGAATTCAAGAACCGATCCGTAGCATTCGGCTTCATTTCAGCCCTTTTCTTCCTCGATTTTGAGGCTATTGATGCCTCAGACCGTTCGATGGGGATGTCGATCGGATTCCCGTGATAGAAGACAGCCCACGATGAAAATAGTGGACCCAATGCTGCTCGAAATTCTCCCATTCAATTTCTCCGAGCCATGCAATAGCTGGTGGAAATTTCCGCGGAAGTCCGAATTTCTTCACAAATCACTCTCCTAGAGGGTGACGAAGGCAGTGCTCTAGACGCGGCCGGGCAAATTTTTTCGCGATTGGTGCAACAGGGTTTTGCATTACATGACATTTCGAAAAATACCTCGACGACCCGCTTCGATGTCTCAGTGAAAACTAGCCGACCGGATTTGGAATGGGTTTGTCTTCGATCTTTAATGGAGAACTCTTTTAGAGTAATCCTCCCAGTCGTGAGAGAATCGGGGACCCTATCAGTTGCGAGAGCTCATCAGAATCAATCAGCCTTTTCTCGGAAAGGAAGAAATCGACTCGGCCGTAGAAGTTCTTCGAAGCGGAGTACTTACCGACAAGAGTGGGATGGGTCCTCGGGTTCTTGAGTTTGAGAGAAGTTTTGCTAAATACGTTGGTGCAAAACATGCGGTCGCTGTTGTGAATGGCACGGCGGCTCTTCACGCCGCGTTACTGGCTGCTGAGGTTGGGCCGGGAGACGAGGTCATTGTTCCTTCTTTCACATTCGTGGGCGCCGTCAACGCTGTTGTCTTGGCAGGGGCTACGCCGGTCTTTGCAGATATAGACAAGGATACTTTCTGTCTCAGAAATGAAAGCATTGAGGAGGTTGTGACTCGGAAGACAAAGGCGATTATTCCGACGGATCTCTTTGGATTGCCTTCGGATCTGAAGGCTGCGACGGATCTTGCCAGGAGTAAGGGTATGATGGTAATTGAGGACGCTGCTCAGGCTCACGGCGCACAGTATGATGGTAAACGGGTTGGGTGCGTCGCCGACATGACTGTTTTCAGCTTCTACGCTGCGAAGAACCTTACCACGGGGGAGGGCGGGATGATTACGACCAATGATGATGAGCATGCTCAGGCACTTCGAATGATCCGGTCTCACGGCGAGCAGCGGCCATACTGGACGGTGAGGCTTGGCCATAATTATCATATGACGGAGATCGCGGCCGCGATTGGCCAAGCTCAGCTGAAGAAGCTTCCAGGGTTTCTGGAGCGGAGGCGGAAGAACGCTGAGCTGGCTACCCAGAAGCTGGAAATGTCTGGAAAGCTGATTCTGCCCAAAGAACCGGAGGGACGTAAACACGCTTGGTACGTCTATACCGCGAGGTTGCGAGGAGTTAACGCGGCGAAGCGGAACAAGATCGTCGACAAGTTATGGAACAAAAATATTGAGGCGGCTGTCTACTACTCAACTCCCGTGCATTCTACTCCGTTCTATCGCGAGTCCAATCTTGCGAGAAGGGGGCGGCTTCCTGAGACCGAGAAGGCTTCACGTCAAGTCTTCTCCCTGCCAGTCCACCCGCGCCTCGGCGAGGAAGAGATGGAATATGTTGCCGAGACTCTTCGCAAGACGATTGCCTGATTGATCTTGTCTCGTATTCCCGCCTCTGAGGTCTCGAGACCCAAGGTTATTTTCTCGATTGAGGGCGTTGGCGATGCTCTTGGAGAGTTTCATAGGTTTGCTAGCCCCCGCACCTCTGACGCCCTTCTGCGGAGTCTTCCCATCGGAGGCCGGGTGGTACGCTATGGTGAAGAGGTATACTTCCAAGTCTCCGTTAAAGCACCAAGCGAGAACCCCAAGAGCACTTTAGATGTTGGAAGCATCGCGTACTGGCCGATGGGTGTTGCTGTCTGCGTCTTCTACGGTCCTACCAAGCCGTACAGTCCCGTAAACAAACTGGGCAGGATTACCGAAGGGTTGGATCTTTTCAGGAATGTGAAAGAAGGAACTATTGTAACGATAAGGAAGGGTTAGGCTGCGGCGGGCTGGTAGATTCTGATCCTAGCGTTGCCGCCGACGAGGGTAACTAGTTTTCTTCTCTCGAGCTCTTCGAGTAGATCTTTGGCGACGCTGAGTTTTACGTTGAACTGGCTTGCAAGACTGTAGGGCGTGATAGCGCTCATCTTTCCAACTTCCCCGAGGAACTTTGGATCATTCATGTCGGGCGCTTGGAGGCCTCGAGACCTTTTCTCTGCAACACTCTTAGTCTTGCCCCCTTTCTTTGGCTGTCCACCAGCCTCTTCCTTTCCCTTGTCTGGCTGGTCCTGTGTCTTCTCCATCTGAGCCATGCTTCTCTTCTTAGCGCCGCCCATAATAGTCGAGAGACGCTCTCCCCGCCTCGGGATAAATACGTTTTCGAGTAAGAGAGGCGAAACGCTTATTCGCTATCCCGAGGACGGCAGTCCCATCTGACCTTTGTGGGCGAGTTGACTCTTTGAAGCTTGTCACCGTAAAACTTCCGGAGAAACTGATCACTGATGTGGATCAGCTGGTCAAGGCAGGCATCTACCATAGCAGGAGTGATGCGATACGTGCGGCTGTAAGGGATCTTCTTCGTCGAGAGCTATGGCATACTAGCCAGGGTTGAGAACGTCTAGCTTACTGATTGTCGTGCAAAATTTTGCACGGCGTGCTCAGGATCCCTGGATCTTGTTATTGATCTGCCGATTATGAAAAAGTCCGTGCCTGCGTTCGAGGCTCGGAGAACCTTTCCTCCCTGAGTGCCGATTCCGGGCGAGTAGATGTGGATCCCATTGTGAAGCTTTGCTCTAACCTTCTTGACTATGTCCGGCCTATTCCCACCAACGACAGCCCCGTCGGCGCCCCACATGTCTGCTTTCTCTGCGAAAATCTCGTACTGGGGCCGAGGCTTGCCGTGAGAGTTTCGAAGCACAAGTTGTCCGTACGCTTCTTTCGCGCCGGGGTTGCTCATGTAGACGAGGACTATCACTCCCTTTCCAGAATTGTGAGCAAGTTTGAAGACTGGTTCCAGTCCCCCCTTCCAGCCTGCGATCGGGTTGACGATTATGCCATCAAAGCCTAGTTCGAAGTAGGCGTGGCTTATTGCCGAGTTTGTCTCGTCAATGTCTCCCAGCTTATCATCAATTATGCAAGGCAACTCGTTGGCGTGTGAGGTCGCGATTAAGGTCCGTGTCTTCTCCATCCCCAAGTTCAGAACGGTCTGGCGGCCGAGCTTGATCGCGCAGACGTATGAAGAGGTCTCTTCAATCAGTCTCTTGCCTGTTCGAAGCAGTTGGGTCTGCGATGAGCCCTGCAGATCGAGAGCAAGGATTATTCTACTGAAATTGTTCTTTGATGCCGATAGAATATTTTCGCGGAAAGTAGTGTTGCTGTCCGGCGTCTTCCTCAAGTGTGCTTTGTGCCTTTCGCGAGAGAGGCTAACTCTAGCTTAAGGGTTTGGTCTGGTAATCGTTTCGGTGGAGCTTTGAATCCGTAGGCGGAGACTGTGATGAGCGGCCCGGTCTGTCCCTGGTCCCAAGCGAGTTTTGTCATTCTGATGACGTCTGTTACTATTGCTGCACATGCGGGTCCATCCTCTAGTGACATGCGCATGTCAAGGGAGAATTCTGTTCCGCCGAAGTATTCGCCTTTGATGTTGAAGTAGCTTGTTCGACGGTTCTCCATGAAATCTACGAAGTCAGAGGATCCTGCGACTATAGGGAACTGGTATGGGACAGCGGCCGCAACGGCTAACGTCTTGATTTTCCTCTTGATCTCGTACCGCTTCTTGTCCAACGAGAGTTCTGATTCAGTTCCTCCTCCGATGTCGAGCTGGTAGGTCTCGCCAATCCGTAGGCCCCGGTCTACGAGAAGTTCGAGGACTTTTCGGTGGAGGATTGTTGATCCAATCTGGTCCATCACGTCATCGCCCGCAAGTGGAATTCTCTTCTTTCGATACTTGGACTGCCATGCGCTGTTCGAGGCTATTCGTGCCGGGGTGGCGTTGATGAAAGCGCTCTTGGATTGTAGGGCGGCTTGGGCATACATTTGGCTCGCTTTTGACGCGCCGGTCGGCGTCAAGTTCACCAACACTTCTGCTTTTGACTCTGT
>WNGM01001922.1_pt1 | contig 16734 bp, 10 predicted proteins | sample 5400571 | NCBI WGS metagenome assembly WNGM01 (sample SAMN13153378, study PRJNA577476) | soil metagenome | isolation source: 100 cm soil or saprolite under Garry oak tree replicate 2 | place: USA:California | collected 2016-06-15 | reverse complement strand
GGTGCGCGAGGGCCGGCCGCTGTGGGTGCCGCGGCAGGTGCTGCCCGGCGGCCACACGGCCCGCGACACGGGCGCGTCCGGCATCGCGGTGGACAGCGCCACTCCCACCGCCGCCACCCTCGAACGGGATCTGGAGGCGCTGGCCGCGCAGAACCACCTCGACAGCGTCCGGGTGATCGCCGACCAGCTCGACCCGCGCCAGGGCGCGCACTCGAAGTCAACCGGGGAGAACTCGCTGCGGGCGCTGAGCGCGCTGCAGTTCGTCGTCGCCCGGGCCCTGGTCCGATCATTGCGCGCGCCGATCCGCCTGCGCCTGGCCTGCTTTCAGGACGAGCACCACGCCAGGTACCCCGAGGTGTGCGTCGCGGTCCTGTCCGCGCTGACCGCAGACGAGCTGCGGCTGCTGCCCGCCCCGGCGGACCGGGCCGGCGACAATGGCGCGGCCGCCGCGCTGCACGGTGTCGATCCCGGCCGCCTGTCCACGACCGCGCGCCGCGCCCTGCTGGACACGCTGCGCCGACTGCCGGTCCAGGCGCACGACGAGCTGGAGCGCGGCGACCGTGGCGCCCTGTTCAGCCGGCTGCTGCGCACGCCACCCGACCCCGGCACGGACGCCGCCGAACTCGCCGCCGCCCTGCGCGGTGAGGAGGAGCTGGCTGAGCGGCGAGCGGGCGGCAGGGCTACGCCCGCGCGGGCGCCGGAAACGCGCCCGACCGGGGTAAGGCCTGAACCCGCACCGGCCAAGCCGCAGCCCGTCGTCCCCGGGCCAGGTCAGCCGGCTACCGGACCCGAGGCCGGGCCCGAACCCGAGGGCGCCCCAGGTGCCCTCCCGGGTGCCGCTCCTGGGGTCCCCCGCCGCGCTCCCCGGCAGGTCGAGCTGCTCATGCCGCCCCCGCCGAGCACCCCTGCCCCCGAGCAGCAGCAACGGCTGACGAAGGTAAAGCACGGCGCCGACACCGCCGCGGCCCGGGGCAAGAAACTGCCGACGGCACCTCAAACGGTCGGTGCCGCCCGGGGTGCGGTGAAGGAGCCGCCCGCCGAGACGAAGGCCCGGGCCGGGAAGAAGCTCGCCGACACCCTCGGCGCCCAGCCGATCCCGCAGCTGGTCGAACTGGGGAAAGAGATAGTGGCCGCGGTCAAGGAACGGCGCCCGCCGAAGACCGAGGACCTGACCGCGTCCAAGGCCAACCAGGCGGCCAAGGACGCCGGGCACACCATCACCGCCTCCGTCGGCAAGGAGACCACCCGGGTCCAGGGCTCGTATGATCGCCTCAGCCCGGACCCGGCCGGCCAGCCGACCCTCACCCCGACAGAGATCCACCCGCCGGGAACGCAGGTCGCCGACCCGGGTATCGCCGCGCCGTCGGCCGCCCCGGGTCCGATCCCGGCCGAGAGACTGTCCCTGGACGCCGACAGGGACGCGGTGGAGGCCAAGGCCGCGCAGGCCCGGATGGACCGGCACTCCGCCGAGCCGCTGCAGGGCACGCCTCCGTTCTCCGACGCCGCGCAGGGCCGGGCGGATCTGGCCGGGCTCGCCGCGACCGGGGCCGCCGGGGTGGCCAAGCAGCAGGCCGAGGCGATCGACGCGGCCCAGGCTGACATGGCGGACCTGCAGGACAGGGCACTGGAGGCACTGACCGCGGCGCGCGCAGGCACGGTGTCCGACGTCCACACGGGCCAGCGCGGCCTGGTCGGGCACGAGGAGAATACCCGCGCGACGATCTCGGCGCTGGCGCTGAAGCACTACAACGGCGCCCGGGCGGAGATCGAACCCCTGCTGAGTAAACTGCCGCGGACGGCGCTGGCCCTGTGGGAGACCGGGCTGGCGGGGCTGTCCGCCGAGTTCACCCAGCACCTGGCCCGGGTCCAGGGCTGGATCGACGAGCGGCACTCCGGCGTCGGCGGGTGGTTCCTCGGCAAGTGGGATCACTGGACGGGCTACCCGGACTGGGTGCCGGAGGAGTACGACGCCGCCGAGGATGCCTTCGGGGAAGGCGTCCGTGACCTGCTGCTGTCCATCGGGCTAGAGGTCAATTCGATCCTGGCGAACGTCGAGGAGGTCATCCAGGCCGCCCGCACCAAGATCGACAACCTGTTCCGGGACCTGCCCGACGGCCTGCAAAAGTGGGCGGACGGCGAGCGCAAGCGGTTCGGGGACCAGCTGGACGCGCTGTCCGGGCAGGTGGCCGACGTCCGGACCACGTTCGTCCGGGACATCTCCCAGCGCGCGGTCTCCGCCGTCACAGACGTGCAGGAGAAGGTCGAGGCGCTGCGGGCGGAAGCCCGCGGGGTGATCGGGCGCGTTCTCGACGCGATCGAGGCCTTCCTCGATGACCCGGTCAAGGCGATCATCAACGGCCTGCTCAACCTGCTCAACATCCCGCCGAAGTCGTTCTGGGCTCTCGTCGACAAGATCGCCGCGGTCATCGACCAGATCGCCGACGACCCGGAGACCTTCTGCAACAACCTGATCGCAGGCATCCGCCAGGGCTTCAGCCTGTTCTTCGACCACTTCCCGGCCCACCTGCTCGAAGGCTTCTGGACCTGGCTCACCTCCGGGCTTGGCCCGATCGGGGTGCAGCTGCCCACGGACTTCTCCCCCGGCAGCCTGTTCGCGTTCGTGCTCCAGCTGATGGGCCTGACCTGGACGAACATCCGCGAGATCCTCGTGCGGCAGATCGGGCCGAAGAACGTCGAGCTGATCGAGAAGGCCTGGCAGCTGATCAGCATGCTGATCGAGAAGGGCACCGCCGGCATCGTTGAGCTGCTGAAGGAGAAGCTCGACCCGGCCACGATCATCGGTACGATCGTCGACGCGGCGATCGACTTCGCGGTCACCCGGCTGATCAAGTCGGTCACGATCAAGGTGCTTGAGCTGTTCAACCCGGCCAGCGCGGTGCTGGAGGCGATCGAGCTGATCTACCGGGTGCTGAAGTGGGTGTTCGAGAACGCGGCCAGGATCTTCACGCTGATCGAGACCGTCGTTGACGGCATCGCCGACGTGCTCGCAGGGAACGTCGGCAAGCTGGCGCTTTCGGTGGAGAAGGCCCTCACCGGGCTGATCGCGCCCGTGATCGACTTCCTGGCCGGATGGCTGGACATCGAGGACCTGCCGATGGAGATCGCCGACGTCATCAAGAAGCTGCAGACGGTGGTCCTCGGCGTGGCCGAGCAGGTGATCGGCGCGCTGGCTGAGCGGGCGAAGGGCCTGCTCGCCTCCCTCGGCCTCGGCGAGGAGCCCAAGCCGGGCGGCGCAAGGGACGAGGAGCTCGGGACCACCGTCCGGTTCACCGCAGCCGGAGAAACGCACAAGCTCTACGTCGAGACGACCGGATCGACCGCGCACCTCATGGTCGCCAGCGAGCCCATGACGGTAAATAAGCGGCTCGCCGACTTCCGTGGGCGCGCAACAGGCGCCGGCGGGCAGTTGCCTTTCTTCTCTAATGACGCTGAACGAGACAAGGCACTTTCGCTGATCGTGACGGCCGAGGGGAAGACGACGGAGGCGGATCGAGACGCCGACAAGATCGTCCGTCAGCACCGCAAGCAATCAGCCGAGGCCGGCGAGGACGCCGCGGCGAACCAGGCCGTTGCGCAGGAGGAACGCTCGCTGGCCGCCATCTTGTTCGAACTCTACAAGATGTTCGGGGAGTACCCGGGCGATGACGAGCTCGATATGCGGGCGGCCTACAGCGGAAGCACCGGATCCGGCGAGATTTCGTTCCGGCGGAGACGGGAGACAGCCAAGACTGCCTACGTCATGGGCAGCGGACCGATTGTCGGAAGGGAGAAGGGCATCCGCCGCGACCGGGTGACGTACGAGGCGGCGGCGCTGCTCAATATTTTGAGCAAGCAGGTTCTCGTGCCCGCGCCGTCGGCGCTGATGACAGCGGTCCCCCAACTCGGCGACGCCGCAGCCAAGAGCGAGCAGGTCGCCAAGGACAAGCTCGAAGGCAAGAAGGTCCAGCCACCCCCAGAGGCATTGCAGCAAGGACTTGACGCGACTGCTGTTTTCGCCAGCACAGTCGCTGCGTACAGACTCATCGGCGGTGGCGAAATAGTCGAGCGTGCCGTCAGCGCATTGGCCGATGACCTCAAGAGCGCCGAGCCAGGCGGGGTGTTTGCCACCGTCAGCTCGATTAGGACGTACATTGCCGAGCAGACCGCGGCGGCGAGGCTTGCCGCTCGATCGGAGGATCCCACGCAGGCGAGGACGACCACACGCCGCTTCGCTCCCGGGGGTCCGGCAGTTGTCATCGGGACAAAGGGCGCCGTGGTCAGCGCACTGGCCAGTTACCAGGAACTGGTGGTGGCGATCACCAGCGCGGCGGATCAGTTCGGGCCCACACTGGCGCGCGCCCTTCACGATGTCCCTGTCGGGAAGATCAATGCGGCGATGGAGATCACGCTCCGCGGCCAGGAGGTAACAAAAGATCAGGACAGGTTCGTGGCCGAGGTCGCCCTGCTCCTCCGGGTCGAGATGGCCCGGGCGAATGCCGCATGGGCGTTCATCGTGCCCCGGCTTCTCTCCGCAAACTCCGCCGCGGAGGTGGCGCAAGCCCTTGCCGACGATGTCTTCCCGCATGCGATAGCGGGCTTCGTAGAGCAGTATCGAAATTGGGGACCCAAGGTCTTCGATGCGGCTTCTGCCTCGCTGCTCGACAAGCTTGGCGCCGATTTCGGGCAAAAGGAAGGCATGCGCGGAGGAGAACAGGTATTCCTCGACCTTGAGGGAATCCAAGCCGCCGTCGGCGCAGTGAAGGAGAAACTCAGAACCGTTTATGATGAGGCGGTGAGCAAGGTGTGAGCAGCCATGATAGTATGGCCTTTCCGTCGCTGCGCGTCCCATTGCTGCGAGATTATTCGACCTTTGATGACACCGAACAACTGGCTTTGCGGGAAGTCGGTCTGGAATCGGCAGGGACGCGAGAAGAAGAATACGGCAGAGTCGTGCGTTGGAAGGCATCCGATCCCGGTCTCGAGGCCACGCTGACCATCGAACAATTGGCATCGAATGAGGAGCTTGCATGCGCCTACTTTGCCGGTAATGATCGCGCTGCACTCGCAACCAGGCTCGTCCCGGTGCTGTCTTATCTGCCAATCGAGTTGCTGCACCTGATGGGCCGTGCGAGCCCAATACGGGAAGAACGACAGGCCGCGCTCCGGACAATTGGCCAGTTCTACAGCGCCGAAGAAGGCATCTCTTATTGGGACACCGACCTCCAGGAAACGCTCGACATCGCATGGCAGGATCCGGATCCCGAAGTCAGGCTGGCCGCCGCGGCGGCGGAGATCAACTGCGATCCCGCCCGCGCCAAGATACGTATTGAGAAGGCACTCGAGGAGAGCGCCGACGCGGGCCTCCGCGACGCCCTCAGCACCCTATATCGCCTGATGGAGCTCGATAAGGTCGATTCTGGCGTGGCGGCAACGCCGTTCCCCGGTTCGCTACGGCTCACCGGCGAGCAGCTCGTGATTCCGATGCACCGGCCCGAGTCGATTAGTGACCTCGTCCGAGGTTTTAGCGGGAACACGACGCTCATTGCGCGACGCGACGTCGAGAGTGGCGGAACGGCCGTCGCGAGCATCATCGAATTGAGACCAAACCAATTCGATGCGACGATCACATTCGCGAGCACGGAGTGGGATGTTGCGTGTTCCTGCTTCGGTGGCCCCGACCGCGTCGTCGTGGCCGTAGGTTCCGGCCACGTGCTCAAGTACTTCCCCCTCCACCTGGCGAAGATCACCGCGATCCAGTGCAGCGATGCAGAACTCCGCACGAGGGCCCTGCGAGCGCTCACCTTCGCATCGTCCGCGCGCATGTTCCCAGGCCTGGAAATGGACCCGGAAATCACCACGATCATCAGGCGCGCGGTGAAGGATCCCGACCCGCAGGTCCAGTCGGCCGCGATAAGCGCCATGGTGCTTCTGCGTGCCGAACTGGGCAATGCCGACACCGAGGCTGAAACGGAAGAATGACCGACGGCTCTGCTTGCCTTCCGGTACCTATCCGAGGCCAAGAGCTGCGGGTAGCCTGCCCAACATGGCCATCTGGGACGAGCTAAAGTATTCAAATCGGCACAACATGTGCCGGGAGGGGTCGTCGAGGTCGATGCCCGTCCGAGTGACGCACTCAATCTCGCCGTGTTGTCCGGTGCGCCAGCCCGCGTCGATGCCGCTGTCCTCAGCAATCCGGAGGTCAACCGCCATACCGACTGGGAGCGGTACTCGGCGCGAGTGCCGGACCTGGCCGCCCAAGAGCGCCAGCGCAAGGCCGATCTCCTGGCCCGCCTTGCCGAGGAGCACGAACGCCCGGCGCAGCGTGAACCCTGATGGTCCTCAAACTGCACGCAGGACAGCCGGTCGACCTTGCGGGGCGAGCAGCACGTAACGTGTTTGATCAGGATTCATAACACTCGTCGCCGAAGGTGAGCTATGAGCGTCGAGCAGATTCAGGCCCTCGCGGACGGGTTGGCCGCTCGCCTCGGACGCGCGGTCCTTGTCGATGATCGTGATCTGCGGCTGGTCGCCGCGAGCGAGGACTTCGGCGATGCGGACCCGGCGCGCGTCTGGTCATTGCTGCACCGCAGGACCCGGCCGGAGGACGTACGGCACGAGGAGATCGCCCGGCTGCCCGGGCCGGGTTATGTGCCTGAGAATCCGGCGCTGGAGCTATGGCAGCGGTTGTGCGTGCCGATCCGGTGCCGGGGGCTGCTGCTCGGTTTCTTGTGGATCACCGACCGGTTCGGGGACCTCACCGAGGAGCAGGTGGCCGATTCGGCGCGCACCGCGGCGGAGATCGGGGTGCTGTTGCACGGTCGGCTGCTCGCGGGCGGCCGGGACCGTGCGCGGCGCCATGAGCTGGTGGAGCAATTGCTCAGCCAGGACGCCGCCACCCGGAGCGTGGCGCGGGACGAGGTGGTCGACCGGGGCCTGCTGGACGATGACGGCCGGGTGGCCGTCCTGCTGATCAGGCACTCCCCTGCGGACGACGGCGTGCCGCGCGAGTCGCCAACCGCCTTCGGAGATGACGTCGAACGGTTTTTCCTGCACCAGTCCGGGGTGCGTACGCTGACCGCCGGCTGGCCGCGGCGGGCCACTGTGATCATCACCGGTCGCGTCAGCCTGCACGGCGAATGGCTGGGCAGATCCGTTCGCGCGCTGCTCGGCGAGCTCAGCCAGGCGGGCTCGTGGCGCATCGGCGCGGGCGGCCCGGTCCAGGGGCTGACCGAGCTGTCCGTGGCCAAGCGGCAGGCCGATATCGCGCTGTCCACCGTGGCCAGTGACGACACGAGCCGCGGCGCGGCCTGCTGGGCGGAGCTGAGCGCGGACGCCGTGGCGGCCCAGTTCCCGCACCAGGTGTGGGCGGATGCGCTGTTGCCGGAGGGAGCGGCCAGGCTGCTGGCCGATCGGGCCGCAGCTACCTTGCTGCCCACCCTGGCCACGTTTCTGGACTGCGCGGGCGATGTGCGGCGTACCGCGGCCGAGCTGCGGGTGCATCGCACTACCTTGTACCACCGGCTGAGCCGGATCGAGCAGATCTCCGGGCTGAGCCTGCGCGACGGTCGCGACCGGCTGCTGATGCACCTGACGCTTCGGCTGCACCACATGTACGGGGCACCTCGACGGCCGGGCCTTCCGACAGATGTCGAAGCACCGCCGCGCAATCCGCGACGCCGTGCCGGATGACGCGCGCGCGCCCGATTGACACACTGGCAGTCAGCCCGGGCGCGTGCGGCAACTCATGGGGAGGACGCCGGTGAAGAGCACCTACGAGCACATCGTCCGGGGCGTCGGCGGCATCGGCAGCGCCGCGGCCTACTGGCTGGCCCGGCGCGGCGGCGGGGACGTCCTGGCCATTGAGCAGTACCGGCTGGGCCACGACCGGGGCGCGTCCGAGGACCACTCCCGGATCATCCGGCACTCCTACCACACCACCGAGTACACATCGCTGACCCGGGCGGCCTACGACCACATGCGCGACCTGGAGAACGAGACCGGTCTGGAGCTGCTGCGGATCACCGGCGGCCTGCACCTGGCGGCCAACGACAGCGCCGGCCACGCCGAGATCGGCAGCTATGCCCGCGCGCTGGCCGAGCAGGGCCTCGCGCGGGAGGTGATGGACGGAACCGAACTGCGCACCCGCTGGCCGCAGTGGCGGGTCGGGGCCGATGTTGTCGGCCTCTACCAGGCCGAATCGGGCATCCTCGACATCCGGCGGGTCAACTCGGCGCATATCTCCCGGGCACGAGCCCTGGGCGTTCGGTTCCTGGACCGGACACCGGCCCGCAAGATCGTGCCCTTCGCCAATCACGTCGAGGTGCACACCGATAGCGGCGTGTTCGAAGCCGGGACGGTCACCATCTGCGCCGGCTCGTGGACCGAGACGATGACCGCCTGCCTCGGGCTGGACCTCACCCTCACCCTCACCCAGGAGCAGGTCACCTATTTCGCCGCGGCGGATCTGCGCGCCTTCACGCCGGACCGGTTTCCGGTCTGGATCTTCCACGGCCACGACGCGACGTTCTACGGCTTCCCGGTGTACGGCGAGGCCGCGGTGAAGGCGGCCCGCGACATGTCCGGCCGGTTCGTCACCCAGCAGACGCGCCGGTTCGAGCCCGACCCCGGGCAGACCGCAGAGGTGGCCGAGTTCCTGGCCAGGTACCTGCCGGGCGCGGTCGGCCCGGAGCTGGTCAGCAAGACCTGCGTGTACGACCTCACCGCGGACCGGAACTTCATCCTGGACACGATCCCCGGCCATCCGCGGATCGGCTTGTTCGTCGGCGCCGGGCATGCCGCGAAGTTCGCCGGCCTGATCGGGCACATCCTCGCCGACCTGGCGATCGACGGGCGGACCGACTACCCGATCGCGGCGTTCTCGATCGACCGGCCCGCGGTCCGCGATCCCGGCTTCCCGTCGGACTTCAGGTTCTCCCGGGCGGCCCAGGCGCCGCACGGCGACTAATCCCCGACACGTCGACAAAGCCCGCACAACAGTGAGGGAGCGCGCCATGACCATGGCTCCGTCCTCGGTGTTCCTGCCGACCCTGCCCGGTCGGTACTACACCGATCCCGCGATCTTCGAGCTGGAGAAGCGGGACATCTTCGAGAAACAGTGGCTGTACGCGTGCCGGGCGCAGGACGTGCCGGCGCCGGGCCGGTTCGTGCGTGCGACCGTGGGAAACGAGAACGTCATCGTGGTCCGTGGCCGCGACCAGGAACTGCGCGCCTTCCTCAACGTCTGCCGGCACCGCGGCGCCACGCTCTGCCTGACCGACGCTGGAGAAGCCGGCCGGTCGATCCGCTGCCCGTACCACTCCTGGACCTACCGGCTGGACGGCAGCCTGATGAGCGCACCCAACTGGCAGTCCATGGCGACCGTCGACAAAGCCGGCTACGGCCTGCACCCGGTGTTCCTGGCGGAGTGGCACGGGCTGGTCTGGCTGAACCTGGCCGATAACCCCGCGCCGTTCGAGGAGCAGATGTGGCGGCAGCTGGACTACCGGCTCGGCGGGGACCGGGCCAAGTTCGCCCGCTACGACCTGGCCGGGCTGGTGGCAGGCAAGCGGGTGGACTACACGGTGGCGGCGAACTGGAAGATCATTCAGGAGAACTTCCAGGAGTGCTACCACTGCGCCACCATCCACCCCGAACTCGTGGACACCCTGCCGCAGTTCCGCAGCCTCCCCGGCGGCGTGGACGCCACCTACGAGACCAGCGGCTATCACTTCGCCGAGGACAAGGCCTCCTTCTCGGTCAGCGGCGACACCATCCTGCCCCGGCTGCCGGGTCTGGAGGACCGCGACGACCGCAGGTACTTCGGCATGGTCATCCGGCCCAACTGCTTCCTGTCGCTGCTGCCGGACCACGTCATCGTGCACCGGTTCGAGCCGGTGAGCCCGGAACTCACCAAAGTGGTGTGCGAGTGGCTTTTCCCGCCAGAAACGGTCGCCGCTCATGACATCGGCGACGCCGTCGAGCTGTTTCACCGGGTCAACCAGCAGGACTTCGCCGCGTCGGAATGGTGCCAGCCGAACATGAGATCCCGCGCCTACGCCAACGGCGGGGTGCTGGTGCCGACCGAGCAGGAGATCATCGGCCGCTGGTACTACCGGTGGTACCGCGAATCCATGGGACTCGAACGCATGGAGCTGGGAGATCCGCTGTGACCGCGTTCGACACCCGCGCCGTGCACGCCGGCCATGATCCGGCCCAGCACAACGGCTCGGTGACCACCCCGATCTACCAGGTGTCCACCTTCGTGCGGCCGCACGCCCGGCCGGTGGAATCCGGGTGGGACTACTCCCGCATCGCCAATCCCACCCGCGCCTCCCTCGAAGAATGCCTGGCCGCACTGGACAACGGCGCCTCGGCGGTCGCGGTCGCCTCCGGCATGGCCGCCTGCACAACCGTCATCCAGGCGCTGTGCCGGTCCGGCGCGCACCTGGTGATGCCGGACAACGTCTACGGCGGCACCTGGGACCTGGTGCACGACGTCTACCAGCGGTGGGGCCTGGCCTACACCGCGGTGGACATGGGTGACCTGGACGCGGTGGCCGCCGCGATCCGGCCGGAAACCGCGCTGGTGTGGACCGAGACTCCGTCGAACCCACTGCTGAAGGTCACCGATATCGCCGCCGTCGCCGACCTGGCGCACCGGGCCGGGGCGCTGCTGGTGGTGGACAGCACCTTCGCCTCGCCGTACCTGCAGCAGCCCATCGCGCTTGGCGCGGACCTGGTGATCCACTCCACCACCAAGTACCTGAGCGGCCACTCCGACATCACCGGCGGCGCGGTCATCGCCGCCGCGGGTGAGGTGGGCGCCACGATCAGCCGGCACGTCGGCATGCTGGGCACGGCGGCCGCCCCGCAGGAAGCCTGGCTGGTGCAACGCGGGATCAAGACCCTTCCGGTGCGAATGCGGCAGATCTGCGCGAGCAGTCAGCGGATCGCCGAATTCCTCGCCACGCACCCGGCCGTACGGCGGGTGCACTACCCGGGGCTACCCGGCCATCCCGACCACCTGCTGGCCGTCAAGCAAATGCCGGATGGTTTCGGTGGCGTGGTTTCGGCAGAGTTGAAAGGCGACGCCGACACAGCCGGCCGGGTGTGCGAACGCACCCGGGTGTTCACCCTCGCGGTGTCGCTGGGCAGCGTGGAATCGCTGATCGAGCATCCCGCCCGGATGACCCACTGCACCACCGCGGGCACCCCGGTCGGCGTCAGCGACTCCCTGGTGCGCCTGTCGATCGGCCTCGAAGACTGCGCCGAGTTGATCGCCGACCTCGCCCAGGCACTGGCCGACTGAGCCGGCGATCCTCGGACCTCCTCACTGAGCGGACGTGCCGCCGACGGCACCACCGCTACGACGGACGAACCGTCCTCCACGGCCGGCACGGGTTGGAAGGACAAATTCCAAAGCGCGCAATTATGACGGAACGCTAATGCCAGAACGCCACGCCGAGAAATAGACTGGTCGGCACGAAATTCCCACCGGAAGACTATATCGCCATTCCAATTGGCCACCACGAGCTTTACGTGTCCTGGCTCGATCCGACGAACTTCGCGATCGTGGACGCGTTCGTCATGGACTTCGCGCACCACATCGTATTTGACTACGCCCCAGGCAGCGCCCATCCGGAGAGCGCCGGCACGGTTACCATTGTGCACCGGGGACAGAGCCCGCTACCCTGACCGGCTCTGGGCGCCGGCCGAACCTGCCCCCGCCATCCGGTGGGTGAGGACCGGAGGAAGGCTGCTCTATGACACGTGTCGCGATCATCGGGGGAGGCATCGGCGGACTGACAGCGGCGAACGCGCTGTCGCGGGCGGGGATCGAGGTGGCGGTCTACGAGGCGGCCGCCGAGCTCAAAGAGATCGGAGCCGGCGTTGCCCTGCACCCCAACGCGATGAAGGTGCTGCGCGCTATCGGTGTGGAGGACAACGTCCGCAAGGTGGCGGGGCGGTCGCAGTGGCAGGTCATGCGCAACTGGAAGACGGGCCGGGTGATCGCCAAAACGAGCCGGCAACAGCAGGCGGCTTCGTTCGGCATAGAGGGCGCGACCGTGCACAGGGCTGATCTCCTCGACGTGCTCGCCGACGCGCTTCCGGCCGGCATCGTAACCCTGGGCAAGCGATGCACGGAGGTGCGGCCCGACGGTGACATCGCGGTCGCGCGCTTCGCGGACGGCAGCGAGATCGAGGCCGACATCATCGTTGGCGCCGACGGCATCCACTCACCGGTGCGCGCCTCATTGTTCGGTCCGGACGCCCCTCGGTTTACCGAGAAGATCTGTTATCGCAGCGTCGTTCCGACCCAAGCCGTCCGCGGCACCCGGCCCCGCGCCGGAGGCGCCCAGCGGTTCAGCGCCGAAGGTGCCCAGTGGCTTGGCCCGCATGGCACGATCGTCCTGTATCCGCTCGCCATCTGAAACAAAGTCTGGTCAGGCAGCCGTTCGGATCCTGCCATGCGCCCGGAACCTACTTTTCCGTAGCCGCCCGGCGGAGCCGGGCGGCGCGCCTCGCGGCGGCCCGGGTTGGCACGCCCAGCTTCGCGAGGATCGCCGAAACGTGGTGGTCGACGGTCTTGACGGAAATAAATAGCTTCGCGGCGATCTCCGTGTTGGTGTGCTCGGCGCAGATCAGGTCGAGAACCTCGCACTCGCGCCGGGTCAGCCCGAACGGTTGCTCCCGCGTGGCCGTGTGCGGGCCGACCGGGATCGACCGGGCTCCGAGCGCCCGCAGGCGCTGCCTGATGATCCGGGCCGCAGGTTGTGCGCCTAGGCTGGTGACGGCACTGAGGGCTTCGCGCAAGGCCTCCTCATCGGACGCGCCGACTAGGGCCATCGCCGCGTCGTACGGGCAACCCAGACGGGTCCACACCTGAGCGGCCCGTACCAGGTCGCCGTCGAGCAGGAGCCGGTACGGCTCCGGTATTTCCCCGTGCACCGGGCGCGGGGAGCCTGTTCGGCTTAGCCAGGCTGCGACCGCGCCGCGATGCCAGGCATTGGAGCGGGCGCATGCGTCGTCGGCCAACTCGGCCTCGCGCCGGGCCTCGTTCGGCCTGCCTTCGAGCCAGTGCGCCTCGGCGCGGGCCAGCCTGGCCGGTATCTGCTGCTGTGGCTCGCGAGTCTCGTCGGCGATGGCGCCCGCCTCGTCGAGGCACTCCCAGACGCCGGGTTCGCCCCGGCGGGCCCGCATCGCGCCGAGCCGGATCAGCGAGCAGAGCCGGTTTGCCGGGGAAGGTCCGGCCTTGATCAGGAGTTCCGAGCTCAGCGCGATAGCCTCATCCCAGCGACCGGTGCGTTCCAGGATGTTGGACTGCTCGCCGCGCAGGAACGTCGCGTACGTGGTGATGTCGTGGTCGTCGCAGTACGCGATGCCTTCCGCCAGGTATCGCTCGGCCTCGGCGAACTCCCGCTTGTCGGCGTGGATTCCGCACAGGTTGGCATATGCCCGCCCCGCCTGCTCGTGATGCCGCCCGGCCAGCGCGATGTCGAGCGCAAGGCGCATCTGCCCGGTCCAGTCCAGGTCCTTGGCCGAGGCGCTCGCGGCCTGGGTGTTGAGCGCGTCGCTGCGGACGTCCGTGGCGTCGAACCGCACGGCCAGCGCCTGGGCCCGTAGCGCCAGGTCGATGGCGGCGTCATGGTCGGCGTACACCATCAGCTGGTTGGCGAATGTGGCGTAGGCACGCGCGAGTTCGACGCTGGGGCCGAGCGGCTCAAGAGCCGACACAGCGGCCTGCACGGTGGCGACTGCCTCGCGGCCGCGGCAGTTGTTGCACCTGATGCCTGACAGGCGCGTGAGCGCGTCGCCCTCGCGCAGTCGGTCGCCCGCCTCGCGCCACAGCGCCAGCGCACGCTCCTCGGCCTCCTCGGCCTCCAGCCACCGGTCGAGCAGCGATTTCTCGTCGGCGAGCCCTTCGTGCAGCCCGGCGAGCGTCGCCGGATCCGCGCCGCCGGAGAACCGCAGCGCCCGCTCGTACTGCGCGGCGGCCTCCCGGTGCGACGCCAGCCGGGCGGCCCGGCGCGCGGCGGCGGGCGCGTATCGCAGCACCGCCGCGCCATCGCCTGCCGCCTCCGCGTGGAAGGCCATGCGGGCGTCGTCATCGCACCCGAAGGAGCGCAGCGCGGCCAGCACCAGCCCGTGAATCGCCTGGCCCCGGTGCCCGGCGACCGCGTGCGCCACCGCGAGCCTGGCGATCTCGTGGCGGAACCGGACCCACGCGCCGTCGCCGACCAGCAGGCCGCTCTCCAGCAGCTCATCGAGGATCGACGGCGGGCAGCCGGTCACCGACTCCAGCAACCGCGCCTCGACCCGCGAACCGGTCAGCGCCGCGACGTCCAGCACCTCGCGTGAGCCACTGCTCAGCCGCGCCGCCCGCGCGAGCACCGCATCCCGCGCCGACGGGGGTACCTCCTCCATCCCGGCCCGCAGCACCTCGGTCACGTAGAACGGGTTCCCGCCGGTCAGCCGGTATAGCTCGGGTGCGGGCAGCCCGCTCTCGCCAGCCAGCTTCCGCACCGCATCCGAGGACAACGGCACCAGCCCGACGCGCCGGGTGCACCGCTGCGAGGCGAGATCGCCGAGCGCGACGCGGAGCGGGTCACCGGCGGCCAGGCCGTCGTCCCGGTACGTGACGATGAGCAGCACCGCGGCATCGCGCAGCCGCCGGCTCAGATAGCGGAGCAGGTCGAGGGTGGCCTCGTCGGCCCAGTGGATGTCCTCGACGACGACCACGTCCAGCACCTCGGGCGCGCTGACCTGGCACAGCAGCGCGCGGAACAGCTCCTCGCGGTCGGCCCCGGCCCGGCAAAGCTCCAGTAGCGCGCCGCCGAACTGGTCCGCCAGGTCGAACAGCGGCCCGAGCGGGCGCGGCGTGAACAGGCCATCGCACATGCTCCACGACCAGCGAGCGTCCGGCAGGTCCCGGTACAGCCGCTCGACCAGCGCCGACTTCCCCACGCCCGCCTCACCGCCGAGCAGGACTAGCCGTCCCTCGCCCCCAGTGGCCTGCGCCGCGGACTCATTCAACAGCGCCAGCGACGACTCTCGTTCCAGCAACGGCGCAGCGGTCTCCGCGGGCGCCGGCCGGCCGGGTGGAACGGCCCTCCGCGGCGCTACCTCAGGCACCGGGTCCAGCGCCCGGTCCTGCCGCAGGATCGCCGCTTCCAGTTCACGCAGCGGCGGCCCGGGCTCGATCGCCAGCTCGCCCCTGAGGGTGAAGCGCAGGTGCTTGTACACGCCGAGCGCGTCGGCCTGGCGCCCACTGCGGTATAGCGCGAGCATCAGCTGGGCATGCAACTGCTCGTCGAACGGATGGTGCCTGGTGAGCGCCTCCAGTTCCGGCAGGAGCTGCGCGTGCTCGCCGAGCGCGAGCCGGGTCTCGACGAGCGCCCGGTTAGCCCGCAGGCGCAGCTGCTCCAGACGCTCCGCCTGCTCCCGCAGCCAGGGCAGGCCATCGACGTCGGACAGCGGCTGACCCCGCCACAGCGCCAGCGCGTCGCGCAGCTGCTGCTCGCGGGCGCGATCGGCGGCCTGGACGCCCTGCCGGATCAGCCGTTCGGCGGCGGCGACATCCGTGTCTACCTGCCCCGGATCGAGCAAGTACCCAGGCGGGCGCGCCACGATCGCGTCACGGCTGCCCAGCACCTGGCGCAGGTGCGAGACGTGGCTCTGCAGAGTATTCAGCGGCGTCACGGGCGGCTCGTCGCCCCAGATCACGTCGGCGAGCCGGTCGTTGCTGACGATGTCACCGCGTTGCAGCGCGAGTACCGCCAGGACCGCCTTGCGACGCAACCCGCTGACCGGCCGGAACGCTCCGTCCACAACCACGTCAACTGGCCCGAGAAGCCGTACCCGCATCCTCCGCCCCCCGCCCGGAGTTAGACCCCCTCTAACCAAACGGACGACGAGGCTGAGCGGTTCAGGGATTCAAATCCGCCGGTGAATTCGCCGACCTACGACGTACCGCCAATGATCCGATGGAAACGTGGCGGCCTAGGTGAGCCACGCGGCGCAGTTCTTTAAGATCCAGAATTTCGGAGCCAGCGGACTGTGTGTCCAGTTGAACCCTCTCAACAGCGGAAAGGAAATCCAGCTCGAGGATCGAAGACCAGATGGCCAGGCCGGTCAAGAACTAGCCGAAGGTGAACGCGTAGGCCTGGACGCCGGGGTCGAGGAAGGTGATCTCGAAGGTGCGGTCGGTGACGGGGCCGGGCTGCCGGATGAGCTGGTGCAGTCGCTGTTCGGCCACCGTTCCGTGGCCTTGGTCGTCGACATCGGCCCCGTGTGCCGCGCCCGGCGGCTGTCGGTCGATGAGCACGCGGAACCCGACGGGCGTGCCCCGCACTGCCGGGCCCATGACCTGGGCCGCCGGATCCGTTCTCGGCCAGCAGTTGCTGGATGACCATTTCCGACTGCTGGTATTCGCCTTCGCCGAAGTGGTGGTGCCGGATCCGGCCAATGTGCTGTCATGACAGATCCTTAGAAGCTGTTTTGGCTGGTCCGGAGGCCGTCGTAGCCGACCAGGATGTCATCGATGCTACTTCTACACCGACTGGCTTTAGCGGCCCGGGCCCCTGCTGGCCCGGGGGGGACGACCCCCGGAACCCCGCTGGGCCGGATGCAGTCAGGTGACGACGTCGCGGTTGGTCTTCCAGCCGTGGTGCGACCCGATCAGGATCGGGTCACGTTTCATGTCCTCCTGCCAGAGCAGCGAGTCCATGGCCAGAT
>WNGM01012127.1_pt1 | contig 16737 bp, 17 predicted proteins | sample 5400571 | NCBI WGS metagenome assembly WNGM01 (sample SAMN13153378, study PRJNA577476) | soil metagenome | isolation source: 100 cm soil or saprolite under Garry oak tree replicate 2 | place: USA:California | collected 2016-06-15 | reverse complement strand
CCGGCCGCCGGCGCGGCGGCTCGTCCGCGGGTACTACGACCCGCCGTGGCCAGCGGCTTTCTCGATCAGCCGGGAGCCGCGCCGGCCGTGACGTTGACGCCGGTCGCGGTGATCGGGCCGGCCTGGTCCGAGGCCAGGAATGCGGCCACGTTCCCCACGTCGGCCAGCGAGGTCATCCGGTTCAGCATGGTCCTGCCCTGGAGCCACCCGACGAGCTCCTGGCGGGTCATGGCGTTCCCGGTCCCGTAGGCGGGGAAGACGTCGCCGTGGAGGCTCTCCGGGAGCCCGGTCGTCTGGAGCCACACCACGCGGATGCCGCGCGGCCCCAGCTCGCACGCCCACTGGCGGCACTGGCTCTCGATGGCGTCGAACGAGACTCCCGTTCCTCCCACCTCGGGGATGACCATCCGCGCGGTCGTCGCGGTGATGGCCATGATCACCCCCGACCCCCCCTCGACCATGTGCCTGGCGGCGGCCCGCGACGTCAAGAACTGCGCCCGCATGGCGGTGGTGATGGGCCGGACGAAGTCCTCGAACGCCATGTCGATCAGCGGCGCCCCGTGGACGTCTCCATGGCCGATGGCGTTGAACGACACGTCGATGCCCCCCGCCTTCTCGGCCACGGCGTCGGCGTGGCGGTCGACGGCCTCCTCGTCGAGCGCGTCCACCTGGGCCGCCTCGGCGTGTCCTCCCGCAGCCGAGATCTCTTCGGCCACCCGCTCCACCGTGGCCAGGGTGCGACCGGCCACGAAGACTCTCGCCCCCTCCCGGGCGAAGGCCCGGGCCACGGCGCCCCCGACCGACCCACCTCCGCCGTAGACCACGGCAACCCTGTCCTGAAGGAGCATGCGCATCCCTCCCTGTTGTCGAACCGCTGGCGTCGAACATCGCGCGGGCCGGCCGAGCATAGAGCCCGGAACCGCTAGATTGCTGCTCGCCCATGGCAGAGCTGCCCACTGGGACGGTCACGTTCCTGTTCACGGACATCGAGGGCTCCACCCGGCTGCTCCAGGAGCTGGGGGAGCGATACGCGGCGGTGCAGGAGGAGCACCACGCGATCGTTCGCCGAGCCGTCGCCCATGGCGGCGGCGTGGAGGTCAGCACGGAGGGGGACTCCTTCTTCGTGGTGTTCGCCAGCCCGGCGGGGGCTGTCCGGGCCGCGGTCGAGGTCCAGCGGGCGCTGGCTGCTCACCCCTGGCCCCAGGGCGATCCCCTTCGGGTCCGCATCGGGCTGCACACGGGCGAGGGCGCCCCGCGCGGGGGCGACTACGTGGGCATCGACGTCAACCGCGCTGCCCGCATCGCCGGGGCGGCCCACGGGGGGCAGGTCATCGTGTCGGACTCCACCCGGGCCCTGGTGGAGCGGGGGCTCCCCGAAGGGGTGTCGCTCCGGGACCTGGGGGAGCATCGGCTCAAGGACCTGGTCCGCCCCGAGCGCCTCCACGACCTGGTCATCGACGGGCTGCCCTCGGAGTTCCCCCCGCCCCGCACGCTCAGCGCCCGGCCGAACAACCTTCCCGCCCAGCTCACCTCGTTCGTGGGGCGGGAGCAGGAGATCCAGGAAGTCCGGGACCTCCTGGGCCGGACCCGGCTGCTCACCCTGACCGGCGCCGGGGGGACCGGGAAGTCCCGGCTGGCGCTGCAGGTGGCCGGGGAGGTCCTCACCGACTACGAGCACGGCTGCTTCTTCGTGGACCTGTCCGCGGTGACCGATCCGGCCCTGGTTCCCGCCGCGGTGGCCGGCGCCCTGGGGGTCCCGGAGGTGGCCGGACGCCCCATCCTCGACGGCGTGAAGGACCACCTCCGGGACCGAGAGCTCCTCCTGGTGGTCGATAACTTCGAACAGGTGGTGGAGGCGAGCCCCGTGATCGAGGAGCTCCTCATCGCGGCCCCCAGGCTGAAGGTGATGGCCACCTCCCGGGTCGTGCTGGGGCTGCGCGGCGAGCAGGAGTATCTGGTGCCGCCCCTCGAGCCCCCCGACCCCGAGCAGATGCCCGACCTCCCCACCCTCCGCCGGTTCGAGGCCGTCCGGCTGTTCACGGAGCGGGCCCTGGCGGTGCAGCCGCGGTTCCGAATCACGGAGGAGAACGCCCCGGCGGTGGCCGAGATCACCGCCCGGCTCGACGGCCTGCCCCTGGCCATCGAGCTGGCCGCCACCCGGACCAAGGTCCTCACGCCCGAGCAGATGCTGCCGCGGCTGCAGCGCAGCCTCTCCCTCCTCACCTCCGGGGTCCGGACCCTCCCCCAGCGCCAGCGCACCCTGCGCGACGCCATCGCCTGGAGCCACGACCTCCTGGACGAACCCGAGCGGCGGCTGTTCGCCCGGCTGTCGGCCTTCGTGGGGGGCTGGACCATCGAGTCCGCGGAAGTCGTGTGCGATCCGGGTGGGCTCGGCCTGGACGTCCTGGAGGGGCTGACGTCCCTGGTGGACAAGTCGCTGATCCGAAGGAGCGAGGTCGGGGCCGCCCCCCGCTTCTCGATGCTGGAGACCATCCGGGAATTCGGGCTGGAGCAGCTGGGAGGAGGCCGAGCCCCACCTCACCGCCGCCGACCAGGGGGAATGGCTGGACCGGTGCGACCGGGAGCGCGCCAACATCCGGGCGGCCCTCCGGTGGGCCATCGCGGCGGGCCAGGCCGACCGGGCCCAGCAGGCCGCCGGGGCGGTGTGGCGATTCTGGCAGCAGCGGGGGCACCTGGCCGAGGGGCGAAGCTGGTTCGAGGAGGTCCTGGCCATGCCGTCGGGGCAGGGGCCCTCGGCGGCCCGGGCCAAGTCTCTGATCGGCGCGGGAGGGATCGCCTGGTGGCGGCAGGACCGTGCGGCGGCCGGGGCCTGCTACGAGCAGGCCCTGGCCATCGAGCGGGAGCTGGGCGACCCGGGGCGGACCGCGGAAGCCCTGTACAACTACGCCTTCTTCGTGGCCGGGGACGACCTGGAATCCGCCACCGGCCTGCTCGAGGAGAGCCGCGACCTGTTCCGCAGCGTGGGGGACGAGCGGGGGGTGGCCCAGGTCCTGACGCTGCTGGTGATGCCGGACGCCCACGCCGGCCAGTGGGACCGGGTAATCGCCAACCTCGAGGAGGTCGTGGCCATCTGGCGGCGGGTGGGGGACCGGGTGCACCTGGGGTTCGACCTGGTCTGGCTGGGCTTCGCGTACGGGCGGGCGGGTCGCCGCGAGGAGGCCAGCTCTGCCGCCCTGGAGGCCCTGGAGCTGTTCCGGGAGGCCGACAACCCCACCGGTGTCGGCATCGCCCTCGTCGACCTGGCGTTCCTGGCCACGTGGGAAGGCCGGCACGAGGACGCCGTCCGGCTGGCCGGAGCGTACGAGTCGCTGCGCGCGAAGGTGGGCGGCCCACCCGGGGCCATCGGCGGCATCCTGGAGGGGGATCCAGCCGAGGACGCCCGCCCCCACCTGTCGGAGGACGTGGCCCGGCGAGCCTGGGAGGAGGGCCTGGCCATGAGCGTCGACCAGGCCGTGGCCGCCGCCCGGGAGCTGGGCCGGGCGTGATGCCGGCACCGTGCCCCGCGTGAACGAGCTGCGGCTGGCGGAGCTGCTGGTCGGGCTGTCGTCGGTCAGCGACCTGGGGATGGGCCTCCCGCCGGGGGACGTGACCCGGGCCTGCCTGCTGGCCACCCGGCTGGCGGCCGAGCTGGGGGTCGGGGACGCCGAGGTGGTCGGATGCACCGCGTACTCGCACGAGGTCTCGGCGCTGTTCCGGGACGAGCTCACCGTGAAGCGCGTCTCGGCCCTCACGGACTTCACCAGCCCCGCCGACGTCGTGCGCACCTACCTGCCCGGCGTGGCCCGGGCCGAGGGGGCGCGAGGGGTGGTCACCGCCGTGGTGCGGCAGAAGCAGCTCACCGAAGGCTACACCGCGGCGGGCTGCGAGGTCGCCTCGATGATGGCCCGGCGGCTGGGGCTCCCGGACGGCGTGCAGCACGCCCTGCTCCACATCTACGCCTGGTGGAACGGCAAGGGCCGGCCGCGCGGGCTGGCGGGGGAGGAGATCGCCCCGGCCAGCCGGATCACGCAGCTGGCCATGGTCGCGGTGATGTTCGACCGCCTGGGCGGGGCCGGCGCCTGGTTCGCCCGGGTCGGGCCCCGGCTGCTCCGGGAGATCGCCGCCACGGACCCGGTGGATGCCACGCTGGCGGCCGAGCCCAAGCCGTGGAGACGGGTACCCGGCGACGACCTGGACGAGGTGCTGCGGGCCTTCGGCGACGCGGTGGACCTGAAGACGCCGTACCTGCACGGCCACGCGGCCACCGTGGCCGAGCTGGCCGCGGACGCCGGTGCGCGCGCCGGCCTGGACCGGGCCACGACTGCGCGCCTGCGGCGGGCGGCCCTGGTGCACGACCTCGGCCGCGTGGCCATCCCCTCGAGCATCTGGGACCGGCCCGGACCCTGGGGCGGTCCGAGTGGGAGCGGGTCCGCACCCACCCCTACCGGAGCGAGCGGATCCTGGGCGGCTGTCCGGCCCTGGAGGACCTGGCTCCCGTCGCCGGGATGCACCACGAGCGCCTGGACGGCTCCGGCTACCACCGCCAGGCGGCCGGATCGTCCATCCCCCTACCGGCGCCCGGGTGCTGGGGGCGGCGGACGCGTACGAGGCCATGACCCGGCCCCGGCCGCACCGGGCCGCACTGGCGCCGGCGCGGGCAGCCGACCAGCTTCGGGGGGAGGCCCGCGACGGCCGGTTCGACGGGGACGCCGTGGAGGCCGTTCTGGCCGCGGCGGGCCACCGCGCCGCCCGCCCCGGCCGGCCCGCCGGGCTCAGCGATCGCCAGGTGGAGGTGCTCCGGCTGGTGGCGGTCGGCCTCTCCAACCGCGACATCGCGGGGCGCCTGCACGTGTCCCCGCGCACCGCCGAGCACCACGTGCAGGACATCTACGCGAAGATCGGGGTGTCCAGCCGCGCGGGAGCGGCCATGTTCGCCATGGAGCACCACCTCCTCGGAGGCCGCGGGGCTTGAGCCGGAGCGCCGGGAGAAGATTGGTAGTTCTGCCGATGCCCCGCGCCTGCCCGCCCCGCCATCCTCTCGCCAACGGCCCGAGCGGCGAAAGGAGTCCGAAATGGGCTGGCCCCGGGCCGGGAGGGCGTGGGGCAGCTGTTCGGCCTGTTCCGCCAGGCCTTCCCCGACTTTCGGGCGGAGATCCTGGACCAGCTGGCCGACGGCGACAAGGTGGTCACCCGAAAGGCCTTCCTGGGGACCCACCGCGGGCCGTTCATGGGCATCCCCTCCACGGGGAACCCGGTCCGGTTCGAGCTGATCGACATCGTCCGTGTGGAGGACGGCCGGATCGTGGAGCACTGGAACGTGGTGGACCAGATGGGCCTGATGCGCCAGCTGGGGGCGATCCCGGCCTGAGCGCGGCGCTCGACGGGCCCAAATGGGTATTCGGAGGGCCCCGGAACCGGTAGGCTCCGGGCGGGGCATGGGGGAGACGCCGAGCAACGAGGCGCGCGTCCAGACCGTCCTGTCCATGGTGTCCGCGTTCCAGGACGGGCGGCTGGAGGACCTCCAACGCCTGGTCTCGCCCGCCGTGGTGGTCCAGGTGAAGGGCAACAATCCCTACGCCGGCACGTACCAGGGCGTGGGGTCCGCCATCGCGTTCGTGGCCAAGGCCCGGCAGTGGATCGATCCGGCCACCGTGTCGATCGAGGCCATCGAGCGCGACGACAGCCCGATGGTGTCGGTCTCGGCCATGGTGGTGGGCAATGGAGGCCACCGAACGGACACCCGCCTGGTCGTGGAGTATTTCTTCGAGGAGGACGGCCGGGTGAGCCGGGCCGTGGTCCGGGCCCAGGACCAGCGGGCCCTGGATCGCGTCCTGCGCGGGTGGTCCGCGGGCTCGTGACGGGGCCCCGGGTGTGAGGAACGGCCCCGGAGCGGGAAAGCATTCCGACGTGGTCGTTCGCCAGGGTGCCCGCACCGGCCGGCGGGGCCGGCCGTCCTCGGCACGGGCGCTGGAGGGGCTGCTGCGGGAACGGGCCGACCATGTCCGCGCCCCGCCCGACGTCCGGGCCGTGCTGGCCCTGGACGTGCAGGACGCGGACGGCTGGACGGCCCGGGTCGCCGAGGGCCGGATCGAAGTCGAGCCGGGCCTTCCGGAGAAGCCGGACGTGGGGTCACCAGCGGGGCGGACACGCTGGCAGAGGTGGTGTCGGGGGAACGCTCCGGCGTGGAAGCGTTCCTGGCGGGCGACCTGGTGGTGCGGGGCAACCTGGCCCTGGCCCTTCGCTTCGACTCCCTGTTCAACCCCGACGCCGTGCCGAAGCGGTGGCCCCGGTTCGGGACCACGCGGGCCCGGGGCGTCCGGACCGCGTACCTGGAGGCGGGGGAGGGGCCGCCCGTCGTCCTCCTCCACGGCCTGGGGGCCACCAACGCGTCGATGCTCCCGACGCTGTGGGACCTGGCCAGGGACCACCGGGTGATCGCGCCCGACCTCCCGGGGTTGGCGAATCCGCGAAGCCCGTCCGGGCGCACCACGCGCACTTCTACGCCCGGTGGCTCACGGCCTTCCAGGGCCAGCTGGGGATCGAGCGCGCCCACCTGGTGGGCAACTCCATGGGGGGACGGGTGGCCCTGGAGATGGGCCTCGAGCATCCGAACCGTGTCGACCGGATGGTGCTGCTGATGCCCTCGCCGGCGTTCATCCGGGGCCGGGAGCTGGTGCGGGTTGTCCGGTACCTCCGGCCGGAGCTGGCGCTGGTCCCCCTCCCGTTCTCGCACCGCCAGGTGGTGCTGGGCATCAGGGCGATGTTTTCGCGGCCCTCCCGCGTCCCGGGCGCCTGGTTCGACTCCGCGGCGGACGAGTTCCTCCGGGTCTTCCGGAGTCCCCGGGGCCGCGTCGCGTTCTTCTCCGCCGCCCGCCAGATCTACCTGGAGGAGCCGCACGGCGAGCGTGGCTTCTGGGACCGGCTGCCGGGCATGGACCGTCCTGCCCTGTTCCTGTGGGGCGAGCGGGACCGGCTGGTCCCGGCCCGGTTCGCCCGGCACGTAGAGCGGGCCCTGCCCCACGCCTCGTCCGTCGTGCTGGAGGACTGCGGCCACGTCCCCCAGTACGAGCTTCCCGAGCGGACCCACCGGATGGTCCGCGAGTTCCTGGGGACGCCGGCGTGAGCGCGCTCGCCCGCGTGCGGTCGGACCTCGGCCAGCTGGGGCGCATCCTGGCACCGTCCTCGGCCCGGACCTTCCAGCGGGCCGGCCTGCTGGACTGGCGGGAGGGCGTCGCGCTGGGGATCGCCCTCCCCTGGTACCTGGGCCGAGGACCGTCCCTCGGGTTCGTCAGCGCGGTGAATGCCATGGCCGTCGGGTCCAAGCCCGCCATTCACGACCGCCACGGGACGCTCACGTGGCGAGAGGTGGACCGGCGGACGAACCGGATGGCCAACGCCCTGGCCGGCATGGGCCTGCGGGGCGGAGACAGCCTGGCCATCCTGCTCCGCAACGGGCGGGAGTTCGCGGAGTCCATCCTGGCGGCACAGAAGATCGGGGTGGTGGCCTGCCCGCTCAACACGTGGGCCGGGACCCGGGAGCTCCGGGACAGCCTGGAGAGCGTGGACCCGAAGGCGCTGGTGTTCGACGCGCTCCAGGCCGAGCAGGTGGGCGGCGTGGACGTCGACGACCTCCCCGCCATCGTGGTGGGTGACTGCGACGCCTCGCCGGTCGAGGCCCAGGCGTACGAGGAGGTCCTGGCCGCAGCGGCCGACGACCCGCCGCGGCCGTTCACCCGCCGCCGGGGAAGCTCCCGCGTGGTCATCCACACCTCCGGGACCACCGGCCGGCCCAAGGGCGCCGCGCGGGACGCGTCCCGAACGGGCGTCCGCGAGTTCATCGCCCTGCTCCAGGTGGTGCCGTTCCGCCGGGACGACGTGATCCTGTGCCCGGCGCCGCTGTTCCATTCGTTCGGACTGCTCACGTTCACGATCGGCAGCATCCTGGGAGCCACCCTCGTCCTGCCGGACCGGTTCGACCCGGAGGGAACCTTCGCTGCCATCGAGGAGCACCGGGCCACGGCCGCGTCCATGGTCCCGGTGATGATCCACCGGGTGCTGTCCCTCCCCGAGGAGGCCAGGTCGCGCCACGACGTGTCGAGCCTGCGGATCCTCCTGGCCAGCGGGTCGGCCATCCCGCCCGACCTCCGGAAGGAGATCGAGAACCTGTTCGGGCCGGTCCTGTACGACCTGTACGGGTCGACCGAGGCCGGATGGGTGTCCATCGCCACGCCGGAGGACGTCGGGGAACGCCCCACCACGGTGGGACGTCCGGTCCCCGGGGTCGACGTCGCGGTGTTCTCGCCCCACGGCGTCCGGCTCCCGGCCGGGCAGTCCGGCGAGCTGTTCGTGAAGAGCAGCGCGATGTTCGAGGGCTACACCTCGGGCGAGGATCGGACCCACATCGGCCCGTACCTGTCCCTGGGGGACCTGGGACGGCTGGACCGGGACGGCTACCTGTTCCTGGAGGGACGGGCCGACGACATGGTCGTGGTGGGCGGGGAGAACGTGTACCCGCGGGAGATCGAGGACGTGGTGCGGTCCATTCCCGGCGTGAAGGACGTGGCCGTGTTCGGCGCCCCGGACCCCGAGTACGGCCAGACCATCGTGGCCTTCGTGGTGGGGGACGTGGAGCCCGACGCCGTGGTCCAGGCCTGCCGCGCCCAGCTGGCCTCGTTCAAGGTGCCCCGGCGGGTGGAGAAGGTGAAGGAGCTCCCCCGGACCGGCACGGGAAAGGTGCTGAAGCGCGAGCTGCTCAGGCCGGCAGGCTCCGGGCGATGACCGCCCGGATCGCCTCGACCACGTCGCGGGGGGCGAAGGGCTTGGTCACGTAGCGGTCGGCCCCCAGCCGGGCCGCCCGGTCCCGGTCCTGCTGCGAGCTCTTGGCCGAAAGGATGACCACCCGGGGCCGGCGGGTGTTCGCCGTGATGGCTTCCAGCGTGGCCCATCCGTCCAGCACCGGCATCATGACGTCCAGGACCACCAGGTCGGGCTGGTCCTCCTCGATCCGCCGCAGCGCCGTCTCGCCGTCCGAGGCCAGGGAGGTGTCGAACCCCTCCGCCTCCAGGTCCATCCGCAGGAACAGCAGGATGTCCGGGTCGTCGTCCACGATGAGGACCCTGGTCCGTGTCACGCTGGCACCACCTCCGGGGCGGTCGGGAGCGAGACCAGGAACGCGGCCCCGCCCTCTTCGGACGACTCGACCGAGACGGTGCCGCCGCACGCCTGGACCAGCCTCCGCACGATGGACAGGCCCAGGCCGATGCCGGGGCTGTGCCCGTTCGTCTCCAGCCGGGTGAACCCGTCGAAGATGCGATCCCGGGCCTCCGGCGGGATCCCGTGCCCGGCGTCCAGGACGGACAGCACGGTTTCCTCGTCGCGGCGCTGCACGGCGACCCGCACCGGGGCCGCCCCGTACTTGTGCGCGTTGTCGAGCAGGTTGATCAGCACCTCCTGGAGGGCGTCGGCGTTCCCCAGGACCGCCGCCGCAGACGGGGCCAGGACCTTGACCGGACGGCCGGTGGCCTCGAAGTCCCGGGCCACGGTCTCCGCCAGCCCGCCCAGGTCCACGCGGTCCCGGAACGTGGTCTCGCCCTCGTGTTCCAGGCGGGCCGCCGTGAGCAGCTGCTCGATCAGCCGGAGCAGGCGGTGCCCCTGCCGTTCGATGACGTCCAGCATGGCCTCCCGGTGCTCGGCGGCCAGTTCCAGCCGCCGCAGCGTGACCACCCCGCCCAGGATCGAGGTCAGGGGAGTCCGGAGCTCGTGGCTCACCGTGGCCACGAAGTCGGACTTCATCTGGTTCACCTCGATGAGCTCGGACACCCGCTCCCGCTCGTGCTCGTACAGGCGGGCGTTGGCGATGGAGACGGCGGCGTGCTCGGCGAACAGGGTCAGCGCGCGCAGGTCGTACTCGGAGAACTCGCGGCCGGGGGCGGCGTTCACGTTCAGCACGCCCAGGATCTCGCCTCGGTTGATCAGCGGCACGGACATCGCCGAGTGCACCGGCACGGTTCGCGAGGCGAGGTTGGAGAACTGCGCCGGGTCCGCCTTCCCCGAGAGCAGGAGCGGCTCCCTGGTCTGGGCCACGTAGCCGGCGATGCCCTCGCCCACGGCTACCCGGGCCTCCCTAGCCGCGTCGTTCCCCCGAACGCACAGGGCGACCAGCTGGTCGGGGTCCTCCAGCAGCATGATCGACCCGTCGTGCCCTTCCAGGAGGTCGAGCGCGCTGGAGAGGATGATGTCCAGGACGTCGTGGAGCTCGAGCACCGAGTTGATGGCCTTCCCCGCCGTCATCAGCGCGGAGATCTCCTTCAGGCGGTTCGACAGCGCGGCCGTCAGGACCCGCTCGTCGATCAGCAGCCGGGACAGCCGGCGAAGGTGGTGCTCCTTCTCCACCGCGTAGGCGCCGAACGCGATGGCCAGCACCAGCAGGGAGACCCGGAGCATCTGGGGGGAGAACCACGAGTCCGAGCGGGAGACCGCGGGGAGGGCGGAGGCGACCACCATCGCGGCGGCCACCACAAGGAACAGCACCAGGATGGCGGTCCACAGCTCCTTGCGCCGGCGCTCCACCGCCTCCAGCGAAGGCGTGCGGAAGTCGCGCAGCCCGGAAACGCGGGCCTCGCGCTCGATGCGCTCCCGTGTTTGGGATCCGGCCATCGACCTCCTCGCTGCAGGAGGCATCGGCCGGCGGACGCGGGGGGCTTGAGTTGCCTCGAGGCCCCTGTTCGGGTGGTCGCGTGGTCAGGCGCTCCGGCGGCCCGACCTGGCGTTCACGGCCCCCTGGAGCCCCGGCTGGAGGAAGGTCCGAACGGGGAAGCGGCGACATCCCCCGGATGCGGGGTGTTCCTCCACCGTTCGGCCAGTTCTGGGCCCGAAGCGCGCTTCCCTCTCAACCCCTCGCCCCGTCCGCCGATACATCGGGCACACCCCCCCGGTCGGAAAGAGGGCTCGGCCCCTCCCGGGGTCGAGCCCTTCCGGCCAAACCCCGACCCTGCGCCCCTGTGCTCGGAGCACCCGCTCCGAGCGTGCCCCTCGATTCGTTACCCTGTGCGTTCCATGTCCACGGCGCTGAAGGGCCTCGACCGCCTCCTCAAGCTCCAGGAGCTGGACCTCGCCGTCGACCGGATGCGGAGCCGGCGGGAGGCCCTGGAGGCCGGGCAGGAGGTGCGCGCCATCCGCCAGCAGCTGGACGCGGCGGAGGCGGGCTCGGGGGACGTCCGCCTGGAGCTGGACGCCGTGGAGCGGGAGTCCCGCCGGCTGGAGAGCGACACCGATTCCCTGACCCGCAAGGCCAATGCGGAGGAGGCCCGCCTGTACGACGGCTCGGTGGCCAACCCCAAGGAGCTGGAGGCCATCCAGCACGAGGTGGCCAGCCTGCGGGGGCGGCGGTCCCGCCTGGAGGACAACCTGCTCGAGCTGATGGAGCAGAAGGAGGTCCTGGACGAGCGGCTGGACGCGGCTGACCTGCTGGTGGCGGAGTTCGATCCCGAGCTGCTCGAGCTGTACGAGGACCTCCGCCGCCAGAAGAAGGGGGTGGGCGCCGCCGCCCTGGTCGACGGGGTGTGCCAGGGGTGCCACCAGAAGCTCTCGGCCATGGAGCTGGACCGCCTGAAGCGGACCGAGGGCGTGAAGAGGTGTGAGTACTGCCGTCGGATCCTGATCTTCGCCTGATCGTCTCCTGCGACGGCGCGGCCCGCGGGAACCCGGGGCCGGCCGGCATCGGCGCCGTGGTGGGCACTCCGGACGGGGAGGTCCTGGCGGAGATCGCCGAGGGCATCGGGGTGGCCACCAACAACGTCGCGGAGTACCGGGCCCTGCTGGCGGGGCTGGGCCGGGCCGCGGAGCTGGGGGCGACCTCGGTGAGCGTGCGCAGCGACAGCCGGCTGCTGGTGGAGCAGATCGCGGGGCGGTTCCGGGTGAAGAACCCCACCCTGCAGGTGCTGCACCAGGAGGCCCGGCGCCTGCTCGGGGGGTTCCGGCGGTGGGAGGTCCGGCACGTCCCCCGGGAGCAGAACCGGGAGGCCGACAAGCTGGCCAACGAGGGCGTGAACCGGTGGCTGGCGACGGAGGGGGCTACGTACCGCCCGCCGCGGCCGTCCCCCCGCCTGTGGGACCGCTAGCTAGCGCCCGTCGGGCCGCTTCCTCCAGTCGCCCCACTCGCCCCGCTCGGCCCGGTCGGACCGCCGGGCGTTCCCTGCGGCCCGAACGGCAGGAACAGCTGCCCCTTCAGCAGGCCCCGCTGCGGCGTGAGGAAGGCGATCTGGAGCAGCGCCTGGACGGGAACGGAGTCCCCGGGTGCCGCGGTGATCTGGGTCAGCACCCGCTGGCCCGACGGTACGGGGTTTTCCAGCCGCTCGTCCAGCGACTGAGCCTTGGCCACCACCTTTCCGGAGCGGATCCAGATCAGCTTGGGCACGGCGAGCAGCGGCGTCGCGCTCCGGTTGTCCACGACCAGGTTCACCACCCACGTCGTGCCGAAGATGAATACGCTCTTCGCCCGCACGGTCAGCCCGTGGCTGCTGGTCACGATGGTCGGGGGAAGGGTGTGGATCTGCAGGCGCAGCTGCTGGCCGTCCCGGATGATGTCGGCCACCCCCCATCCGCCGCTCGCCGTGCGGGCCACCAGGGCCTGCCCGAGGACCTGCCGGTCGATGGTCTGCGGCTTCGCCCCCGGCTCCGTGGCCGTGAAGTGCACGATGGCGTCCACCTGCATCAGGTACTGGTCGCCGGCCGTGCCGTGCGGCCCCAGGACCTCGATGCTTCGGATCACCGTCCTGCCCTCGACGGTTCCGGTCCGGTTGTCGTTCTGGACCTTGATCCACCGGACCCATTCCCGAAGCCGGGGACCCGCCACGGACTGCTCCAGCAGCCTGGCGTCGTCCTGCTGGGACCCCGCGTATCCCTCCAGGAAGTTCGACACCGCCTGGCGCACCGAGAGCAGCGTGAGCGCGGCGGCCATCGGATGCAGCTGTTCCTGGGGTACGGCGTCCGTGGGGGCGGTGAACCGGGGAGCGCACGCCACATGGCCTGCGAGCAGCAGCGATGCAACGCGGAGGGCTCGGGTCCGGGCCACCAGCGATCATAAGCAGGGGGTATCGAAGAGCCGGAGGCCGTCGGGCGCCCTCGTATACTCGGGAACGGAGGAGCCGGCCGGGCGGCCGCGGCTCGGGGAACCTGGGTCGAGGAAAGTCCGGACTCCACAGGGCAGGGTGCTGGGTAACCCCCAGGCAGGGTGACCTGCGGACAGTGCCACAGAGAGCAGACCGCCGTCGCAGCCCTCGGGCCGCGGCGGTAAGGGTGAAACGGTGAGGTAAGAGCTCACCAGCGGGCCGGGTGACCGGTCCGGCTCGGCAAACCCCACCCGGAGCAAGGCCAAGCAGGGAGCGCTCGAGGACGGCCCGTCCGAGCTCCCGGGTAGGCCGCACGAGGGGCGTTCGGCATATGGGGGCGCCCCCGGGGTCCGCCGCGAGGCGAGGCTCAGAGAGATGGCCGCCGCCGGCCCGCGAGGGCCGGCACAGAATCCGGCTTACAGGCCGGCTCCTCCACCTCCACGCCCACGGCTGCTAGCTTCTCGCCGTGCGCAGGTTCGGTGCCCTCCTGCTCGTGACGGCCGTGGCGTGCTCGCACGCACCGACGGCCGGGGTGGTCGACGTTTCGGGCCGGATGCCGTCGCTGGCTGGCGAGCTGATCGACGGCGGCCGGCTCTCCGCGGGCGAGTATCGGAACAAGATCGTGGTGGTGAACTTCTGGAACCCGTACTGCGGGCCGTGCCGGACGGAGGCGGAGGCGCTGGAGCGGACCTGGGAGAAGCTGCGGTCCCTAAGCGTCCTGGTCGTCGGCGTCCACTACGTCGGCGGGGACTGGCCGCCCAGCGTGTCGGCGGCGATGACGTTCCTCCACCAGTACGGGGTCACCTACCCGGTCCTCGAGGACCCCGGCTCCAAGCTCGCGCTGGCCTTCGGCATCCAGGGGATCCCGTCGACGGTGGTGACGGATCCTGCGGGGGAGCTCCGCTTCCGGATTCTGGGAGGGGTGAAGCCGGGGCAGGTCGAGGAGCTCGTCGCCCGGCTGGACCGGTGAACATGCCGCTGCGTTCAGGACCGTGTTTGCAATGAAGTGGTGTCCCGTCCGACGATCCACCGAGTGGACAACCGGCCGCGAAGTGGAAGGTCATTGCGGAAACGGTCCACCTTTCCTGGGGCGCGCGAGCCATGCTAGAACTGCCGCGCCATGCCAGGCGATCACCACATCGGAGCGGTCCTCGGCTCGTACCGCATCGAGTCACTGATCGGGCGCGGGGCCATGGGCGTGGTGTACCTGGCCGAGCATCTGCACCTTCAACGCAAGGTGGCCCTGAAAGTTCTGGCCCATCACCTCGCCGATGACGAAGCCTTCCGCAACCGCTTCGTCCGGGAATCACGCCTCGCTGCCGCGCTGGAACATCCGAACATCATCCCCGTGTACGACGCGGGCGACTCCAATGGCGAGCTGTATATCGCCATGCGATTCGTTGACGGCACCGACCTCGCCACGATCATCGAACGGGAAGGCCGCCTCGACACCTCCAGGATCCTGTCCATCCTCAGCCGGGTGGGAAGCGCCCTCGACGCGGCCCATCGGAGGGGGCTTGTCCACCGGGACGTGAAGCCGGGCAACATCCTGATTGGCCACCCTCGGGATCCGGACGAGGAAGTCTTCCTTTCGGACTTCGGCGTGGTCAAAGCGATGGACGCGAGCACGCAGTTGACCCGTCCCGGCTACTTCGTGGGCACGATCGCCTACACCGCCCCGGAGGCCTTCGGGGGCGAGCAGCTGGACTCGAGGGCGGACGTCTACTCGCTAGCCTGCGTCCTGTACGAGTGTCTGTGCGGCTCCCCTCCATTCGTATTCGACTCGCAGGCCGCGGTCATCGCGGCGCACCTGTTCCAGCCACCACGCGGCCTGAGGGGGGCACGACCCGACCTCCCGGCCGAGCTCGATGCCGTGGTCGCCAGGGGTCTGGCGAAAGACCGGGAGGCCCGGCAGCGAACGAGCGGGGAATTGATGGCCTCGGCCAGGGCCGCCATGGCGACGGGCCAGGAAGAGGCCGGCGTGGGCTCACCCACCCCCGGCATTGCGCCCGACGCGAGGAGCGGTCCCACCACCGGCCCCGCTCCCGTGGCCCCGATGGAGAAGGCGGCGGCTGTTGCCGCGTCCGGAACGTCCGCGCCCGTGAGGAGACCCGCATGGCCGCGGGGCCCCTCGCTTCTGCCGCGCAGCCGTTTCCAGGAGACGCGTCGCTGCCCCACGAGGGTTTCGGCGTCCCCTCCAATGCCGTCCATGTGCCTCCGCCGACTGCGCGATCGGGGCGTCGTGTTCCATTGGTCCTGGGGCTCCTGGCGGCCACCGTGGTGGTGGCCGGTGGAATCGTCGCGGTGGTCCTGGCAGGGCGCCACGGGGGCACGATGCCTCAGGTCTCGTCCCCGCCGCCTCCATCCACCCCGGCCTCTCCGACGCACGGTTCGCAAGGTGGTGGGGGCAAGCTCCAGGGACGGATCGCCTTCGACTCCAACCACGCTGTGATCGCGGTGATCCGTCCGGGTGGCAAGGCCGGCCCGCAATCGGTCGGACCGTCCGGTGTGTCGGGGGACGACCCGTCCTGGTCGCCGGACGGGACCCGCGTCGCGTTCGACAGCGGCCATCGAGACATCTATGTCATGAACGGCGACGGGACGGATGTGACCCTCCTCGTGTCCTCCCCGCTGAGCTTCGAGGACCCCGCCTGGTCTCCCGACGGGGCTCGGATCGCCTTCGACACCGATACCCCGGGAAGTGAAGGGATCTACGTCATGACCCTGGCGGGGGCCACCGCCCCGGTTCGACTGACCAGAGGTCCCGACCTCAATCCCGCCTGGTCTCCAGATGGGACCAGGATCGCCTTCAACAGCGCGCGTTCCGGGAGCCAGCAGATCTGGGTGGTGAACACGGGTGGGTCGGCGACGCCGACCCAGGTCACATCGGTCTCGGGCGTCGCGGAGGAACCTGCCTGGTCACCCAACGGCAAGGCCCTGGCGTTCCAGGGGGGGATGTCCGGGCACCACGAGATCATAGTGGCGAACGCGGATGGAACCAACTCCCGGCCTCTGACCGACGATGCGGCCGATGACCAGGACCCTGCTTGGTCGCCCAACGGCCGGTGGATCGCGTTCGATGCCGATGACGCCAGCGGGAACCGCCAGATCTTCGTCATTCCGGCCAGCGGCACTGGGAAGGAGGAACAGATCACCCACACAACCGGCCCGAACCAGGATCCGGCGTGGGTGCCGGGGAGCGGATCTCCGTCGTCCGAGACACCGTCGTCGGGGCCTCCCTTCGCGGCCCCACCCGTCCCGAGCCTTTCCGCCGCGGCCGTGGACCAACACACCATCGAGCTCAATTGGACTGGCGTGGATCGGGTGGAGGGCTACCGCATTTTCCGCGGGCCTACCCTGGCCCCGACAGTGGGACCAACAGAGACCTCCGTCGTGGAGAGCGGCCTCAACCCCGAAGCCCGGTACTGCTATGCCATTCAAGCCTTCAATTCCGGCGGCTCCTCTCCGAAAGTGACCGCCTGCAAGATGAGGTTCTCCTCACCTTTCCGTGGGTAGCCGGACCGTGATCCCTCCGCAGCACAGGTAGATCATCGCGATGACCGCGGCGGCCGAGTGGTGCCCGTAGCCCCGGTGGTTGATGAGCCGGATCTTCGAGTTGAGCCCCTCC
>WNGM01011480.1_pt1 | contig 16760 bp, 22 predicted proteins | sample 5400571 | NCBI WGS metagenome assembly WNGM01 (sample SAMN13153378, study PRJNA577476) | soil metagenome | isolation source: 100 cm soil or saprolite under Garry oak tree replicate 2 | place: USA:California | collected 2016-06-15 | reverse complement strand
TCATTGTGTACCTTGCTTTATTTTAAGGAACTGACACCTCAGTTCCTTGCTACCTCTAAGTATACCCGCAAACTTATTTGCTTGTCCAGCTAAACGATGTCCCGTTGTTAAACAGGACGATATCCGGCTGCATGCCTTCTACATGGACAATCAGGTCGGGTTTTCCGTCTCCGTTGGCATCGGCAATGCGAAGGGTGATGATTTTGTGCTCCCGCCCGTCACCTAAGACTGATGCGAGGTGATAGATATGCGGTGGTACCCTGGCGCTCTCCGGTATCTCAACAACCATGACCTGGCCGTTATCATCAAAGGCCATAAACGTCGAAATACCCTGGTGGCCGACGTTGGCATACAGTACAGCCACCCTGGCATCGCCATAATGCCATTGGTCTTCAATTCCCTGGATGAAGGGCATAACTACCATCTGCCAGAGCACCATGCCAGCCAATACAACCAGCATCCCGACAATGAAGTACCGCCGCCAGGGAGTGCGCGGTTTGTCTTCGACAAGAAACAATGGTTCGGTTTGTGCGCTGTAGTAGTTTGGTGGCACTGTTGGCACACGCCTATCAGTCGTTACTTGGTACCGACTGGCACGGCGGTATGGCGGCTGCTGTGCTATTTGCTCTTTGAGCTTCATACCGTCTTCCCCTTCATGATTTGGGTGGCATCATCAGGGGTGAGTAGTCCTTCCCTGACTGCCTGGGCAAGCTCGGTGATGTTCTCAGGATCTTCGTAACAAATACAGGTTGGGTCGCCACAAAACGGGTGTTCCGGCGTATGAAGTGGTTGTGAGTCCGGGATAACCGGAATAAAGTTATCCCCGTAATGTTGCATGTGTCTCTCCTTGACACTAAGGGCTTCCACATGCGTAATTACAGGTGGAAACCCTGACACGGCTTCCAAAACAAGTGCTGGCCTAACGTGTAGCAGACGTTAGGTCAGTTTTTTATGGGTGCATCACCTCCTTTGTGCTAAATAGCTGAGATTTATGAGAAGAGATTGTATACTGACCCTCATGTCCGTTCTCTGGCAAGCAGGGGCAAAACAACCTAATCATAGGCAGTATACCTGAAGGACAGGCAAAATTTCAAGGATTCTGGACGGCAATTTATGATTAGCGTATAATTTCAACAAAAAGAAGGTTCGTAGTATGGATAAAGAGTTTCTCTCTGTTCGAGATATTGCTGAGTTGCTGGGTGTTACGGTTGATACCATTCAGGCATATATTCGCAGGGGGGAACTTACGGCTATTAAAATTGGCAACAAGTATGTTGTGGAACGCAAGGAATTTGAGCGCTTCTTACAGGAACGCAGGACGCGAAAGGACGGGGAGTAAATGGCAAGCGTCATTGCCTACTATCGACCTCGCAGTATTCAGGGAAATTATAAAGTAGGCATTCTTTTAGACCTTGGCCCAACAGAATTGGCAAAAGTATTTCGATGGGTTGGAACAGGAGGTATGCACCCGCGAGAGCGAGCATTGGAGCTTGAGAAACTTGGTAAGGGGAAAGGATTAGAAGGATTAAAACCCACAAAAACAATAGGCAGACAATCATTCTTTAAAAAAGACCAGGGCAAGACAGAAATTTATACTCTTTCCCGCTTGAACTATGACCCCTCTAAAGAGCTCATTGAGATCGAAATTCACGACAAAGAAATTGTTAAATTTCAAAGAAATTCATATCATACAACTGAGCAGGATATAACGGGAGGGCTAGAGAAAGATAGCATCGAATTTATCAAAATCTCCCTTATTGATCTTGATAATGCCGAACAAGAGATATTGCAGAAGTACCACTCGGAAATCCGGCAATTGCGCCAAGCGCTAGAAGAGAAATAAATGGCTGACATCACCAATCCCTCGCAGCCGCAAAAACACAAAATACCCACCGCGCTGGAAATAGCACTAAGCAAGGCGGAAACCAGCCAAACTACTCAACCTCCTGCGGGCGTCATACCCGGTAAAGAACTTGAGGGTGGTAAACCAACCGTCAGGACGATAACACTAGGTACGGATGTTACAACTGGCAAGCCCGTTGTCATTGATAATAGAGACCGGGTGAAGGGTTGCTATATCATAGGCCGGACAGGGTTTGGCAAGTCAATTCTCCTTGAGCAACTGGCAGTACAGGATGCGCAGCGCGGCCATGGTTTCTGCTTCCTTGATCCCCATGGTGACGTGCTCGATCACATCCTCTGCCGTATGCCCCAGGAACGCATTGACCGAGGTGATGTAATTTTTGTAGACCCTATGGACTATGAATTTCCGTATGGCCAAAACCCGTATGAATGCGCTGCTTCTGATCCTGTCACCATGCGCCAGACATTTAATCAGGTCGAGCAGATCTTCGCCAAAATTTTCGGCATGTCCAAGGAAACGCCACTGCTTTCACAGTTTGTGAGAAATATCACCGCAGTACTTCTTGCCAACCAGGGCATGACCATGTGTGAAATTCCGCTTCTTCTGGATGCCTATGATGACCGCTTCCGCAAACGACTTGTTGATAACCTTGCGCCTTCGCATGCTGCCCGCTATTTCTGGAAGGACTATGACAACATGCGTCCTTTGGAGCGGCGTGAAGATGCGAGAAGCACCAAAGATCGCATTGACGCTCTCATCAATAACGATATTTTGCGGTATATCGTGGGCCAGTCCAAAAGCACAATTGACTTTCAGACGGTAATGAATTCCGGCAAAGTTTTGCTGGTCAAACTGCCAGGCGACGATGAAGACATTACAACACTTCTTGGATCGGTTATCATTAACCAGTTGCTTCTGGCCGCTTTATCCCGTAAGAACATCCCTGAGAAAAAGAGGCGACAGTTTAACATTTACGCCGATGAATTCCAACGGTTTGCCATACCTTCATTCGGACAACTTCTGGTAGAGGCGCGGAAATACCGCATTGCTACAATCTGCGCTAACCAGGTACTCAATGACCTGGGTGAACAATTGCGGCCACGGATGCTCAATGCCGGTTGCCTGGTCGTGTTCAACGTGCAGGATGAAGACGCAACGGATTTAGCAGGTGAGTTTAACTATGCACCGCCGCAGGCAGAACAGCGGGAGGGAACAATTCCCCGCAATGTCTTACCCCGCCTTGAATATCATCCAAATCCGGCAGTCAAGGAATTCTGGCGAAAACGGGTCTTGCCTCTCGACGAAGGACTGAGAAAACAGGATCGCGAACGGATTGAACGGAATATGTGGGGGAGAGAAGAAATCGTCCCTGTTCTTGCTAAACATAATTTCGGGGAAGGGGAAGTTGAATACGAAACTGCTGATCTCCAGAGTGCCTACAATTCCCTCAATGATTTCATCTATGATGTGCTATGGCACCCCAAAGGCAGTAAAAATCAGGAAGAATTCGGTAAAGCAGTGCTTAGTGAGTTCGCTCCATTCCTTTGTTATACCGATTTCTACAACTGGCATCATCTCGGCAAGTCCTGGGAAATGACACCCTATCTCATGAAAATCTCGCTGGAATCCGCACAGCAGGTTATAGCCCTAACAGAAGAAATCGAGAAAATTAATGGCTATCTTGCCAGTGATGATACCCTCGTGAAATTGTGCTTTGGATTCAAGTGGAATATCAACTACTCACAATGGGTAGATACCTCGATTGAGGAGGCGTATGAGAAGATGCGGGAAGAAGCACAAAAGAAGAGCCGTAATGCATGGATCATGGGAACATATGAAGGGGGGGTGGAGGAACTCAAACGCGCAATGCAAACGCATGTGCAAGATCTGAAAGCAAGAGTCGGCTCATTACAAAAGAAAACCGAGGGAAAACTTGTTTCGGATACTGGGTTTAAGGGTGGGCGGCGCGGTTGGAAGCAGCATGTGCGTGACTACGAACAACGACAGCGTGATGGCATCACAAGAGCACAACAGCAAGTCATAGAAGCCGAACAATGCTTACAATCAGAAGAACAGCTATTTACATATATTGCGAAATATTGGCAATTATATAAAGGAAAGACGCCAGAACAGATACGGGCCGATATTGCAGAATCATTGACGCAATGTACTGCGAAAGTTGCTGAGTTACAACAAAACGACACACCGGAGAAAATTCTTGCAAATAAGCGCAAAGAATTTGAACAACAGCGCGAGGAAAAACAACGCGCCATAGAAGAAATTGATGCCAAGCGACGCGATGCGCTTAAAGGTCGGGAAGGATTGATAAACTGGCAAAAGGCAACCTATTTGGAATTTGTTAATGATCTCCAAAAAGTCGTCGAAATACTTATGACCTATGAAGGGCGGGAAGGTGTCAAAGTATCCACATGGCAAGCTGAACCCGTGATACAGCAAACCCATACAGATAAACGCGCTGAAATAGCCAACGTGCTAACCCATCTGCCTGTTGGGAGGGCATGGGTGAGACTGACCACATCAGACGGAGAGCGCAAAGCCATTGCTGAGCATGTGATTGATACCAGAATGCCAACTGGATTTAGCGAGAAGGAACTGGAACGAAAGAGAACACAGGTGGTAGCATATACTCGCGCCAATTATTGTAAGCCCCGGCACGAGGTAGAAGAAGAAATCAGACGACGCCAGAACCCAGACAACCAACTACCGACGACAAGGAAACATACGCTTTAGTAAAATCGTGAGATCGCCTCTTGCAGAAACCATTTACCCTCACGCCAGCACATGAAACGATCCTTAAAAGTGTGTATACCTACTACTACCTGACTGCCAAGCAGGTATGTAGGCTGCATTATAGCCCTGGCTCATTCACCCGCGTCGAGAAACTTCTCAAAGAGTTACGGGACAATGAGTATTTGCAATGGGATTTTCTGCCGGTGAAGCGGCGCTTTGGCAGCAGTCCTGCATATTATATGCTGGCTCGCCGAGGTGTAGGTTTTCTTCGCAAACTCGGCTGTGATGTGAGTATGCTGCCCTACCCGTTTGAAAAAAGGCAGCAGAAATCACTCTTTATTCCCCATACATTGAGTGTCAATGACTTTCTTATTGCCGGTAGTCTGTTATCTCAAGTTGCACAGCATATTCGACTATTCCAGATAAAACATGAGCTGCTTCTTAAGCGCACCATGAAAGGGAAAGTAATCCCTGATGCCTGGCTGGATTTTAGGATCTATGACAAAGAACAGGTGTGTCTCTGGCTTGAGATTGACCGGGATACGGAAGAGATGAAAATCATTAAACAGAAGATCCATGGGATGGTGCTGTTTGCCAAAGATGCCTATCAGCAGGTGTTTCACACGCCTTCTCTTACCATTGTCTTTGCAACAACTGGCAAAACAGAACGATTAAGCAGTCTTATCACCTGGACTGAGCAGGTTTTAGTCGATCTGCGAGAAACCCAGGAAGCTGATCTCTTCCGCTTTGCCAGTGTCCCGCAGGGAGAACTTAATCCGCAAGAGGTATTTTTTGCACCGCTTTGGAGGCGTCCGTTTGATACTACTCTTCTGCCCCTGTTTACGAAACAGTAGGAAACCAAATAGAACACTCGTTCCTATCTCATTTCCTACCACAAAGTCTTACAAGTTACCCCTTTTGCTGCTCCACAGGAGCAGTTCTGGAGGGGAAAAAGGAGGGTTGGTAGTCTGCCGTCGCTGCGGCTAAATCGGGAGACGATTTCCGGCAGACTACCAACCCTTCCCGATTCTAAAATCCTTACTTAACTCCTCTTATTACTCAATTCTATGGTCGCGCCCTCAATAAGGAATCAATGAGACATTTTCCCCAGCTTCTGCGGAAGCTCCCCCTTTTGTCTCATTGATGCTATGGCTAGATTTGACAATAAATTCATCCATGTGACTTTACTGATGTGCGGTTGAAATTAGGCCGCAGAAAGGTGGTGGGGTTATGTGGATGAGGTATTCGGAACAGTTATCTCAGTCTATTCTCTGGAACAAGCAATTGAGGATGGTGTTCTTGTTGAGGTTTTCAAAAACCGATGGGAACAGCTATCAGGCGGCAAGCCAATCGTTGCAACCAGCCACTTGTTCAGTCAGGTCAGTCTCGCAGGCTTACTTGAAATATGGAACGAGTATGTTGACTGGAAGAAAAATATCATGCCGACGCTACCGGAAGAAGACCAATTGTTCGCCACTACCATGAATAGTGACAAGGTCTGGCTTCTTGAAGACGATCAAGCGTTCACCATGATGTACCCAGAGGATTATTAGTTTCTCTGTTCACTGGCGAGTCTAACACACTCGTCAGCAACAGGCAAGCTAGAAATAGCCTCTACCTGAGGAAGTGAGGTGGTAGGGATGAAGTATCAGGTAATTAAAACCTATTTGGTGGAAGCAGACAACGAGCAAAGGGCCAGACTCATTGTAGAGGAACTGGAAAAGAAGAACCAGCAATGGCTCTTTCTCAAAGGTGTTTCAAGTGAACCAGTGCATACAGATGGTAGTTACATCTGGCAAGACTGGCTACACCTATAGGTGATTGACCACTGTCGAGTCTAACACACTCGACAGAAGCCAGTCAATAACTACGACTGGAGAAGGAGGTGGGGGAATGTGGATGAGGTTTACTTAAAAGAATTGGCTAGAAACCTAGCCCTTGAAGCCCCTTGAAGCCGTAGAAACATATGGCGACCAGCATGACGGCCATAAACCAATGGATGGTACGGAGATTAAATATCTCACCAAAGAGTTCATGCAATGGTTGGATGTGTTCAATGGCGACAAATAATACGTTCTTAGTATCGTCTGAAACTAAGGAAATGCCTGGCCGTAGCAAGCGGGCTATCCACAAACGGTTTCAGCGAGAACAGACCGTATCAGTCCTCAAATCGTGGGAGTGTCTAACACACACTCCCACAAAACCCCCTTCAATGAAAGCCACAATTTATACTCCTCTGTTGCGAGATTATCGCTTATCGCGGATCATCATAAAGATGATAGCCATCAGGGACACGGTTTTCAATGCCAAAAAATGAAAAGGTGCGCTTTGTTTCATCTTCTGGTTGGCCTGGGTCGTAATCAATATTAACAGCACTTGCTACCCGTTGTAATATCGCTGCCTGGTCTGGTGTTAAAGAGAGACGGTCTATCTGCCGATATTTTTTCTCGCGCCGGATGTGCTGGATAAATGCTACCTTTTGGCCTTTTGGAAGTTGGTCAAAAGCAAGAAAACCAAACCCTGTTGTAACGTTTCGGATGATCTCATGCAGCTCCGGCGGTATATTTCTGGCGGTTTCGCTTCCTAAATCGACCAGCATTCTATAGACTTTACCTACCTCCGGCAAATTCAGCTTTTTGCGTTCTTGTACTTGAAGCTGGTTTATCAAGGCAACAAAAGGATCGCTGCCTTCTTCAGCGCGGTGGGTAGAAGCTCTTGTTACCTCTTCTGGTAATGGTCTCCCTTCCTCCTCCATAATAATAGGTTGGGTATAGCACTATGTATGTTGGATTGTAAAGAGGGAAAAAGGATCGTTCTGTGATGCGGCAAGAGGAAATTATGGGGTAGTAAGGAAGAGCAAGTGAGCTATGATATAATGAGGACATGCAAAAACAGGATAAAGAAATACGAGAAACAGTTTCGTTAGAACAGGCAAGAAAAGACTTACAGAAAATTGTAGGGTTACCTGTGGCTCTTACGTGGAAAGGCTACGGCTCTGCAATATTTTTGGAGCTTGGCGAGCTGCACAAAGAATTTCGTGGATGGGTTGGTAAGAACGACGGTAAAGACTACAGTTTGAAAGGTGATTGGACGCTTTGTAGTGATGGCGGTTGGGTTATTCTGAAAGATAATAAAATGTTAGTTGACGGGTTGGAGGTCGAGCGGGGGAAAATAGAGCAGATAATAGGCCAGTTTGATAACGCGAAAATTACTGTTGTTGCTCTCGCCGATGATCTGTCCTCTGCTCGTGTTACTTTTGACACGGGTACTATACTGCAACTGAACAATGAAAGTTTCGGGTTCTTTAGCCTGAGTTATAATCACCCTCCTTACCTTGTTTTTGATGAGGAAGGATCAATATACTACGAACACAATCAACTATAAAATCGTTAGCGAGAAAAATATCCCCTGCATACAATTTGTTATGCAGGGGATGAATAGAACAAAGAGCGGAAAATCTCTCACTCTTCTGTCAGAAATCCTCCGGCTACCGTCTTGGTCCAAACAGGGACATCCACTCTTCAGCATAGGAGAGTAACTGATTGAACTTCATGTCAGTGGTTTTTCCGTCAATGCCGTGATTTTCATGCAACCAACGGTGAAACTTCTCGCTTTGGTCGGGGTTCATACCGGCACGTCGACAAACAGCTTTGAACTGGTCGTTTTCCTCGCGGGATGAACCGCTACGATCGCCCTTGCTTCGGCTGGATCGAGAATAGGTTCGATTAAAACCCCCAGGCGGTTTCGGAATATCATATGGCATTTTGTTTCCCCTTTCCTGAGAAACCAATCTTACAATAATTTGACCTTGCCAAAAAACAAAAGACCCCGCTATCGGGGCAGAAGTTTTGGCAAAAACCTCAGCAATTCTATCAAGCAGGCAGTGATTTGTCAAATTTCCTGACAGTTCGCTTGGTGGGGAGGCTGGCAGTCTCACAATGTGATCGTTCTGTGATGCGGCAAGAGGGAACTATGGGATAGAAAGAAAAAAACAAGCAGGCTGTGATATAATCGCCTCATGACTGCACTAAAGAAAGAGGCGACAGTTTCTGATCCTGTGAGAAAGTACCTGAAAGAAATCGGCAGAATTCCTCATTTAACATCTGAACAGGAAATTGACTTGGTAAAAAGAGTAGAAAAAGGTGATAAAGAAGCCAAGCAAAAATTGACGACCTCAAACTTACGTTTAGTGGTCTCTATTGCTAAGAAATACGTCGGCAGGGGTTTGACGCTGCTTGATCTTATCCAGGAAGGCAATCAGGGGTTAATCAGGGCAGTGGAAAAGTATGACCTGAGACGGGGATATAAATTTTCTACTTATGCCACGCGGTGGATAAGGCAATCCATTAACCGCGCCATCGCAGACCAGGCCAGAACGATCCGCAATAGCATACCTAATGAAGAACCTAGCGAAAAGCCAATCATAATACATTCAACGGGTAAAGTCACCGCGTCTATTGTTGAAGAAAAAGCAAAAAGGATAGCGCAACTGGAAGAGGAGGTATATAAACTGACTACTGGTTTACCTGACAAGGTAACGCTCCGCCCGTCTTTATATTTTACCCGGAAAAAAGAGGGGGCTTATCTTCATTTTGTGAAGTCCACTTTAACTATCAATGAAAAACATGTACAGATTTTTTTCTCCTACTCAGAACGAAAAGAAGAATTGTTTGGAAAAGATAGCAGGGTTAATACTCACTATCGAATACAACTCAGTGTCTTTTCTGACAAGGAACTAGAAAGCTCATTTGAGAAATTTCTCGCGTCTCATCCAAACAAACATCATTTAACTGACACGGAATTTCTTTTTGATGCTGGCGGAAATGCAGAGAAAGTTATCTGGCTGCCAAGCGAATTTCATGTTCAACGTGAGCCGTTTATTGACTTAAAGACTTGTCGTATTTATTTGTCTGAAGTAACCAAAGACGATCTTGATTATGTAGAGCAAGCTTTCCTGCTGCTAAAAATCCAATTAGAAGTATACCATCGCTTATAAAGAAAAAAGCCCTACCAAATATTTGATAGAGCTTTGATTAAAAGTAATACTATAGTGCCGGGTAAAAAGCTACCTCTGATTTTTATGGTACTGGATGTCAGATTTTATTCCTTCGATCTCTCGTTTCAGAGTAGCAATTGCTTCATGCTCCGCTTGCTTCTCTCTAACTAGACCTGCAATCTCTTCATCCAGACGTTCATAGGCCGTTTCCATACCGTGACCTGTCATGGTGTGTAAGATGCCCTTTTTCTGGTATATCTCCGCTTTGAGCGCAGCTATGTTTGTCTTTATGCGCTCGATCTCAGCGTACTTTTCCTCTTTCTCACCGTAAAGTTGGTCAATTTGTCTCTGGTGATAGTCGGAATTGCTGCTACTATCGCCTCTGCTTCCGCCGGATCGGGAATAGCTTCGATTAAAGCCTCCAGGCGGACTTGGAATATCTCCCATTTTTTGTTTCTCCTTTCAAGAGAAACGAGCAGATGTTACCTGCAAACAATAGTTTTGATCTTCCCAAAAAAACAAAAAGCCTCGCTATCGAGGCAGTTGTCTTAGTGAAAACCTCAGCAATTTTATCAAGCAGGTGGTGATTTGTCAAATTTCCTGACAGCTTGTTTTGGTGTTGGCTCCGCACAAGGGTTTTGTACGACGCGAAGGTTAAGGGCTATGGGGTGGGGAGGAGGTTATTTCTCCTCTTTTTCCATTTCAGCTATGTTTGCTTGTATGGCTTCTCTTTTGTCATAGAAGCGCGTAACTTCATGAAGGAACTCAAGAAACATGTCGCTTGGTTTCCCCTCAACTACCGCATGGCGATTGTAAAAACTTAATTCTGCTCCTTGGTCAAGTACGTTGCCTAGTTCAAAGAAACGGCTTTGTAAGTCTTCCGGTTGATTGCTGAAAAACCCCTCCCAGCGCAGATGTCTAAATATCCCGGATAAGTCGTCAAGGGATATTTCCCCTTTCTTAAAATCTCCGATGCTGTTTACCATCAGTTGCGCCAGCATAGAAAAGGTAAGTTTTTCCTCACTGGATACACCCACTTTTTCGAGTTGAGAAGTGAATTTTTCCTCTGGGAAGGGGATATTGATAACTCCGAATGTTGTTTGTATTTTTGACATAAATTGATTATACAAAAATGAGAAAGGGATGAGCTACAAGAACTCATCCCTTATGTTTAGTCACTACATTGTGACTTATTTTTTCTTGCCGCCCGATTGGGCGTGAATACTGTCTCCGATGGTTTCACCGGAACGATCTGTATCCCACGAAATTCGAGTACCATCATCAGCGAACACTGTATGGTGAGTGCCGCCACGTCCGTTGCCACCCGTATGGTGTATGCCCGTAATGTATCCAAACGGTGTTGAAATGCTGGTGCGAGGAGTAGCATCGTACCCCTTATCAGACCAATAGCTTTGACCACCTTCACTGTGTCCGCAGCTATCGCCGCTTGAGTGTCCGCTGCTATTGCAGCAACCGCAACCACCGCTGCCACCGACGATTGTCACTTCAGCCATTTCGTTTCTCCTCTCAGAAGAAACTAGCAGGTGTTACCCTGCAAAACAAATTGTCAATGCTCCGGCTAGAGGTATGTTTTGAGCGATTACGCTCATGCTTCGTGTCCTCGCAAAATGAGAAAAGAAGCAAAATACCGTTGTTTGAGCCTAGCCGCCGGATTGTATCAAGCAGGCGGTGATTTGTCAATTTTCAATTTTGCGCTGCATTAATAAGGAAAAAATTATTGATAGGGGTATCAGCGCCGCTGCAACCAGGTGCCACAAACAGCGCAGCAGGCATTGTCCGTTGACTTTCCATACTCCCTTTGCTAGGATTTCGTGGCCGGAGTGATTGATCGCTGGCTCAGGTACCAGGTCTAGAGATTTTTTACCTGGGGCATCGGAGCAAGCTCTATGCTTACAATCCCGTTTACGGGAGCGCCAATCTCAGTGCGACGATCCACTCCGGTTTCTTGCATCACCAGGTTAATCCCATCCGGGCTTCTTGCATATTCTCCCGTTTTTGCTATTATGCAGATTATGTCTCAGCAGCACAACAGCGATCGTATCCGGCGGGCCGGTAAACTCATCATGCTTGAGTGGCTCGTTCCGCTCTTTGTCCGAAAACGCACCACCGACTTTCTCCTGCCACAGATCGACCCGGCCTGGTTCACAAAACTTGGGATACAATGGGGAGTCTGGCGTATGTCAGAGCCGGAGTTTTCGGAGTTTGAAAAGAAGATGCTGACCGTCTACACTGACACCCTCGCATCGGTCTCCCCTGCTTTCAAGAATAAGGTGTTTGCGAAGGTTGATGATGCGTTACGTATGGGCGCTAGCTTGAGCATGGCCGCTGACACTATACCACCCCGACCAACAGGAGAAGAGATAATGCCGAACCAATTAACCCCGCAGTGGCAACCCATCGAAAAATTACCCCTTATTGCCTCCCTGATTGACGGGACACTCGATGCAACAAGCGAGCAGTACGAGTCCTTGACGGAAGCGAAGCAACAACCATATAGCCTGGATGATGCGCTCGTGAACCGGGCCATCAAGGCATTTACCAACCAAAAAGGTGACCTTTTGACCTATGACGAGCAGTTGACCAGGTGGAAGACACAAAGACTGACTCCAAAGCAGCATGCAGAGGTGGAGCGACTCAATGGGCAGATGAAAAAGCTTCATAAACTGACGAGCGCAACCCTTGCATTAGCTGAGGAATTGCAAGAGCTGACGATTGAACGACTCCTTGAGAAAGATGATGCCGAAGTTGGCCTCGAATACCTGCTCGGCACCCTTGGTAAGCCTCAGAACAAATCCACAACACACAAACCATCCGGTGTGAAACACAATCCACGTACCGACTCCACGAAGAAACCACAAACAGCAACAAATGGCCTGTGCGAGTGCACCAGCAGCACGCCGTGTGTGAACTGCCGCTTTTATGAAAGCAAGAATACACCTGAAGGCAGAAAAGCCTTGAGTACACGCATTTTCAACTTCCTGGTGTCCCGTCCCCTGTATGAACATCTGGTCTCCCAAACCCTTCCCACCATCTTTTCCAACAAGATAGTCTATGAAGATGAGAAGGATCTTGTTGCCATGCTGTTTGAGGCAGTAATTTTTGACGTAGAGTCAGGTGGCGAGACACCCCTCGCCTATTTTCTCTCCCATGCTCCCCTTGATGAGAAGGAGCAACGACTCTATAAGGCGTGGCAGACGCACAATCACTATGGCTTCTATCTAGTCCAAAAGATCATACCCGAAAAAGAAATCCATCTCACCGACCTTGCCGGGAAAACTGCCTATAAGGTTTATGAAACGAGCGGGACGCGCACCGTCAAAGAAGGAACTGTCGTAATAGCACGTCTCGTGCCATTTTTAGATGGCTGGATGATTTATACCGAAAATATAGTGTCTTTTGGGAATGCCTCACCGGAATTTATGGCGCAATCAGCGGGTATCCCTATTCCGCAACTCGCCTTTATTCTCCGCTACCGCCAGGAGCAGGAACGGCGGCACAATATGGGGTAATATTAAACAAACAGGGCTAAAATTACACTTTTCAATCATCCATTCCCCAAGGTTGGTTAAAAGTAATCTAAAAATGGGATAGATGAAATAAAGAGAAAGCTTGTATCTGTAGCACATTCGCTATTAACTCATGGCCGATTTTGTACCTTTGTAGGATTTTACCCATTGTTGTGAAAGCAGGGGGGAGAAAAAACAGTTGAGGTTTAATTTATGGAGTACAATGTTCTTAGCTCTGATACTTCGGTGAATGGGTGTATTTTAAAAATAGACTCCTCCCATTATTACTCTTCGTGCATCTTTATCCGAATATCCAAGTTTTTTCAATAAATCAGCTCTTTGGAAATTCATCTTTTCCAAGTTTGCAGAGTCACTATTAACCTTCTGCTTATCTTCTTGAGCACTTTGTAAATCGCCGTAAGACAAATCTCCTTGGACGGTGACGCAAAGACCATACTCATCCACATAAGTATCAAAAGCTTGGTCATCCAGGGATTTTAGATTTTGCCAGGTGGATTGTAATGTTTGATATTGCGCTTGCGTAGGAGTGACTTGGTTATAACCTAGCTTTTTAAGAATTGTATCCCTTTGATTCTGTGCGTCTAACATGTCATTGCTGGTATTGTGTTGGTACTGCTCGTTCATTTGCTGATTGGAACTGGCGTTGTCAGATGTATCTCCATCTTTGCAGCTCGCCATAGTAATGTTTTTGTCTTTAATAATCCTGTCATCCATCTCCTTCAGTGCCTGCCAATCAGCCTGATTTGTGTTTCCTATCATCTCGGTATCATTTATTATCGCTTTTGTAACCGTCACTGGCTTAGTGATAGGTATACTGTTTTTGTTTTGTGAATTTGTTACTGATTCATCCGACTTGTGAGCAGTTATAGTCAAGAGCACAAATATAACAATCATTGCTATTCCAAAATAAGCAGATATTCTTTTTCGTGATGTTTGCTTGAATATTCGGGGATTAATAAATCCGACAATAAATGATGGAAACCATAACAAAAATAAAATAGTAAAAAAATTGAACATAATAAATTCTTATTACCTTCGAATAAGGAGGGGAACCTATGCTTATTATATCAAAAACTTTCCATATAGGGGTAGTACCAGCGCTGCTGCAACCAGGCCCCACTTTGTTATATCTCCCTGACCTGATGGCCGCTTATTCGTAAAAACCTCGCTGCTTCAATAAGCACCTGGCGCTGTTTTCGTTTATTCTTCTAGGCTGCTTCTTGAAGGAGTGTTGTAAATTTTCCTTGCAAAGTGTTTGGTGTGCTTTTTGTCAAAAGAGAGGTCAGTTTCTTATCAATCAACTCATATGGGGCTGTTGCCGACACAGCGATGATGCCGCTGTCTTTACTGTTTGCCGCCAATTGCTTGAAGTGTTTCGCATTGTAGGTAACAACCAGGCGTTTTAATTTCACTGCAAGCGCATACACCTGCGTATCTGGAAGGCCTATTTTTCTCAGATCAGATTTCACATGCTTTATATCAAAGCGCTCGTTTAGCATGGGGAAGTAGGAACGCGGGGGAAATCCTTCATCTAAAAGGAGCTTGTGTTTATAGAGCCTGTGTGCCATATGACGTGTTGTTAACAATTTCTGCTACCTCTTCTATCGCTCCTTCCAGCGTTTTAACGCTAATGTGGTCAAATTGCTCGTGGATTTGCTGGGTGGTGTAGCCGTCTCTTAGAAGAGATAATATCCGCGCAACCGGCACGCGCGTGCCATAAATGACAGGCATACCGCTTAATATGTCAGGGTCAGAACCGATGTATTTCATAAGTCAGATGATTATAGCAGGGCTTTGTAAGAATGCAATGGCGTTGATTTACCTTCTGGTCAACTTGCTCGTGGATCTGCTGGGTGGAGCTCCTCCATGAACGTCTCTCTTCTGTGTATCAGGGGTAGTACCGGTGCTGTTACTGGAATGATCTCCCTGCGTTTCAATCGATAGCTGTCAATATTTTGTGAAGTGGCAGAAAGAAACTGAGGTAGTATCTTCCCTCTGTCGAAAGGCATGTGATGGCAGCAGTTACCCATTGACAGGCCGAGAGAGAACTGGAAAGGAGGGTGGAGGGTCTTGCTTCTGGCTAGAGCCAAAGCTCTCCACACAGCACCCATGATGGAGCAATCATCTTCCTGGTCACAACCACACCCATCCCAATTTCGTCCTATGTCCTGGCAGGGACCAACACCTCCCTCGCTCCCAACCATGCGCCATATGCCCAAGGGGGTTGACGACCGAACGATCACACCTGACCCCATGACAGGGGCGCTGGTGGCTAGCCTCGATCCGGCAAAAATCCAGGAAGTCGCCGCATCTCAGCTGGTCATTATTGATGGATACTACAAAGGTGTTCTGCAAGAAGCACAGCAACTCTTTCGCTGGGCCCTCATTGCGGCAGGAGGAGGACTGGTGTTCTTGCTAGCAGCAGTGAGTCTGTTCGTTGCTCAGCAGCCAGCATCCATCTCTCTCATGAGCCTCATCGGTGGAGGAATGGTAGAAGGCATAGCGGTTCTCATCTTCTTGTTGTATGGGCGTGCATTCCGTGAGTTAGAGAAGTTTCATGCCCGCCTGGATAGGACACAGCAATACCTGCTTGCAAATAGTGTTTGTGAGAAGTTAGATGTACAGCTCAGGCAGACGGCTCAGGCAAAGCTTGCCCAGGCGATCATTGATACCTTGGCACCAAGCGAAAAAAAGCCGTCATGAGGGGACAATCCCACAAAGGTACAAAAGCGGCCTAGACTAGCTAAAGTCGCATCTATAGTCAAACACTTGAGAGGCTGGTTGTTTTTGATTCTTAACACCTGGATCAGCATCAAAGCCAGTTGGTGGCCCAAGTGCGGTATCAAAAACAACGGTGAAAACTTAACTCTTAAACATTTGCTTTGTCGTAGTCAGCCTTGCTCACAAACTTGGTCAAATTACGCCCGTCTGATGTTTTTCCCTTCAATGCGTAGCGTGTTGATCCTTTTACGGTATATTCCTCTTTCCCGGTTACATCAGCCTCAACTTTTTGTTTTGTTTTTACGTCATAAAAACTTGCCTTCATCGTATCCCTCCTTTCCTTGTTCTTCCGATGATAAATGACCTGCCTGAGCTTGTCAAGATCGCAGGTTACGATGTGGTGGCCGTACATGCTCATAGCTAACTGGCTTGTATCATGTCAGGGTCTATATACTTACTGTACGGACGATTAGGGGTGGGAACCTTATTCCGCGTCGCAGAGAACGACCTGGTCGAAAAGCCCCTGAGCAACCAAAAGTCACCTGAGAGGTCCATGGCCTTGACGGAGTTCTTCAAGTCTCCTATCCTGTAAGCTGAGCGGGGCAGAGATATTCCGCTGGCACGATCCCCCAGGTGCCCCTCTCGACTGTGAGGAAGGCCATGGACCCATTGCGCATCCTGCTGGTGGTGGAGCAACCCCTCTTTCTCCAGGGCATTCGCTTCACCTTGCAGCATCTGAGTGGCTGTGCCATCGTTGGCGAATCAACCGACCCCGACGAGATCCTGGCATGGGTGTGTCGTGACACCCCCGATGTCGTCCTCATCGATGCCGGACCCGGCTCACCCTATGCCCCGCAACTCGCTCGACAGATCCACCAAC
>WNGM01001917.1_pt1 | contig 16763 bp, 19 predicted proteins | sample 5400571 | NCBI WGS metagenome assembly WNGM01 (sample SAMN13153378, study PRJNA577476) | soil metagenome | isolation source: 100 cm soil or saprolite under Garry oak tree replicate 2 | place: USA:California | collected 2016-06-15 | reverse complement strand
AATGGCACTAGGTGTGCCAGCCCCTTTGGTCGCTCTGAAAACTCCACATATGCGTCTACTACTACCACAAGCCGCCCCGTATCGAGCAAGGCCAGCACATCTGTCTCCGCCAGAGGATTGCCCGTCGGATTATTCGGCGAACACAGCACAATCATCTTTGTCTCAGGCTTCAATGCCACCCGTATTGCTTCAACATCTACTTCGTAATCAGCAGTGCGCGGCACCTCTATCAGAGATGCTCCACAGAGCACCGTCACAGAGGTATAGAGCGAAAAAGTGGGAGGGCAACAGATCACACTATCTCCAGCTGACAAGATGATCTGCCACAGCAGACTAATCACTTCCATGCTTCCATGACCCAGGAGAATATATTTTCCATCCAGTCCAGTGTAAGCCGAGAGTGCTGTCCGTAAAGCTATCGCATTCGTATCAGGGTAATTATTATACCAGCTATGCGCGTACAAGGCACGCAATACAGCTGGTGCAGGACCATATGGGCTTTCGTTACTGTTTAATTTGACCAAATCATGAATGGCTATCCCTGTACGCTTACTGAATGCCTCCAACGACTCACCCGGCACATACTCAGCCATGCGATCCAATTCTGGGCGTACATGGACGATGAGTGGAGAAGATGTTTGCATGTACTATCCTATAGCTCTGTTATTCTAGTGTTATTTTTGTGCATCTGCATCCACATAAATCTGGGTAGGCCGACGAATCAAGCTATTGCGAGGAGAACCATTACCAGCATTATTCTGCTGTGATCCACTGCCTCCACCAAACATCAGCCTCTGTGGAGATGGCACAGCGGACTGAGCTTTCGGTGCGTCAGGACGATACTCTGACGATGGCTGCATCATCTCCAGTCCTCGTCGTAGCGTCACCATATCACGCAAGAAACATGCCACTGCCGAAGCAGCCGAACCTTTTTCTTTGGAGTTGTCAAAGCGTCTCACTGTTGCCTCACCGGCAGCTTGGGCGGCCTGGGCCATAGGATCAGATGTCTGGGCCGCATAGACATCCTTGAAAATATCTTCCCAGCCCGACCATCTGCCACGCAAGGGCTTCCAACCCAGCTGGCTATCGCTCACCGTACGCCATTTGTCTTCCGTGAATTGAATCCAATCATCTAGCAGACGAGCATATGCAGCCAGTTGTTGGCGCAGTCGTTCCTCTTCATCAGAAGCATGCTTAGGCTGTGGAAACGCCTGTGGCAGATCACCGGTAGTTTGTTGGTTCGCAAAATCATTGCCTCCGCCCTGTGGAAACTGTTGGGGGAAACCCTGACCATTGCCGTTATACATGCCATTCATGCCAGGATAGATACCCTGCGTTGGCCCCGTCACTGGCAACACACCAGAGCTAGCCAGGGCCGCAAAATCGGGTGCCATCTGTCCATTGGGCATGCCCAACATCGGTATCTCCGTTCCGGCAGGCAACTCGCCCAACACATGTACCCCACTGGCCGTCAGCATGGGACTCATGAGCGTTGTACCATCCGGCAGCATCATGCTCTCGGCATAATTGGGCATCCCACCAATGATAATTTCCTCGTGTCCAACCGCGTCCAGGATACGCCATGCCAGTCGTGGATGCTTGATGGCCCACCACAGACGCCGCGAGATAAACGTACTTGCAAACGTGAAATTGACTACCAACCATACAATACCACGCACCGCCAGCCAGTTCACCAATCCGATGACGATAATCCAGTACCAAGCATCATGCTGCCCTGCCTCCTCAATAAATGTCAATACGACAGCTACCGTCAGGCTAGGGTCCCGCAAGGGATTAATAAAATCCACAATACGCCAAAACCATCGTCGATCTATTTTCGTTCTCAACTACGAGCTCCTCTCGACCCCGCCGCTGGTCTGACAAGATGTCTACACCCAGGCCACACGGAGAAAATTGTAGCATGTATCCCATCCACGTGCAACTTTTACCATCAGTTCCGGTAATTATGGGCCATGTTAATATAGGTCGCCTATACTCAATTACTCAAAACGTATCATACAAATACCCCTGGAGTTACACAGTACTTTGGTACCACGGGCTAATCAAAGTCCTTCCCACGAGACCTTCATGTAGGGCTACACCACCCAGGATGAAAAAGGGGAGAAGAGGGGTGGATGCTCCAACCCAGAGATCGTTCGCATCATTGTGCACAAGAGCCAGTCCACGAGACGGATCCGAGTGTGCGCAGGAACCACCCATTGTTGCGCTGCTCAGAAGTTCTTTCTAAGCAGCAGCACGCAGAAGAGAATCTTTGTTCATCCACACCCACGTTGGAGTATCCCCCCGAGAGGGTTCTCGAGGGGAAGGTCTCAAAAGGAGAGAAGAGATGGAGATACTCTACGAACGATGCGCAGGCTTGGATGTGCATAAGAAGAACGTCAAGACCTGCTTGAAGACCCCAGGCTCAGATGCTCGCCCCAGCAAAGAGGTCCGAACCTATGCGACCAAGATGCACAATATCTTGGAGATGCGCGATTGGTTAAAAGAACAAGGATGCACCATCTGACATCAAACATTCTGTCAAGAGCTTTTATCTCCTTCTAAACCACCTCTTATATAGCACACAGGACGTTAGACTCTACTTAGAAACGCCAAAAGGACGATGAAATATGTCATATGACCCATGGATTCATGTCTTACTTCCAGTATCATAGTGCGTATAAAGAATAGGTAAGCAAGGAAGGAGTTGTACATCATGTCTATCGCATATCTTATCGCAGATGCGGAGCTGACGATTGATAGATTTGACACAAGAAGCGATACCTCAGAGTTAGAGGATTGCTTTGCAACTATGCCCGAAATGCCAGCTTACCAGCAACCCAACGAAGAGGAGTTGTATACGTCTTTCGAGGCAGCTATTAGCAACCGTGCCTGTCTGCTAAACAGGCAATTAAGCTTGAAGAGCGGCCCTCTTACATATACCAATGTACAGCCAACGACTGAGCCATTACACCCCTCAAACGCTTTGGCGAAGAGTATAGATATTCCTGAGCTGCCACAGCCACACCTTACGTCCTTCTCATCTTATAGCGGTAATGCCTGGCAGCGCATGATCGTCTTTGCCTGTGCAGCCCTCATGTTCATGCTTTTGGGCTTTGATATGATGGGCCTCCTCGTTCTCCATGCCCATTAGGGTGGGTTTAATATAGATAGTAGGAAGCAGTGCTTGCTTGCACCTGAGGTAATCAGATGCAAGCAGGCACTGTTTCTTAGAAGGTCACGCTATGCAGATGTTGCCTCGCTCTTATAGCCAGCCAGGGCCAGCACTGCCGGTGCTCCTACCGCCAGTTCGGAGGCCACCTTGCCCTTGTTATCAACCAGTACTGCCATGGGGGTGCCGTTGGCCCCAAATTTGCTGCCTGCACTCATGTTCTGATCCAGCAGGATGGTGGAACGCAGGCCCATTGCGTTGTTTGCTTCAGCTGTTCCTGTTGAGACCACGAGGAGCTTAGGCGCTCCTGGCGGTGGACTGGCCTCCCATGTCTTGAGATCATCGAGCATACGCTGGCAGAAGCCACAACCGGGGTTCCAGAAAAGGACAAGGATCTTGCTGCCGCAGAAGTCAGACAGGTTGACTGTTTTGCCATTGAGGTTGGGCAGACCGAAGGAGGGAGCTGCCTCACCCACTTTGAGGCTGGCCGACTGGCCCTGGGCATTGGCGGCATTGCCGTTGGTTGGGGCTGGTAGCGACTCGTTGCGAGCCAGAGCGAGGACAGCAGGTGCGCCTGCGGCCAGCTCGGAAGCAATTTTGCCCTGTGCATCGACGAGGACGGCTATTGGTGTACCGTTGGCCCCAAACGTCGGCCCGACAGCAAAGTTCTTGTCCAGCAGCACCGGCGAGCGCAATTCCATCGCTGCATTCTCCTCCACCGCTCCTGTCGTGACGACGAGGAGCTTCGGTGATCCTTTAGGCGGATTGGCTTCCCAGGCTTTCAGGTCATCAAGCATTTGTTGGCAGAAGCCACAACCGGGGTTCCAGAATAGTACGAGGATTTTACTACCCCGGAAGTCAGAGAGGTTCACGAGTTTGCCACTCAGGCTGGGTAGAGCAAAGGCGGGAGCCGCATCACCCACTTTCGGAGTGGTAGATGGACGCGGGGTGGCTGTTGCTGCACCGCCATTGCCGTTACCATTGCTATTGCTGTTAGCAGGAACAAGCATGGGAAAAGCATTGCCACTGGTGGGTGAAGACGATGGCACGGAGCGCAGGGCGGGTAGACCCACAGCCTGGGCAACCAGAACACGGATGGCATCGGCCCCTATGGCCAGAGGACTACCAATAGTACCATCGGAGCGCACCAGCACTGCACTGGGGGTGCCGTTGGCTTTATAAGCTTCGGCTACCTCGCGGTCTTGCTGCAGAAGCGCCTGGGTGATGCCGTATTCACCAACTTTGCTGCGATTGACGTCAACTTTGCCGCCGCTGATGAGAGCCAGCGTCAATTTACCTGCATACTCGCGCTGCCAGCGACTAACCTCTGGCATCAAGGCGGTACAGGGGCCACAGCCGGGGTCGGAGAAGAGTAGCACGACCAGTTTCTCGGCGGCACGCAGGGCATCCAGAGTGAGCGTTTCGCCATAGAGGCCGGAGAGGGCAAAGGGTGGGGCCGTTGTGCCAACCGGTAAGCCAGCCACAGGAACCTGCGGAGTCGGTTGCGACGAGGGCGTGCCACTGGCGGCCAGTTGCTCCTCCAGAGCCTCAATACGCAGCAGCAGCCGTCCCTGTTGGCGCATAATAGCCAGCAGCAGCCAGCCACCACCAAAGAGGAGTAGCACCATGATGACACCAACGAGCAGCTCAATACGCTGCGTCAGGGTCAGTAGCCCCAACCAATCGACGGCACTTAGGCCCGGATTGTACCAGCCAAACCAGACCACAAAGCCTGCCACAGCGGCCAGGAGAACATTGCGTATCAGCGTCGGCCAGCCCGCCGGAGCCGAGTACAGCTGCCCAAAACAATGGCAGTCCGGCTTGCGTCCACGCGCCAGGTTGAAGCCGATGCCGATCACGAAAAGGAGCAGGAGAATCAATGCTCCTAACGCACCCCACCATGCCGAAAGCGTCGGGACCAGTGCAATAGCCACCGCGATTTCAGCCAGGGGCAAGAGGATACCAAAGGGATTAGCCAGCACTGTCGGCACACCAAAGTCGCGCAGAGCCTTCTGTGACCCTGCCCGATCAGCGAGCTTCGCCAGACCAGCCACGATGAACACACCTGCCAGCAGCAAGCGTGCAATCAGCAATGCAATATTCATGAGTTGTTCTCCTAGCAGTAGCACACCTGGCGCGATACCAGGCGACCACGCTTGTTGAACGACTATTACCTCATCGAGAGGCGAACCGCTCTGGGAAGCCAGACTATCGGTACCTGACTTCCCAGGGAACCAAACAATCAGACGCCTGATAGCAGCGCAGCAAGCGCACCCTCTGTCATCAATCCTCTAGAGCACCCACTACTCAAGCATGGCAGTGAGTGCTTCATCTTTAGTTACTAGGCACATATACCGAAGAGGCAAGAGTTCCCATTTGGACAGCAGGAGCCATTGCAGCAGAAGCTGTTAGGCTGGCAGCACTGACCGTTGCATAAGGTATTCGGGCACACGCATGTCCCACTAGAACAGATGAAATTAGGTGGGCAGGCGCGCCCACAGCCCCCGCAGTTGTTGGGATCACCAGCGATAAACGTCTCACAGCCATTGGCCGGGTTGCCGTCGCAGTTGGCAAAGCCCGCCTGGCAGGCTGCGATGACGCAGGTTCCGTTCGAGCAGGCACTGGAAGCGTTCGGCAGATTGCAGACATGCCCACAGGCCCCACAGTTGTTGGGATCGTTCGCAATGTTGGTCTCGCAGCCATCAGCGTACTGGCCATTGCAGTCGAGGAAGCCTGGATTGCAGGCCGCGATGAAACACGTGCCTCCTGAACAGGCAGGAGTACCGTTCGGGACTGGAGAACAGGGGCGGCCACAGGCCCCACAGTTGTTGACATCGCTGCTCAGGTTGGTCTCACAGCCATTAGACACGTTGTTGTCACAGTTGCCAAAGCCCGCATTGCAGGTAATCTGACAGGTTCCGCTGCTACAGGAGGGCGTGCCATTGGTGGAGGAGCAGGTATTGCCACAGGCCCCACAGTTGTTGACATCACTGCTGGTATCAATACACATACCAGCACAGTTCGTGAAGCCACTCTGGCAGCACACGCCATTGCTACAGTTGCTCGAACAGCAATCAGTGTTCTGAGTACAGGTCGAGCCATTGGAGCTACAAGAGGTGACACACATGCCCCCCGAACAGGTTTGCCCGGTAGAACAAACATGGCCACCCGAGCCACAGTTGTTGGGGTCGGTCTGTTCATTGACACAGGTGCCACTACAGCAACTCTGACCTGATGGACAGTCTGCATGGGTGCCACACGTGCAGGAACCACTGCTACACGTTTCGCCCGAAGCACAGACATTGCCACAGGCCCCACAGTTCTTGACATCACTGCTGGTATCGACACAGGTACCGTTGCAGTTTACCAGCCCACTCTTGCAGCACAACCCATTGGAGCAGTTACCTGAGCAGCAGTCAGCACTCTGCATGCATGTGTTCCCATCGGCGTGACAGGTGTTGACGCACATGCCACCTGAACAAGTTTGATTAGCAGCACAAGCATGGCCACACGCTCCACAGTTGGTGGGGTCGGTCTGCTCGTTGACACACATGCCGCCGCAGCAAGTTTGTCCACTAGGGCAGTCCCCAGAGGAGCCACAGGTACAGGAACCATTGCTACACGTTTCGCCCGAAGCACAGACATGGCCGCAGGAGCCACAGTTTTTGGCGTCGTTCTGCAGATTCGTCTCACAACCATTGTTCAGGTTGCCATCGCAGTTGCCAAACCCTGCATTGCAGCTAATGCCACATGCGCCTGCTGAACAGAAGGCCGTGCCATTGGTAGCATTACAGACATGTCCACAGGTTCCACAGTTGTTGGGATCGATGTTCAGATCCTTACAGGTGCCGTTACAGTTGGTTTGGCCGGATGGACAGACACAACTGGTGCCCGAGCAGCTACCCCCTACAGGACAGACGACACAGGCACCATTGCAGTTGGTTTGCCCTGATGGGCAGGCACACTTATTGTTGGTACAGGTGCCCGAGCAGCAGTCTTTGGCATGGGCGCACTTACTTCCAAGACCCAGTGGCCAGGGCAAGATCGGCCCGGCCCAGGCCGAGTATCCCTCCCACTACCGATGCTGCCAGGGTCTTGAGCATCTGGCGACGCGAGGTCGTCGTTGCGAGTGCTTTGGTCAATTCATCAAAGCGCGATGATTCCATCGCCGTTCACCCTTTCTGGTGGGCGCACTTCTTAATGTGGACAGAGTCTGTGAGTACCCGTGCGCTCCACCATGAGGCTTGTTCCATTAGGAAGCGGAACCTCACTCTACAAACACAATTAACTAGTGCCGGGATAGGATGGGTCGCGTGATCACATGATCAAATGGTTAAATGGTTAGCCGGGATAAACGCCAGGATTGCAGATAGGACTATACGTACTTAACTACTGCTTTTCGCCTGAATAGAGAAACAGATAGAGACAAAAGCAGAGTTATTTCCCCTAAGTAATAAGTCTACCATAAAAAATACCTAAAAACTTAGGTCTCATGACTACATATAAAAAAATCAAATGTTGCCTTATATGGCAATATAGACATACGTATGTTTTTAGCCCTTTCAATGTAACCTATTCAATTCAGAATAGCTAAATGTGCCATCCTAATAAATTATTAAATTATTATCTCATAAATAAGAGCAAGTTCCTTACCAATTAACTGCTTCATCTGTAAGATCAGAACCGATCTCGCGCTTTTTAGCAAGAAAGAGTGCCAGGATGATTGCTCTGTTCCATAAGCATCAGATTATGTATGTATCTCAGTTATTTCATTTTTTCTCCATTTCATCGTCTCCGTAATACATGCATACATCAAGATGTTTTTTCCTTGCAGAGGTTGTATAATGAACTGAGACAATTTCTTCGAGTTATTCGTATAACATAGTGAGCAAAGATATAGGTGGCAGTGCCGCAAGGGCAACAAGGAGATCACACACCACATATGCCAAATCCAGCCAAGCCTCCACAGTTTTCCTCCCGCCCAGGAGGAACTAATCCCAATGTGACTGCAGCCGTTGGTTTGCCAGAGACAGCCGGACGTCTACGAGCGCGGCGCAGTTCTCTCTTCACGCAAACCATTATCTGGCTCACAGGTTTGATCTGTCTTGCCTTTCTGCTGGCATCTCTGGCCCAGGCATGGTCAAATAGCCAGATGATCCAGCGTGTGCAAACGAGCCAACAACAGCTACAGCATATGCAGCAGCAGCATGATAGCCTGACAAAGCTAGTGACCTATTACAAAGACCCCTTTGTGATTGAAAACGAGGCCCGTCAGCAACTGGGCTACGTCCGTCCCGGCGAACATGCTGTTGTGGTCATTAGCGCAAATAGTCAGGAGCAGTCTACTTCCTCACATCTTGTGAACGCTCCCACAGCCCAAAGCTATTGGCAAGAATGGTGGAATGCTTTTTTTGGTAGCTAAAGAGCTTGCCCGTGGGGGCCCCCTTGATCGCGCTCCGCCTTGGGCGCGATCAAGGGGGCCCCTACACATGACCCTAAAGTCCTCAAGGGCTTGACGGTAACGGGAAACAGGTGTATAACAAACATATAGCATTGCAAATACATGTGAGGTACATTTGTGAAATCACAACGCCTGTCTACAGTACCATTGCTCAGAATTATGCAGCTCCAGTTGTGGCTGGAGCTTACTGGCTTTGTACTTAGACCTGTGCGTTTCGGGGTGTAATTGACTTTTTTCTCAACGGAACGCCTTTTGCGAAGCGTTCCGTTTTTTTATTACAATTTATGCATTTATGTTGTTTGAAGGAGATGTTGCATGCGTCCATTAATAGGTATTCCTGCACAGGCTGATTTCCGCGAAGGTTCTGGTCGTCCCATCTACTGCAATAATCGTGCTTATGTCCATGCTATCGAACATGCGGGCGGCGTTCCTGTGCTTATTCCTATGCTTCACGATATGAGTTTGCTTGAATCTCTGCTTATGCGTCTGGATGGTATCGTTTTTTCCGGTGGCGTTGATATTCAACCTCGCTATTATCAAGAAGAGAAGCATCCATGGTTGGGAGAAGTTGATGAGCGATTGGATGAAATGGAGATGCATCTTATGCACACGGCATTACAAGAGGATATGCCTATCCTGGGCATCTGCCGTGGCATGCAGCTTTTGAATGTAGCTCTTGGCGGCACACTCTATCAAGACATCACGACGGAATTTCCCGACAGCATGGAGCATTGCAGGCGCGAACTTCCGCGCAACACGCTCATCCACAACGTTCGTATCGCAAAAGGTAGCCGTATGGAGCAGGTACTGGACACCGATGAAATCAAGAGCAACAGTCTGCACCATCAGGCCGTTAAAGTCCCTGGCAAAGGGGTCTTCATCAGTGGACGAGCGGAGGATGGTATAGCCGAACTTCTGGAAGTCCCCAGCTACCGCTTCGTCCTGGGCATCCAGGGTCATCCCGAAGAAACGTATACGACCGAGCCGGTCAGTACTCGCCTCTTCCAGGCTCTAGTAGAGGCATGTACCAGTGGCAGCACAACGACAGTACCTGCCACCTCCACTAAACAGGCCGTTGCCATGCTGGCTATAAACGCATAGTGACCGTTGCCTGGGTACCCCTCCGCCCCATGATGACCGCAAGGGTCATCACTACTATACACGACGGCTTCAGCCTGGGGAACCGAAGTATAGTAGTGATGACCCTTGCGGTCATCATGGGGGGGGGGCGGTCATCATGGGGGGGGCGGTCATCATGCTCACCACGCTTGCTCATGAAATATTCTCTCTCTGCATACGGGTTATAATATGTAGACAAGGTAACAATCCCTGTCTTTTAGAGACTTCTCTTATCCGTAATAACTAAAGTACAAGCATACGAGGGAGACAAGCATACAAGGAGTATTTCGTGATAGATAAACAACTGCAAGAGGACACCCATCCGACAATCCAGACACCATCCCAAAATAAGAGACGCTCCGGTCTCGCTAAATTCTTTATGGCTATCGGCATGCTGGGTGTGGCTCAACGCTTTGGCCAGACTGTACCGACGATGGCTCAGGGAGATACGGAGGACGCCAACTCCCACCGCTTCCTGCTCCAGGTAGTACAGCCGGGGTTGGCTGGCCTGATGGATGGCTCGGTTTCTACTCTGGCCCCCATCTTTGCCACAGCCTTTGCCACTCACCGACCATTTACGGCTTTCCTGGTGGGTATGGCAGCGGCCACTGGTGCAGGCATTAGTATGGCTTTCTCAGAAGCTCTCTCAGACGATGGTGTTCTCACCGGTCGGGGCAATCCTGTATTGCGCGGCTCCATTACTGGCCTGATGACCTTCCTGGGTGGCTCATTGCACACGTTACCGTTCTTACTACAAAATTTGCACATTGCGTTGCTTACTGCCTACGTGGTCGTTACCATTGAACTGGTCGTGATCGCCGCCATTCGGCATCGCTATTTTGGAACCAAATGGTCGCTCTCTATCCTTCAGGTGGTTGGCGGTGGCTTGCTGGTCTTTGCAGCTGGTTTTATCTTTGGTAGTGCTTAAACAAAACATCTAGTTGCAGTATCCTCAGACGGACCAAGGGAATGGGAAAAAGCCAGGGAGCTTGCCACCGCTTGTCATGCTCTCCGATGCGTCTCATTCTAGCAGAACCAATCCCAACAGGTCAAGTGGTTTTGCATTAGGATAAAGGCGAGTTCACACTTTCAACTGTGAACTCGCCTTTATCCTAGATGTTTTGTTTTGGTTAGGAGTGGCTAGCTCCCAGTGCGTCCTTGTGAGTAGCGGCGAGCCACTTCGTCCCAGTTGACGACATTCCACCAGGCGTTCAGGTAGTCCGGGCGGCGGTTCTGGTACTTGAGATAGTAGGCATGATCCCAGACGTCATTGCCCATCACAGGATACAAACCATCCATCAGTGGGCTATCCTGGTTCGCCGTAGACATGACGGCCAGTTTCCCACTCTGATCGATAACCAGCCACGTCCAGCCGGAACCGAAACGTTTGACACCTGCATCATTGAATTGTGCCTTGAACGTGTCAAAGGAACCGAAAGTCTGTTGAATAGCACTGGCAAGCTCACCGGTTGGTTCACCACCGCCATTGGGCTTCATGATCTGCCAGAACATGCTATGGTTCACATGGCCGCCGCCGTTGTTACGTACGGCGGTGCGAGCACTTTCAGGGACCTCACTGAGACGTCGCACCACGTCCTCAACCGACAGCGATGCAAGCTCTGCACTGTTTTGCAGGGCTGCATTCAAATTGTTGACGTAGGCAGCGTGGTGCTTGTCATGGTGGAGCTGCATTGTCTGTGTATCAATGTATGGCTCCAAGGCATCGTAAGCATACGGTAGTGGTGGAAGTTCGAATGCCATAAAATATCTCCTTCGCTAAAACATACAGAATAGAGGCCATTGCCTCTTCGTGTGGATAGATATAACAGTTTGTCCGTCTTGCCCTCAGTTTGCGTAATCCACGCTTCATTCTATACGATAGAGGAGGTACTATGCAAGCTCAAGGAACAGACCGGACAACATCTTTGTTTCGTGATATACTTAGTGGTACAGAGAGAACACCATAACTTTCCCTAGTATGTCAAGAAAGGAATGATCAGCTATTAGCCAGATATTGCATATCAACATTCCAACTCCACAAGGACATCTGGAAGGCATACTGAAACCAGAAGAACGGGGAGCCGTTCCTGAATATGCGGCACTTGTTTGCCACCCTCATCCATTAGGGGGTGGCACGATGCATAATAAAGTCGTCTTCAAGGTAGCGCAAACGCTGCAAAAACTGGACATGCCTGCCCTGCGTTTCAACTTTCGTGGCGTCGGCCACAGCACAGGCACCTACGATGAAGGCCGAGGTGAGATGGAGGATGTGCGCTTTGCTCTGGAATTTTTGAGTCGTCGCTATCCCGGCTTACCGGTCATCCTGGCCGGTTTCTCCTTCGGTGCCTATGTTGGCATGCGTGTAGCCGTCATCGACGACCGCGTGCAGGTCATCATTGGGCTGGGTGTTCCCGCCCGCATGTTCGACGGAGACACTCTCCAGGGCAGCCACAAACCCAAGCTTCTTATTCATGGTACTGAAGACGATATCGCCCCCTACGAACCAACAAAAAAATGGTTTGAGCAAGTGCCCGCTCCTAAAAGTCTGGTTGCAGTGCAAGGAGCAGGCCACTTTTTCCAGGGCTACCTCGACGAGGTACAAGCCATCATCGTTAACTTTGTGGAAAATTTAGAGAGATGAAATGCATGCTGTTGCAGAGCGCCATGTGTCACATGGCGCTCTGCAACAGCATGCATTTCATCTCTCTATAGGGGCAGTTTCTTTAAGAATTTTTCTAAGGCTTTGATGCGATATTGGTGATTGAAGTCAAGAATATTGTTATGTTCACCTCTTGAGTGCTTTTGCAGCTCGTTTTGCACGAGGCTACGCAAGAGCAGCATATCTTCATTCCAGGCCACATCAAGGATGAGTTCCGGTAAATCCTCTGCGATGCGATGGGCATCGAGGCGTTTGAGCCAGAGGGCGAAGAGACGCTCTAACCAGCGGCGACGTGTTTCTGGTATTAGCATTGGTGAGAGGATGGAACCGTTCGCATCAAGGGCAGTTTCACTGCTGGCTTCGCTGAGGAGAACGTCGAGAGAAGAGGTGGCAGCATCAACCATCTCATCATAGATGGAGACAGCTTCTGGATGACGCTCCAATAGTCGCTCATCAAATAATAAAGCGAAGAGTTCAAGGGCGGCATGCGGTTCTCCACGTTCCACATAGGAAGCGGCTGCATCAAGAAGTTCGCTCAAAATGGTCATGAGTGTATCGGATGCCGTCTCCTGGCTCAGGCGTGTGGCATATGTTGCAAGCAACTGCTGGATAGTTTCATTGCTGGGTCTGGCAGACATGGTCGAGGGAAATATATACTGCACAGCCGACTCATTGCCGGTGAAATTCCAATCTTCCTCAACATCTGGGGCATATTCGTCCTCTCCTGGTAGGTCGCTGTCGGAAGCAAAGCTCTGCAAAATCCTCATCATTTCATCCTGTAAAGCGGGATGACGTGTGGCAAGTTGCTCTAAGAGCTGGATAAGCTGTTCCTTGCCAAGGGTATACAATTGTTCCTCTAATTTTGCGTGCATAATGCAGTTCCTTATATAGCGTTGCTTGTTGCCACTGGTAAAGTAAAGGTAAAGGTGCTGCCTTCTCCAGGAGTACTTTCTACGGTAATACGGCCTCCATGAGCTTCAACGACGTGACGAGCAATAGCCAGACCAAGGCCACTGCCACCGCCACCTGGGCCAATAAAATCAGTTTTTGAGCGGGCGCGATCAGCTTTATAGAAGCGTTCAAAGATACGTGGCAATTCTTCTGGACGGATACCGACACCTGTATCATGCACGAAGAAGCGTTGTGTCGAGTTGCCTGCTTGTAAGCTAGTACCAATGATCACGGTGCCACCGGAAGGGGTAAATTTGATCGCGTTGTGTACGAGGTTGACGAGTACGCGGGCAATTTGTTTACTGTCGGCAGCAACGTGAGTATGACCATCCTGGATGTTAGTACGTAGGGACACGCGGTGTCGCTGGGCCTGGGGCAGCATACGTGCCATGACTTCGCGTACTAATTGCTCGGCTTCGACAGGCTCAATCATCATGGGAAGCAGACCTGACTCGATACGCGAGAGTTCCAATAGTTCGGAGACGAGCGCGCTAAGATATTGAATTTCGGTTTCGATTTTTTCCAGAAAGACCTGAGCCTTTTCACGATCAGTATCAATGGCATCTTCAAGAGTTTCAGCCAGCAAGCGCACGGAGGCGAGAGGAGTACGTAATTCATGCGAGATGTTGGCAATAAAGTCACGGCGCACCCGTTCGAGGCGACGCAGTTCAGTCAGATCTTCGATGGCGATAGCAAAATAGGAGTAGTTGTGTGCGTTACCGCTCAAAGCAACATGTTCAAGGGGGGTGACGGAAACCTTCCAGGCACTGGCATCTTTAACCAGTTCACCCCGCTGAGGTTGGCCCTGAGCTATGCTCTCATGCACAAGTTGCAGGAGGGCCTCATCGTGGATATGGCGGTCAAGTCTGCTGTCCTGTAATGGTTCGCCGGTTGCCAGCAGTTGGAGGGCAAGGGAATTGTAGTAGCGGATGACGAGGTGACGATCCACGATCATGACAGGCCAGGGTGCTGCCTCTAGCAATTTGTAAAAGAAATGCTGGTAGTCGATTGCAATATGCTTGCTCAAAGAGGTTCACCTCATTGTTACTGTGGCTCAGCCGCTACCGGTAGCGGAGACTCTGGAACACGTGTTAAGCTTTCAGCATAATTGGATAGTGGCCGTTGTTCGTCTGGTCCATTGCTACGGGGACGCAAACGCGCCATCATGTAACTATCAATATAACTGCCTGCGCGGAAAGCGTCAAGACGTTTGCGCCCTTCGATTTCAAAATCAAAGTTTTTATACAGGCGCAAAGCACGCTCGTTATCGGTATAGACATCCAGTTCGAGGCGTACCAGGTTCAACCAGTTATCGGCAAGGTCAATGACGGTTAGCATGAGCATTTTACCGATACCTTGTCCCTGGTATTTATCGTGTACTGCCATGGCGATATCGCCCACATGGCTCTCACGCCCCGTCCCTACTCGTACACTCACCATCCCAACAACTTTGTCTGAAATATTGGCGACGAAGACATGCATGCGCTCATCTTGCACCCATTGTTCAATGGTATGAAACCAGAAGTTGGCAGTAGTGGAAGGCAACAAAGAGGTTCCCCACAGGACGTTGGGCATATGCGTAATTTCGTAGATATCATTGGCATCTTCAAGACGCAGTGGTCGTATAGTAATGCGCTTTTGGCTCATAGACACTTTCTCCTAACCTACACAACAAAAGGCCACCGACGAGGGGTGGCCTTTATACGAAGGCTCCTCGAACAGGATTCGAACCTGTAACCTACCGGTTAACAGCCGGCCGCTCTACCGTTGAGCTATCGAGGAATGTATGTTCTCCTGAGAACGCTTGCAGTATACACGAAGCTTAGTGATTCGTCAATACCTTTTTTGGAGGTAATCTTGAGACTGCCAAAAATAAGCCCCATTACTCCTATTCCTCTTGTTCACGTTTTGCCTTCCCTATATACTGACTTCAAGATGTTCGCAGGAAAAGAGGGGGAGTAACGTAATGCAGCATTATTTATCTTCTACTTTGTTAGGGAAGTGGCGTTTTTCTCTGGCATTAGGGTTACTGGTGATGTTGATGATAGGAAGTATGTATCAGTCATCGGCAGCGAGGGCAGCAGGGAGTGGACCAGTTATTCATTGGAACTCAAGTATGATTTATGCGGGGCAGAACAATGGCAATCCATGGGGGCCGGTGGGTGAAAATGCCTCAGTCAACGGCCAGAATTTTCCAACGAATAAGCAATTGCGGCTGGTGCTGGTAGCTGGCGATAGCAACAATACGCCGTCGGCCTGTAAAATATCGGTGGCGACGGTCAGTTCGGTGACGACAGATAATAGAGGGCAGTTTGCCCAGAATTTTTCCTGGCCGGTCTCTGCCGGTGAGGTGAATAAAGAGTACAGCATTTGTGCGGTGTCGGCTAGTGATGGAAGTGTTGTCAGCAGCCGTGATGATGGGCCTTTTACAGTGCTGTCCTCTACCCCACCCGTCATTGCGCTTTCAGCCAGTTCGGTGACAGCAGGCAACACCCTCACCATTACGGGCCATAGCTGGGTACCTCCCCAGCCGGTCAACATTAACATCGCTGGCTGTGCCGATTGTGAACCTGGCAATAGCGAAGTAGCCAGCACAGTTATCGATTCAACGGGGTTAAATGATGGTTCGTTCAGTGTAACTGTGACTATTCCTGCTAGCACTAAAACGGGCAACTATGTCGTTAACGCCTTTACGCAAAGCGGCCTGGACGCGAACTATATTGTTGGCTCCGGCGTTCAGCATCTCGCGATCAATAGCGCAACTCCCACTGCGACATCTACTGCTACTGTGACACCTACAGCGACGGCTGCAGTGACAGCAACGGTGGCAACGACTGCAACGACACTTCCCACAGTCACAGCGACGGGGACAACAGTTACAGCGAATAGCAATACGTCTACCAATGGCTCGAGCAATGGTGGCGATGGCGGTGGCAACGGACCGATGATTCTGCTGTTTGTGGCACTGGGAGTGTTGCTGCTGGCAATAGCCGGTGTGGTGATTTTTATGCTCTTGCAGCGTTCATCGCTGGGAAAACGTCCTTCGTCCAACACGTCACCCGCTCATACACATAATCATGGTCAATCGGTGTCTCCTTACGGCGGCCCATCGTCAAACACTGGCAATGCCATGGAGTCAATGCGATACATACAGCAGGGTGGATCACAGAGTCTGTACGGACAAAATGCGCAGGTAAGTAATTCTTTGGCGGGATTTGGGCAGACAGGTGGGTCAGGAGCTAATTACGGGAGTAATCAACAGGCGACGCAGCAATATGGAACGGCTTATGGGGGACATGGGCAATCCGGCCAGCTTAGCCATGGTGCGTGGTCTGCTCAACAGTCCGGACCTGCATTTATGCATAATGACCAAACAATGGCTGTGCCGAACTATGATGAAT
>WNGM01002565.1_pt1 | contig 16777 bp, 15 predicted proteins | sample 5400571 | NCBI WGS metagenome assembly WNGM01 (sample SAMN13153378, study PRJNA577476) | soil metagenome | isolation source: 100 cm soil or saprolite under Garry oak tree replicate 2 | place: USA:California | collected 2016-06-15 | reverse complement strand
AATGCGACCTCACTGCCTATCGCTGCACGGCGGCCAAGAGCACGCGCCGGGCACCGCCGCCCAATTCGATTCTGTCACCCGACAGCACGCGCGCCGTGTTCATTCGCAACAACAATCTCTGGATGACGGACCTGACGAGCGGCGCCGAGACGGCGCTGACGACGGACGGCATCGAAGATTTCGGCTACGGAACGAACAACGCCGGCTGGGTAAAGAGCGACGAGCCGGTCGTCACGTGGTCTCCCGACTCGCGCAAGATCGCCACGTTCCAGCATGACGCGCGCGGGGTGAGTCGCATGTACCTCGTGCGCCCGAAGGTCGGCGCGCCGGAGCTGGAAGCGTGGCGATACCCGCTTCCGGGCGACAGCGTGATCTTCCGGATTCAGCGCGTGGTGATCGACGTCGCCGGCCCGATACCGAAGCTGGTACGGCTCCAGATGCCGCCCGACGCCCATCGCTCGATGGTGAGCGACCACGTGGCGTGCGGCGGCAAAATCTGCGACCTCCTCTGGTACCCCGACGCCTCGGCAATCGCGTTCGTCTCGAGCTCGCGGGATCACAAGCAGGCGTGGGTGCGCGTGGCCGATGCGCGCACCGGCGCCGTGCGCACGCTGCTCGAGGAGCAGTCGAAGACACAGGTGGGCGAGGTCGGCATGGCGCAGAATTGGCGCGTGTTGCCCCGCTCGAACGAGCTGATCTGGTGGTCGGAGCGCGACGGCTGGATTCACCTCTACCTGTACGATCTCACCACCGGGCGACTCAAGAACCGCATCACGAGCACCGATGGCAACGTCGAATCCATCGTGTACGGCGACGAGGGGGCCCGCGCGATTTACTTCAGCGGACAGGGAATGGAACGGGGCCGCGACCCTTATTACCGCTTCCTCTATCGTATCGGCTTCGACGGGCGAGGGCAGACACTGCTCACTCCTGAGGACGCCGACCACCAGGTCGCGATGGCGCCGGACGGCGGGTCGTTCATCGACTCATACTCGACGCCGGTCACGCCGCCGGTGACCGTGTTGCGCGATCGGAACGGCCGGGTGGTGATTCCACTCGAGCGCGCCGACATCGCGCGCCTCGTCGCCGCCGGCTGGCATCCCCCGACTCAGATCACGGTGAAGGCGCGGGACGGCACGACGGACCTCTACGGCCTGATGTTCACGCCGTCGCGGCTCGACTCGACCGCCAAGTACCCGCTCGTGGATTACATCTATCCCATGCCGAGCGGGAGCGTGGGGCCGCGCAGCTTCGTCCCCGCGCGCGGCGATCATCAGGCGCTCGCGGAGCTGGGATTCGTGGTCGTCGCGATCGACGGCATGGGAACGAGGGGGGGACGGTCGAAGACGTTCCGCGACGCGGCGTACGGCAAGATGGAAGAGAACACACTCCCCGATCAGATCGCGGCGATCAAGCAGCTCACCGCGCGATACCCGTGGATCGATGGCGAGCGCGTCGGGATCTGGGGGCACTCGGGTGGCGGGTTTGCCACAGCGGCCGCGATGTTCAACTATCCGGACGTGTTCAAGGTCGGCATCTCGGAGTCCGGCAACCACGACAACCGCAACTACGAGGACGACTGGGGCGAACGATACCAGGGGCTCCTGGTCCGCAACGGGGAGAGCGACAACTACGCCGCAGACGCGAATCAGATGCACGCCGCGAATCTGCGCGGCAAGCTGCTGCTGGCGCACGGCGGGATGGACGACAATGTCCCGCCCTCCAACACCTATCTCGTGGTCGATGCGCTGATCAAGGCGAACAAGGATTTCGACTTACTGATTCTGCCCAACGCCCGTCACGGCTACGGCCGGGATGGACTCTACATGATGCGGCGGCGGTGGGACTACTTCGTACGGAACCTGCTCGGGGCGGAGCCGCCGCGGGAGTACGAGATCGGCAAGAAGACCTCGGCCGCACCCTGAGTCAGTGGTGGTGCTACGGTTTTGCAACCGAAGCTCTTCGAAACGTTGCCCACGCAAAGATTACAGGTGGTCGCGCCCGGGAAAGCGGTACGGGAGGAGGCACCGAGATGACCCATCCTCGCGACCTGTCGCGCCGCGACTTCCTGGCCGCGTCGGCGATCGGTCTCATCGGGCTCGCGCGTGGCTCGGAGAGTCCTCCGGATGATGATCTTCTCTACATTGGGACCTATACCGAAGGCACCCGGTCTGAGGGTATCTATCTCGTCCGCATGGACCGGCGCTCGGGTCAACTGCAGCGAGTCCGCTCGGTGGATGCCGGCCCGAACCCGTCCTTCCTCGCCATCCATGGGAACGGGCGCGTGCTCTACGCCGTCAACGAGCTCGAGCAGTACAACGGGAGACGGACTGGTGCGGTGAGCGCCTTCGCGATCGCCCAGGATACCGGCGCGCTCACCCGACTGAACGAGCAGCCGTCAGGCGGTGGCGCGCCCTGCTTCGTGAGCGTGGACCGAAGCGGCCGCGTGGCGCTCGTCGCCAACTATGTCGGGGGCAGCGTCGCGCTGCTGCCGATCGAGGCGAATGGTGCACTCGCCCCAGCCACCCACGTGGTGCAGCACACGGGAAAAGGACCGAATGCCGAGCGTCAGCAAGCGCCGCATGCCCACTGCATCCTTCCCGATCCCACCAACCGCTTCGCGCTTGCCGCAGACTTGGGCGCCGACCGCGTGTTCGTCTACCGTCTCAATCTCGACGACAAATCGCTGCCCCACGTCGAGGGCGGCGACGCTGTCATGCGTCCCGGCGCCGGCCCGCGCCACATCGCCTTCCACCCCACGCTGCCGCTGGTGTTCGTCGCCAACGAGCTCGATTCCACGGTGGCCACGCTGCGCTTCGACGCCGAGCGGGGCACACTGTCCCTGCTCGACACACGTTCGACCGTGCCGGCCGGGTGGACCGGCACGAATTACCCGGCCGACATCCACGTCGCAGCATCTGGGCGCACCGTGTACGTGTCGAACCGCGGCCACAACAGTATCGCGGTGTTTTCCGTGGCGGAATCAACGGGAGCGGGGGCGGGGGCGCTCGCGCTCGACCAGGTGGTCCCCACAGAAGGCGATTGGCCGCGCAATTTCAGCCTGGATCCGAGCGGGCGGTGGCTGCTCGTCGCCAATCAGCGCTCCGACTCCGTCGTCGTGTTCGGGCGCGATCCGGAGAACGGCAGGTTGACGCCCACGGGCCAGCGGATCGTGATCCCGAGTCCAGTCTGCCTGCGGTTCGCTTGACGACGCCGGCACTTGTTCTTAGTCCCTGTCGCCCCTGTCGCCCTCGTCGCTGAAGCTGTACGTCCCGTCCCAGGCCCAATTTCTCCCGGTCAGGTAGGTGATGACGACACTCGCGGTGAAGTGTTGGAACTTCCCCGTGCCGCCCGAGAACGATGCGTTGCCCGTGCGCGTCACCCGATTGAGGTTCACATGACCGAACGCGACGTTGTTGCCCGGGCTTGGTGGAACGAGCGTTACGTCAGTGATGACCGCTGTAGCGGTGGCGGCGTCCGTATAGACAACTTTGGTGCCGACGCGGATCTGCTTCAGGGTCGATACCGTGAGCGTGCAGAACCCGCCCGCGAGCCCCGAGTACTGGCCGCAGTTCTTCTCAGCGTGGAAGGTTCCGGCACGCGGGGAGGACTCCGACAACGACAGGGCCCCTTCCGCCTCGGCCACCTCCGCCGCGGCCAAACCCGGTACGACCTTCTTTGGAGCCGTCGAGTCCGAGCAGGCTGTGATGACGACAGAGGCAATGATGGCGGTGGCGATGAGAAGTTTGCGGTGGATCATAGTGAACAGCCTGAGACGTCCACTGCGTGGAACATACCGGCGTTTCCCTGATCTGCATCGCGGGCCATCGGAATGGTGAGCATGGAGGCGTCATGCAGCATGTTGAGAGCTCCCGGCAACCCGGTGCTTGGGGCTGGGCACGGTCTCGCAGCCGCATCGAACGAGGGTCGCATCTCGGCCGGCGCCGTCGTGTCCGCGCAAGCGGTGGTGACGACACAGGCGATGATGGCGGTGGCGATGAGAAATTTGCGGCGGATCATCTGAGCCTCCGTTCAACTGAGATTTGCTACCGGGGACGCGTTCGCGCTTGACCGGGCGGACACAGCTCTCCATGATAGGCCGTCCCCCTCAGCAGAACATCAGATAAAACTCAGAGAGCTCGCATAGCGGCAAAATGTTGACCCTCGAGCTTCTGGGAACGCTTTCCCTGCGCGACGAGACTCGCCCGGTCCCCGTAGCCGCGCAGCAAAAGCGGCCGTTGGGTCTGCTGGCGATCCTGGGCCTGGGCGGAAAACCGGGTCTCTCGCGCGACCGCATCGAGGCCTACCTCTGGCCGGAAAGCTCTGGCGCACGGGCACAGCACGCGCTCGATCAGACGGTCTACGCGATCCGACACACGCTTGGCAGCGACGTCATACTCTCGACGGGACGAGAGCTCCGGCTCAATCCGGACCTAATTCAGGTTGACGTATGGGATTTCGAGCAAGCGACTCGCGCCGGTCAGTGGACCGTGGCGGTCGGCCACTATACGGGGCCGCTCCTGGACGGATTTCATTTTGCAGACAGCCACGAGCTCGACTCATGGATAGACACAAACCGAACGCGGCTGCGACTCGAGTATCAAAAGGCGATCGAATTCCTTGCCAACAGTTCGGCGGAGGCAGGCGACCATTCCCAGAGCGTGACCTGGTGGCGCAGGCTTGCTAACTCCGACCCGCTTTCAGCTGGCGCAACGCAAAAGCTGATGCTCGCTCTTGCCGCCGCCGGCGACCGCGCCGGTGCGGTAAAGCACGCGCGCCTGTACCAGGAGCTGGTACGACAAGAGCTCGAGATGGAGCCGGATTCCGAGATCGCAGATCTCGCTGCGGCTCTGAGCCGTCCCGCGATCACCGAGAGGGTCGCCACGGCTTCGGACAATAGGTCGGTCACGCCGTCCGTCGCCGCATCGACGCTCGAGGTCAAAGAGCGTAGCCCTCGCGATAGGAGGGTGTTGTACGCCCTGATCGTGCTCGCCATGCTGATTTCTGTTACCGCGATCTGGGGTTGGATGCGTCCGGAACCGGCGAAGCAGGTAGTGCGATCCACCCTAGCGATGGACTCGACCGATGCGATGGCTCCGGGTGCGCCCTGGTCGGGACGCGTTGCCATCTCGCCTGATGGATCGCGACTGGCGTACATCGGCGGTCCCCGATCGCAGCTCTTGATCCGGGCTCGCAACCAGCTCCATGCGATCGCGGTGCCGGGGACAGAAGGGGCGAGTACACCGTTCTTCTCACCGGACGGTAGCAAGGTCGGCTTCCTCAGGGTGAAGGACGTTCAGATCGCGTCGATCAACGGAGCCCCGCCGATCACCGTGACGGACACGCTCCTCACAGGAACGGCGGGCGCGTCATGGGGACCAGATGGATTCATTTACGTTGACGCGAATACGAACGGGGGGGGCCTGCTCCGGGTTGAAGCGAAGCCAGGGGCAAAGCCGAGCTGGTTTACTGTGCTGGACACCGCGAGCGGCGAGTTCGATCACACATGGCCGGACGTGCTGCCCAACGGAAAGGGCGTGCTGTTTACGATCAGGTTCTCGGCAAAGAACGGACCAAAAGGCAGGACCTCGTATGCGATCGCTGTGGCCGACATCACGTCAGGGAAGCACCGGGTGATCGTGGACGACGCGATGTACGCGCGCTACGCGTCGTCTGGCCACCTCCTGTACGTGACGGGAAACAAAACCTTGATGGTGGTGCCCTTCGATCAGAGCTCCATGAAAGTTACGGGCGAGCCGACCGTGCTCAGCGAAGGCATGCGATTGGGACTCTTGGGCGGCTCGGCTGACCTCGCGGTTTCAGCGACAGGGACTCTTGTTTACGCGACTGGCGCCGGCCAAGGAAAGCAGGAGCTCGTGTGGGTAACGCGCGACGGCAGAGCACAGGCGGTGGATCCTGAATGGCCGAGCGACTATTGGGGCTCCCCAGCCCTCTCACCGGATGGGAAGTGGCTCGCCGTAGCGAGGGTCGCGAATGCTGAGCCCATGAATATCTGGATCAAGCGGCTGGACCGAGGGCCTAGTGTCACGTTGACGCTCGAGGGAAACAACAACTTTGGCCCCGCGTGGACACCAAACGGCAGATCCGTGACGTTCTCGTCGGACCACGCGACAGACGCAACCGATCTGTGGACCGAGCGGGCCGATGGCGGCGCACCGGCAGTGATGCAGCTTCATGAGAAGCGGAACTTGTACAATGCGGGCTGGTCTCCCGATGGGAAATGGCTGATCTTCCGGACCGACGTATCGTCGCCGGGTTCGGGTGACATTCTTGCGATCCGGCCGGGAATCGATACAGCGCCGGTGCCCGTTGTGGCAACCAGGTTCACCGAAATGACTCCAGCCCTTTCGCCCAACGGGCGCTGGCTGGCGTATGTCTCGAACGAGACCGGCGAGGACGAGATCTACGTGGTGCCATTTCCAAACACCGGGGCGGGAAAGTGGCCGATTTCGGCGGGCGGGGGAACGGAGCCGCTCTGGTCCCATCGCGGAAGTGAGTTGTTCTATCGCGCCGGCTCCGGAGACCTGGTGGCCGTCGAAATACATACTCAGCCGAGATTCTCGCTCGGACGCTCCGCAGCACTCTTTCCGGCCGCGGGATTCACGTCCTCCCGATTCGGTCCGCAGTATGCTGTGGCGCCAAACGACCGGCGCTTCTTAATGATCCGGGCCGGCACACCCGACAAGCTGATCGTCGTGGAGAATTGGTTCGAGGAGCTCAGGGCGAAGTCGCGGAAATGAAGTGGCCTTGACTACGCCCGTTCAGTCACCGCCGCACGATCTCCGCCGCGTCATCGGGCTCGCCGGCGGAACGGCGCTCATCGTCGGCATCACGATCGGTAGCGGGATCTTCCGCACACCCCCCACGATCGCCGGGCTCGTCCCCAATCCGCTCGTCATCATGGGCCTCTGGACGGCCTTCGGTGTGATCAGCATCTGCGGCGCGCTCGCGGTAGCGGAGCTGAGCACGCTCTTGCCGCGCGCGGGCGGCGTCTACGTGTTCTTGCGCGAGGCATATGGTGATGCGGCGGCGTTCGTCTTTGGCTGGTTGTATGTGTTGGTTACGACACCCACCGCTGTTGCCTCGCTTGCCACCGTCTTCGCGGAATTCCTGCTCAACCTGCTCGGCGTGTCGGCCCACGCTGCGACCGTACAGGCGATCGCGATCGGCGCCATCATCATCCTGACGTGCGCCAACGTACTGGGGGCGCGCGTCGGGGCCGCCGTGAGCGAAGTGACCACCCTGGTGAAGGTGACCGCGCTGGCGGCGCTCATCCTCGGCGCGTTTCTGTTGGGGCACGGCAGTGTTTCCCATCTTACCGAGGGTGGGGCCGTCCAGGGCGGCGGGCTGGCGCGCGCCGTCGCAGCGGTCATCTGGACCTACGACGGCTGGATTGCCGTCAGCATGATCGCGGGCGAGGTCGTGGCACCCGAGCGACTGATGAAGCGGATCATCATCGTCGGGATGCTGGTCATCGTCACGCTGTACGTCGGCGCGAATCTGGCATACCTGTACACGATGCCGGTCGGCATCATGGCGCAGCAGAAGGAAGCCATCGCGCGGACGGTCATGACGGCGATTGCAGGACCCGCCGGCGGCGTCGTCATCATGCTCGCGATCATGACGAGCGTGTTCGGTGCGCTCAACGGCAACCTCCTCGCCAAGCCGCGCGTCCCGTACGCGATGGCGCGCGACGGCCTGATTTTCTCCTTTCTAGGGGCTACCCATCCACGCTGGGCCACGCCGTGGGCGGCGCTCCTGATCCAGGGCGCAGTCGCGATCATCATGGTCCTCATCCTCAGGGACTACGATACGCTCACGACCTACTTCGTGGTCGTGGAGTGGGCCGCGCTGATCTTTGCCGTCAGCGCGGTGTTCGTGCTGCGTCGGAAGATGGCGGCCGCGCCGAGGCCGTTCCGCACCCCTGCCTATCCATGGGTGCCGCTGTTGTTCGTGTCGGGCACCGTCGTGGGTGTGTCGGCCATCGTCTGGGGACAGATCCAGCTCGGCAACTTGTCGCCGATCTACGGTCTGGGCATTGCGGCGGCAGGATTCCCCGTTCATTACCTCTGGAAACGATTGAAGAGGAGCCCGTGAGAAACGCCATTCTGACTGAGCAGGCGCCCAAGCCGATGGGTCCGTATTCGCAGGCGGTCGTCGAGGGAGATTTCATTTTTGTCGCCGGACAGGGTTGCATCAATCCGCTGACCGGAACGCGAGAGCTTGGGGACGTGCGGTCGGAGACGAAGCGGACGTTCGAGAACCTGCGGGCGATCCTCCAGGCGGCGGGGTCGTCACTCGATGACGTCGTCAAGTGCAACGTCTATCTGCGCGACATCAACGATTTCGCCGCGATGAACGAGGTGTACGCAACGTTCTTCGCGGCGCCGTTTCCGGCACGCACCACGATTCAGGCGGGCGCGCTGCCGGGCGGGATCGCCGTCGAAATCGAGTGCATCGCGAAGAAGGCGGGGGCTCGATAGTGGACGCGCACGACTTGGACACCCCCGCCCTGTATGTCGATCTCGACGCGCTCGAGCGCAATATCGCTCGGATGCAGGAGCGCTGTCGCGCGTGGGGCGTCGCGCTCCGGCCGCACGTGAAGACCCACAAGATTCCTGAGATTGCGCAGCTGCAGCTCGCTGCCGGCGCGATCGGGATCACGGTCGCCAAGGTGGGGGAGGCGGAGGTGTTGCCCGGCGACGATGTGCTGATCGCTTACCCGCTGGTCAAGGCGAAGCTACCCCGGGTGCGCGAGCTGGCCAAAACGCGACGCGTGAAGGTGGCGGTCGATTCGGTCGAGGTCGCTCGGGACCTTCAGAGGATCGAAACGCTGGTGGAGATCGACGTCGGCGTGGGTCGCACCGGCGCGCAGTCGCCTGAGCAAGCGGTCGAGATCGCGCGGGCGTGCTCGGACTCCAATTTCCGGGGGATCTTCTATTGGCCGTCGTGGCTCGACGAGGCAGGGTTCCGGGCGGCGTGCGTCAAGATCGACGCCGTCCTCGCTGCGCTCGCGAGGGCGGGCTTCGAGGCGAAGATCGTTTCTGGCGGCTCGACGCCGGGTGCCGCGAAGACGCCGCTGATTCCGCAGACCACCGAGATCCGGCCCGGCACCTACGTTTTCTACGACGCGAGCAGCCTCGCGGCGAAGCTGTGCGTCGAGGCGGACTGCGCGCTCCGCGTGCTCACCACGGTCGTCAGCACCGCGGTGCCGGGCCAGTGCGTGATCGACGCCGGGTCAAAGACGTTCTCGAGCGATCAGACGGTCGGCGCGGGAACGTTCGGCCACTTTATCGGGCATGCCTGGACCATGCGCAAACTGAATGAGGAGCACGGCTACGTGGAGATCGACGGGAAGGCTCGTGTCGGAGAGAAAGTCTGGGTGGTGCCGAGCCACTGTTGCGCGACGGTGAACCTGCACGACGACATCTGGTACGGCCGCGGCGGGCGGGTGGAAGGCAGCTGGAAGGTCGCGGCACGTGGGAAAGTCCGCTAACATGGATCTCGTCAGCTTGAAAGGGAGTCACACGTGATGCTCATCCTTCGGTTCGCCCATGTGTTTTTCGGCGCGTTATGGGTTGGCATGATGGCGTTCCAGACGTTCTTCCTGATGCCGGCGCTCGCTGACGCGGGGCCGGACGGGGGGAAACTGATGGCGGCGCTGATGCGACGCCGCCTCCCGGTCATCCTGCCGATCGTCGCCCTGATCACGCTGGTATCGGGCTTCTGGTTGTTCCAGCGGCTCTCGGGTGGCGCGGCCGCGGGGCTGATGCGCACGTCGATGGGGATGGCGTTCGGGTCCGGCGGCGCGGCGGCGCTGCTCGCGTTCCTCGTGGGCATCGTGGTGATGCGACCGGCGATGATGCGGTCCGCGACGCTCGGGGCGTCGCTGGCGTCGGCGTCGCCCGACGAGCGCGCCAGGATCTCGGCGGAGCTGCAGCGGCTCAGGGCGCGGGGGGCGATGACGGCGTGGGTCGTGATGATCCTGCTGCTGTACGCCCTCGGGGCGATGGCGGTGGCGCGATATCTGTGACCGTTGCTCGGTCAGTCCTGCAGTAACGCCACCAGCGCCCGGATCCGGGTTGCCCGTTGCGCCGGGACGAACCCCGCCACCAGCGCCACGAGCACCAGGACGACGGTGACCGCTAGGAGCGTCACCGGATCGGTCGGCTGCACCTCGAAGAGGGACTTGGTGAGTACTCTGGTCAGCATCAGCGCCCCGCCGAGACCGAGCAAGGCGCCGGCAAGGGCGAGCGCAGCCGTCCGCCACAGTACCATGCGGAGCACATTCCCGGGCGTGGCACCGAGCGCCAGGCGCAAGCCGATCTCGCGCGTGCGCTCCGTGACGTCGTAGGCGAGCACGCCATAGGTGCCGAGCGCGGCGAGCAACAGCGCGAGCAGGGCGAACGCGGTCAACAGCCGCATCTGGAACACTGGCTCGGCGATCGTGTCCAGCATGGACTGGTCCATCGTCTGCAGCGCCTGCACCGGCACCCCTCGGTCGACGTCGCGCAACGCGGCGCGCATCGCCGGCGCGACGTTCGCCGCGCCGGGCACCGGGCGAACGACATAGGTCATGTGATTGATGAAGCCCGGCGAGGTCGTCTGGAGATACGGCAGATAGATCGTCGAATGCCGGGTCAATTGCTCGTCCTGAACGACGTCGTTGACGACGCCGACGACGGTGAGCCAGTCGTTCGGGCCCGGGTCGTCCTGCATCGAAATCCGCTTCCCGACGGCGTCCTGACCGGGCCACACGTGCCGGGCCACCGCTTGGCTGACCACCACGACGCCGGGCGCACCCGCGCGGTCGGCGGCCGTGAAGTCGCGCCCCGCGAGGATGCGGATCCCGAGCGCTCCGAAGTAGCCAGGGCTCACCGTCGGCTTGTCGACCGAGTAGCCGTGCGGCAAGGGCGTCGGGCCCTCCACCGAAAAGTTGCCCATGATCCCCATGCCCGCCATCGGACGGAACGACACGGCGCCGACCGCGTCGACACCGGGGATCCGCGCCAGGCGCTCCAACAGCTGGGTGTGGAACATCCGGATGCGCGTCGCGTCGGCATACGCGATGGGGGGGAGATCGACGGCCATCGTCACGACGCGTGAGGCGTCGTACCCGGTATCGAGTGAGCGCATCACGAGGAAGCTCTTGATCATCAGCCCCGCGCCGGTCATGAGGACGAGCGCCAACGCGATTTCGCCGGTCACGAAGCCGGCCCGGAGGCGCCTGTGGGGTCCACCCACGAGACGCGTGCCGTGGCCGAGGGCTTCGCGCGGTTCGCGGCGCGCGCCGCTCCGGGCCGGCACCACCCCGAAGAGGATGCCGGTGACGAGCGAGATGGTGAGGGTGAACCCGAGCACCCAGCCGTTCAGGTGCACTTGGTCGATCCGCGGGATGCGCCCGGCAGGAGCGATGGCGAGGAGGGCGTGCACGCCGACGAAGGCCACGATGATCCCCGCCGTGCCCCCGAGCAGTGCGATCAGCACGCTCTCGGTCAGCAGCTGCCGCACAATGCGCGCGCGGCTCGCGCCCAGCGCGACGCGCAGCGCCATCTCGTGGCGCCGCGTCGCGGCGCGAATCAAGAGCAGGTTCGCCACGTTGGCGCACGCGATGAGGAGCACGAAGGCGACCGCGCCCGCCAGGATGTAGAGCGAGGCCTGCGCCTTCCCCGTCACCGTGTCTTGGAGCGGGATGATCGCCGCGGCCGGCGTCAGCCCGGCCGCACGGGGGTCCTCCGGCCTCGCGCGCGCGATCGCCACGAGCTCGCTCTTCGCCTGCTCGGGTGTGGCATCGGCGCGCAGCCGTCCCACGACCGGAAAGATGAACGAGTTGCCCGGGTCCAATCGCAACGCCAACGGGGTCCACAGCTGGGAGGCTGCGGGGAATGTGAACCCGCGCGGCATGACGCCGACGATCGTCCGGGTGATGCCGTCGAGGGTGATCGTCTTCCCGAGGATCGCGGGGTCGCCGTTGAAGCGTGCTCGCCAGAGCCGATCGCTCAGGATGACGACGCGATCGTTGCCCGCCTCATCCTCTTCCGGGGTGAACCCGCGCCCCAATGCTGGTTGCACGCCCAGCACCGCGAAGAAGGTTGCACCGGCGCGTGCGCCCGGAACGCGCGTGGCGTCTCCGACACCGCTCAGCGTCAGCTCCTGGCGCTGGTAGCCGGTGACGCGCTCGAAGCGCAGGTCGTGGCGCCGATACTCGAGATACAAGCGGTCGTCGAGGCCGGGCGGCAGCTCGAACGGCAGGTTGGTCGGGAGGTACGAGACGGCATATAACCGGCCGGGGTCGCGAAATGGCAACGGCTGCAGCAGCACGCTGTCGACGACCGTGAACACGGCGCTGTTGGCCCCGATCGCCAGCGCGAGCGTGAGCACGGCGACGAGCGTAAACGCCGGGGTGCGGCGCAGGGCGCGCCAGCCGTAGCGCAGGTCCTGCCCCAGGCGCTCAAGCCAGAGGCCACCCCGCATCTCGCGCGTCACCTCGGCGACGTGGGTGACGTTGCCGAACTCGGCGCGCGCCGTCCGCTCGGCTTCCTCACGCGACGCGCCACGCGCCATCCTGTCGGCGATCGCCATGCGGAGGTGGGCGGCGATCTCTTCCTGGATCTCGTCGTCGCTCGGCCTCATGGCTCACTCTCGGCCGGGGGAGCGAGAATCGCCGCGATCGCGTGACTCAGCTGCTCCCATTGCGATCGCTCCCGTTCCAGCTGCTTGCGCCCCTGCACGGTCAATGTGTAGACCCGCACGCGTTGCTTGTTCTCGGATTTGCTCCACTCGGCGGCGATCCATCCCTGACGCTCGAGGCGGTGCAGGGCGGGGTAGAGGGAGCCGGTGTCGACGTGCAGGACGTCGTCGGACGACGCCCGGATCATCTGGGCGATGCCGTAGCCGTGGCGCGGTCCCCAGCGCAGCGTCTGGAGGATGATGAGGTCGAGCGTGCCCTGGAGCAGCTCGATGCGGGAGAGCGCGCGCGCTCGGTTCATGGGCGGTCCAGTCGCAGGATGTAGACGATCTACATCCGCGGATGTAGAATGTCTACAGCCATGGGGGAAACGTCAACATCCCGAGGGTGCCGGGCGCCGGGCCTCCCTCAGGAACCAGTCAAGATGACGGAGACGATCACCCGCTGATAACGGGTAAGCGCCGGCGTTCCATTGTCGGTCGCCTCGAGGATGAGGTGGATCGTCTGCCCCGCGGTCGCGTCAGAGGGTACGCGCATGCTCGTGGCAAGGGTGCTGGGGTTCGTGAGCGTGACCCGTCCTGGATAGGTGCCCACATCCTTCCACTGCCACCACCGCACGGTCACTGCGTTCTCGTCGGGATCTGACACTACGCCCTGCAGGCGAATCGTCTCGCCCGCACGAGCGGAGATCCGGGAGTTGCCGCGAATCGTCACCCGGGGTTCGTGGTTGGCCCCGGCGTAGGTCGGAGTCACCGACCACCGCATGCGTGCGGCGAGGTCGTTCTGCGCGGCAGGAGTGAAGTTCGGGTCCGGCGATGGTGGCCGCCCCGCGGCCGCGGCCCGCTCCTGGAGTTTGAGCAAGTCGTCGTAGGAATTGATCGCTCCGAATTGGCCCGCGCCTTGAAATGTCGAGCTGTTCAGGCCACGTCCCGCCCAGCCGCCGGAACTTTCCTCCTCGTATCCGAGCAGCCCATTGTCGAGCAGGTTCAGGAATGTGAACGTGTCGCCTTCCCCGAGGAATTCGCCCTTGGGACGGGGCGGCGTCCACACGATGTAGCCCTTCGCCTTGAGCTGGTCAGCGGTGTATCCCGACAAACCGAAGTAGTCGAAGATGTCCCCCTGCACCATCTGCTTCCCGTCGCCCCAAACCCGGTAGAGCGCGCCGAGCGGGCCCCGGCTCGAGATGCTCTCCCTCGTCCAGTCGGCGTTGTAGTACGCCGCATTCTCGGCGCTCGCGGTCCCCTGCGCACCGTAGCCCAACGCGACACCCCCCGCGCCGCTCGGGAGTGACCTGATATCAGGCCAGTTCGGCCGGATGTAGGTGGCGTACGTGTCGTCCTGATCTCCGGACGGAGAGAGGATGGCCTTGTGCGAGACCTTCTGAAAGACGGCGGGCCACTGCGGCGTCCCCGCGTACTGCTCCTGGATCGACTTCAGCGCCCGCGCGATCGTGCTTTGTCCACCCCAGCCGAGGAGGTAGACCGGCCCCGGCTCATCATCGAGCAGCAACGTCTTGATCAGATCGGAGCCGGGCGTGTCCTTCGAAATGTCACCGTCGAACTCCACGTTTCCCCATCGGATCTTTGACTTCAGCTCGGCGGGCGTGGGGTAGTTGCGATCGTGCACGCGGAGGTTCGGGTACACCTGCTCGTAGGTCGCGACGGCGAGGTCGATGACTTCTTCCCTGAGCCATCGCCCTTCCAGTGAAAGCCGCTGCTGGCGTAGATGAGCCCTTCGGTCCGAAAATCGGTGCTGTAGAGCAGATACCGGATGAGGGAGTTGGCGTCGTCGAGCTCGGGGTCCGTGGTGACGACGACGCGGGGATGCTGCCTGGCCGGAGCGTCCGCGCCACCCGCGATTAGGGGAGAGCTTGTCGCACAGCCCGCCAGCGACACCAGGAGAAGCGCGCGCAGAGAGCACACCCTTAGGACTTCGCTTTCTTCGAAGGTTTCGACTTGCCAAGACTGTTGAGGGCGACCGCTTGGCGAACCAGCGCCTTGAAGACGGACGCGTCAACTGTGTCTCCTTCGTGAATGTCGATCGCGCGGCGTACGTTTCCTTCGAGACTCGAGTTGAAGAGACGGGCCGGGTCCTTCAGAAACGCCCCCTTGGCGAAGGTAAGCTTCACGGCATTCTTGTAGGATTCGCCGGTGCAGATGATGCCGTCGTGCGACCAAACCGGAGTGCCCGGACTCTTCAGTTTCACCCACTTCCACTCCTCGACGACGTCCGGGTCTGCTTGCTTGATGAGCTCGCGCATTCTGCTGAGAGTTTCCCCGCGCCAGTCGCCGAGCTCGGCGATTCTTTGCGAGATCAGCTGCGATGCCGACTGGCCCTCGTTTGCGCCCGACTTTTTCATGTTCTCATCCTAGAAGTTGCGGTTCAGGCGCTCGCCGGCGTGGCCTGCGCGCGGCGCCACAGGAAGTACGAGAGCCCCCAGAGCACGCCGGTGGCCGCGGCCCAGCCCCACGCCGCCGGGCCATCGCCCACCGAGAAGTGGGCGATCAGCGCAGAGCCGAGGTTGATGGCGAAGCCGGCGTAGGCCCACTCCTTGAGGCGCGCCGGCACCGGCGCAAGCAGCAACACCATGCCGAGGAGCTTGGCCCACGAGAGTTCCACCCGGAAGGAGTAGGCGGGGAAGCCGAGGCGGGTGAACGCCTCCGCCACCTGCGGCAGGCGCAGCTCCGCGTACGCGGTGAAGCCCATCTGCAGGCAGAAGAGCGCGGTGACGATCCAGAAGCCGATGACTATTCCTTTGGAGCGGGGCAGGCGCAGGTCCGTGGGCATCTGCAGGGTCGATTCCATAGCTTTTTCCCTCCTTGAATTCAACGCTCAACGCCGAACTGCTTTGCGTACTCCGCGCGCAGTCGCTGCCAGCCGAACTTCATGGCCTCGGGACCAACGATGCGGCCGAGGGGCGTTCCGCTGAGCAGGTGATCCAGCACATCGAAGCAAATGTGCCACCCGGCAGCACCCATCGCGATGTAGCGGCGATCGATGTTGGTCCACAATGTCAGGCGCGTGCCGCCACCAACGGCTTCGAGTTGCCACCGCATATCGAAGCCACCCCAGTTGTACTCGAGCACCTTGGGAGCGTCGGCTCGCGTCACCGTTGTTTCGGTGACGTGCGGCGTGGGCGCTCCGACCGTGGTGAGCTTCACCCTGGTTCCAACCGTCCCCAGGCTCCCATCGGCGTCGAAGGGCGCCCACTCGCGCAGCTGCGCCGGGTCGGTAAGCGCCTGCCAGACTTTTGCCGGCGGGTGGCGCAGTTCTTTCACGAGAATGAGCGTCCAGTTCTCGCCGTCCTTTCGTACCTGCGCCACGCTGGCCGGACCCGGTGTGTACTGCTCGCGATCGGTCATCTCGTCCTCCTACGCGTACCGGCCGTAAGCCACGAAGGCCGACAGCAGCCCCATCACGAGCGCCCAGACCATCGGGTTGGTGGCGGCCAGTTTGAGCGAATAGCGCGCGTACAGCCCGGCGAGCGCCAGGGTTTCCAGCGCGAGCGCGGCGGCGGCGAGCGGGGTCAGGACCGGCATCCAGTTGGCGGCGGCCGGGACGATCAGCAGGACGGCGCCCACCATCTCGAGCACGCCGAGCGCGCGCCATCCGCCGCGCGAGAGCGCGCGCATATGGTTTGCGAGCGCGTCGAACTTGAACGCTTTGTATAACCCCCCCGCGACGTAGAGCAGGGCGAGCCCGATCTGGAGGACCCACAAGAGGACGTTCATCGTTTTCTCCTTGTCTTCTCTTTCGTTGGTGTCGACTGGTCCATGCGGTCGAGGTGGCGCTCGAGCGCATCGACACGCTCGGACCAGAACCGGCGGAACTGGTCCAGCCAGTCATCAACCTCCTGGAGTGGCTCTGGCTTCAAGCGATAGAGACGGCGCTGGGCGTCCACCGTGGATTCGACGAAACCGGCGTCGCGCAGCACGCGCAGGTGCTTTGACACGGTCGGCTGCGGCATACGAAGCCGACGCTCGATCTCCCCCACCGACTGTTGGGACAGGACCAGGAGGCTCAGGATCGCGCGGCGGTTCGGCTCCGCGATGATTGCGAACGCAGATT
>WNGM01001914.1_pt1 | contig 16782 bp, 15 predicted proteins | sample 5400571 | NCBI WGS metagenome assembly WNGM01 (sample SAMN13153378, study PRJNA577476) | soil metagenome | isolation source: 100 cm soil or saprolite under Garry oak tree replicate 2 | place: USA:California | collected 2016-06-15 | reverse complement strand
TCACCTCGCACCCTTGCACCTGCAAACCACGCGCAGCTTCGAGGCCCAGCAAGCCGCCGCCGATGACGACTGCTTTCACTCCCTTTGTTGCCCGATCCAGCAGCGCGCGTGTGTCGTCCAAATTGCGGAAAACGTAAACGCCTTCTTTCTTCACGCCCTCCATCGGCGGAATCAGCGGATTGCTTCCAGTGGCCAACAAAAGCTTGTCGAACGACGTAACCGAGCCGTCATCCCCCGTCACAGTCTTTGCGTTGACATCAATGCCCGAAACCCGAACTCCGAGTCGCAGTTGAATATCGTTTTGCCGATACCACTCAAGCGAATTCAAAACGATATCGTCAGCGGCCTTCTCTCCAGCAAGCACCGATGAGAGAAGGATGCGGTTGTAGTTGACGTGCGTTTCTTCGCCGAAGATGGTGATTTCAAATTTCGCAGCGTGCTTCAGGATCTGCTCCACGCAGCCGACGCCTGCCATGCCGTTTCCAACGACAACCAGCCTTTTCATCGGCATCTCTCCTGAACAGAAACATGTTTGCGCCTTAAGAACTTTCCGCCTGTTGCCGAGCTGACGCTTTGCGGCGTCTTCTCGACACGCACCGCGCACTGTTTGTAGTTGGGCTCGCGCGAAATCGGGTCGAAGGCGCTTTGCGTCACCTCGTTCACGTTGGTTTCCGCGAAGTGAAACGGCATGAACACCTGGCCCGGCGCGATAATTTCTGTTATGCGAAGTTCCACGCCGCTGGTTCTGCCTCGCTTCGAAACAATATCTACACGCATGTGCGGTTGGAGCTTTAGTGTTTCCGCGTCGCGTGGGTTCATCTCCAGCCAGGCATTCGGCGCGAGATGTTCCAGAATCGGAACCTGCGAGGTTTTGGTGCGTGTGTGCCAATGCTCGACTGTGCGGCCGGTGTTAAGAACAAATGGATAGTCTCGCGTTGGCTGCTCTGGAAAAGGTTCCCATTCGACAGGAAGCAATCGGGCTTTGCCGTCTTCCGTCTGAAATTTTCCGTCGGCGTAAAGTCTGCTAGTGGTTACCTCGGTGGTCCCTGTGGGAAATGGCCACTGGACGCCTCCTTCGCGCTCGATGAGCGCGTAGTCCAGGCCCGAGTAATCGCAGAGACGGCCGGCGGAGATTTTCTTCCACTCTTCGAAAGCATCCTTCGGCTCGCGCCAACCGGGAAAAAGTTCTTCGCGGCAGCCCAGCTTTTCCGCGACGGCAAGGAAAATATCGAAGTCCGAGCGCGCTTCTCCCGCCGGGTGCACGGCCGCGTTCACTTTGCTCACCCGCCGCTCAGAATTTGTGTAGGTTCCTTCTTTTTCTCCCCAGATCGCGGCAGGCAAAACAAGATCGGCGAGCTCCGACGTCGGCGTCGGATAAAAACCGTCCTGCACCACAAAAAAGTCGAGCGTCTCCAGACTCTGCTGCAGCACGCCTAGATTCGGAAACGAAACCACGGGATTCGTGGCGATCACCCACAACGCACGAATCTTTTTTGCAAGTGCCGCCTCTACGATGTCCGGATAAGCCAAACCGCGCGAAGCAGGAAGACGATCCGGCGAAATTCCCCAAAGGGTTGCCAATTCTTTGCGATCTGCAGCGCTTTCGAATTTGCGATAGCCCGGCAAACTCGAAGCAAATCCCGCTTCACGCGTTCCCATCGCGTTGCACTGTCCGGTGATCGAAAACGGCGAGGCTCCCGGCCGGCCCACATTGCCGGTCACGAGCGCAAGATTGTTGATCGCGTTGACAGTCTCCGTGCCTTTCGTGCTGTGGTTCACTCCCATCGTCCAGCCGAGGAACGGCGCCTCGGAATACCCGTAGAGCATCGCGGTTTTGATCAACAATTCTTTCGATAGGCCGGTGATTTGCGAGACGTACTCGGGGGTGTACTTGCGAACGGATTCTTGGAGAACTTCGAATCCCGTTGTGTGCCGCGCAATATAGTCATGGTCCACAAGATCGTTCTCGATGAGCAAGTAGATCAGCCCGTTGACAAGCGCGATGTCTGATCTTGGCCTAAGCGGTAGATACACGTCGGCCATCATCGCGGTCTTGGTTACCCGCGGATCGGCCACAATCAGGATTTTGTTTCTGTTGGCTTCCAATCGCTGGCAAAGAATAGGATGATTGTCTGCGACATTCGCGCCCAGTAGAAGAATTACATCCGCAACTTCGAGATCTTCGTACGCTCCCGGTGGCCCATCACTCCCGAAAGATCGCTTGTAACCGGACACCGCGCTTGCCATGCACAGTGTTGTATTACCATCGTAATTTTTTGTTCCGAATCCAAGTTGCACGAGTTTCCCAAGCGCGTAAAATTCTTCCGTAACTAGCTGGCCCGTGCTCAGAACGCCGAGCGATTCCGGACCATACTTCTCCTGCACGCCTCGGAATTTTTCGACCAACGTTTCGAGCGCTTCGTCCCATCCCACGCGAACGTGCTTTCCGTTTTTCTTCAGCAACGGATACTTCGCGCGCGTTTCCGCGTCGATCGTCTGGTGCTCGGAAAGTCCCTTGGGACAAAGCATTCCGTGGTTCACCGGGTGATCGGGATTTCCCCGCACGCTGACTGCCTTGCCTTCCTTCACTCCTACCATAATTCCGCAGCCCACCGAGCAGTACCCACAAGTCGTTGCCACCCACCGCTCCGGAATTTTTTGCGCGGACGTAAATCCCATCACCGGATCGGAAGCGTAAGCATACTTTTCCGCCAGGATGTCCAGGCCGAGCTCTCTTTTGAGCGTCATGCCGCCGACTTTCCGGCGGTCAGATACGACGCGGCCATGTTTTTGGGGACGACGCTCACGAAAAAGAGATAGCGTCCGGTGATTTCGCCGCTGAACGCCAGGCCGAGCGCCGCGACCATCGCCATCGGACTTGCGGAATACAGCGGAAGGACGATGCCGCCCAGGACGAGGAGAGCGCTCCGCACCATCATCAGCGAACGCAACTTCATCGATAGCAGCCGCGCCGTTGCTTTCAACTCAAATGTGTCCGAACTCACCAGCCAGAGAAATTTCAGCGCGAGATTCAGTAACTGCGCTCCGGCTGCCGCGACGATCGTCATGGTCAGCCAGCGGCGCGCTCCGAGTCCCATATTCGCCGCGAGCAAGGGCCCCAGCAGTGCTCCCGTCAGATAAAACTCGCCCAGGGTGTGCTTGCTGTTCCACGCCGGCCGCGGCCGCACGAGGTAGATGCAGGCGCTCGCGGTTACGCCGGCGATTCCCGCAAGGGACGTCAGCAGGCCTACCACTTTGCTTCCGGGATAGTTCAGCCACAGCAGCCCGGCGTAAAGAAATGAGATTTGCGAAAAACATCCGAACAACAATACTTCCCTGCTGAGCCAGGATCGTTTCCACATTTTCAGCGCGCGATAGGCGTGAATCGGCCGTCCCAAATGCATCGTGGACGCACCCAGCGCGAGGCAGCCGACCATCAATGACACAAGAGCCGCGATGTTCAGCCGCGCCTGCTGCCCAATCAATTGCAACAGCCAAATCGTCGCAAACGCGCCGACGGAAAGCTGTGTGAGCACCGTCATCACCACCAATGGCCAGTGCGGATGTTCAGCCTTCACTCTATTTAGATCCACTTTTCTCGTATCGGGAGGCAGATTTTTCGGAAGCGTAAGGCGTGTTGTGGAGAGACTATCGTCCGCGGAAGGGAGACCCGGAGCATTCGCGCTCGCCGCATAGTCGCGTTTCCATTCCGTGATGTTCACGATCTCGATTTGGATTGCACTCTCGGGACATGCGCTCACACACGCAGGCTCGCGGCCCTCCGCCAGCCGGTTGTGGCACATGTCGCATTTCCCGACGACGCCGCGTTCCGGATTGTATTGGGGAACTCCGTAGGAACAATTCCATGTGCAGTACTGACATCCGATGCAAGTTTCGGCACTGTGAATTACTACTCCGGTTATCGCGTCCTTCGAATACGCATCCACAGGACAACCAGTCATGCAGGTTGGTTCAAGACAGTGATTGCATCCCATGGATAAATGCAACCGCTGCGTGTTCGGATACCACCCGCCTTCGATCTCACCCACGCGCCGCCAATTAATCTCCGCCGGGTTTCCGTTCTGCTCGTTGCATGCCACCACGCAGCACTTGCAGCCTATGCACTTGGTCATGTCAAAGTGAAATCTGTACTGCTCGCCCGCCTGCAGAGTGCGCTGCGGGATTCGCGGTTCGCCGATGTCTATGGTGGTCGCACAATGAGGCGCTCCGGCAGAATCTTTGGTTCTCTTGGTGGTGAGCAGAAAAGTTGCGCTCTGCTCCTTTGCGCGCTCAAGCAGCGGTAAAGTCATCAATACCTGCCAACTCTGTCTTAGCCATCGATGATTTCAACAAGTTGCTACCTGCCACGAACTTTGCCAGCGTCTTCGAGACGGTCGATGAATCCTCGCGACGTGGCTTGTTCTCTAGCTAGGCGTTCCAAGGCACAAATCATCAAAACATCCAGCTGTCGCCAAACTGATCACAAAGAACGTCAGCGACGGACTAGCTCTCAGCTCTTCGAAGAGCCCTGAGTTTTAACTGGCGGACACTACTTGGTATCCGAGCGGATCAACTAACTGCCTAACAGATGGGGAGGTTCTTTCGACATGGAAAGAACGGAAGGACTGTTGCGTTAAGACCGTTTCTGGGCCTCCCAAAAAGCCTGAGACTCGCCAACGCGCAGTAAAGCTGCTGGGCGCAAGATTCTGCCAAGAACAAGAAGAACGCAAACGCAAAATTCAAATGTGAAGCATCACGTCTAGGGCGGCCACCGCCGCAGTGATAGAGGATGCGACCGACACCAAGCTCCCGAATCCGTGCGGCGCTCGCATAACTTATTTGTCCTGAATTAGTTCACGCGAAACAGTCGGGAGCTACAACGGTCTTGGAATCCGGCATTTCTTAGGCGGTTAACCAAAGCTGAAGCGCGGGCGCCGATGGCTTCCGGATGATCCTCCTGCAGGTAATGAGCGCCCCGGCCCAAGGTATAGGACTCTGCAGTTCTTGAGATTCTTCGCAAAGCTTACGGGCGAATGCCGGCGAGACTAATACGCCGGGGGTCTCCAACGAACAAGAGTTTTGGGTAAGTGCAATGCGACAACGCCGCGTGCGCCTCCTCAATGACAGCATACGAAGCGCGAACGCCTTACTGCATAGGAGTTAGGTCCCCGCCGACCGGTCAAAAGTACGTGATTAGACCAAGTCACCGCGGGAGACAGGGACAATCGGCTACGACGAAGCGACTTGCAAATTATGATTTCGCCGAGAACGCGCAAAGAGTAGACCGACAATGCCCAAGCCGGTAAGCATGAGAACCAAAACGCTCGGCTCTGGGGTCGAGGTCGGTACCACATCTAAGCGAACGTTATCGAAATCGATTTGGCGCCCATCCCCGCCCATGGTGATCCCCAGAAATCCCGACGGCACGCTGGAACCCGTCGCACAGGTGAGAGTTATGTCAACAAATGTTCCCGCGGCAAAAGATCCGTTGGAGCCGCTCGTGGTACAAAATACGTTTGGGCCGTCGAGCAGAGATATCGAATAGTTAGCAGCGAGCACATCGAACCGGCGACCGACATCAACCGACAAGGTGTAGATCGAGTTGGCCAGTAGAGAGGTTCCGGTCAAGATCTGCGAGATACCGCCGCCATTGGTGTACGCGACGATGTTGCCGTCAGGCAATGGAAGACTGAAGAAGGAAGAACTGGGCTCAAACGAGCCCGCCCCAGCAGTTGACCATCCCGGTATTGGGCCGAAATTGAACAGGCACGTCTCTGGGCCCGCACATGAGGCAACAAGCGGATTTGTGGTCTCAAACGAAGCGTTCTGTATTGGAACGCTATCGCCCCAAGCTCCGCCGGTCAAGCATAGGCAAAACACCAAAGCGCAGAAAATAGAAACCAATAGTCGCACGAGTTCTCCTCCACTAAGACTCCAGCTACCGGTCTGCGGGATGGATGTGCTAAACATCGCCCAGTATGCCAGGAATTGACGCTTCCTTCTATGCACGTCGCCATCCAAACAAGTAGATTTCGTGGCATACACATTCTAAGGAGTTTACCTTAAAGATTCGACTGCGGCCACTCGGAATTAGGGAACGCTCTGAGGTCGTGAGTGAAAAAATTGTTACTTTTTCCAGACTAAAATCGCACATGTGGTAACGGTACTCATAACCCGCTATGCCCTCAAGAAACGCCGTCTGGTCGTGACAGGATTTCAACTGCCGAAGGCGTAGTGCCACAACATAAATTGACTTACCGCAGCCATCACCGTTAACGCCAGTAATCGCGCAGAGGTTAACTGCGGAATAAGCGTGAAGGCGATAACGCCCAAGAACGGCGCGATTTGAAGAAGATATCGATCATAGAGGGGGAGGTTGCCCCCGACTCCCAGCTGCTCCACAACGAAGAACACTGCTGTCAGCAACGCGAAAAGCAGGGGAGGGCAGGACATTACAATATCGCGTTTCTCCCAGAGGAGCAGCCCCATCGCGATTGCATTGTAGATTGTCAAACCGGCAATGAGTCCGAAGAGGATGAAATCTCCAGCGGGGAGTCGTGAGGCCGCCCGAACGAGTGCGTGAAGGGGACCCGGCTGAAGTAACGAAGACCTGAGACAGGCAGCCACGATCCCACCGAGCGATGCAAACAGGAGCGCCGGCCAACTCGCTGCAGGCCGCATACGCCAAAGCACCGGGAAGGTCAGTGGCAAGAGATAAAAGCAGGAATAAAAACTTGCCACAATCGGCCTGAATACGTTCAGGCCCACGCCGGCCCTCCAGTTGTTGTACGACACGCCCGTGGCCATGCCCGGGCTTGAAATGTCCCTCCATACCATCATCAGGAGAATCACGGGTACAGATGCGACAGCCAGGAAGAGCATGATGCCAAGCGCCCGAAACAGTTTTTCTTTGGGGCCCCGTCCGCGTAATTGGAATACGGCAACTAGAGCAGCCGCTGGGAACAGCGCTAGGTAGTACTGCCGGCACGTGACCGCGATGCCCATGGATAAGCCTCCAAAGATCCCCAGCCAAAGAAAGGACGGAGTGGCTGTCGGTCGTGAGGCTGATTCCATCCAGAGCAGAGACCCCAGTGTCGCAAAAAGCAGCGCTGGACCTTCAGTGAGTACGGTCGCGGTTGCCATAACTGCGTGCGGAGACACTAGAGCGGCCAGTAGGGCACCGTACCAGATCTGCGGAAAACTACTATAACGAGCACCAATCAGTATCCCAACGAGAAGAAGTACCCAGCTTAGTAGGGCAGCAATCCGTGCGTGACGCAGTTCCTCTCCCGCCACCAGGCGAACTCCGGCCGCCATCCAGAGGAAACTCGTGGGACCTGGGGGATTTCGCTGGGAGAGGACAGTTGCGACGGACAATCCGCCGTGCGCATAGCTTTGAACGTCAAACATGTTATATGGATCATCATAAACGGGACGGTTAATCAGGCCGATAAACAGCGCTGCTGAAATCATGTTCAGGACGAATGCGATGATGATTAGTTTTAAGTACCTTCGAGACCACCCATGTTCTTCCATTCGGAAGTCTTGCGTCATGGTGTCAATCGCCGTCGGCCTGGAGAACGGCCATGACTGAGGTTCCCAAAAGTCTTTGTGGAATCGGTTCACACATAGCAATCAACCCCAGCCATTGGTTGAGGGCTTTGGTTCGTGAGCTGAATCCATCTGAGATTACTTTTTCCTTGTCATGCTTTCCTAACAGCCAGAGCCGCCGGAGCACCAGAGTAGGTACTAATGGAAGGCCCCAATAGCTCCATCTGGTGACCTGAAGATTACAGCGCGCGGCCGCATCGCGTAGGGAGCCGATCGAATAGCGCCGGAGGTGTCCAACCGCTTCGTCATAAGCTGAGTGCAACCACTTGCCTGCAGGAACGTTCACAACCAGTTTCCCTCCAGGAGCCAGGTGGAATTTCAGGCTTGCGAGGAAGCGCTCCTCGTCCGCGATATGTTCAAAAACATCGAATAAGAGCACCAAGTCAAATCGCTCGTGCAATGACGCATCTTTTTGGTGAATGTCGTAACAGCAAATTTTGCTGCGGCGGCTGAGACTTTTTTTTAGTGCAAATTCATTCCGGTCAAATCCTGTTACTTCTCGCCCGTATGCGTCTTCGATCTGCCGCTGCAGTAGACCATGACCGCATCCGATCTCAGCGATCTCGCGAGCGCTCGGAATCAGGCTTCCGGCCAGTCGCCGGAGTACCTCAAATCGCCGACGTACCCAAAAATGGTCCATGGAAGCGATTTCGAACCACTGCTCGGCCATACTGACTTCGCCGGGTGATGAGAGATAGGTTAAGTTTCGACTGGAATTCATCTTGGATGGTTTCCGGCCTGGAGAAATGACATTTGTCGCTGAGCTAGGATCGAAACTCGCGCTGCAGCAATCGCTCGGCACGACTTGTCTCGGCCTCAGGATCTCCTGTCCTGCCTTTGTACCCTCCTGCGACGCGGCCGATGATATACAGCGGACGCGCCTTCGTTTCTTCGTAGATGCGGCCGACGTATTCACCAATCACTCCCAGAACAAGAAGAAGCACGCCGCACAGAAATGTGACCGCCACAATCAGCGCGGTGAAGCCCTGCGGAGATATATGTAGAAACAACTTCGCATAGAGAGCATAGAAGACATACAGCAACGAAATCACCATCACCGCAGCGCCAAGCAAGGCTGCCGCACGGATCGGAACAATCGAGAAGGAAAACACGCCGTCTGCTGCTAGCTTCATCAGGCCCAAGAGGCTGTACTTGGTCTTCCCCGCATGGCGTTCCCCGCGCTCGACGGGTAGACCCGTCTGGCGGAAGCCTACCCAACTCCGCAATCCACGAAGGTAACGGTGACGCTCGGGCATCCGTCGCAACTGCTCGATTGCGCGATGCGAGATCAGGCCGAAATCTCCGGAATCCAGCGGCAGCGGAATATCGGAGAGCCTTGACATCATTCTATAAAAGACGAAATAACAGAGACGCAACGCCCAAGCTTCCTTGCGGTGGACTCGCTGCGCGTAAACGACGTCGTAGCCCTGATTGTACAGCTCGACAAATCGCGGAATAACCTCGGGAGCGTCTTGCAGATCGCCATCCATCACCACAGCAGCGTCTCCGGTGACGTGGTCGAGAGCTGCTGTCAGCGCTGCCTGATGCCCGAATTTACGCGAAAGCGAGACGACAATGATACGGGGGTCCTGCTGCGCCGCTTCTTCGAGCAATTCGAAAGTGCGATCGGTGCTGCCATCGTCCACAAACACTATTTCGTGCGGTCCGCCGGCGAGCTCATCCAGCACAATGCGTACTCGCCGCAGCATTTCCGCCAAGACGGTCTCTTCATTGAGGACTGGAATCGCAACCGAAAGGCGGAATGCAGGAGTCATACGAAAGCAATCCTTCCTCATCAGCGGTATTTAGCAGGGTCACGCCGAGGCCCGAGGGCACTTGTGATAGCGACAACCTACGCCCGTTCTTGTGGCGGCCATTCGCGATCTCCGCGCTTGGAATCTACTCTGATTCGCGAAACGCGACAAGCCCTTAGCCGACGACGACGTCGCCCCAAAAGGTCGCGCCTCGGGGTTGCATAAAACTGTGGGATGCATGAACAATGTGACCTTGCAGCGATTCATCTCTTCGAACCATGGATCGAAGCGTGAATCTCCCAAGTAGATGTCTTCCACGCTAGTCAGCGTTGAAACGCCATCCATTTTGAGCGTATCCAGCGCGTATTCCATCTCCGACAGAGATCCATCCATCATTTTGCCCGGAAGTGTCGCGATTGCGCCGAAACGTTTGGGATGTTTGGCCACAATCTCCGCTTAAGGGGAGCCGAGGTTATAAACCAGTTTCACCGGCCGTTGAAAATCCAAGAGCTTTTCGTTAGCTTTCTTCCATCGTGCAATTGCACTGGCTCCGCCGCACTGGCCCTTTCGTTTTGGTGATCCTGGCAGGATTCACCGTCCTACGGTCTACGATCGCGCGACCTCCCCGCGTGCATGCCGAAGATGTCTACCAATCCCCCGGCACCAAGAAGATGGCGGCGCTGCTGCTGAAGATTTTTCGCGAACAGGATTGGAAGACTGACTCCTACAAAGAAGACGAGCGGGCGGATTATTATCGCTCGCTACTCAATGGCCATCCCGATCTGGCGACGGAGATCAAGATCCGCCAGACGCTGGCAGAAACTCTGTTGCGCGCGGGCGACAGCGGGCGTGCGGTCGAGCAACTGGAAACGATCAGGAAGCTATGCGCGCTGCACAATGTGAAGCTCGACCACGCTGCCGAGCAGAAGTTGCGGGACGCGCTTGCGATTTCCTATCTACGGCTCGGCGAACAGCAGAACTGTCTGTTGATTCACGGGCGCGAAGCCTGCATTTTCCCAATTCATGGCTCGGGTATCCACGTCCGCAAGGAAGGCTCGGAGGGCGCATTTCGCGAACTGAGCGCCGCGCTCGAAGACAACCCCAAGGACCTGAAATCACGCTGGCTGCTCAATATCGCGGCCATGACGCTGGGACGTTATCCTGCTGCTGTCCCGCAGAAGTTTCTGGTTCCTTTGGATCGCTTCAAGTCAGACTATGACATCGGGCTCTTTCCTGACCGGGCGCAGGATGCCGGAGTTGCCGTATTGGGGCACTCCGGAGGAGTCGCAATGGAAGACTTCGACGGCGACGGGTTGCTGGATTTGATGATCTCCTCCTCCGGCCCGGAGGACCAGTTACTTTTTTTCCATAATAATGGGGATGGAACATTCAGCGATCGTACGCGCGAGGCGGGCTTGACCGGCGAAACCGGCGGCCTGAACATTGTTGTCGCGGACTACGATAACGACAGCCATCCAGATCTGCTGATCTTACGGGGCGGCTGGTGGGGAGAACACGGCAAGTATCCCATGTCGTTACTACATAACCTCGGTAACGGCATGTTTGAAGACGTGACCGAACGCGCCGGGCTGCTGTCGTTCCATCCCAGGCAGACCGCGGCGTGGGCGGATTTCGACAGCGATGGCTGGCTTGACCTCTATGTGGGCAACGAGTCGGACCCGAAGGAACTACATTCTTCCCAGCTTTTTCACAATAACCACGATGGCACCTTCACCGAGGTCGCGGCTCCGAATCATCTGGCGGACATGGGATTTGTGAAGGGTGTCGCGTGGGGAGATTTCAATAATGACGGGCGTCCGGACTTGTATGTCTCGGTGAAGGGCGGCCCAAATCATCTCTTCCGTAATGATGGTCCACGCGATTCCAGGAATCCCTTTGCCGATCGCTGGCAGTTTACCGACGTAACCGCGCAAGCCGGGGTGGCGGAACCGTTTGAGAGCTTCGCGACCTGGTTTTTCGATTACGACAACGACGGCTGGCCCGACATCTTTGTGGCGGGCTACGGAACGCAGACGCTGGATGATGTGGCAGCCTTCGAAATGGCGAAAGTGCATCACGCGGAAACTTCCCGTCTCTATCACAACAACCACGACGGCACTTTCACGGATGTGACCAAGTTAGTTGGACTTGACCGCGCAATTCTGATCATGGGAGCCGGGTTCGGCGATCTCGACAACGACGGCTGGCTCGACATTTACCTGGGAACAGGAGATTCGCTCTATGAGTCGCTGCTACCGAACAAGATGTTTCGCAACAATGCCGGAAAGGCTTTCCAGGATGTGACCACTTCGGGAGGCTTTGGCATTCTGCAAAAAGGACACGGCATTGCGTTCGGAGACCTCATGAACAACGGTAATGAGGATGTCTTTGCAAAGATCGGCGGCGCCTACCCAGGGGACACGTACAAGAGCGTTTTGTTCGAGAATCCGGGGCACGGCAACCACTGGGTGACGCTCGAACTGGAAGGCGTTCAAACTAACCGTCCCGCCACGGGGGCTCGAATTAAGTTAACGGTGAAGACCGCGAAGGGGAAGCGCCACATTTTCCGGACGGTAGGGTACGGCTCAAGCTTCGGAAGCAATCCACTGCGTCAGCACATCGGTATCGGAGACGCAACTGAGATTTTTCAGGTTGAGGTCACATGGCCAGTGCCAAAACAAGTGCAGCAGTTTCGAGATGTCCCGATGGATCGAGCGTTCCACATCCGTCAAGGGACTGATGTTCTCTCCCCGTTGGTTTATGTGAACCGCTGAAGCGGGCCTTCTTCCTGGCCGGGCGTCGCGGACTGCGACGAGTATCCAATCGACGGGAAATGCGACGACGGAAGGTGCTTTTCTCAAAATCCTCCGCGAAGCAAGAATAACCGGCTGGCGAAGACATCCAGATCTTCCCGGAAGACCAGATTTCATATTTGGGGGCAGAAGACTTGCAGTATTCATCGATGGAGCTCTTGGCACGGCTGTCCCCGGAACTGCACCGAGCCAAGTAGCCTAAGACCATCACAGAGCGTTACGTGAAGATGCAGGAGCGCAAGAAAGTGGCTCCCCGGGCTAGCTAGATTTGAACTAGCAACCCTTTCGGTTAACAGCCAAGAAACTAATTTAATCAGAACTTGCCGGAGTTGGCCCTAATCGAAGGAAATCAGCAAGTTGCGACCAAACCTGACGAATCACTTTCTCCCTCTTTGTTCATCTTTCGTTCGCATTTTGCCGCCATTCACCACGATTAGTATTACGAATTTATGACGGCACGCTGATCGTCAGGAACTGGACTCTTTCAAATCATCAGAGGCTTGCTTGTTCGCCTTCTTTGCCTCAGCTTTGGCATTGGCTTGCGGACTGAGCTGTTCGATGGCTTTACCGAGGCTCACTCCGCCGCTACCTGTTACCTTCGCCTTCAGCGCATCGAAGCCACCAGGGATATCCAGATTCTTCGCTACGTGCGCTGCCGCGACGCATTGGCCTAAGTTTTTGAAGCCGGCGCAGGCTGCTTGCGCGTCCTGACCCGTCAGTGTCTGGATCTTTCCGGCGACTGCGGTGTTGTGGCTGAGCACATCGCTTGGAGAAGCATGCGACATATCGCTATGTGTCGCGGTCACGTCATGAGTTCCGCCCACGCCAGAGTTAGAGTTAGAGTTCGACCCCGGTCCATCCCCCGAGGGACGTCCGCCAGGACTCGAAGGCGGTCCACCTGGGCTCGGGTGTGCGCGCTGAGCAAAGGCTGGCGCCGCCAAGGCGAGCACCATCGCTCCGGCCAGAATCAGAGTGAAATGTTTCATATGGCTCTCCTGTTTTTCGGGCGGGGACAGGACAGGCTTGGTTGCCTGCCTTCGCCGTAGGTTCTTGCAGTTGTAGATAGGATGCCTCAATGCTCAGTCGGGATGTAAATCCCTCGGTGCCCAGAACATACTCGGGATTGCCTGGGTGAACAGCGGAAGCTAAGATGAGCGACTTACTCGGGAGCCGCGATGTCCGAACTCGCAACCCTAGGAACGTATTCCGTTTTCATTGCGAGCTACGTTGTTTTTGCCTTGGGAAAATTTCCGGGAATGAAAATTGATCGCCCCGGTGCCGCAATCATCGGAGCCGTCCTGATGTTCATGACGGGCGCCGTACACGTAGAGAATTCCCTGCGCCTCATCCACTTCGGCACGATCATTCTGCTTTTCTCGATGATGCTGGTCGTGGCCTACCTGCATCTGGCGGGCTTCTTCGATTGGGTCACGGAGCTCGTCGTTACGCGGCTGAAACCACATCATCTTCTGCCCACGGTCATCTTTCTGAGTGGGTTGCTTTCCGCATTCTTCGTCAACGACATCATCTGTCTGGTCATGGTTCCTTTCGTGTTGAAGGTAGCAACACCAGACTAGGCCTTGAGGAGTTGCTGATGAACACATGGAGCGTTTCCCGCCGCCGATTCCTGAAAGAAACTGGGACCCTTGCAGGCGTACGACTCGCCGCTGCGAGCTTTCCATTGTCTCTTTCCGCTCTTGGTCTAAGGTCACAGGACCAAACACGTGCAGACTACACGCTGCACATCAAGACCTCCCCGATCGAAATTGCGCCCAAGCGAATCGTTTCTGCCATTACTTACAATGGGGAGTTTCCCGGACCGCTGCTTCGTTTTAAGGAGGGTCCGCAGGTCACTATCGACATTTACAACGACACGGATACGCCTGAGCAGCTGCATTGGCACGGTCAAAAGGTTCCCGTCGATGTGGACGGAGCCGCCGAAGAAGGCACACCCTTTATTCCCGCACAGGGCAAACGGCGGATCGCGTTCACGCCAAGTCCGGCCGGGTTCCGGTTCTATCACACCCACAATCGCGCGGGCGCCAACCTAGCTACCGGACAGTACGGCGGAGAAGTCGGTCCGGTGTACATCGAGCCTGCTCAGGAACCAGGCAGGTATGACCGCGAAGTCTTCCTCGTCCTGAAAGAGTTCGAGCCCTCTTTCAGCCGTGGTGGCGACATGGCTCAAGACTTCCTGTCTTCGACCGAGCCGAATCCGGAACTCAAGAAAATCGGCGAAACATCAATGGACGCGTCGCTCGCCAAAGGAATGCCTCACGGCTACGAAGTAGGATATCGATCCTTCACCATCAACGGACGCATGCTCAGCCACAGCGAGCCGATCAAGGTCAGGCAAGGCGAACGCGTCCTGTTTCACATCCTCAATGGAAGCGCCACCGAGATTCGCAGCCTGGCGTTGCCGGGTCACTCCTTCGAGGTTGTCACCCTCGACGGCAATCCCGTTCCGAATCCAACTTCTGTTCCTGTGCTGTGGCTTGGCACAGCAGAGCGAATCTCGGCCATTGTACATATGACTCATGCAGGCGTCTGGATTCTGGGAGACCTCGCCGATGATGATCGCCGCCACGGCATGGGCATTGTTGTGGAGTACGCCGGGCGCACCGGGAAAGCGCAATGGATTGCGCCTTCGCCTTTCAAGTGGAACTACGCACGTTTCGCGAAACCTGGCGCAACCGCGCCTCCACCAGACGAGACCTTCGAAATGACCTTCGCGAAAGACAATGCCGCGGAGGACGGCTTCAACCGATGGACCATCAATGGCATCGCTTACCCGATGACTAGCGAAGTAAGCACAGCTGCATTTCATTTGAAGCACGGCAAGCGGTATCGACTCCGTATGCGCAATGCCAGCGATGACATCCATCCGATCCATTTGCACCGGCACAGCTTCGAGCTGACGAGTCTGGCGGGAAAGCCCACCGCGGGAATTCTCAAAGATGTTGTGATGCTTGGAGGCTATCAGGAAGCGGAAGTGGACTTTGTCGCCGACAATCCGGGCTTGACCCTGTTTCACTGTCATCAGCAGCTACACATGGACTTTGGCTTCATGACCCTGTTCGACTATGTGTAAAGAAGTTGGATGAATCCCGACCCGCGCGAGGAGGCACCTCCATGACTTCGGACACGGACGCAATCTGGGTGAATCGCGCAAAGAAGGCGATCCTGCTCATTCGCATTCTTGTGGGATGGGTGTTCCTTTCCGAGGGCATTCAGAAATTTCTCTTCCCGGAAGCCTTGGGAGTGGGCCGTTTTACGAAGATCGGCATTCCTTTGCCTCAGCTCATGGCGCCATTTGTCGGCGTCACTGAAATCATCTGCGGGGCGCTCCTCTTGGCTGGTCTGTTCACCCGCCGTGCCTGCGTGCCGCTGCTCATCGACATTTGTGTTGCACTGTGCGACCGCAATTCGGGCCGGTTTCGCCTCGTCGGTGTATGACCTGCGTGACCGCCGGCCGTGCAAGAGCCTGCGCCAATGCATTCCTACCTACAAATCCCGTTGCTCCGAGAATCAGCACCTTCATAGCGAACACCCCGTTAAGCTGCGAACTGCCTCAGGTGGATAATCCACGTGAATCTGCAAAAGCTTGCTCCACTCCTTGGGCGTCATCTTGCCGAGCAGTGGATGCGGCTTCCAGGCATCCGCAGTTCTCGCGTTCCAGCCCGCCTCCAGGATTTTCAGCAGTTGTGCCTTTTCGTACTCGAACTCAAATCTCTGCGAATGCGGGATTTTGAAGTCCGCAGGAAGCCGTAAGCCCACCGGCTGCTCCGCAGCAACATTACGTCCCGGATGTGGTCGTAGATGCCAGCTCGCCAGACCCGCTGCTCGCGGCCTCGAGCCTTGATTCACGTGACTTTTCGGTCGGCGGTTCCTCACCATCCTGGGACCGCTCGAGCTCATCGTGCCACCTATATAAGGTTTGTTATAAGGTTTGTCGCGGCACACCAAGTTCCTTCGCCAGCCACTCGATGTTCTCGCAACATTTGAAGCGTTCGACAGCCATTCGGCGGAATATTTCTGGGTACCGCCACCCTCGTCCGTTCGCCATTTGTAGAGACCCACCTTTCCCTACAAAGTGTAACTTTGTGACTGTCTCAGTTAAGAGGTCACTGTATGACAGCTGCAGTCAAACGACATCATTACTTCCGTGCCTGTGATTCACCCCCAATCGGTAGCAAGCGCCAATGGAACTTCCAAATGCCCAGGACCGGACTTATGACTCGAAGCGCTGGCTACACCACTCCTCTTCCGACATGTCCCGGGTCCTAAACGCTTTGGCGTTTCTCTTTCTCTATGTGCGTGGATTCGCGCCGCAGCTGAAGTGGTTAATCTGCACGGACGCGTAGCCTCAAAGGAGGCCTGGGTAACTAACTAACGCGCGACGACGCCTGCCCCGGTATCCACCGGAAGCCCGACGCGGCGCAGGAGGTCCTGAAAGCGCGGATCGGCGCGAATTGGGTCCCACTCAGGGTCAACATTCAACCAGGCCATTGGCTCGCGCTCAGCGAACGCTTTTTCGAGCGCTTGCACTGCCAAGTCCTTCTCTCCCAATGCTGCGTACGTCCGGGCAAAGCGCGAGAAAGAAA
>WNGM01001912.1_pt1 | contig 16788 bp, 17 predicted proteins | sample 5400571 | NCBI WGS metagenome assembly WNGM01 (sample SAMN13153378, study PRJNA577476) | soil metagenome | isolation source: 100 cm soil or saprolite under Garry oak tree replicate 2 | place: USA:California | collected 2016-06-15 | reverse complement strand
AAATTGATGGCGCTCGGCGCCGGCGCCAAGCTGGCGCGGGAGAGATTGGGGTAATCCGTCATTCCCCGATGTGCAATTGCACATCGGGGAATGACGATCATTGAAGCTTACGCCATCGCGCTCGGATGCAGCACCGGCCGGTATCCCGCCGACAACGCGCGCAGCGTTGATGGCGGCGTCAGCAGCATGGCGTCGTCGATCGTATTGCGCGTCTCGCGATAACCATCCGGCGACCACGATAGCGTCCGGCCCTGCACGATCAGATAGCTGTCCGGCCCCTCCTGCACCATCGCGCCGTCGGGCAATTCTTCCAACGGCACGGTGCGCGCGTGCAAGCGCTTCTTCGCCCCAGAGAGCCGCTCGCGGTGAAGCACCGCGTCGATATCGCGCGCGAGAACATTCGTGACGCCATTGCCCTCTTGCCACGCGGCACGAAACCGGTTGGCGTCATCGCGGCGGCAGAAGAAGCACGGGCGATGCCCCGCGGCCAACGCGGTGGCCTCGTCGAGAAAGAACAGCTCGGTCCAGCTGCGACCGCCCATCACCTCACGCCGCCTTCCCCTGAATTCGCAGACGCAAGTGAGCCATGCCTGGCTCGCCCAGCGCCGCGTCAGCAAGGTCTTGGTTCTGGGGTCATGAATGATGCCGCGATTGCCGGTGAACAATCCGCGATGCGAGGTGGCGATGATGTCGCCTGTGGGAGTGACGCGGTTTTGCAGCGGCATTGACGAGCCCGATTGTTCAGCTGCAATCTCGAGATTCCGGGTTCGATGCTTCGCATCGCCCCGGAATGACAGCCCTATCACGCCGCGCCGTCGCGGATCGGCGGCTGGAACGAGAGCGCGGTATCCCAGGGAAAGAAGATCCAGGTGTCCTGCGACACTTCGGTGATGAAGGTGTCGACCAGCGGACGTCCCATCGGCTTGGCGTACACCGTCGCGAAATGCGCGTCGGGGAGCATATCGCGCACCAACCGGCCGGTCTTGCCGGTGTCGACGAGATCGTCGACGATCAGCAATCCCTTGCCCGTGCCGCCGCCGAGTTTCGCGGTGTCGGCGGAAATGCCCTTCAGAACCTGCAGGTTGCCCTGTTTGGTATGATCGTAGCTGGCGATGCACACGGTATCGATCACGCGAACCCCGAGCTCGCGCGCGACGATGGCCGCCGGCACCAGCCCGCCGCGGGTGATCGCGATCACGGCGTGAAACGGCCCGACTTCATTCAGCCGCCAGGTTAGCGCCCGGCAATCCCTGTGAAACTGGTCCCATGAGACTGGAAAGGCCTTGCCCACCCGCTCCTGCGCGCTCAATTCCGGATGCTCAGCCATCATCATTTCCCTACATTTTCCGAATTATAGCTGTGGCCGTCGCGGTCGCGACGATCTTGTCGTTCTGAAACAATTCGTCCACGACGCTGCTCTCGCTCTGCCTCGAATAATTGATCCGCTACCGGGCCACGTTCAATCCAGCCAGCATTTCCTTCACCGCGTTCATTGCGGCATTGAGTTTTTCGGGATCGCGCGAGCGGACGACGAGATTGGTGTTCGGCTTCTTGTCTTCGTCCTGAAACGGGTAACTGCCGATCACCGTGTCCGGATGCGCATTGGCGATTTCGCGCAAGGGACCGCCGATGTCGCCTTCCCTTGCATTGGCGCGAACCGATTCCGACAGCATCCGTACCCCCGATTTCAGCTTCGGCGCGACAATGTCCATCATCGCCTGCATGATCGAGGGCACCCCGGCCATGACGATGACATTGCCGATCTTGAAGCCGGGCGCCAGGATGGTCGCGCTCTGGATCAGTTCGGCGCCGTCGGGAATTCGCGCCATGCGCAGCCGCGCCTCGTTCAGATCGGCAGCACCCCAGCGCTCGCGAAACCGCACCACCACTTCCGGATGGTGGTCGATGCCGACGCCGAACGCTTTGGCGACGCTGTCGGCGGTGATGTCGTCATGGGTCGGCCCGATGCCGCCGGTGGTAAAGACGTAGTTGTAGCGGTGGCGTAGCGCGTCCAGCGCCGCGATGATCTCGGCCTCTTCGTCGGCGACGACGCGTACTTCCTTGAGGTCGATCCCGATATTGGTCAGGTATTCCGCAATAAAGCCGATATTCTTGTCCTTGGTCCGCCCGGACAGGATCTCGTCGCCGATCACCAGAATTCCCGCCGTGACGATATCGCTCATGACCTCTCCTCGCCGTCTCGCCCATCTTGTCCCAAAGGCGCGCCAGGGCATATTTGCTCTGGCAACACCTTGAAGTCATGGGTCTTTGCTGCCGAAATAAGCACCGCCCAGCCGTTTTTTCGGGCAACTTCCCAGCCATCCTTAGCAAATGCTCTGCCTGAATGCATATCGCGCTGGCCCGGGCCTTGCTACCATCCCTTTCAGTCATGCACTGTCCCGCATGGTCTGGAAAAACAGTCGGGATCCCGGGGATATATGGCAGTTGCCTTCGATGAAATGAACGGCCCCGACGGCGACCTCCGTCCGGCCTACCAGGAGCTCTCCCGCTGGCTGAAGGAGACGCCGCCCGACGCCCTGGAATATCGCCGTCAGGAAGCGGAGCTGCTGTTCCGCCGGATCGGCATCACCTTTGCCGTCTATGGCGACGCCGAAGCCCAGGAACGGCTGATCCCCTTCGACGTGATCCCGCGGATCATCTCGGCCAGGGAATGGGCCATCCTCGAAAAAGGCCTGAAACAGCGGGTGCGCGCGCTCAACATGTTCCTGCGCGACATCTATCACAGCCGCGATATCCTGCGCGCCAACATCATCCCCGACGACCTGATCTTCCAGAATCCGGTGTTCCGGCCGGAGATGAACGGCCAGGACGTGCCGCACGATGTCTACGTCCACATCGCCGGCATCGACATTGTCCGGGTCAACCCGGAAAACTTCTTCGTGCTGGAGGACAATGCGCGCACACCGTCCGGCGTGTCCTACATGCTGGAAAACCGCGAAATCATGATGCGGCTGTTTCCGGACCTGTTTGCCCGCCACCGCGTCGCGCCTGTGGAAAAGTACCCGGACGAACTGCTGTCGGCGCTGCGATCGGTGGCGCCGCTCAGCGCCGCAGCCGAGCCCACGGTGGCGCTGATGACGCCCGGCGTCTACAATTCCGCCTATTACGAGCATTCATTTCTGGCCGACAAGCTCGGCATCGAACTGGTCGAAGGCCGCGACCTCATCGTCAAGAACGATGAGGTGTTCATGCGCACCACCGAGGGCTTGAAGCGCGTCGATGTCATCTACCGCCGCGTCGATGACGACTTCCTCGATCCCCTCACCTTCCGGCCGGATTCGGCGCTCGGCGTGCCCGGGCTGATGTCGGCCTATGCCGCCGGCAACATCACCTTGGCCAATGCGGTCGGAACCGGCATCGCCGACGACAAGGCGGTCTACTCCTACATGCCCGAGATCGTGAAATTCTATCTCGGCGAAGAACCGATCCTGAAGAACGTTCCGACCTGGCGCTGCCGCGAGCCCAAGGATCTGGCCTACGTTCTCGATAACCTCGGCGAATTGGTGGTCAAGGAAGTGCATGGCTCGGGCGGCTACGGCATGCTGATCGGCCCGGCCGCGACCAAGGCGACGATCGAGGCGTTTCGCGACAAGCTCAAGCGCGAGCCCGAGGGTTTCATCGCCCAGCCGACGCTGGCGCTGTCGACTTGCCCGACCTGCACTGAATCCGGTCTCGCGCCGCGCCATGTCGATCTGCGGCCGTTCGTGCTGACCGGAAGCAATCACGTCACCATCGTGCCCGGCGGGCTGACGCGCGTGGCGCTGAAGCAGGGCTCGCTGGTGGTGAATTCGAGCCAGGGTGGCGGAACCAAGGACACGTGGATTCTAGATGAGTAACTTTGGATTCTGGATGAGTAACTTTGGATTCTGGACGATTAGATCAGGCCTGAGGAGAGCAACACCCCTGCATGCTGTCGCGCACCGCTGAGAACCTTTACTGGCTGGCCCGCTATGTCGAACGCGCGGAATATCTCGCGCGCACCATCGAGGCGACGCTGCGCGTCACCGCGCTGCCGAACACCTATACCGGCAAGACCAACGAGTGGGATTCGGCACTGCTGACCGCCGGCGTCAGCGCCAGTTTTTACGAGGTCTATGAGGAAGCCGACGAGCGCAATGTCGTCGATTATCTGTCGTTCTCATCGGCCAATCCGTCCTCGATCCGCAACTGCATCGAAAACGCGCGGCTCAATTCCCGCTCGGTCCGCACCGCCCTGACCAGCGAGATGTGGGACACCATCAACTCAGCCTGGATCGATCTTCAGGAAGTCTGGGGCAAAGGCACCAAGACCCGCGAAGAACTGGCGAAGTTCTTGCGGTTCGTGCTGGAAACCTCGCTGCGGTTCGACGGTTCGGCCTACCGGACCATGCTGCGCAACGACGCCTACTGGTTCTCGCGGCTGGGCTTACATCTCGAGCGCGCCGACAACACCGCCCGCATCCTCGACGTGAAGTATCACGTGCTGTTGCCCGAGGAGGAGCATGTCGGTGGACCGCTCGACTATTATCAATGGACCTCGATCCTGCGCTCGGTCTCGGCACTGACCGCCTACCACTGGGTCTATCGGGAAACCCTGAAGCCATGGTTGATCGCAGACCTTTTGATCCTCAACGATTCGCTGCCGCGCTCGCTGGCGAGCTGCTACGGCAATCTGGTGCGCAATCTCGATCAGATCGGCGTCGCCTATGGCCGCCAGGGCGCCGCGCAGCGCCACGCCCGCGGCGTCCGCAATCGCCTCGAGCACAGCCACATGGATGATATTTTCCAGCATGGCGTGCATGAATTCATCCAGGAATTCATTGCGGATAGCGGCAGGCTCGGTGAGATCATCACAAAGCAGTACCTGATCTGATGGATTCGAGACGAAAACAAACAAATGTCGCCATCGCCGGGCATAGCCGTCCGAACGACGGCGTCGCTTCCTGTACTAACGTGTCTGAACTCCAGCATTGTTCCGGTAAGTCATGCGCCTGCGAATTGCTCATACCACCAGCTATCGCTATGAACCGCCTGCCACCGGCGTGATTCAGATCCTGCGGATGACGCCGGGCAGTCATGACGGGCAGTACGTCGCCGAATGGCAGATCGATGTCTCCACCGATTCACGGCTGGACGTGCATCAGGATGCGTTCGGCAATGTCACGCATGTGCTGACCTACGGACCTATCGCCGATCTCACTATCACGGTCGAAGGCCTGATCGAGACCCACGATACCGGCGGCGTGCTGCGGGGCACCGATGAACGCTTTCCGCCGAGCCTGTTCCTGCGCTCGACGCCGCTGACCGAAGTCAATCCGGCGATGGCGGCATTTTCGCGCGAGCTGCGTTCGGAATCGGAAGACGACGTGCTCGGGTTTCTGCATGCGCTGATGATGCAGATCAACGAGCACATGACGTTCGATGAAGACCCTACCCACAGCGGCACCTCGGCGGTGGAAGCCTTCGCATTGAAGCGCGGGGTGTGTCAGGACTATGCGCATATCTTCATCGCCTGCGCGCGCTCCGGTGGCGTGCCGGCGCGCTTCGTCGCCGGACATTTCCTGCGCTCCGACGGGATGGTCAACCAGCAGGCCGGCCACGCCTGGACGGAAGCGTTCGTGCCGGATCTCGGCTGGATCGGGTTCGATCCGGCCAACGCGATCTGCACCACTGACGCGCATGCCCGCGTCGCCATCGGCCTGGATTATCTCGGCGCGGCACCGGTGCGCGGCACCCGCTATGGCGGCGGCATGGAAACCCTGTCGGTCGCGGTCAAGGTCGACCAGGCCGGCCGGCAAGGTCAATCGCAGTCACAGTCGTAATTTCTCGCGTCATTCCCCTGGCGCGGCCGCCGCTTTGCCTTCAGGACGGACACCGAGACGCCAGGCCGAGGGTGGAACGCCAATCATCTTCTTGAAGGCACGGCTGAATGCCGCGTCGGATTCGTAGCCGGTTTTCGCCGCGATGCTGGCAATGTTGGCGTTGCTGCCGCTCAAAAGCTCCGAAGCAATCTGCATCCGCCATTTGGCGAGATAGTGCATCGGCGGAATCCCGACAAGCTTCGCAAAGCGTTCGGCCAGAATGGTGCGTGACAATCCAGACTGCTTCGCCAGTGTCTCTATTGTCCAGTTACGCGCCGGCTGATCATGGATCAGTGACAGCGCCTTGCCTACGAGCGGATCACGCATGCCCGCAAGCCAGCCGGTGTTCTGCGGCGGCAGCGTTTCAATGTAGCGGCGCAGAACGTCGATGAACATCAACTCACTCAGTTTGGTTAGCACCGTCTCGCCGCCGGCGCGCTTCTCCGCCACTTCCGCCACTGCAAATCTGATGAACTGGCCGAGCCAGCCGGCATCGCCATTGCGCGGTTCTCCCACCTTGATCACAGGCGGCAACGCCTCGAGCAACGGATTAAACGGCTGCGCATCGCAGGCGAGATATCCGCAGACGAGCTTGGCCGAGATCGGTCCGCCACTGACGTAGTTGATATGGAATGGCATCTGACCGGCAAAGGCGATGTCGAGCAGGTCTGCCGCGGGTGGATCGGCGCGGAGGCCGGGGCTGCTCGACATGATATGCGGGTCGCTGTGGGTGAAGACAACGACTTCGCCGGCTTCGACGACAATCGGCTGCCCACCGACAATGCGGGCAAAACACCGGCCGGCGGTCACCACATGATAGGAAATCAAATGGTCGGCGCCCGGAAGAATTCTCGGCAAGATCGAAGCCGGTGCCGGCGACCGGACAGCCCATGGGTCCTGAGCCTCGATGTCGAAGAACGTCGCGCCGGTCAGCCGCACAGTCTTCAATAAATTGGATAGGGCGTCCTCGGCCATTCGGCTCTGCCTGGCAAGTAGCGTGGGCATCGATTGGGGATGCCTTCGCGACAGCCCTTTCGAAATCCGGACGCTCTGTCAAGTAACCCGAACGCCCTGCCATTCAGTTCGCCGCCGGAACGTTTAAATCGTTCGCGGTGGGCGCGGTCGGAATGAGCAAGAATCAGGAGTTACAAGGTCATGACAGTAAACAAAAGCGGATGTTTCTGTGGCGCCATAGAAATCGAAGTGCACGGAGCTCCCGAGGCGATGGGTTATTGCCATTGCAATTCGTGCCGGTCCTGGTCGGCGTCACCCGTGAACGCCTTCACCTTGTGGAAGCCGCAGAACGTCGAAATCACAAAAGGTGCGGAGTTTCTGTCCCGGTTCATGAAAACAGAGGCGAGCGGCCGCCAGTTTTGCAAGCGATGCGGCGGTCATCTGATGACCGACCACCCGCAGTTGGGTTTGGTGGACGTCTATGCGGCCACGATACCGACCCTGAAGTTCAGTCCCGGTGTCCATGTCAACTACGCCGAGACGGTCCTGCCGATGAAGGACGGGTTACCGAAACTAAAGGACTTTCCCGCCGAGCTCGGGGGTTCTGGCGTGCCGGTGCCGGAGTAGCGCCAACGCGGGGGCTCATCGCTCGCGCGCCCGATCAACACCAAACCAGTCGAGGAGAAGATCTATGGATATTGCGACATTCCGAACGACACAGGAGCCATTCAAGGAGCTCTACCGAAAAGATGCCAAGGCCGCGTTTCTCACCTTGAGGGCCAAGGGCACTGCCGACGAATCCGCCGTGACCTGCAACGTCGAGACCGGACGCGGACTCGCTCTCGCGGGTATCCACCCGAAGGCCGGCGGCACGGGCCGGGAGCTCTGCTCGGGCGACATGCTGCTTGAAGCCCTGATCGCTTGCGCCGGCGTCTCGATGAGAGCAGCGGCGGCTGTGCTCGATATTCCAATCAGGTCAGCGGTGGTTTCAGCCGAAGGCGACGTCGATCTGCGAGGCACGCTCGGCGTGACCGAGGGCGTGCCCGTCGGCTTCAAGGCGATCCGCTTGCGGTTCGACGTCAAGACCGACGCACCGCAGAACCAGCTCGATCAGCTGCTCGAACTCACCGATCGCTATTGCGTGATCTTTCAGACGATCCAGAACAGCCCAAAAACCACAGTAAAGTTAAACCGGGTTGGCCAGTAAGGGCGTTGGTTCGCGCTCACCAGCTTGAGCAGCGACGCAAATTCCTGACGGTGAAGTCCCGCCGCGCGACAAGTGCGGCGGCGTTTCACAGGTAGGAGTCCTGAATAACCGGTTCGCTCGCCCTCAGACGCGCCAATTGCCGCGTCCGAGCATGACGGCTCAATCAATATTCGCAACTCCGGTAATTCGACGCCTCGCAGGCTTGCGCCATTTCGCGTGCTTGCGAAATCTCCTCGCGCGTCATGGTTTTTCGACCCCTCGCGCAATCCAGCCCTCGCCGTGAGGTAGACGCCCGCCGCGCTCGCGCGCAAGCGCGCGCATGGCAACATTTCCCGACGCGCGGTTCGGCACGCTCAAACAATTGGCATGACCTGCGACGCCCTGGCGTCGGGTCGGCGTCGCTAGGCGCTTGACATCGGTCGGCGCTCCCCATGTGATGGGCGTCAACAAGAATAAAAAACGCAATGCACAATTTTCCAGGGAGGTTTTGATGCTGGTGCGTAAGGCTGCCGGCCTGCTCGGCGGGCTGGTTGTTGCGGCGGTGGCGCTGGGCATGGCGGTTTCGGCCCAGGCCCAGGAAAAGAAAATCAGGATCGGCGTGATCTACGACCTGACCGGCCCGCTCGCGGGTGGCGGTTCGGAGCTGCAGTACATCGGCGCCAAGATCATGCTCGACCAGTACGCCAAGACCGGGGTGGAAGGTTACAAGGTCGAGCCGATCTACGCCGACGCCCAGAGCAAGCCTGACGTCGCCATCAACGAGGCGGTCCGCCTGGTCGAGCAGGAAAAGGTCGACATGCTCCTGGGCTTCTTCTCGTCGGCGCAGTGCGTGCCGGTGGCCGCCCGCGTCGAGCAGCTCAAGAAGTTCATGTGGATCACCACCTGCATTTCATCGTCGGTGCTCGACAACAAGAATTTCAAATATGTCTTCCGCCCGCAGGCGAGCGGCGACCAGTTCGGCATGATGACGATGGACTTCATCGCCCAGAACTCGCAGTCCAAGTTCGGCAAGGAGCCGAAGGACCTGCGCGTCGCCATCATTCACGAGGATGGCGCCTACGGGGTCGACGTGGCCAAAGGCAACGTTGCCGGCGCCAAGAAGGCCGGCTTCAACGTCGTGCTGAAGGAAGGCTATTCGGCTACCGCGCCCGATCTCTCTGCGCTGGTCACCAAGCTGAAGCGTGCTCAACCCGATGTCATCTTCCATACCGGCTACAATCCCGACATCACGCTGCTGCTTCGCCAGGCGCGCGAACAGGGGCTGAAGTTCGGCGCCCTGGTCGGCCATGGTGCGGGCTACGGCGTGTACGAGAAGCTCAAGGAAGGCCTCGGCCCTGACGCGAATTACATCTTCAACACCGATCCGATCTCGATCTGGCTCGCGAACCAGAAATCAATGGATCCGAAGCTGCCGCCGATCATCAAGATGGTCGGCGAGGAATTCGACAAGGTCAAACCGGGCGTCGCCATACGATCGGCGCATGTCGGCATGGCGGCTTCGAACACTTACGTGTTCCTGACCGAGGTGCTGCCGCGCGCCATCAAGAAATATGGTGGCGTCGATCCCGACGCGCTGCGCAAGGCGGCGCTCGAAGTCGACCTTCCCGAGGGCGGCACGATGCTGGGCTTCGGCGTCAAGTTCTACGGCGAAGGCACCCAGATGTCCGGACAGAATGAACGCTCTTTCCCGGTGGTCATCCAGTACGTCGACGACAAGTCGTATGTGGTGTGGCCGAAGAGCCAGGCGCAACGCGAGGCCGTGCTGCCGCTGCCGGCGAGCACGACCTACAGCTACAAATAGGTGGTCCTGGATCGACGGAAGGGACCGCCGTGCTGGTAGTCGAGGGCTTGGTCAAGCGGTTTGGCGGCTTCACGGCCGTCAACAAGGTATCGTTCAAGGTCGACCAGGGCGAGATCCTCGGCCTGATCGGTCCGAACGGCTCGGGCAAGAGCACGATCTTCAACATGCTCTCCGGCACGCTTTCGCCGTCGGCGGGTTCGATTAAATTCGCCGGGACCGAGATCGCTGGTCTCGCGCCGCACCGGATCATCAATCGCGGCATCGGCCGGACCTTCCAGATCCCACGACCGTTTCACCGGCTGACGATGTTCGACAATGTGGCGTTGGCTGGTTACTTCGGGCAGGGCCGGCACAGCCGTGCGAAAGCCGAGGACGCCGCGGAACGCGCGCTGGCCATGGTCGGCCTGCCGGCGGACCGCACCATCAGTGTCGACGGGCTGGGCGCCGCCGGCCTGAAGAAGCTGGAACTGGCCAAGGCGCTTGCGACCGCGCCGAAATTGCTGCTGGCGGACGAAAGCCTGGGCGGGCTCGATGACACCGAGATGGACCAGGCCGCCGACATGCTGCGCAAGATTCGCGACGAGCTTGGCATCACCATCATCTGGGTCGAGCACATCATGGGCGTGCTGATGCGCGTGGTCGATCGCGTGATGGTGCTGGACCACGGCGAGAAGATTTCCGATGGCCTGCCGAGCGAGGTGTCGAACGATCCCCGGGTCGTCGAGGTTTATCTCGGCACCGATGCCGATGCGACCCAGGCCGCCGCGGCCGAAGCGCGTCGTTAGGCGGGGTGCACGCATGCTCGAGCTGAAATCGGTCGATGCGGGCTACGGAACCTTCCAGGCGCTGTTCGGCGTCAGTCTCGACGTCAAGGCGGGCGAAGCGGTGGGCGTGATTGGCCCCAACGGCGCCGGCAAGACGACCTTGATGCGGGTGATCTCCGGTCTGATCCGGCCTCGCGCGGGAGCGATTTCAATGGAGGGCACCGACGTCCTGAAGACGCCGGAGCATCGCATCGTCAGTCTCGGCATCGCCCACGTGCCGGAGAACCGCCGGTTGTTTCCCCGTCTGACGGTGCAGGACAACCTCAAGATGGGCGCCTTCATGCCCGAAGCGCGGGCCCGCTACGCCGAACGGCTGGCGTTTGTGTTCGATCTGTTTCCACGCATGAAGGAACGCCGCAACCAGTTCGCCGGCACCATGTCGGGAGGCGAGCAGCAGATGTGCGCTATCGGACGCGCCCTGATGTCGGATCCGAAGCTGCTGCTGCTCGACGAACCCTCGGCTGGTCTCGCGCCTGTCGTGGTTCAGCAGGTTTTCGAACTGGTGAAGCGAATCCGCGCCAATGGCCTGACCGTGCTGATCGTCGAGCAGAATGTACAGCAGGTCCTGCGCGTGGTGGATCGCGCCTACCTGATGGAGGCAGGCTCAATCCGCGCCTCGGGCAAGTCGAGCGAGATGCTGGCCAATGACACCATCCGGCAAGCCTATCTTGGGGTGTAAGATTTGGAGTCTGGATAGAACCATGACGGAAATTTTCGACATCTACCTGCTCGAAGCTGTCGTGAACGGCATTCTGCTCGGCGGCCTGCTGGCGTTGCTGGCGCTTGGGCTGAACCTGATTTTCGGCGTCATCGATGTGACGTGGATCTGTTACGCCGAACTTGTCATGATCGGCATGTACGGCATGTACTATCTGGTCCAGGTTTTCGGGCTGCCCTATTACGTTGCGGCGCCCTTCACGATCCTGCTGGTCGCGGGACTGGGAGCGCTGCTGCATTTGCTGGTGATCGCGCCGCTGCTGTCGGCGCCGCCGATCAACCAACTGCTCGCCACCGGCGGCGTGCTGTTCGTACTGCAAAGCTTCGCCACCGTCGCGTTTGGCATCGACTTCCGCAACCTCGGCATCCGGATGCCGGTGTTGAAGTTCGCCGAGATGCATTTCAGCTACTCCCGCCTGCTGGCTTTCGCCGCCGCGCTGATCGGCATGCTGCTGGTCTATTTCTTCATGAAGCGGACCTATGTCGGCACCGCCATCCGCGCCATCTCCCAGGATCGGCAGATCATGGCGCTGATGGGCGTCGACACGCGCCGTCTCTATCTCATCACGTCGGCGCTGGGCGGCGCGCTCGCCGGCCTCGCATCCTGCCTGCTGGTCTTGCAATACGACATCCACCCATTTGTCGGGCTGTCGTTCGGACCGATCACCTTCCTGATTTGCGTGCTGGGCGGGCTGGGCAATTTCGTCGGCGGCTTCGTGGCCGCGTTTGTATTCGCCGAGATCATCTCGCTCGGTGGACTGTTTTCCGATCTCGAATGGGGCTACGTGCTGGCCTTCGCCTTCTTCATCGTCATGATGTTCATCAGGCCCGCCGGGCTGCTGGCGAGGCGCTCGTGAACCTGCGTCGGTCGGTGCCCTGGATCGCCGCCGCAGCGCTCATCGCCCTGCCCTTCGTCTATCGCGAACCCTACCATCTGCACATTCTGATCCTGATCCTGATCTGGTCGTTTGCCTATACGTCGTGGTCGATGATGGGCCGCTTCGGCCTGGTTTCACTTGGGCATGGCGGGTTCATGGGCCTCGGCGCCTATGTGACGGCGCTGTTGTGGAACCACCTCGGCGTGTCGCCTTGGCTGGGCATTCCCCTGGCGATGATCGCCGCGGCGGTGCTGGCGGTGATCGTGGCGTATCCTTGCTTCCGCTTCCGCATCACCGGCCACTACTTCGTGCTTGTCACGCTGGCGCTGTCCGGAATCGTCCTGCAGGTCATTACCGCCACGCGCGACTACACCGGCGGCTCGCTTGGCTACACGCCCGACCGGACCAAGGGCAGCCATCTGCTGGCGCTGCAGTTCGACGACAAGATCACCTGGTATCTGATTGCACTCGGGGTCTGGGCGCTCGGCCTCGCGATCTGGCGCTGGGTCGACCGCAGTATGGACCGCCATGCTCTGGAGGCGATCTCCGAGGATGAGGATGCCGCCGCCGCGGCCGGCGTCAACGTGACCTGGGAAAAGCTCAAGATCACCGTGATCAGCGCGCTGATGACGTCGCTCGCCGGGGCGCTCTATTGCCAATACCAGATGTTCATCTCCCCCGACACCGTCAGCGGCATTTCGGTATCCTTGCAGATGGTCTTTGCCGTCATCGTCGGCGGCTTGTATGTGTCGCTCGGGCCGACGGTCGGCGCGGTCATCACCATCCTGCTGGCGGAAGTATTGCGTATCGGCTTTGGAACGAAGGCCGTTGGCTGGGACAATCTCGTCTACGGCGTGCTGCTGGTGGCCTTCATCATCTTCCTGCCCAAGGGCATTTTGGGCAGCATCCTCGAGAAGCTGAAAACGCAACGCCAGCGCTAGGCACGGGCTTACAAAGGCGCGCCTCGAAGGCGCCCGGAATGCCCAGGATTTGCGCGGCCACGACCAGACCGCCGAGATTCATTTGCTTTTTCACACGTCGCCCAGCCCTCAGGTTTCGACGGAAAGTTGTCCAATCGGTCGATATCGGCAACGCCACGGCAGAATCGGCCCAAACCTCCGCGGATGCCCCCGAATGGGGTTGGAGGCGCTTCCGAAATTGGTTAGTAATTTCGCGCGCCGTCTGATGCGTTCGGGGATCGGAAATGACCTATTGTTGCGGAGTGCTGGTGCGGGACGGTCTGGTCATGATCGCGGACACCCGTACCAATGCCGGCCTCGACAACGTCTCGACCTTTCGCAAACTGCATATCTTCAGCAAACCGGGCGACCGCATCGTGGCGGTCGCGAGCGCCGGCAATCTGGCGATCAGCCAGTCGGTGCTGTCTACGCTGACCGAAGGGCTTGAAGATCCGCATACCGGCGACCTCGAAACCCTGCTGAACGCGCCGACCATGTTCCAGGCGGCGCAGCGCATCGGCCGGGCGATCCGCGCGGTCCACGCCACCGAAGGCACGGCGCTGCAGTCCGAGGACATCAATTTCGACGTGTCGTTTCTGTTCGGCGGCCAGATCAAGGGCTCGCGGATGCGGCTGTTCATGGTCTACCCGGCCGGCAACTTCATCGAATGCACCACCGACACGCCCTATCTGCAGATCGGCGAGCACAAATACGGCAAGCCGGTGCTCGACCGCGCCATGCACTACGACGTCGAATTGTATGAAGCGCTGAAAACCAGCCTGATCTCGATGGATTCGACGATGCGCTCCAATCTCGGCGTCGGTCTTCCGATCGACGTGCTGGTGGTGCGCACCGACGTCTGCGACGCCGATCTCAATCACCGCATCGAGGCCGGCGAGCCGTATTTTCACGATCTGCGCTCGCGCTGGTCGGCGGCGCTGCGCGCGGCGCACCAGAATATTCCAAGACCGCCCTACAAGACCGAAACAGAATCAAAAACGTGAAAAAAGGTAAGGAAGCAAATGGCCGAAGCAGCAAACAAGATCGCAGTGGTGACCGGTGCCGGCACCGGCGTCGGACGCGCGGCATCGCTGGCGCTTATGAACGCCGGCTTCACGGTGGTGCTCGCCGGGCGGCGCATGGAAATGCTGGAAGAGACCAAAAAGCTCGGCGACAACGTCGGCAAGAGCCTTCCCGTTTCCGCCGACATGACCGACCCCGGATCGATCGCGGCGCTGTTTGCCAAGGTGATGGATACCTATGGCCGGCTCGACGTGCTCTTCAACAATGCCGGCATGGGCGCCCCGCCGGTGAATTTTGAAGACCTCAGCCTCGAGCAGTGGCAGGCGGTGGTGAACACCAATCTCACCGGGCCGTTCCTGTGCACGCAGCACGCGTTCCGCATCATGAAGGACCAGACCCCGCGCGGCGGTCGCATCATCAACAACGGCTCGATCTCGGCGCACGCGCCGCGGCCGTTCTCCGCGGCCTATACCTCCACCAAGCACGCCATCACCGGCCTGACCAAAGCGACCAATCTCGACGGCCGCGCCTATGACATCGCTGTCGGCCAGGTCGACATCGGCAATGCCGCGACGCCAATGACGGACCGCATGGTCGCCGGCGTGCTGCAGCCCGACGGCCGCAAGATCCCGGAGCCGCGCATGGACGCCAAGGCGGTCGGCGACGCCGTTGCCTATATGGCGAGCCTGCCGCTCGACGCCAACGTGCTGTTCATGACGGTGATGGCCTCGAAGATGCCGTTCGTGGGGCGGGGCTAGCTATTCGCCGAAAAGCTAGACCCTCATGGTGAGGAGGCGCTTCTTAGCGCCGTCTCGAACCATGAGGCCGCGATGTGGCCCATCCTTCGAGACGCCGCGCAACAGCGCGGCTCCTCAGGATGAGGTGAGTACATGGATGTCGACGCGCCCTACTCCAGCCGCTCCACATCGCGCAGCGTCGGGAACAGCTTCATCCACAACAGCGCGATCGCGATGGTGCCGACGCCGCCGAGCACGGCGGCCGGGACCGTGCCGAACAGCGCCGCGGTGACGCCGCTTTCGAACTGGCCGAGCTGGTTCGAGGCGTTGATGAACAAAAAGTTCACGGCGCCGACGCGGCCGCGCATCTCGTCGGGGGTGGCGAGCTGCACCAGCGAGAAGCGGATCACCACGCTGACGATGTCGGCCGCGCCAAGTATCGCCAGCGCTGCAACCGAGAGCCACATCCACTGCGAAACGGCGAACACCACCGTCGCCACGCCGAACGCGATCACGGCTTGAAACATGCGCACGCCGACACGCCGGTTGATCGTATGGCGCGCCAGGACGGCGGTCATCACGAGCGCGCCGACCGCTGGCGCGGCGCGCAGGATGCCGAGGCCCCAGGGGCCGGTTTGCAGGATATCGCGCGCGTAGATCGGCAGCAGCGCGGTCGCGCCGCCCAACAGCACCGCGAACAGATCGAGCGAGATGGTTCCCAGAATGGCGGGGTTGTTGCGGACGAATCGCACCCCCGCGAACAGGTCGGCCGGCGTTGCGGAATCCCTGACGACGGCCGATTGCGCCAGACGGATCGCACCGCTCAGTATCGCTCCCGACAGCCAAAACAAAACCATCATGCCGTAGGGCATGCTGGGCGCGACGGCATAAGCCAGACCGCCAAGCGCGGGTCCGGTGATGGTGGCGATCTGAGCCGAGCCACTGGACAAGGCGGTCGCACGTTGCAGCGTGCCTTGCGGAACGATGAGCGGCAGCAGTGCCGCCACCGCGGGGCTTTCGAATGCGGTGGCCGTTCCGAGCACGCCCGTTGCGATAAAAATCTGCAAGGCGGTCAGCGAACCCGAATAGGCGCCCCACGCCAGAAATAGCGCCGTCAGTGCCTGGGCGAGTTGGCAAATCTGCAAGACGCGCTTGCGTTCGTAGCGGTCCACGGCGTGGCCCGCCACGAAAACCAGGAGTGCTGTGGGCAGAAACTGAACCAGCCCGACCATCCCGAGATCGAACGCGCTGCCGGTCAGGTCATAGATCTGCCAGCCGATCGCAACCGCGGCGACTTGACTGGAGAACCGCGAGAAACTTCGTGTCAGAAGAAAAAGCAGGAAAGACCGGTGCCTGAGCAGCGAACTGGAGTCTGCTGATATCATCGACGATACGGTCAACGGCTTCTGCCCGGTTTTCGAATCGTGAGCAGTTGCCCGCTGCACCTCGGTGGTTGACGCGTGGCTGACCTCCGAACGGTTGTCAACATCCGGCGTTCGGACGCCTCCCGATACAAAACGCATGGCATTGCGCTTTGCTGCGCGCCGCTGCCATAATCGTCCGGGCGTGGGGGAATTATGCTGCAGCTGCAATCGGCCTTCGGTGTATTCGCGTTGCTTGGCATCGCATGGGTGCTCAGCGAAAACGGCCGCGCGGTGTCGCTGCGACAGGCGGGCATCGGCCTCATCGTCACGTTGGCCACCGCCGTGATACTGATAAAATTGACGTTCGTCGCGCACGCCTTCGGCGCCATCAACGATGCCGTCGGGGCGATTTCCGCGGCCTCGCGCGCGGGGACCTCGTTCGTGTTCGGCTATCTCGGCGGCG